>ENA-OWNQ01000205-OWNQ01000205.1-gut-metagenome-genome-assembly--contig:-NODE-205-length-40728-cov-12.535436_pt1 | contig 40728 bp, 40 predicted proteins | sample MGYA00248252_ERZ651782 | MGnify/ENA primary metagenome ERZ651782 (study PRJEB26908, sample SAMEA4031705) | gut metagenome | biome: gut; feature: normal infant; material: stool | place: China | collected... | reverse complement strand
GCATTACATATTGTATCAAAAATTCGGGCGTTTGTATAGGCTTTTTTGAGAAACTCCGAACTTTCTTGCCATTTTGTTACCTGAAATGTGGTCTGTGCAACTGCAAAAATGGGCTTTTGGGGGTCAGAAGGCCCTTTCCACGCCTTCAGCTGGGCCAAATCGCTGAAAATGAATACCTCTCCCCGGGTATGTCCGACGATGCCCTGCACCTCCGGATGGGACACGTCACCGGCCACCACGAGTGTCGCACCGGCGGCTTCGGCCTCGGAAGCGACTTTCTGTATCTTCTTCACGAAGGGGCAGGTGGCGTCGTGATAGGTACAGCCCCGGGCGTCCAGCTCATCGTAAATGCTGCGTGGGACGCCGTGGCTGCGGATGACCACCTCGTAGCCTGCAGGAACATCAGCGGGGGTGTCTGCTACCAGTGCGCCCCGGCGCTCGAGGTCTTCCACGGTCTGGGGGTTGTGGATGAGGGGGCCGAGGGTGGCCACCTTGCGGCCCTCATCCAGCAGACCGTAGGTCAGCTTGACCGCGCGGTCCACGCCGAAGCAGAAACCCGCAGTCTTTGCAAGTCTGATTTCCATTGTACTCTCCTGAATTCAACCTCTCCGTCATCGCTGCGCGATGACGAAGAGGGCAAGCCGCCTTACAATTCGCTCCACGCATCCAGAATGGCCTGCTTATTCTCCCGCAGCTTCTTTATGTCGCGGCGGCCTTCCATTGCAAACTGTGCAGCGGGCATGGGCTCGCCGAAGATGACACGCACCTTGCAGAACAGCTTCATCTTACCATCAGGGGTGTCGTAGTAGATACGGCAAGGCACGACGTCCACATTTGCTGCCGCCGCGATGACGAAGAGGCCGCTCTTGAGGGGAAGGAACTTGCCCTCCTGCTCCCGTGTCCCCTCCGGGAAGAGCAGCAGCGTGCCGCCCTCCTGACACTTTTTCACGGTGTCGTCGATGACGCCGACCTCTTCTTTCGTGCCGCGGACACAGACTGCACCGGCGCACCGGAAGAACCACGACAGGAATGGGTTTATCTCGAACAGCTCTTTCTTGGCAAACACTGTCATCCGCTGACCCCAGAACCGGGTGATGACGACGAACACCGGGTCGATGGCGGAGATGTGGTTGGGGGCAATGATGCAGCCCTTCGTGCCGATTTTTTTCAGGTTCTCCCTGCCCTCACACCGGACGCGGAAGCCGATGTGGAACACCAGCCATGCCAGCGGGACCAGAATATAATATAGTATCATCCGACCTTCTCCGTGATCATTTTCTTCATAGCCTCAAAGCTCTGCTCGAAGTTCAGCTCCGAAGTGTCCAGCAGCACGGCGTCGTCTGCCTGCTTGAGGGGGGCTGCGGCGCGGTGGGTGTCCTGATAGTCGCGCTGCTTGACGTCGGCCAGCACATCTTCGTAGGGGGTGTCGATGCCCTTCTGCTGGTACTCCTTCCAGCGGCGGGTGGCGCGGGCCTCCGGGCTGGCGGTGAGGAAGATCTTCACCGTCGCATTGGGCAGCACCACGGTGCCGATGTCGCGGCCATCCATCAGGATGTTCTGCGTCCTGGCCATGTCCCGCTGCATCTCCAGCAGGAAGGCGCGCACCGCCGGATTTGCACCCACGGCAGAAGCCGCCATCCCCACCTCTTCGGTGCGGATGGCCGTGCTGACGTCCTCGCCATTCAGATAGATATGCTGTTCGCCCTCAATAAAAGCAAATTCGAGGGTGATATTGGGCAGCAGGGCATTGACCGCCTCGTTGTCCTTCGGGTCCTTGCCTGCGCGGAGGGCGTAAAGGCCGATGGTGCGGAACATCGCACCGGTGTCCACATAAATGTAGCCGAAGTCCGCAGCCAGACGCCGCGCCAGCGTAGATTTGCCTGCGCCCGCAGGCCCGTCGATTGCAACAGAAATCATTTTTATATCTCCTTCTATAGCGGTCATTCCAGATGATTCGCAAAACTCTGTGCCGTGCAGAATGCGATCTGCAGGTTATAGCCGCCGGTATAGGCGTCCACATCCAGCACCTCGCCTGCAAAGTAGAGGCCGAGGGCCTTTTTGCTCTGCATGGTCTTGGGGTCAACCTCCCGCACCGACACGCCGCCCGACGTGATGACCGCGTGGGCCAGGTCGCCCCGGGCGTCGATGGACACCCGCCAGTGCTTCATCAGCTGTACCAGTTCCCGCTTCTGCTCCCGGGTGATCTGGTTTGCCCTGGTGGCCGGGTCGATGCCCCAGCGGGCCACCATGACCGGCTGCATACTGGACGGCAGCAGCTTCACCAGTGCGCCCTGCGCCGCGTGGTTCGCCAGAAGGGCAAAGTCCCGGGTGATGCGGTCATAAAGCTGTTCCTCATTGAGGGCAGGCTTCAAATCAATAAAAGCTTCGTACTTGTGCTTTTTCATGTCGCCCAGATGGCTCGACGCGCTGAGGGTCAGCGGCCCGCTGATGCCGAAGTGGGTGAACAGCATCTCGCCCTGCTCCTCGAAGATGGCTTTGCCGTCCTCGTGGAGGGTGAGGGTCACGTTCTTGAGGGCGAGGCCCATCATCTTCTTGCAGTCGGCGTCATGGCTCACGAGGCTGACGAGGCTGGGGACAGGCTCCACGAGGGTGTGGCCCGCCTGCCGGGCCAGCTTGTAGCCGTCGCCGGTGGAGCCGGTGGTGGGGTAACTCAGACCGCCCGTTGCCACCAGAACAGCGTCCGCCTTGTACTCCCGGCCCGAAGTTCCCCGCACACCCACGCAGCGATAGGCCGGGCCGGGCTTTTTCTTTTTCGGGTGGCGTGGATCTTCCGGCGCAGCAGGCGCTTCTTCCGGCTGGGCCAGCGGCTCCAGCAGAAGCTTTTTTGCCCCGTCGTGGACGATGTCCGCTCCGTCTGCGTACCGCAGAAGAGCCTGCCGGATCTCTTCGGCCTTATCTGACACCGGGAACACCCGGCGTCCGCGCTCCACCTTCAGCTCCACACCGAGAGATTCGAACAGCTCCATCGTCCTGGCCGGTGGGAAAGCCCCCAGCGACGAGAACAGAAAGCGGGGATTCGTCCGCACATGGTGCAGAAATTCCTCTGCGGTGCAGTCGTTGGTCACATTGCAGCGGCCCTTGCCGGTGACAAGAATTTTCTGAGCCGGTTTTTCCATATGTTCCAGCACCGTCACCTCATGCCCCTGCCGCAGGGCCGCGCCCGCCGCCATCAGGCCGGCAGCGCCGCCGCCTACCACTAAGACCTTCATGTTTCGTTTCCTCCGCTTTTTCTTCTGTCTTCACACTTATTCTAGTTTATCATACCAGAATCGACCGCCAAAAGCAATGTGAAAAAAGCAGGTACAGCGTTCTGCTGCACCTGCCCGGAAAATTTTGCTTATTTCATGGCCTTGATGGGGTCGAGATACTTTTCGCCCTCCATGACCTCCAAATGGATGTGGCTCTCCTCGGCGCACTCGCAGCTCACGCTGCCCACCTTGCCGATGGTCTGCCCGGCCGAGACGGTGTCGCCCTTCTTCACCCTGGCGTCCGTCGTACCGCAGACCCGCCAGACCCTGCCGGAAGCATCTTCAATGGCGACCACAGGCCCCCACTTGTCGTCCGTGCCGGTCTCCACCACCTTGCCTGCCGCCGGGGCGGTCACTTCCGCGCCCTTGTCGGCGGCGTAGTCCACACCGTTGTGGGTGCGCCAGTCGCCCAGCGTCTTGCTGTAGACCAGCTCATCGCCGCTGTAGCTGTTTAAGACGCGCCCCGAGACAGGCTGCGTGGAGGCAGGCGCAGCCGAACTGCTGGCAGGCAAGGACTCGGTTTGCAGCGCGGAGGGTTCGCGTACCGAACCAGACCCAGACTGCGCACCAGAAGAGGACGCAGCCCCACCGGACGAGCTGTCGGCTTTTGGCACATTGGCCACACTGTTTGCTGCGGGTGCGTTCTGCTGCTGCCATTCGGCTTCCTCCTCTCCGGCGACGCCGGGCGATGTGTTGATGCCCTCGTCGATGCCGGGGGCGGTGCTGGACGGGCTGCGCACCGCGTCCAGATTTTGCTTCAGCTCATTGCGCACTGTGCGCACGGCCCACACTCCGGCCGCTGCCGCCGCCAGCAGGCAGGCGGTGAGCACCAGCGCAAAGGCTTTGTCCCGCAAAAACTTTCTGAATTGCTCCATCGTTCGTTACTCCAATCCATTTTGTGTCCGGAATCGTTTCTTTGGTGGTAGTTTGGAGCGATGGAGCGGGGTTTATTCATCCTTTATTCGAAAGGACACAAAAAGGCCCCGGATGACCGGGGCCTTACCTGTTGCATTGTTCTTTTTACGCAGCGCAGTCCGGGAAATTCACCACCGTGATTTCCGCCACCGCCTTTTCCACAGTCTGCAAAATATGCTCTATCTTTTCTATTGTATCCGCTGACAGAACAACTTCTCCGCACTGCTCACACTTCATACAGGGGACATTTTTGATGACAACGACACAGTTTTTGAGCTGTACGGTATGAATGGTAGTATCAGGCTTCATTTCGCCCTTGCAGAAAAAGCAGGTCATGTCTTATTCCCCTTTCTTCTTTCGTTCTGTATAAGAGGCATTCCAGTGGTTCAGGTCAGGCCAATAGGCGGTCAATATCCACAGCGCATCCTCATGGATGCCGCACACCACATGGAGCCAGCGGCCCGCCAGATTGACGCCAAGTACCAGACAGGATGGACACCGGTAGTCGTCCGGGCGATATTCGATGATTTTTCCGCTCTGGATAGCCTGCCGAATATCAGCCAAACGGATGCCGCGTTCATAAAGCCGGGCCTGCGAGTGTGCTGTCAGGAATATCTGCCCACTGCAGGATAGTGTGCGCAGGTTTTCAATCGTCAATTCCACGCTCTACCGGCCTTCTTTCTTTTTATTTGATTATAGCATCTCCGTTTCATCAAGTCAATCACAGTGCAAAAGACCCCCATCCGGCGTTCCGGACAGGGGCCTAAAGTCCTATTTAGTTATTGCGGCTGCGGCTGTTCATGCCCAGCAGGCGGACGACGTAGAGGAAGATGTTGATGAAATCCAGATACAGGGTCAGTGCGCCGTAGATGGAAGCCTTCTCGGCCATCTCGGTGTCGCCTGCGTAGTAGGCGTAGATCTGGCGGAGCTTCTGGGTATCGTAGGCGGTGAGCAGCATGAACACCACCAGACCGATGCCGCAGTAGAGCACCGAGGCGCCGAAGCCAAAGCCGAAGAGCGCACCCACGAGGCTGGTGACGATCATGGCCACCAGAGCCATCATGAGGCGGGGGCCCCAGCCGGTGAGGTCCTTATGGGTGGTGGTGCCGTACACGGCCATAAGGCCGAAGTAGACCGCCGTGGCGAGGAAGGCCATGACCAGCGTACCTACCGAGAACATCAGGAAGTAGTAGCTCAGGACCATGCCGTTCAGGATGGCGTATCCGAAGAACGCGGCTCTTGCTCCGTCGATGGACATCTTCTGCACCCGGGCGCTGAGCATGAACACCAGTGCCAGCTCACCGATGGTAAGCAGGAAGTAAAGCGAATTGACCAGATAGATAAGGGGCGTGGTCGCCGTGATATAGGCCATTGCGAAGGTGACGAGCAGGCCGCCGGCCATCCAGCGGTAGGTGCGGGTCATATAGTCCGATGCGCTCATCGAAGGCTCCGCATAGCCGCGGTCATAGTTGTTGTAATCCATAAGGAATCCTCCATTCAAAATCAGGGCATCGACCTCGGCCTTGCCCCGGTCTACGAAATATAGTATACTGCATAGAAATGAACGATTCATGAAAAAGGCTGTGATATTTGATGTCCCTCGGACTTTATCTGCATATTCCTTACTGTTTTTCCAAATGCCGGTACTGTGATTTTTACTCCGCCCCCGGCCAGCGCGGCGTCCCCCGGGCCTATGTGGACGCCCTTTTGCGGGAACTCTCCCGGTTTGCGCCGGACGCGCCCCTGCGGCCGGACACCCTTTATTTCGGCGGTGGAACGCCCAGCCTGCTGGACCCGGCAGACGCCGCCCGGCTCATCGCCGCCGCACAGCCCCTGCCCGGGGCCGAGATCACACTGGAAGCCAACCCTGAGACCGTAACGGAGGATTCCCTCCGGGCTTTCCGGGAGGCGGGCGTCAACCGCATCTCCTTTGGCGTCCAGTCGGCCCGGGACAGCCAGCTCAAGACGCTGGGCCGCCCCCACACGGCAAAGCAGGCGCGGGCCGCTTTCGCCGCCGCACACCGGGCCGGGTTCGAGAATATCAGCGGCGACATCATGCTGGCCCTGCCCCATTATACGCAGGCCGAGTTCGACGAGACGCTGGAGCTGATCGAGGATGGCGGCGCGGCCCACATTTCCGCCTACCTCTTGAAGATCGAGCCCGACTCCGCCTTTGGCCGGACGCCCCCCGAGGGTCTGCCCACCTCCGACGAGGCGGCAGATTTTTACCTCTACGCCGTCGAGCAGCTGGAACATCATGGTTACCGGCAATATGAGATCTCCAACTTCGCCCGCCCGGGCTATGAGGGAAAGCACAATCTCATCTACTGGGACTGCGGCGACTATCTGGGCATCGGCCCTGCGGCCCACTCCTGCATGGGCGGCAAACGATTCTACTACCCCGCCGACACCGAAGCCTTTCTGCGGGACGAGGCCGCGCCCGTCATGGACGGCGGCTGCGGTGCGGAGGATTATCTCATCCTGCAGCTGCGTCTGCGCAAAGGTCTGAGCCTCGACGAATACAAAAAACGCTATGGCAGGGAGTTTTCCACCGCACAGCTGGCCTTTGTGAAAAACTGCGTGAAGAGCGGCTACGCCAACTTTGACGGCCACACCCTCGCCCTCACGCCCGCCGGGCTCATCGTACAGAACAGCATCCTTGCCGAGCTGCTGTGAGCCTCAGTGAACAGCAAAGCTCATCGCCGCCAGCACAAAAACACCGATGATGCTGGCAATGCGGCTCCCCCTCTGCATCGCGTAATACCAGTCGGTGGGCTCACCGCCGTACACTTCCAGCCCGTGGCGGAGGTTCCAGAACAGCAGCGGGAACCGGACATCCAGCACAAAGAGCACCACCAGCGCCCCGATCGGCAGCAGGAACGCCATGCTGCCCCGGGTCTCCCGCCGCCCGCCGACGGCCACATTATAGAGCCAGTTGCAGCTGGGCCAGAGGTCGGATCTCTGGTATTCGCCATTGACGATGACGTTCACCTCGTCGGCAAGGCCCCCATCGTCTTCCCGCCACAGGATGGCGTCGCCGGGGTCGCCCAGCGCGGTCCCGGTAAAAATGACCACTCCGTCCTGCTCAATTTTTACGCCCGGGTCGCTCATGCCCTCGGCTTTCGATTCGAGCCGATAGTGCCGCGTCTCTCCGTCCATCGTGAACTCCACTTCCGCACCGTTTCCTGTCCGGGCGATCTGCATGGTGTAGGCGGCATACGCATCCTTGCCCGAAAAGCTGCCGTCGGCCTGACGATACAAAAAGGCATCCCGCAGCCAGACCCCCGGGCGGAGTGCCGCCCAGAGATAGAGCACAGCGAGAAGCAGCGCGGTAAGAACGCAGAGCAGGCAGCTCGTCTTTTTCTCCATGGTCAGGCTCCTTTCGTTTCAGCCCAGTTCGATCACTTTCCACCCCAGCTCCCGGATGGCCTCTTGATCATGGGTCGCCAGCAGGGTGGGCTTTGTGCCGCAGCGTGCCTTGAGCATGGCTGCGGCTTTTTTCATGACGGCGGGGTCCATGCCGGTGAAGGGCTCATCTAACAGAAGGGTGTCGCTCTCGGCCCAGAGAGCGCGCAGCAAGGCGGTGCGGCGCTTCTGTCCGCCGGAGAGCTTCCGGGCAGGCAGGGCAAGGGCCTCGTCATCCAGTCCTAATTGTATAAGGTCATCTCGTATCTGCTCTTTGTATTGCGTTTTGACCTTGTACTGTTCTGCGGTCAGCACCAGCGCCACATTCTCTTCGGCGGTCAGCTGGGGGCAGAGCCTGTCTTCCTGAAAGACCGCGCCGACCCGGCCCACGCCCTCCACGCTGCCGGAGGTGGGCGCTTCCAGCCCCATCAGGATGCGGAGCAGGGTCGTCTTGCCCCAGCCGCTGGGAGCCCAGAGCACCGCCGGGCCGTCCACAGTAAGAGAGAGGTTTTCGAAGAGGATCTTCTCTCCGAATCGTTTAGACAGATTCTTTATTTCCAGTTTGTTGTTGGTTTCACTCATTTTTCAGCCCCCTCTTCGCCCAGAACCGCCGCTACCGCTTTATCCAGCAGAGCGAGGAACAGCTTTTCAAATACGGCGCTCAGCAGGATGATGACGAAGGTCCAGGCAAACAGCTCTCCGGTGGAAAGGGTAATTTTTGCCCGGTAAAGCGCGTCGCCGATGCTGCCATCCGGCAGGCCGATGACCTCTGCTGCTACGCCGCTCTTCCAGCAGATGCCCAGCGCCACGCTGCATCCCTGCCGGAACGCGGGCAGCACCGCCGGGAGCCAGACCGCCCGCAGACGCCGCCCCAGAGGCAGACGGAACACCTGCGCCATTTCGAGAAGCTGGCGGTCAGCACTCCCGATGCCGGTGCGCACTGCGCTGTAGAGGACGGGCAGCACCATCAGAAAGCTGATCAGGACGGACAGCGACGAGCCGCTGACCCACACCAGCGCCAGAATGATGAAGCTGGCCACCGGAGTGGCTTTGACCAGCTGCATCACGGGGGCGAGAAGGGCGTCCACCCACTCCCACTTTTCGGCGGCTACCGCCAGCACCGCGCTGGACAGAACGCCCAGCCCGAAGCCCAACAGGATGCGCCCGGCGCTGAAACCGATGCGCTGCCAGAACTCGGCCTGCGGCAGCAGCTCCACCAGTGTACCGATGGCCTGCACCGGCGAGACAAGAAAGACTTCCTGCCCGATGGCCACAGCCGCCGCCTGCCAGACGCCCAGCCAGAACACCGACGCCGCCAAAATTTGAATGCGGCGTTTTTTTGTTTGATCCATGTATTTCTTTGCTCCTGTTCGTTTTCTCGCTTTCAGAATATCACATCATGTATGAGAATACAATCCTTCATCTTTTCTTCTCTTGACATGAAGGTCATAAAACACTACACTGGAATAAAGTAATCCTTATTCTACGTGCCTCCGCGCACAGCTGGGAGAGATGACCATGCACGATTCCGCTCAGGCCCTCCGGGGCAAAAAGCTCCTTCTGGTGGGGTTCACCCTGTTCTCGATGTTCTTCGGGGCAGGCAACCTCATCTTCCCGCCCTTCCTCGGCGCACAGGCCGGGACGGCGCTCTGGCCCGCTTTTGTGGGCTTTGCCGTCAGCGCCATCGGTCTGCCCATCGCGGGCGTGGCAGCAGTGGCCCGGGCAGGCGGTCTGCCTGCGCTGGCCGGGCGGGTCCATCCCCGCTTCGCACAGGTGTTCGCTGTGCTGGTCTATCTGTCCATCGGTCCCTGTCTCGCGATCCCCCGCACGGCCAGCACCTCGTTTGAGATGCTGACGCCGCTGGTGGGGCGGAGCACACCGGGACAGTTCCTCTACTCCCTCGTGTTCTTTGCTGCGGCGTACTTCGTGGCCCTCAAGCCCGAAAAGCTGACCCAGCGGCTGGGCCGCATCCTCTGCCCTGCCCTGCTGGTGCTCATCGTGGTGCTGTTCGCGGGCTGCATCCTCCGCCCGGCCGCGCCCGGCTACGGCACGCCTGCCGAGGCTTACGCCGCCCTCCCCGCCGCACAGGGCGTGCTGGACGGCTATCAGACCATGGACGCGCTGGCAGCGCTCAACTTCGGCGCGGTCATCGCGCTGAACCTTCAGGCGGTGGGCATCACGGAGGAGTCCGCCGTCCGGCGCGGCACCATCCGGGCCGGGTTCATCGCGGGCGGGATGCTGCTGGTGGTCTACGCCATGCTGACCCACATCGGCGGCATCTCAGGGGCGGCCTTCCCCGGCAGCGGCACCGGTGCCGCCGTCCTGACGGCACTGGCCGACGGCCTGTTTGGCCGGGTGGGACAGGTGCTTCTGGCCGCCATCTTTGTCATCGCCTGCTTCAACACCTGTGTCGGCCTCATCGCCAGCGTAGGCGAATACTTCCACGAGCTTCTGCCCCGGCTGCCCTACCCCGCCATTGCAGCCTTCTTCGCGCTGATGAGCATGCTGCTGGCGAACATCGGCCTTGCGGGCATCCTGAGCCTTTCCGTCCCGGTGCTGAACGCCATCTACCCCATCGCCATCATCCTCATCGTGGTGGAGTTCCTGCCCGGACGGTTCCAGCGGACATCGGTCTGGCGGCTGAGTATCCTCTTCACAGCCATCCAGAGCATCCCTGCCGCCCTGCCCTTCGGCCCCCTCTCCACCTTGATGAACGCTCTGCCCCTGAGCAGCCTCGGCTTTGGCTGGCTGCTGCCGGCCCTCATCGGCATCGGCGCGGGCCTTCTGATGTAAGAAAAACTGCCGCACGGCTGTGCGGCAGTTTTCTTTGTTTCAAAGCTTACTTTGCAGAGTTGCGGATCGCCGCCATGACCTTGCGCAGGACGGACGGCTCGGTGTAGTAGAAGTTGTCGTCCGGCAGCTTGCCGCCCACGGCGGCGGGAGAGGCATCGTAGAGCACCTGCAGGTAGGCAGAGATGTCTTTCTTCATCTCCTGACCGTTGCGGTAGACGATGTTGCACTTGGGCAGGGCCTTCTTGGCGATCGCAGCCTTGGCCACCACGCCGACTTCCTCACAGAGGGCGGCGGTGCCGTCGATGTCCTCGTTGGCAGCCTTGACGCTCTTCTGGTAGTCGGTCAGGAAAGCTGCGATGACATCGGGGTTCTGCTTTGCGTACTCGGTGCGCACCACGGTGACGCCGGTGATGAGCTGGGTGTCACAGACCTTGTTCCATTCCCTGGTCAGGTCGAGGACGACGCGGAGGTCGCTGTCCTTCATCTGGGCAGCGGTGACGTAGGGCTGAGGCAGGACGGCGATGGCATCCTTTTTGGCAGCGGCCATCTGGGCCGTGACCTCGGAAGCCTCGCTGTAGTATTCGATCTTCACGTCCTTGTCGGGGTCGAGGCCGTTCTTCTTGAGCAGATAGCGCAGGACGTACTCGGGGGTCGTGCCTTTGCCGGTGGAAAGGATGGTGCGGCCCTTGAGGTCGGCAAAGCTGTGGACGGTATTGCCCTTCTCCACGACGTAGAGGACGCCCAGCGTGTTGACGGCCATGACCTGGATGCCGCCGTTCGTCTTCTGGTAGAGGGTCGCGGCGAGGTTGGCCGGGATAGCGGCCATGTCGAGTTCGCCCTTGATGAGCTTCGGCACGATCTCATCGGCAGCGCCGTAGAGCTGCAGGTCATAGTCGAGGGAAGCAGTGCCGTCCTTCTCCATGCTCAGCAGGTTGACAAGACCCATGGTGGTGGGGCCTTTCAGGCCGGCGATGCGCACTTTGGTGCTCGTTTTGGCCGATGCGCCGCAGGCCAGGACGCTGACCATCAGCACCATCGACAGCAGCAGAGATGTCAGTTTTTTCATAGGATTTAGCTCCTCACTTTCATTGGGAGAAATTTTCCCGCAAAAAATTTGCAAAACCATTTGCTTTACGCCCTCAAGTTTACTATAATAAGAGAAAAAATACCGTTGCATACGCAACGGAATCGCAGAAGGGCGGTGAGGGCCCGGGGAAAACCTCACGGAATGGGTATGGAAAATCATCTTCCGCTGTTACAATCCACCTCTCTGTTCGCCGGACTGGAAGCCGAAGCGCTCCGGGTCCTGCTGGGCGAAGTGGGGGCCGTATTGCGCACCTACAGCCGGGGCGAGACCCTCGTGCTGGCCGGACAGCCGAACCGCCGGGTGGGCGTGGTGCTCTCCGGTGCCATCGAGGCCTATCATTCCGCCGCCAGCGGGGTGCGTCTGCCCATCAGCCAGATGGGGCCGGGCGGTGTGTTCGGCGACGTGCTGGGCGGCTCGAGCCTTTCCAGCCCGGTGACGGTGGTGGCCTCGGCCCCCTGCGAGGTGCTGCTGGTGCCTTACGAGAAGCTTCTGCTGCCCGGGGCCGACCCGGCCCGCCAGCGGGTGCTGCAGAACCTTGTGCGCACCATCAGCGACAAATACTTCCTGCTCTCCCGCCGGGTAGACCTGCTGCTGCTCAAGAGCCTGCGGGCCAAGGTATGCGCCTACCTGCTCAGTGAGGCCGAGGTGCATCACAGCCTCACCTTCACCATCCCCTACTCCCGCATCCAGCTGGCCGACTACCTCAACTGCGACCGCAGCGCCCTCTCCCGGGAGCTGAGCCTGATGCAGCGGGACGGCCTGCTCGAGACCTATAAGAGCAGCTTCAAGCTGCTGGAACCGGACGCGCTGCGGCATATGGTGCTGTAACAGCCTCTCCCAGAGGGAGAGCCTTATATAGAAGGAGAACTTCATCATGTCCAAACCGATTTTATGGATCGTCATTCCCTGCTACAACGAAGAACAGGTGCTGCCCATCACGGCCCCCATGTTCCTGAAAAAGATAAACGACCTCGCCGCAGCGGGCCTTGTCAGCGAAAAGAGCCGGGTGCTCTTTGTCAACGACGGCTCCCGCGACGCCACCTGGTCCCTCATCCAGAAGTTCGCCTCTGAGGATGAGCACTTCATCGGCATCTCCCAGAGCCGGAACCGCGGCCACCAGAACGCCGTACTGGCCGGGCTGATGGAGGCGCTCCACAGCGGCAGCTGCGACATCACCATCTCCATCGACTGCGACGGTCAGGACGACATCAACGCCATGGATGAGATGGTCAAAAAGTATCTGGACGGCGCCGAGGTCGTCTACGGCGTGCGCAGCCGCCGGGACACCGACACCTTCTTCAAGCGGTTCACCGCCGAGGGCTTCTACCATGTGATGAACGCGCTGGGCGCAGACATCGTCTTCAACCACGCCGACTACCGGCTCATCAGCACCCGGGTGCTGGAGAGCTTCGCCGACTACCGTGAGGTGAACATCTTCCTGCGGGGCATGGTGCCGCTGGTGGGCTACCCCAGCGGCACCGTCTACTACGAGCGCCACGAGCGTCTGGCCGGCGAGAGCCACTATCCCCTCAGCAAGATGCTGGCCCTCGCCTTCGACGGCATCACCAGCCTGTCGAACAAGCCCATCCGCCTCATCACCGGCGCAGGCATCGTGGTCAGCCTCATCAGCTTCATCGGCGTCATCTGGGCCATCGTGCAGGCTGTTCTGGGCAGCGCCGTGGCGGGCTGGGCCTCCACCATCTGCATCGTCTGCTTCATGGGCGGCGTCCAGCTGGTGTGTCTGGGCGTCATCGGCGAATACGTCGGCAAGATCTATATGGAGACCAAGGCCCGCCCCCGCTACATCATCAGCGAGCGCACATGGGCTCCTTACGAAAGGAAGTATCACGGATGAGCAAACAGAGCTGGAAAGGCGGCACCCTCCTGAACCCGGAGCCGCCGGTGCTGGTCTCCTGCGGCGGGCTGGACAAGCCCAACCTCATCACCATCGGCTGGACCGGCACCATCTGCACCCAGCCCAGCATGGTATCCATCAGCGTCCGCCCCGAGCGGTACAGCCACCACCTCATCAAAGAGAGTGGGCAGTTTGCCATCAACCTGCCCACCGAGGCACTGGTGAAGTCGGTGGACTGGTGCGGCGTCAGGAGCGGCCGGGATTTTGACAAATTCGCAGCCTGCAAACTCCATTCTGCCCCCGGCTCGGTGCTGACGGACTGCCCCATCCTCGAAGAAAGCCCCGTCAACCTCGAGTGCAGGGTCACGCAGGTCCTCCCGCTGGGCAGCCATGACCTCTTCCTCGCCGAAGTGGTGGCCTGCGACGTGGACGAAAGCCTGCTGGACGAGAACGGGAAGCTCTGCCTCGACAAGGCCAAACTCATCGTCTACAGCCACGGCGAATATCTGGCTCTGGGCAAAAAGCTGGGGACCTTCGGCTACAGCGTGCGGAAGAAAAAGCCGACGCGGAAGCCCCGCAGATAATACTATGAAAAATGGGAAGCACAAAAGCGCTTCCCATTTTTTTTTTTTTACTTCTCGTCGAGCAGATCACTCAGACATCTGACCGTCCGGCCATGATGGCCCGTGACCGTCTCGGCATGGAGCAGACTGCTCAGTACACTTTCCTCCACGCACTCGGCCACCGCCCGGAACAGCGGATTGATGGCGTCGTCGTGGAGCATCCCCATCGGCAGGATGGCCTTTTCGGAGTAGTGCGGCACCCGGTTGGCGGTGGTGAAGGCAATGACGATCTCGCCGGAGCCGTTGCCGCAGAAAGAGCCGGTGCGGGACAGGCCCACCAGCGCCCGGTGGCAGAGCCGCCGCAGCTGGCGCTCACTCAAGGGGATGTCCGTCGCCAGCACCGTGATGATGGAGCCCTTGTCCTCGTGGGGCGGGATGTGGGCATCCAGCAGGCTCTGGATGGGGGTGCCTGCCACTACGAGGTCATCGAAGACGGCGTGGTTGGAGAGCACCAGCGCACCAATGGTGTACTGTTTCCCGTCCAGCTCCACCACACGGGAGGCCGAGCCGATGCCGCCCTTCAGGCCGTGGCAGCGCATTCCCCGGCCCGCGCCCACAGCGCCCTCGGCGAAATCGGCGCGGCAGTCGGCCAGCGCGGCCCGCACGTTTTCTTCCGTGACGTGGAGGCCCCGGATGTCGTTGAGGCCGCTGTCGTTGCACTCGCAGACCACCGGGTTGACGCTACCGGTCGTCTCGCAGATGTCGGGGTTCTTATCCAGCATATACTTCACCAGTGCTGTCTCCACAGTACCTACGCTGAGGGTATTGGTGAAGAGGATGGGCGTTTCCAGCGTTCCCAGCTCGTCGATCTGGACAAGGCCGGTGGTCTTGCCGAAGCCGTTGATGACATGGCTGGCCGCCATCACTTTATCGTGGAAAATATCGCCCTGATGGGGCAGCAGCGCGGTCACGCCGGTCTGGACCTCGCCGTCCGCCAGTGTGCAGTGACCCACCGTCACGCCCGGCACATCGCTTATCTTGTCCAGCGGCCCGCAGGGCAGTTTGCCCACCCGGATGCCCCTGCTCTTCCATTTTGCTTCGATTCCCATAAGTATTCTCCTTGCAAAAATGCCCCCTCCCCACCAGACGGAGAGGGCTGATCTTATTCTTCCTCGTGCTCCACCTTGCTGATCGCGCCCAGGTCGTAGGGCGTATTCTGGTAGACGTAGTAGTTCAGCCAGTTCTCATACAGCAGGTGTGCGTGAGCACGCCAGCGGAAGAGAGGCGGCTGCTCGGGGTCGTCGTTGGGGTAATAGTTCTTTGGCACCGCGATGGGCAGGCCCTTGCCGACATCCCGCTTGTACTCGGCGTCCAGCGTGTACTTGTCGTACTCCGGGTGGCCGGTGACGAAGATCTGCCGTCCATTCTCGGTGCTCATCAGGAAGGGGCCGGCTTCGTCGCTCTCGGCGAGGATGCGCAGGGCCTTGCAGTTCAGCACATCCTCCCGGCTGATGCCGGTGTGGCGGCTGTGAGGGGCGTAGAACACCTCATCGAAGCCGCGCACCAGCGGGTTCGAGGGACGGGTGACTTTATGCTCGAAGACGCCGAACATCTTCTGGTCGAGAAGCTGCTTGCGGATGCCATAGTGGTAATAAAGTCCCGCCTGTGCGCCCCAGCAGACATGAAGGGTGGAGTAGACGTTCGTCTCACTGAAGTCCATGATCTCGCACAGCTCCTGCCAGTAGTCCACCTGTTCAAAGTCTATTTTCTCCACAGGCGCACCGGTGATGATCATGCCGTCGTAGCGGTTGTTCTTCACCTCGTCGAAGGTCTTATAAAACGCCTCGAGGTGGGCCGCAGAGACATGGGTCGCCGCATGGCTGGCCGTCTGAAGCAGGGTCATGTGGACCTGAATGGGCGTATTGGCCAGCAGGCGGGCGATCTGGGTCTCGGTGGCGATCTTGGTCGGCATGAGGTTCAGGATGAGGATCTCCAGCGGACGGATATGCTGGGAGAGCGCCCGTTCCCGGTGCATGACGAAGACGTTTTCCTCGTAGAGGGCATCGTAGGCGGGAAGAGTCTTGGGGATGATCAGCGGCATAGCGTAGTTGCTCCTTTTGACGGTTTTAGCGGGAAGTTTTTATCTGCATCCAGAGACGCTTTTTTTCACAGGAAGGGGCCGAAACCGGCAGATGGCGCTGACCGTGTTTCTTAAATCTGATCCAGCGCCTGTGCAATATCGGCGATGAGGTCTTCGCTGCTCTCGAGGCCGCAGCTCATCCGCACCAGCTCAGCAGGCACACCGGCAGCGGCCAGCTGCTCGTCGTTCATCTGGCGATGGGTGCTGGAAGCCGGGTTCAGGCAGCAGGTGCGGGCATCGGCAACGTGCGTCTCAATGGCGGCAAGCTTCAGCTCCTTCATAAAGGTGCTGGCGGCTTCGCGGCCGCCGGCCAGGCCGAAGGAGACGACGCCGCAGCTGCCGTTCGGCAGATACTTCTCCGCCAGCGCATGGTAGGGGCTGGACTCGAGGCCGCAGTAGTTGACATAGGCCACTTTCGGGTGACCCTCAAGGAACTTTGCGACGGCCATGCCGTTGGCGCAGTGGCGCTGCATCCGGACGTGGAGGCTCTCAAGGCCGAGGTTCAGCATATAGGCGTTCATGGGGGACTGCATCGAGCCGAAGTCGCGCATGAGCTGTGCGGTGGCCTTGGTGATGAAAGCCCCCTCTTTGCCGAAGCGCTCCGCGTAGGTGATGCCATGATAGCTCTCATCAGGGGTACACAGGCCGGGGAACTTCTCGGCGTGGGCCATCCAGTCGAACTTGCCGCTGTCCACGATGGCACCGCCCAGCACAGCGCCATGGCCGTCCATATACTTGGTGGTGGAGTGGGTCACGATGTCAGCGCCCCACTCGAAGGGGCGGCAGTTGACCGGCGTGGGGAACGTGTTGTCCACGATGAGCGGTACGCCGTGGGCGTGTGCGGCCTTGGCGAACTTTTCGATGTCCAGCACGGTGAGGGCAGGGTTGGCGATGGTCTCACCAAACACGACCTTGGTATTGGGCTGGAAGGCAGCATCCAGCTCTTCCTCGCTGCACAGCGGGTCCACGAAGGTGGCGGTAATGCCCATCTTCTTCATGGTGACGGAGATGAGGTTGAAGGTGCCGCCGTAGATGGTGCTGGACGCCACGATGTGGTCGCCTGCCTCGCAGAGATTGAACAGCGCAAAGAAGTTGGCCGCCTGACCGCTGGACGTCAGCATGGCGGCGGTGCCGCCTTCCAGCTCGCAGATCTTTTTCGCCACCATATCGCAGGTGGGGTTCTGCAGGCGGGAGTAGAAGTAGCCGTCGGCCTCGAGGTCGAACAGCTTGCCCATGTCCTCGCTGGTAGCGTACTTGAACGTAGTGGACTGGATGATGGGGATCTGGCGGGGTTCGCCGTTGCCGGGGGTGTAGCCGCCCTGCACGCAGATGGTATCACGGTTCATTGCAACATACTCCTTTACTGGGTTTGTCTGTATAGCACAATTCCCCGCAGGAGCATGAGCCTCCTGCGGGGAATCGATTCGTTAAATTTTATTCCCTGCAGGAAGCAGAAATTTACTTTCTCAGCCGCTTATCGCTCCTGGTCGCCCAGAAGGTACCGACGGTCTGGAACACCTGCACCATGAGCACCAGCAGCACGACGCAGATGATCATGATGTTGGTCTGGTAGCGGTAGTAGCCGTAGGACAGAGCGATCTTGCCCAGACCGCCGCCGCCGATGACGCCGGACATGGCCGAGTAGCCGAGAATGGTCGTCAGGGCAGTGGTCATGCTGGAAATGAGGCCGGGCAGACACTCGGGGATCATGACCTTGGTGATGATCTGGAAGGGAGTCGCGCCCATGCTCTGGGCAGCTTCCACGACGCCCTCGTCCAGCTCACGCAGACTGGTCTCCACCAGACGGGCCACGAAGGGGAAGGCCGCGACCACCAGCGGAACGATGGTGGCCTTGGTGCCGACGGTGGTGCCCACAATGGCACGGGTCAGCGGGAAGACGCAGATCATCAAAATCAGGAACGGCACGCTGCGCAGGATGTTGATGACGATGTTCAGGATGTGCATCAGCCAGCCCGGCAGGGGCAGGACGCCGTCCTTATCGCCAGCCACCAGCAGAACGCCCAGCGGCAGGCCCAGAACCAGAGAAAATGCCGTGGAGAGGACGGTCACGTAGAACGTCTCCCAAATGGCGAAGCCATAATCTGCAAAGCTCATTCTCCGGTCACCTCCTCAACGGTCACACCATTCTGGCTGCGCATATAGGCCGCAGCCTGCTTTGCCTGTTCGGTATCGCGGGGAAGTTTGAGCAGCATGGAGCCGTAGCACTGGCCGCTCAGGTCGCGGGTGTCGGCGCTGAGCACAGACACGAGGATGCCCTTCTCCGCAGCAAGGCTCGCCACCAGCGGCTTTGCGGCGGACGAACCATTGAACGTAACACGGACCACGTGATCGTCGGGCGCAAAGCTCGAGAGGTCGCGGGCTGCGCTGCCGCCGTTGGGGGCGACAAGGCGCCTGGCCGCAGCCGTCTTGGGATTTGCAAAGATCTCGCGCACCTCACCCTGCTCCACGACCACACCGCCGTCCAGAATGGCGACGGAGTCGCAGATCTCTTCCACGACGCTCATCTGGTGGGTGATGACCACCACGGTGATGCCCAGCTTCTTGTTGATGTCCTTGATGAGGGTCAGGATGGCGTGGGTCGTGTTGGGGTCCAGCGCGCTGGTGGCCTCATCGCAGAGCAGGACTTTGGGGTTGGTGGCCAGCGCACGGGCAATGGCGATGCGCTGTTTCTGGCCGCCGGAGAGCTGGGCCGGGTAGGCGTTGGCCTTATCGGGCAGGCCCACCATTTCCAGCAGCTCCCTGGCGCGCTTTTCGGCATCGGCCTTCTTCACGCCCGCAAGCTCCATCGGGAAGCAGATGTTCTTCAGGCAGCTGCGCTGCATCAGCAGATTGAACTGCTGGAAGATCATGGTGATGTCGCGGCGGCGCTCACGCAGGGCTGCGGGAGACAGGGTCTCCATCGCGGTGCCGTCGATGACGACACTGCCCTCGGTGGGGCGCTCCAGCAGATTGATGCAGCGCACCAGCGTGGATTTGCCCGCGCCCGACATACCGATGATGCCGTAGATGGAGCCATCGGGGATGGTCAGGTCGATGTTCTTCAGCGCATTCACCGCGCCGTCCTTCATCTGGAAGGTCTTGGAAAGGTGTTTGATCTCGATCACAGAAATTACTCCTTGCTGTTGAATAAACTCCTTCAGTCAAACCCTTGCGGGTTTGCCAGCTCCCTCATGGAGGGAGCCTGAAACAGAACGGTCAGGCAAAGGCCCCCTCCCCGAGGGGGCTGTCACCGCAAGGTGACTGGGGGAGTTTGCTTAGCCCTGAATCGGTGCCAGGCTGTCCTGCTTGCCGCCGTAGATGCCCATGGGCTCGACGTGGATGCCGGCGACGGTCACCAGATGGGTACCCTTCTCCTCGTTGAAGTTGTCCAGATACGGCTGATGCTGGAAGTAGTTGGTGTCGCACTGGCCGTCCTCGACGATGGTGTTGGGGATCACATAGTCGTCGTACTCCTGAATGTCCAGCGTGATGCCCTTAGCGGCCAGAATGTCCTTGCAGACCTCCAGGACCTCGCAGTGGGGAGCGGGAGTAGCAGCGCAGCTGACGGTCTCGCCGTTCAGTGCATCGTAGTTGATGGAAGCGTCATAGCCATCGGTCGGGGTCTCGACGACGGAGACGACAGCGCCCTTGTAGTTCTCATCCATGAAGTCCTTGACCTGCTGGCTCTGCAGAGCGGCGACGAGGGCCTTGATCTTGGGCTCGTTCTCGTTGCCCTCCTTGCAGACCAGAACATTGACGTAAGCAGAAGAGCCGTCCTCCATTGCCAGAGCGTCGGTCATGGGGTCCAGACCAGCGGAGATGGCGTAGTTGGAGTTGATGACAGCGTAGTCCTCATCCTGCAGGACGTTGGGGACCTGAGCAGCCTCGACCTCATCGACGGTGACGTTCAGGGGGTTCTCCTCGATGTCGTTCTTGGTGGCGGTCAGGCCGGCGTCAGCCTTCAGCTTGAAGAAGCCGTTCTTCTCCAGCAGGGTCAGAGCGCGGGCCTCGTTGGTGGTGTCGTTGGGGACAGCGACCTTCACCTTGTCCAGCTTTGCTGCAGCGGAAGCAGCCTCAGAAGAAGCGGCAGTGCTGGAAGCAGCAGAGCTTGCGGTGGAAGAAGAGCCGCCGCAGGCGGTCAGGGCAGCAGCAGCGGCTGCGACACCGGTAACTTTCAGAAAATCACGACGAGTAATCATAGTTTTTTCCCTCTCTATTATTGGATCAATAGAATGTACAGCGGCGGCGCGGCACAGTCCGCGCCCGCCTTGAACGGAAGCATCAAAAAAAGCCTCCGTCCCTGCCAGCTCTGCGCTGCACAAGGACGGAGGCCTGAAACTTCCGTGGTACCACCTTGGTTCACAGCATCCTCGCGGACACTGCCTCAAAACTGCGGCAGAATTTTTTCTGCTTACAGCCGGACGCTTTAACGGGCGCACCCGTCGCGGACTAGTGCTCTTGCTCTTCGTCCGCGCAGCTCCGAGACCATTTTCGGCTCCCTGTTTCCTGCCCTTTTCCACCTGCCGGGCTCTCTGGTAAGGCTCATGCGAAAGCTTACTCTTCTCTTCACAGCCATTTTAGTGATATTGCGTTTATTGTACTCGCCTCGACGGGATTTGTCAACCCCCTAAAACAAACTTTTTCAGTAGGGAATTGAAGATCCTTCGCCCATGAGACAAAATATGCCCCCGCGCTGTGTGCGCGGGGGCATATTCAGAAGCTTATCTATCAGCCCTGCTCCTGCTGTGCCTTCTTGGCTTCGAGAGCCAGGATGGCGTCGCGGCGGCTCAGGTTGATGCGGCCCTGCTGGTCGATGTCCGTCACCTTGACGACGATGGCATCACCCACAGCGACAACATCCTCCACCCGCTCGACACGCTTGGTGTCCAGCTTGGAGATGTGGACGAGGCCCTCCTTGCCCGGAGCGATCTCGACGAAGGCACCAAAGTTCATCAGACGGGTGACCTTGCCCTTGTAGATGGCACCGATCTCGGGGTCTTCCACGATGGTCCTGATGGTGAAGATGGCGCGCTTTGCGTCCTCCTGGTCCACAGCGGAGACGAAGACGTGGCCGTCCTCCTGCACGTCGATCTTGCAGTTGCAGGTGGCGCAGATGTCCTGAATGACCTTGCCGCCCTTGCCGATGACGTCCTTGATCTTATCGGTGGGGATCATCAGGCTGAACATCTTGGGGGCCCAGCGGCTCAGCTCGCGGCGGGGCTCTGCGATGACGGGCTTGATGATCTCATCGAGGATGTACAGACGGCCCTTGCGGCACTTCTCGAAGGCCTCGGCGATGATGTCGTAGGTCAGGCCGTCGATCTTAATATCCATCTGGATGGCGGTGATGCCCTTGCGGGTGCCGCCCACCTTGAAGTCCATATCGCCGTGGAAGTCCTCGACGCCCTGAATATCCAGCATGGTCATCCAGCGGTCGCCCTCGGTGATGAGGCCGCAGGAGATACCGGCGACAGGAGCCTTGATGGGGACGCCTGCGTCCATCAGAGCCAGCGTGGAGCCGCAGATGGAAGCTTGAGAGGTGGAGCCGTTGGAAGAGAGGACCTCAGACACGCAGCGGATGGTGTAGGGGAACTCTTCCAGAGAGGGCAGCACAGGCACGAGAGCGCGCTCCGCCAGTGCGCCGTGGCCGATCTCGCGGCGGCCGGGGCTGCGGGGTGCGCGGGCCTCGCCGACGGAGTACGGCGGGAAATTGTAGTGGTGGATGTAGCGCTTGGTCTGCTCGTCGGTCAGGTCATCCATGAGCTGGTTGTCCTTGGTGCCGCCGAGGGTGCAGGTGGTGAGCACCTGAGTCTGGCCGCGGGTGAACATACCGGAGCCATGCACACGGGGCAGGATGCCGACTTCTGCGGCCAGCGGGCGGATCTCGTTGATGCCGCGGCCATCCACGCGCTTGCCCTCGTCCAGCAGCCAGCGGCGGACGACGTACTTCTGCATCTTGTAGCTGACGAGGTCGAGGTCGGCCTCAGTCAGGTCGGGGTACTCCTCAGCGATCTTGTCCATGATGGGCAGCAGAGCGGCATCACGCACATTCTTGTCGTCGGTATCCATGGCGGCCTTGAAGTCGTCGAGATACTTCTCCTTGATGGCGTGGAACACGTCCATATCGAGGCCCACGACCTGGAAATCGATCTTCGGCTTGCCGCGCTCGGCCACGATGCCGTTGATAAAGGTGATGATCTTCTTGATCTCCACGTGAGCAGCCTTGATGGCGTTCAGCATGGTGTCCTCATCGACCTCATTGGCACCGGCCTCGATCATGACGATCTTGTCCATGGTGGCGGCGACGGTCAGGGCCAGGTCGCTCTTCTTGCGCTGCTCCTGGGTGGGGTTCAGGACGATCTCGCCGTCCACCAGACCCACCTGCACGCCGCCGATGGGGCCGTTCCAGGGGATCTCCGACACAGCGGTGACCAGAGAAGCGCCGATCATGCCGGCGATCTCAGGGCTGCAGTCGGGGTCCAGGCTCATGACGGTCATGGTGATGCAGACGTCGTTGCGCATCTCCTTCGGGAACAGGGGGCGCATGGGACGGTCCACGACGCGGCTGGTCAGGATGGCGCGCTCGCCGGGGCGGCCCTCACGGCGCATGAAGCTGCCGGGGATGCGGCCTGCGGCGTAGAGCTTTTCCTCGTACTCCACGTTCAGGGGGAAGAAATCGACGCCCTCGCGGGGCTTGGGGCTCATGACCACGTTGCACATCACGCAGGTCTCGCCGTAGCGGATGAGGGCGCTTGCGTTGGACAAGCCGCACATCTTGCCCATCTCCACCTTGAAGGGGCGGCCTGCCAGCGTAGTCTCGTAAACTTTGAAGTTGTCAAAGTTTTCTTTGCGGGAACCAAATTCGATTGCCATTTGGTTTGCCTCCTTATGTCCGTTTGATATTCCAAAAGGCTGCCCGCCGCGCATCATAGCAATAAATCCAGCGTCCGTGCCGCTTCACACAGGCGTTCGATTTACTGCTGCAACACGCGGCAGCGGCCTATTTGTTCCAGTGCCTGGGATACAAGGGAAAATCCAACATAAAAGAGCAAAGGGCAGGCACCCTTTGCGGTACCTGCCCTCTGTTTTCTATTACTTACGCAGACCCAGAGTTGCGATCAGAGCACGGTAACGCTCGATGTCCTTCTTCTGGAGGTAGGCCAGCAGATTGCGGCGGCGGCCAACCATCTTCATCAGACCACGGCGGCTGTGGTGATCGTTAGGGTTCTTCTTCAGGTGCTCGTTCAGCTCGTTGATGTGAGCGGTCAGCAGAGCGACCTGGACTTCGGGAGAGCCAGTGTCCTTCTCGGTCAGAGCGACTTTGGCCATAACTTCCTGCTTGTTCATAGTAACAGTACCTCTTTATAAAATTTTTATTTGCCAGCGACACAGCAGCGGGAAAACGGTACTCCCGAGTGGGCATACTCCCAGCCCCGTATCGCGGTAACAGGGCTAGTATAACAGAAACCAACGTAAAAAGCAAGAAAAATTTTTACAGATCCGCAAAAATAAGGATGTTGTTTTCCTGTCAGATCATGTTATAATCTGTCTATTGTAATAAAGAGGTAAATTGAATGACACATTGTTTTTCCCGCCGCAGCTTCCTCAAAGGAAGCGCAGCCGCCGCAGCGGTCCTTTCAAGCCCGCTCCTCCCGGCTGATGCGGCTTCTTCTGAAACCGAAAACGGCCTGTTCTCCCCTGTCTCTCCTCTCTGCCAGACCCAGTACGGCCCGGTGAAGGGCAGAGAGGGCGAAAACGGCCTGCTCTGCTGGTACGGCATCCCCTATGGCGCTGCCCCCACGGGCGAAAGCCGCTGGACAGCGCCGCAGGAGCCCGCCTGCTGGCTCACTGTGCGGGACTGCACCAGCCCCGCCCCGGCGGCGTACCAGTACACCACCTTTCCTCTCGGCACCGAGGACTGCCTGACACTGGATATTTATTCTTCCGCCGAGGCCAAAAAGCGGCCCGTTCTCGTCTATCTGCACGGCAGCGCCGCCACAGGCTCATCTCTCGAGCTGCCCGGCAGCGAACTTGTGCGGGACGCGGGCTGCGTCTTTGTCGCGCTCAACTACCGGCTGGGGCTGTTCGGGTGGAACTGCCTGCCCGCCCTCACTGCTGACCCGGACGCCACCGGAAACTTTGCCCTGCTGGACATCGCCCGGGCGCTGGACTGGGTGCGGGACAACATCCGCCGCTTTGGCGGCGACGCCGACAACATCACCCTTTGCGGCTTCTCTGACGGCGGGCGGATGGCAGCGGCCCTTGCGGGCAGCCCGCTCTTCCGTGGGCGCTTCCAGAAGGCCGTCGCCATCTCCGGCGGGCTGTCCCTCGCCGACCCGGACGCCGCCGCCCAGAAGCTGGCCGAAAATTTCGCGCCGCTGGCCGTGGAAGACGGGCGGTTCGCTGACACGGCTTCCGCCGCCGAATGGCTGCTGACACCGGGGGCGGACGTCCGGGAATGGCTCTGCGGCCTCGAACCGGCCCGCATTGCCGCCCTCGGCAGACCAGCCATCCTCTACGCAGACGATGTGGTGCTCTCCCGGGGCGCCCGGAGTACTGTCCCCCTCCTGCTGCTCAGCAGCGCCACCGAATTCAGCGGCTTTGTCCGGGACGACCTGCGGCCCGCTTCCAGCGCGGCCCGGGCCTATGCCGTAAAATACGGCTCAGCCCTCTGCCGCTGGAGCAGCACCGAAGCCGTCGCCGAAGCGCTGGGCGGCAATGCTCCGGTCTGGCTTGGACTCATCGACTACGGCGGGGCCGACAGTCAGACGGCGATCCCGGGCCTCGGCTCCTTCCACGGCCTGCCGCTGGCGCTCTTCTCGTCCGAAAGCAGCTATTCTGCCTGTGCTGATTTGTCTTCAGCAGGTGCACAGGCCCTTTCGGCCCAGCTGAAGCAGGCGCTTGCCGGCTTCATGACCAGCGGTTCCCCGGGCTGGGACGCCTGGACACCGCGAGACCGCACTGCCCTCCACTTCGATGCCGACAGCGAAACCGCCTGCATCACCCTCAACTCCTACCCGGATACCCAGGAAAGTATCCGTGCCGCCATGGCCGCAGACACGTCCCTCTCCGCCGCCGAAAAGGAAACGGTGGAGCACCTCTATTTTTCCGGTCTCTCCTTCTGACGAAGCAAAAACGCACCTCACCGATCGCTTTCATCGGTGAGGTGCGTTCTTGTTTTATTCAGCGGATGATGCCGCCCACAGCCTTTTTGATCTCAGCTTTGTTCCGGTACATCGCAGCATCAGGCTTTCCCCCATGCTTTCCGGAATGTCATACACGGCCTTCTGGTCTGTTTTGTTTTTTCATAAAGTTCACTCCGCGAAGTATTCCTGCGCGCGCTGGGCTGCGTGGTCGATGCACGCGCGCAGCTCATCCAGCGTGTCGAACTTTTTGCTGGGGCTGAGGTAGGCGTGGAACTCCACCACCGGGTCGGTGCCGTAAAGGTCGCCGGTAAAGCCCGGGATGAAGGTCTCGCAGGTCACCTTGCTCTCGTCGCTGTTGACGGTGGGCCGGGTGCCAAGGCCGGTGGCCGAGGGGTACCACCTGTCTCCTATCCTGGTGCGGGTGATATAGATGCCGTACCGGGGCAGCTGGAAGCCCTGCGGGTAGAGCTGATTGATGGTCGGCACGCCCAGCGTCCGGCCAAGGCCCGCCCCGTGATGCACCGTGAAGCGGATGGCGTAGGGCATCCCCAGCATGGCATTGGCCGCCGGGATGTCACCGCCTTCCAGCGCGGTGCGGATGCGGGTGGAGGAAACAGGCTTCTCCTCAAACTGTGCCATCGGCAGGACGACTACCTCCACGCCCAGCGGCGCGCAGAGCTGACGCAGCAGCTCCGGTGTGCCTGCCGCCCTGGCCCCGAAGGTGAAGTTCTCGCCGCAGAACAGCGCCCGGGCGTTGCAGTCCCGGATGATGCCCAGCACGAACTGCTCCGGCGTCATGGCCTTGATCTCCTCGAAATCGGGGCAGAGATAGTGCTCCACGCCGAGGCTGGCGATGAGGGCGTGCTTGTCCTCGGTGGAGAGCAGGCGCTTGCCCTTCATCTTGTTTTCGGTGGGCAGGCGGAAGGTGAACACCGCCGGTGCCGCGCCATGGGCCCTGGCCCACTCCACTGCGCCATTGATGACCGCGCGGTGGCCGATGTGGATGCCGTCAAAAAAGCCCATTGCCACAGCAGAGCCGTGGGCACCGCCCAGCGCAAGCGGCGCAAGCTGTGAATAGATCTGCATGAATGTTCTTTAATTCCTCTCTACAAAGAGTTTTTCGACCTTGAGCACGCCGCCGGTGATGTTCGCAAGACCCAGGAACTGACCCTCGGAATTGCGGACACGGTAGCGGCCGTCTGCCGCCGGGTAGCGGCTGGTGGGGCAGCCGTTGTACAGGTGCTGCTCCACCCTCGGCTCTGCCACCAGCAGAGGCAGGCTCTCAAACACGCTCTCCACCGGCAGCATCAAAGCCTGCAGTGCCTCGGGGCCTGTGTCCTTTGCCGCCTGGATCTCTTCCAGCGTGTGGGCGTCGGCCTCGGTGTAGACACCCGCCGTCGTGCGGCGCAGGGCGCTCATGGTGCCTTTCTGGCCCATAGCGGCGGCAATGTCCTCCAACAGGGTGCGGATATACGTTCCCTTGGAGCAGCGGACGGTGAGGACGTATTCGTTCTCTGCCGGGCTGCCGCCGTACCGGATGTCCAGGATCTCGATGGGGCGGGCCTTCCGCTCCACCGTGACGCCCTCGCGGGCCAGCTTATAGAGGGGCTGGCCGTTGATCTTGACCGCCGAGTACATGGGCGGCGTCTGCATCTGGGGGCCGAGGAACCGGGGCAGAACAGCCAGCAGCTCGGCCTCCCCCGCCGTCACCGGGGCCGTTTCCAGCACGGTGCCGGTGATGTCGCCGGTGTCGGTCTGCATCCCCAGCCGCAGCCGGGCGCAGTAGGTCTTGGTGTGGTCGAGCTGAAGGTCCACGGCCTTGCTGGCCCCGCCGCAGAACACCGGCAGAACGCCGGTGGCCATGGGGTCCAGCGTACCGCTGTGGCCCAGCTTGCGGGTGCCGAGGATGCCGCGCAGCTTGGCGATGACGTCAAAGCTGGTCCACTCCATCGGCTTATCTACGATAAGGATGCCCTGCATCAGCTTTCCTCCTGCGTCTCGGGGCGGTCGAGTTCCGCCTCCACTTCGGCCAGAATGGCGCTCTTGGCGTTGTCGAGGTTGCCCAGCAGCTCACAGCCCGCTGCGCGGGTGTGGCCGCCGCCGCCCAGACGCCGTGCGATGGCGCAGGCGTCCACGCCCTTGACGGCGCGCACGCTGATGCGGTAGCTGCCGCCGGGCTGCTGACGGAGCAGCAGGCCCACTTTGACCCCCTCGATGCTGATGGGCAGGCTGGTCAGCTCTTCCAGGTCAGCCGGGTCCACGCCGCTCTGCTCGATCTCGTCCCGGGTCAGATACATCAGGGCGCAGCGGCCCTCAAGATGATATTCCAGATGGTTGCGGGCGATACGCTCCGCCTCCATCCGCTCCCGGGGTTTGGTGTCGAAGAGCAGGGTGTTCAGCTCCTCCACCTGCGCACCGGCCAGAATGAGCTTTGCCGCCACGAGGTGGGTGTTGGCAGTGGTGGAAGAGAACCGGAAGCAGCCGGTGTCCGTAGCGAGGCCGGTGTAGAGGCAGTTGGCGATGAGGGGGGTAATCTCCACGCCCATCTCGCTGATGACCTCATACAGAAGCTCTGCCGTTGCGGCCGCATTGCCGTCCAGCAGGGTGAAATCCGCATAGCCGCTGTTGCCCGTGTGGTGGTCGATGCAGAGATCGACGTGGCGGGTATACTGCGGCACACCGTTGTTTTCGCCAAAGAGCTGCACGCTGGCAACATCCACAGCCACAACGGTCTTGGGCTCAAACTCGCCCCGGAACGGCACCGGTGCAGTAAAGCTGTAGCGGGAAGGCACTGCATCGGAGCAGAGGACAGCTGCCGTCTTGCCCAGCGCCTTGAGCGCGTGGCAGAGGGCGCTGCCGCAGCCGATGGTGTCACCGTCCGGGTTTTTATGACACAGGACCAGAATGTTGTCCGCAGCACAGAGGCGCTCGGCCATCTGCTGCACATTGAGCTGTTCTGTCATTTGATGGATCCATCCTTTCCGCAGCGCTGGATTTATTCCTCGGTCTCGGCGGGCTGGGAGTCCTCAGCGTCATCGTTCACATTCAGCGTGCGGAGCAGCTCATTGATGTGGGCTGCATAGGCGGCACCGTCGTCCTCCACAAAGATGAAGCGGGGTGCCTTGCGGATGTGCATTTTCTTGCTCACTTCGGTGCGCACATGGCCTGCGGCGCGGTTCAGGGCCTCGATGGCGGGCTTGGGGCCGTCCTCACGGCCCATCACGCTCACATAGACCTTCGCCACGTCCAGGTCGGGCGTCACATCCAGCCGGGTGACGGTCAGCAGACCGCCCTCCAGCCGCGGGTCTTTCAGCCGTCCGATGATGGCGATGAGCTCACGCTTCATGTCCTGCGCCAGACGGCCCATATTTTTCTGAGACATAGTTTCTCCTCTGAAATGAACCTCTCCGTCATTGCTTCGCAATGCCACCTCTCCTACCGAGGAGAGGCCTTGGCATTCCGGAAAGCTTTCTCTCTTCGCCAGAGGCTCCCCTCGGTAGGGAAGCTGTCTGCGAAGCAGACTGAGAGGTTATTCTCTTAGTCGCGGTATTCTTCCATCTTGAAGGCCTCGTAGACGTCGCCTTCCTTGACGTCGGCAAACTTTGCCAGAGTAACGCCGCACTCGTAGCCCTCGGCCACTTCCTTGGCGTCGTCCTTGAAGCGCTTCAGAGATGCGATCTCGTCCTCCGTGATGACGATGCCGTCACGGACGACACGCACCTTGCTGTCGCGGGTGATCTTGCCGCTGGTGACACGGCAGCCTGCGACGGTGCCGACGTTGGAGATCTTGTAGACCTGACGGACCTGCAGCTCGCCCAGAGACACCTCGCGGAACTTGGGAGCCAGCATACCCTTCATAGCGTCGGTGACGTCGTTGATGGCGTCATAGATGACGCGGTACATACGCATCTCGACCTTGGTGGCAGCGGCCTCTTCCTTCGCCACGTTGTCGGGGCGGACGTTGAAGCCGATGATGATGGCGTTGGATGCGTCGGCCAGGTCAACGTCGGACTTGCTGATGGCGCCGACGCCGGCGTGGATGACGCGGACGCGGACCTCGTCGTTGGAGATCTTCTCGAGGCTCTGCTTGACAGCCTCGGCGGAGCCCTGCACGTCAGCCTTGACGACGATGGCCAGCTCCTTCATATCGTTCTGAGCCATCTGGCTGAACAGGTTATCCAGAGTGACCTTCTGGAAGGCGGAGAACTGCTTCTCCTTGGCGGCAGCGATGCGCTGCTCGGCCAGCTCACGGGCCAGACGCTCGTCCTCGACGGCCTCGAACAGGTCGCCGGCCTCAGGCACAGCGGTCAGACCGGTGATCTCCACAGGGGTGGAGGGGCCGGCATCGTTCAGCAGAATGCCCTTGTCGCTGCGCATGGTACGCACACGGCCCACGGCGGTACCGGCGATGATGACGTCGCCGGAGTGGAGGGTGCCGTTCTGCACCAGAATGGTGGCGATGGGGCCCTGGCCCTTGTCCAGACGGGCCTCGACGACAGCGCCCTTGGCACGGCGGTTGGGGTTGGCCTTCAGCTCCATGACCTCAGCTTCCAGAGCGATGCGCTCCAGCAGGTCGTTGATGCCCATGCCGGTCAGAGCAGAGACGGGGATGCAGGCGACATCGCCGCCCCAGTCCTCGGTGATGATACCGTACTTGGTCAGGCCCTCCATCACGCGCTCGGGGTTGGCGGTGGGCTTATCCATCTTGTTCATGGCCACGATGAGCTTGACGTTGGCGGCCTTGGCGTGGTTGATGGACTCGACCGTCTGGGGCATGATGCCGTCATCGGCGGCGACGACCAGAACTGCAATATCGGTCATGTTGGCACCGCGGGCGCGCATGGAGGTGAACGCCTCGTGGCCCGGGGTATCCAGGAAGGTGATGAGGCTGTCGTTGACCTTGACCTGATATGCACCGATGGCCTGAGTGATGCCGCCGGCCTCGCCTGCGGTGACGTTGGTCTTGCGGATAGCGTCCAGGATACTGGTCTTGCCGTGGTCAACGTGGCCCATGACGCAGACGACCGGGGGACGGGTGACGAGATCGTCCTGAGAATCCTCCTCCTGGGTGAACAGGCGCTCCTCGATGGTGACGTGGACTTCCTTCTCGACCTTGGCGTGGAACTCCTCGGCCACCAGAGCGGCGGTATCGAAATCGATGACGTCGTTGATGGCATGCATCTCGCCCATCTGCATGAACTTGGCGATGACCTTGCCGGCCTGCTGCTTCAGGCGGGCAGCCAGCTCACCGACGGTGATCTCATCGGGGATGAGGACCTTCAGCTGCGCATTGCGGGCCTTTTCCAGCTGGATGCGCTGCAGACGCTCGAACTCGGTCTCGCGCTTGCCCTTCTGGAACTGCTGGCGCTGGCGCTGGCCGCGCTGGGTGAACTTCTGCTTGTTGCCCTGCGGGGTGGGCTTGCGGCGGTTCTCGGTGTTCTTGGTGGAAGCCAAATCGTCGTAACGGGCGTCGAAGCGGTCCACGTTCATATCGACGGTGCGGGTATCGACGGTGACCTGATTGTCCTCGCGGCGGACAGAGACGGACTGAGCGGAAGCTGCAGTAGCCTTTGCGCCGGTCTCACGGGCCAGCTCGCTCAGGGAGACGGTCTTCTCCTCGCGCTTCTTGTGCTGCTCGTTCTTCTTGTTGTTTTGCTTGGCAGCGGGCTTTGCCTCGGCCATTGCGGGCTCAGCCTTGGGAGCCTTGGGAGCCTCGGGCTTCTTTTCGGCCTTGGGCTCTGCCTTCTTCTCAGCGGGCTTCGGCTCAGCCTTGGGGGCCTTGGCGCTGTTCAGGAACTCGTCCAGGTTCTTGACGCTGTTGTCCTTGCTGAACTTCTCCAGCAGGTAGTTCAGCTCGTTCTCTTCCAGAGTGGAGCTGTTCTTCTTGCCGGTGCTGCCCATGGCGTTCAGCTCGTCGAGGACCTTCTTGGCAGAGATGCTCAGGTCCTTTGCAAAATCGCTCACTTTATATTTTACGGTCATTCGCTCATATCCTCCTCAGTTTGAATCGCTCCGCACGCCGTCAGCCGGTCAAAGCAGAGCTTGGCGAGGTTGCGGTCGGTGACGGCATAAATGGCCACCGGTTTGCGGCTGATGTCAGCCAGCTTATCCTGTGTCAGCGGCATGGGGATGACGTCCACCATATCGCCCACAGCGTAGTTGAGCCGCTGCACGGTCTTGGGGCTGGCGTCGGACGCAGTCATCACGAGCCATGCCTTGCCCTTGACGACGGCGTCTTCCACCGCGTCAAAGCCCATGGTCAGAGCGCCCGCCTTGCGGCAGAGGCTCACGGCCTGGAACAGGGCCTCATTCGGCTCAAGGGCCGGTTTTGCGGGGGCGTTATGCTTCTTTGCCATCGCGGTCGGCCTCCTTTTCTGCTTCCACACTGGCCAGCTGCTGGGCCAGTGCATCGTATACCTCGGCGGGGACCGGCTGCTCAAAGCAGCGCTCCAGCGCCTTCTTCTTTTTTGCCTTTGCAAGGCAGGCGGCATCCGGGCAGAGGTAAGCACCGCGGCCGGGCTTCTTGCCCACGGGGTCGATGCTGATCTCTCCGCTGGGTGCGCGCACCACACGCACCAGTTCCTTCTTGGGGCGGCTGGTCAGACAGCCGATGCACTGGCGGGCAGGGATCTTCTTTTGTGCCATCCGGTTTTCCCTCCTTCGGCAGGTGTTCCGCGCTTATTCTGCGGCGGTGTCTTCGGTCTTCTCAGCCTCGGCAGCCTTCGGCTCTTCCTCGCCGTAGTAACCGCTCTCGGGGCGGATGTCGATGTTGTAGCCGGTCAGGCGGGCGCACAGACGGGCGTTCTGGCCCTTGTTGCCGATGGCAAGGCTCAGCTGCTGGTCCGGCACGGTCACGCGGCAGGAGCGGGTCTCGCCGGGCAGCAGCTCGACTTTGACCACCTTTGCGGGGCTGAGAGCTGCGGAGATGAACTCGGAGATGTCCTCGCTCCACTTCACGATGTCGATCTTCTCGCCGCCCAGCTTCTCGACAACAGCGGCCACACGGTCGCCGTGAGGGCCGATGCAGGCAGAGACGGGGTTGACGTTGGCGTCCTTGGACCAGACAGCCATCTTGGTGCGGGCACCGGCCTCGCGGCTGATGGCCTTGACCTCGACGGTGCCGTCGTAGATCTCAGGCACTTCCAGCTCGAACAGGCGCTTGACGAGGCCGGGGTGGGTGCGGCTGATCATGACGCGGGGGCCGCGCTCGCTTGCCACGACATCCACGATGTAGACCTGCAGCATCTGGCCCTCGGTGTAGACCTCGCCGGGGACCTGCTCGTTGCGGGGCAGGATGGCCTCGCCGCCCTTGCCCAGGTCGAGGGCAACGATGCCCTTCTCGGGGTCAACGCGGGTGACGGTGGCCTGCACGATGTCGTGGGCGCGGGACTGGATCTCGCTCAGCTGCTGGCTGCGCTCGGCCTCACGGATGCCCTGACGGATGACGTGCTTTGCGGTCTGGGCTGCGATGCGGCCAAAGTCCTTGGTCTTGAGGGGGGTCACGACGCGGTCGCCCACCTGATAGCTCTTGCGGATGTGCTGAGCCTCGGTGATGCCGATCTCGCTGTGCTCGTCGTACCAGTCCTCATCGGCCACGACGTCCTGGATGAGGGCGACGTTGAACTTGCCGGTGCTGGGGTCGATCTCGACCATGACGTGGTCGTCCTCGACCTCGTAGTTCTTCTTCACGGCGATGACGATCGCAGCCTTGATCTTTTCGATCAGGTACTCCGCGGTGATGCCGCGCTCGTGCTCCAGCATGGAGAGAGCTTCAAAAAATTCGTTGTTCGCTGCTGCCATTTTTCGGGTTCCTCCCAGTAATTTATTTTCGTCTTAATCAAACAGATGTTCGTCATCACAGAGATGGACGCCGGACGCGGCGTTCACCTCAAAGCTCACCGGGCCGTTCTCCGTCTCGACCGTGACGGTGCTGCCCTCGCGGCCTTTCAGGATGCCGGCAAACTCGCGCACGCCGTCGGCGGTGGGGCGGATGAGCTTGACGCCGATCTTCTCGCCCTTGAGTGCCTCGTAGTGCTCCGGGCGGGTCAGCCTGCGGCCAAGGCCGGGGCTGCCCACCTCGAGATAATAGCTCTGGTCGATGGGGTCTGCCTCATCGAGGATGGGGTCCAGCGCGTGGGACACTTCGGCACAGGTGTCGGTGTCCATGGTGCCGTCCCGGTCGATGAGCACACGGAGATACCAGTCCGGCCCTTCCTTCTCAAAGACCACATCCCACAGGCGCAGGCCCATGCCCTCCACGACGGGGCGGACAAGCGCTTCGACTCTCTGGGCGGTGTTGCCGCCAGACTGCTTCGCCATAAAAAACCTCCAAACAAACAAGAAAAGCGGACCTTGCGGCCCACTTTCCAATAAAACTATAGCGTACTACTAGAATATAGCATACTCTTGCGGATTATGCAAGCTTTTTCGTGAAAAATCCTCTTCTCACAGCACCCAGACGCCGTCGCGGAACAGCTCCACGGTGCGGCCGTCGCGGCACTTGCCGGTGATATGGCTGTCCTCGGCGCCCACCATGACGTCCTCGTGGATGGCGGACTGGTTCATGCCCCGGGCCAGCAGCTCGTCCTTCGACAGGCGGGTGCCGCTCTCGGTGGTGCCGGGATAGCTGGCACCAAAGGCGATATGGCAGGCGGCGTTCTCATCGAAGAGGGTGCTGTAGAACAGCGCGCCGCTGCGGTTGATGGGGCTGGACGCCGGCACCAGCGCCACTTCGCCGATGCTCCGTGCGCCCTCGTCGGTGTCCAGAAGCTGACCCAGAAGCTCCGCGCCCTCCTCGGCCCCGTGCTCCACGACCCGGCCATCCTTGAAGGTGACATGGAAGCCCTTGATGAGCTGACCGTTGAAAACGTAGGGCTTGGTGCCGTAGACGATGCCGTTCACCTTGTCCTTGTGGGGCGCGGTGAAGACCTCTTCGGTGGGGATGTTGGGCAGGAAGACCACGCCCTTTTCGCTGACGCTGGCGGCGCTCTCCCAGGTGGCCTTGTCGGCGATGCCCACGGTCAGGTCGGTGCCGTTGCTGCTCTCGAAGTGGACGCTCTCGAGGTCGAGGGCGTTCATCTTGTCCTTCAGGCTGGTCAGACGGTCGAGGTGGGCTTTCCACTCGTTGACCGGGTCGCCGCCCGTCACGCGGCAGACGTCGAAGATGAGCTGCCAGAGCTTCTCGATGGCGGCAGCCTCGTCCAGCTCCGGGAACATCTTCTTCGCCCACGGGGCGCTGGGCATGGCGGCGATGGACCACTGGACGCGGTCGTTCATGGTGTACTCCCGCCACGGGGCCATGAACTTGCGCTGCGCAGCGTTCACACGGCTGATCTTCGCGCCGTCCAGACCGGCGTAGACCTCGGGGTCGTCGGCAAGGATGTGGAGGACGCAGACGCCGCCCTCGCTCTCGGCGTAGTCGAGATAGCGGCGCAGCTGATAAGATTTGAAGTCGGTCAGGGCTTCCTCGCTGCCCAGCTCCATCCGGCTGCGGGAAATGTCGTTGTCGCTCCAGTTCACCAGCACGTCACGGGCGCCGGCCTCGTAGGCACTGCGCACGCACAGACGGGCCAGCGGGGCGGCCTCGAGGCAGCAGTTGATGACAAGGGTCTGGCCCGGCTGGGGGTTGACGCCCACACGGACGATGAAATCGGCGTATTTTTTCAGAAGAAGAGTAAAGTTTTCCACAGAATATCCTTTCTGCCGTGCAGAACACGGCGGTGCATTTTCTATCTGACAGTATAACCGCTCCGGCCGGAATTGTCCACCCGATAAAAACAAAACAGACGTTTCTGCCGGTTGAAAAATCGGGAAACATCTGTTATACTAGTGTTTGAGAGTGCTGTCTACATAACGGCAGGCGGTCTACACCTTTCCGGCCTTACGTCGGGAAGGCGAACATTTTTGTTATGCCCCCGACGCTCCACAGCGAAAGGGGGGATGTTCTATGACGCTTTTGGAAACTTTAGCTCTGCTCACGTTGCTTGCAACTGTGAGCTTCGGCGTTTTCGATATCGCCTGGAAAATCTTTAATAACAAAAAATGACCGCCCCAGCTACCAACTTGTGCGATCATTTCTTGTAATTGATTTGCCGGAAAGGTGCTGACCGTTTGCCAGACAGCACTTTCTTTAGTTGTATTATACCACAGCCCCGCCGAAATTGCAACGGCGGGGCTGTAGTATTGCTTGCAACTGTAAGCTGGGGTGATGTTCTATGACGCTTTTAGAGATTCTGGCTTTGCTTACGTTGCTTGCAACGGTGGGCTTCGGCACATTCGACATAGCGTATAAGATCTTTCATAACAAAAAATGACCGCCCCAGTGTCCTAATCTGAGCGGTCATTTTTTGTTGATCTGCCGGAAAGGTGCTGACCGTTTGCCAGACAGCACTTTCTTTAGTTATATTATACCACAGCCCCGCCGAAATTGCAACGGCGGGGCTGTTTTTTCACTCACAAAAGCGAGTTTTTATCAGAACTCGATCTTGCTCTCGATATAAGCCTTCAGCTCGGAGATGGGCATACGCACCTGCTCCATGGTGTCGCGGTCGCGGACGGTGACACAGTTGTCGGCTGCGATGCCCTTGGCCTCGTCGCCCACGGTGTCGAAGTCCACGGTGATGCAGTAGGGGGTGCCGATCTCGTCCTCACGGCGGTAGCGCTTGCCGATGGAGCCGGTGTCGTCGTAGTCCACCATGAAGTACTTGCTCAGCTCGCTGCGGATCTCCATGGCCTTGTCGCCCAGCTTCTTGCTCAGGGGCAGGACAGCGCACTTGTAGGGAGCCAGAGCCGGGTGCAGGTGCAGGACGGTGCGGACGTCCTCCTTGCCCTTGCTGTCGGTCAGATGCTCCTCGTCGTAGGCCTCGCACAGGAAAGCCAGCGCCACGCGGTCGCAGCCCAGAGAGGGCTCGATGACGTAGGGGATGTAGTGCTCGTTGGTCTCGCTGTCGAAATACTCGAGGCTCTTGCCGGAGGCCTCCTGATGGCGGCTCAGGTCGTAGTTGGTGCGGTCGGCGATGCCCCACAGCTCGCCCCAGTCGGTAAACGGGAAGGCGTACTCGATGTCGGTGGTGGCGCGGCTGTAGAAGGCCAGCTCGGCAGGCTCGTGGTCGCGCAGGCGCAGATGCTCCTTCTTGATGCCGAGGCTCAGCAGCCAGTTCTCGCAGTAGTCCTTCCAGTAGGAGAACCACTCGAGGTCGGTGCCGGGCTTGCAGAAGAACTCGCACTCCATCTGCTCGAACTCGCGGGTGCGGAAGGTGAAGTTGCCCGGGGTGATCTCGTTGCGGAAGGCCTTGCCCACCTGGCAGACGCCGAAGGGCAGCTTGCGGCGGGTGGTGCGCTGGATGTTGGCAAAGTTGACGAAGATGCCCTGCGCGGTCTCGGGGCGGAGGTAGCAGGTGGAAGAGCTGTCCTCGGTGACGCCGATGGCGGTCTTGAACATCAGGTTGAACTTACGGATGGGGGTGAAGTCGTGCTTGCCGCAGACGGGGCAGACCACGTCCTCGTGTTCGGCGATGAAAGCGTCCATCTCGTCAAAGCTCATGGCGTCCACGTTGACCTCGGGGTGCTCGTCGCCGATGAGCTTGTCGGCGCGGTGGCGGGCCTTGCAGGCGCGGCAGTCCAGCAGGGGGTCCGAGAAGCCGGCAACGTGGCCGGTGGTGACCCAGGTCTGGGGGTTCATGAGAATGGCGGCATCGAGGCCCACGTTGTAGGGGCTCTCCTGCACGAACTTTTTCAGCCATGCCTTCTTGACGTTGTTCTTGAACTCGACGCCCAGAGGGCCGTAGTCCCAGCTGTTGGCCAGACCGCCGTAAATTTCAGAGCCGGGGAAGACATAGCCCCGGTTCTTGCAGAGATTGACGATCATATCAAGGGTCTTTTCGCTCTGTTCCATTGTAAGTACATCCTTTCCGTCCGCGGCTGGTTTGCCGTGTCGTGTTGTAGTATTCTCCCGGCGGCTTTCCCCGCAGCCGGGCCTGCTTTTCCTGTTGAAAGCAGAGTACCTTTACTTTACCATGTTTTGCAGAGATTGTAAAGGCCGACTCCCCCGCTCCTTCTCCAAAAAAAACCAAGGCCCGGAGCGTTCCCGCTCCGGGCCTTGGAGTCATTTCTCAATGTGTATCACAGACCGGGTCTGTAATGATTTGAGGAAATAGGGGTGATTAGGCAGCAACAACGCCAGCCTCGAAGACGATGATTGCGTAATCGGTGGTGGTCTTCTTGTTGCCTTCCTCAGTGGTCACGCTCTTGAACTCAACGCCGAACTTAGCAGTCTTATTGGTAGCATCAGCGTTGTAGTCCTTGATCTTATTAACATCAGTAGAGTCAAAGCCCTTCTGAGTAACAGCCTTACGCAGATCAACAGCGCGAGTAGTCCACTCGCCCTTCTTGCTGGTCTTCACGTCAGTAACATCAACCACATACACGAAGTACTTGGTGGTGTTCTTGGTATAGGCATTGAGCTGGCCAACATAAGTAGTAGCAAAGTTGTCAACCTTGCCAGACTTCATGAAAGCCTCATCCTTCCAAGCACTGCCAGCAACGCTGTTCAGCTCGCTCTTGTAGTCGTACTTGGTCTCTTTCTCGGCAGTCGCACCAGCCTGCTCAGCAGCAGTCTTGACCTGGTCGCTGTTCAGTGCCTTCTCCAGAGCCTCAGCCTTGACCTTGTCGCCCAGAGCGCAGCCAGTCAGCATGGACACTGCCATAACACCGGTGAGGACGACGGCCAGAAGTTTCTTTGCCATTTTCATGATTTTTGCCTCCATAAATAAAAATGAATTATACAGGCAGGCCATCCATTTCCGGCTGTCGGCCTGTGCTATCATTATACCCCACCCATCGTTTTTGTCAATATCTTCTTCTCATTTTTATCACATTTACAAATTCCTTTCTTTTCAATCGTGCATTTTCCACAAATTCACGGAGGCCTCTCAGGCAAAGGCTCTCCCTTTGGGGGAGCTGGCGGGCGCAAGCCCGACTGAGAGGGCAAGGCTGCTGACCGAGAATCACAGGCGCTGCGATAGTATCGCTCTGACAAAAAGCCTGCCCATCGCTGCGCAGCGGCTCTTTCCTGCCGGGCTTGCCCTCTCCGTCATTGCTTCGCAATGCCACCTCTCCCAAAGGGAGAGGCTTTGGCAGGCCGCATCGTTCCCTGTATCTTTTTGGCGAATTATATGTTATAATGGTTTTGCGGCCTTGCCCGCCCATTTTATTCGGGAGGGAGGTGAAAGCAATGAGCTCTATTCTATCTTTTGTTCTGTCTGTCGGAGCAAATGTAACGTCGTATTACATTTGCAAGTGGCTTGACAGATGGTTCATGGGCCGTAAGCACTAAATAAAGAAGACCCCCTTTTGGAGCTGGCACTCCAGGAGGGGGTTTTCTTTCGCTTTGGTGAGAGCAATGAACTACATTGCTTCTATCTTTTGTACTTTCATTATATGCCATTCCCCGCAAAAGTCAAGCACTGCACAGAAAGTTTACAAGCCCGACCGTGAGCTGCTGCTGGACTCAACCTCTCCGTCACGGCTGACGCCGTGCCACCTCCCCTACCGAGGGGAGGCTTTGGCAGTCCCCGCAAAGTGAACGGTTTCGCCAGAGGCTCCCCTACTAGGGGAGCTGGCGAGGAGCTTGCGACGAGACTGAGAGGTTGTACTAAGACGGAGCCTTTCCTCTGTAGGAAAGTCCGGCTCTTGGCATCTCCTGTATCTTTTTGGCGAAAAGAGTGGTATAATGGGTTTGCGGTTCACCCCGCGTATCTCACGGGAGAGGAGGTGGACGCGTTGGCCTATTTTCTCACATTTTTGGTATCTGTCGGAGCAGATGTAGTGTCGCACTTTATCTGCAAGTGGCTTGACAGATGCGAAGAGAACCGCAAAGCCTAATTAAAAAGAAATCCCCCGGGGAGGTCGCAACTCCTTGGGGGATTTCTCATTGCTGGAGATGAAAGCGCTGGGTTCTCACATTTCTGTCTTTATTATATGCGATTCTCCGAAAAAGTCAAGCACTGCACAGAAAGTTTACAAGCGCCTGAGAGGGCAAGGCCCGTCTTTGTACAACCTCTCAGTCTCACTCCGTTCGACAGCTCCCCTAGTAGGGGAGCCTCTGGCGAAACCGTTCACTTTGCGGGGACTGCCAAGGCCTCTCCTACAAGGAGAGGTGGCATCGCGTCAGCGATGACGGAGAGGTTGTACGAAGGAGAGCCTGACCTTTTCCACGCAAAAAGGCCGCTGCATTTCTGCAGCGGCCTTTTCTCTGAGAATCAGGCGGGGTGACGATTCCCGCATCTCCTAACAATGGGCGACGGCTGCCTGTTCCGTCCTCCGATCCTCTTATCAAGTTTATTATACCAGAACTTAAAAATTTGTCAAATCCCCGTTTTGAATCAGTATTTCTTCAATGTTCCCTTTTCAATAAAGTTTTTAGCTCGATTCGTGTTCAAGCGATAGACTGACCTTGCAAATAACTGCCCTCTCGCTGAGACTCTAACTGCCACTTTAACATATACATCGTCCATCTGCACTTCTTTGACGTACTCTATCGATTCATCCTTTGTATTCAGCGCTACATAATCCGGCATTGATAAAATGAGGGGGATGTACTCTCCATAAAGTGCATAGTCTTCCGGATGGCGGCTGACCATGTGCGCAATATTGGACTCACCCAGCAAAATGCTTCGTCCTTCTGATAAAGTCAGTCCCAGCAATTCAATAACACGTTGTGATAGTTTTCCCACCTGTTTGGCTCGCTCCGGCATTTTCAGCACCCTCTCCGCCTTTTTATTTATGATACTTCATCCCCGCGTTGATGGTGCAGGCGCGGTAGATCTGTTCGGTGAGGACAAGGCGGGCCAGCTGGTGGGGCATCGTGATGCGGCCCATGCTGAACCGGAGCGCCGCCGCGCGCTTGACCTCGTCCGAGAGGCCGTGGGACGAGCCGATGACAAAGGCCACGTCTCCCGCGCCGCTGTTTGCGCGGTCGGCGAGGAACTGCGCCAGTTCCTCGGAGGAGATCTGTTTTCCCTCGATGCACAGGGCGACGATGGCCGCGCCCCTGCGGACGCTGCCGAGGATGGCTCTGCCCTCTTTTTCCAGCGCCTTTTTCACCACGGCGTCGGAGGCGTTCTTCTCTTCGATTTTTTCTTCCGGCAGCTCGACGATGCGGAAAGACGCAAACGCCGCCAGACGCTTCTGGTATTCGGCCACGCCCTCGGCGAAGTATTTCGCGTTGAGCTTGCCGACGCAGATCAGGTCGATGTTCTGCATGGTTATCGTTCCTCTTTTGTGTGGGTTCTCGCGCCGGTGGCGCGGGGTCAAATTTTTGCTATTTTAGAGTCGGGGCTTCTTTGAGCTGGTTCGCGCGCTGGTGGCGCGGGGTCAGAGCGCGGTTATGCGGGGCTAAGTTCTCTTTTGCGTGCCAAAAGAGAACCAGAAATGGTTCACGCGCCTGTGCGCGGGGCAGAGCGCTTTTTCATTAAGGCTGATTGTTCTCTTTTGATGTCAAAAGAGAACCAGAAAACCACCAGCGATTTCGACGCGCTGGATCCACGAGAAAGGGGC
>ENA-OWNQ01000200-OWNQ01000200.1-gut-metagenome-genome-assembly--contig:-NODE-200-length-43055-cov-11.788590_pt1 | contig 43055 bp, 18 predicted proteins | sample MGYA00248252_ERZ651782 | MGnify/ENA primary metagenome ERZ651782 (study PRJEB26908, sample SAMEA4031705) | gut metagenome | biome: gut; feature: normal infant; material: stool | place: China | collected... | reverse complement strand
CGGTACAACAGGAGGTTTTTCCGATGCTTATCTTTATCCCGATTCTCATTTTTGTCGCGCTGGTCATTGTCGGCGCGTGCGTCAAAATCGTGCCGCAGGGCTATCAGTGGACAGTAGAACGTTTTGGTCGCTATACCAAAACGTTACAGCCTGGGCTAAGTCTGGTGGTGCCGTTTATGGATCGCATTGGTCGCAAGATCAATATGATGGAGCAAGTGCTCGACATCCCTTCCCAGGAAGTTATCTCGAAAGATAACGCCAACGTTACCATCGATGCCGTGTGCTTTATTCAGGTGATTGATGCCCCGCGCGCGGCTTATGAAGTCAGCAATCTGGAGCTGGCGATCATCAACCTGACCATGACTAACATCCGTACCGTGCTGGGTTCAATGGAACTTGATGAAATGCTCTCTCAGCGCGACAGCATCAACTCACGCCTGCTGCGTATTGTCGATGAGGCCACCAACCCGTGGGGGATTAAAGTCACCCGTATTGAAATTCGCGACGTGCGCCCACCGGCAGAGCTTATCTCTTCAATGAACGCGCAGATGAAAGCGGAACGTACCAAACGCGCTTACATCCTTGAAGCGGAAGGGATCCGTCAGGCGGAAATCCTCAAAGCTGAAGGTGAAAAACAGTCGCAAATCCTGAAAGCGGAAGGCGAACGTCAGTCGGCGTTTTTACAGGCTGAAGCTCGTGAACGTTCTGCCGAAGCGGAAGCCCGCGCGACCCAAATGGTGTCGGAAGCCATTGCTTCTGGTGATATTCAGGCGGTGAACTACTTCGTCGCACAGAAATACACCGAAGCGTTACAACAGATTGGTTCCTCCAGTAACAGCAAAGTGGTGATGATGCCATTAGAGGCCAGCAGCCTGATGGGGTCGATTGCCGGGATTGCTGAACTGGTGAAAGACAGCGCGAACGAGCGAAATAAATCATGATCGAGATGATAGCTATCCATCCGCATATTTTTTGGCTCAGTCTCGGCGGTTTATTGCTGGCTGCCGAGATGCTGGGCAGCAATGGTTATCTGCTTTGGAGCGGTGTCGCAGCGGTGATTACTGGCCTGGTGGTCTGGTTGCTACCGCTGGGTTGGGAGTGGCAAGGGGTGATGTTTGCCATTCTGACGCTGCTCGCCGCCTGGCTGTGGTGGAAATGGTTGTCGCGGCGGGTGCGCGAACAAAAGCACAGCGACAGTCATCTTAATCAGCGCGGTCAACAATTGATCGGCAGACGGTTTGTACTGGAATCACCGCTGGTCAATGGGCGAGGTCATATGCGCGTCGGCGACAGTTCATGGCCTGTCAGCGCCAGCGAGGATCTCGGTGCAGGTACGCATGTTGAGGTGATTGCGATAGAAGGGATAACGCTGATTATCCGTGCGGTCATCGCCTGATGCGACGCTGACGCGTCTTATCATGCCTACAAAACTGCACTCAACCGTAGGCCGGATAAGGCGTTTACGCCGCATCCGGCGGTTATGCGCTGATGCCTGATGCGGCGCGGGCGCGTCTTATCATACCCTGGAAGTCTGCGCCCGAATCGTAGGCCGCCTCCGCTATATTAACTGGCATTGGCAAATTACTCGTCACTACCTTTATTCATGTTTTTTTGGTCTTCATCCGGATAGTGTTTTTTTAGATATTCCAGGACGTTTTTATTGACCTTGTGTTGGGTATACACCCACCCTTTCCAGTAATCAGGCTGGTCCAGGTAAACTTCTGGCGGAATGGTAAAATCAGAAAGCGTTAACCATTCGGCTAACAGATCGGGGTTTCGTTTCTGGATTAACTGCAACAGCATAATCAGTGACATAGCTGAGGCAGGAGCCGTACTATCGCCACTTAAATATTTCCACACTGTTGACCGGTTCGAACGAAAAAGGATCGGTAGCAATGCCCGGTCCAGATTCATTTCATTAAAAATCTTCTCAAATTCATTCATTTAAATTTTCCTGCCTGGCGTAAACCTCTTAAAAATTGAGATTTATCAAAGAAACGCATTTTAGCACACATCAGGAACCGCTTCACGTTTAGTCCAGAAACAGAATTTATTTCGCTTATCAAAACAAGTCTTTACTCTTTTTTACATTGAAAGAGCACAAAATGATTTTCGATTTTATTTATATAAGAAACATTTTTTGTTTCTTATTGGTGGTGTTTACGCTTACACCAGACAAAAATGCGCTTTACATCACACAAATGGCGGCGTAGATTTCGATTAAATTGCAACGCAGATTAATTCTTATAACAACGTTTTACGTTGCTTATAGAAACAAATATGTGACTTACTTTGAAAGAGAAAAAATGCATGAAAACTGTAAAGCTGTCTTTACTGGCTGTCGTTGTTGCTACCGCGGTAAGTCCATCTGCGTTTGCGGGTGATACTGTTGAGGCGGCAACGACAGAATTAACGGTAATCCAGCCAGGAATGTCGCAATCGGAAATTGATCAGAAAATTGGTCGATTTTTAGAAAGGACAGGGAATAGTGTAGCCGCACAAAATTATCTGATTGCGCATGATTACCAGACAACGACGCCTCAGGAAAATACAGCTGCTTCTCCCGTACAGCCCACCAATACGCTGAACCCGATAACCAATCAAGCGCAGACCGACCGCGACAACGGGCAGGATACCGCCATTCAGGACGCGCAGCACGCCGCCAACTGGGCTTCACTGAAAGCTGATGACGCGCAGCACGCCATCACGGTGGCGCAGACGGATATTGATGCCAATAAAGCCGCCATCGCCGACACCCGTAATGATGTCTCCGCAGTGCAGTCAGACGTCACCAACATAAAAGGCGATGTCGCACATGCCCAGTCAACGGCTGACCATGCCAACGCTAACGCCAACACCGCTCTGATTAACGGCGTCAAACTTTCCGGTGCTGTGACAGAAAACAAAAATAATATCGAACAGAACCGCAGCGATATTGCTGACCAACAGCAACAACTCGACGAAACCCGGAAAATCGTTGCCGCCACCGGGGATGTGCAGACTGCCGCCCGATATCAGAGCATGATTGACGCCAGACAGACAGCCGCTGCCAATGCGCAACAGGCACAAGCTGACACCCAGCAGCAACAAATGGACGATCAGCAGAAACAAATCGACGCGACGCAAAAAACGGTTTCCGCACTTGGCGATGCCCAGACCAACGCACATTATCAAGAGATGGTTAACGCCGGACTGAGAGCACAAAATGATGCGAATGCGCGTACTGCAGCAGAACAAAAACAAAAAATAGATACTCTGGCGACTAACCAGGCAACGCAACAGCATATCAATAGTGTGCAGTACGGGGAACAAATTCAGCGTCTGGCGCAAGACTCAACACAAACGCATGAACAAATTGACAGCCTGACACAAGACGTAACCCAAACGCATCAGCAGTTAAGCAACACGCAAAAACGAGTAGCGGATAATAGCCAGCAGATTACTACGCTCAATAACCATTTCAGTTCGCTGAAAAACGAAGTTGAGGACAACCGTAAAGAAGCCAATGCGGGAACTGCATCAGCCATCGCTATCGCCTCACAACCACAGGTGAAAGCCGGTGACTTTATGATGATGTCAGCGGGAGCGGGAACCTTCAACGGTGAATCTGCGGTGTCTGTCGGAACATCTTTTAATGCCGGAACGCATACCGTGATTAAAGCCGGTGTCTCTGCGGATACGCAATCTGATTTCGGCGCGGGTGTCGGCGTGGGATATTCTTTCTAATATTCCAATCCTCAATATAAATAAGAGCAAGGAAGCTTGCCGGGTTTCACCTCTTCATTAATTTGTACATTATTTAAGGTTAACAATGATGAATAGTTCCATTAAATCGTTTTCCCTGCTGGCGGTTATATTACTGGCTGGCTGTAGTTCACCCACTTCCCGCATCGCAGATTGCCAGGCGCAGGGCGTCAGCCATGACACCTGTTATCTCGCAGAACAACAGCGTCAGACGGCTATTTTAAGTGCATCCGAGGCGCAGGCATTTAAAAATGCAGAAGCCGCACAACATGCCCAGGCCGCTAAAAAATCTATTTATAAAGGATTTGGCATGACCTTTAGAATGAGCAGTAAGAACTTTGCTTATCTCAATGATTCATTATGTGCAATTGATGAAGACAATAAAGATGCCACTGTTTATCAGTCAGGTCTTTATAACGTCATTGTTTATCACCACACGGGAAAAGTCGCCTTAATGAAGGAAGGTCAGTTTGTGGGTTATTTAAAATGAAGGAGCAAAGGAAAATCCCCCTGACGCATATTATGATTATCGGTGCGTTTATTTTTGCCTTCTTGCAAGTGGTGTTATTAGCCTCCCTGGTTCACGCTGTGAATGTTAACAACGAAATCCAGGAAGGCTTATTTCAATCGGGGCGCATAATGGTAGAAAGTTTGCAGCATATTCTTTCGGTGCAAACGGGGATTAACTGATTTTCACCCCGCCCGATGATGACAGCAGCCGGAGAGATTTTCGATAATCGGGCAGTCGGCGCTGTCATCACCAGGGCAGGCATTCGCCAGCGCCAGTAGCTGGTCGCGCATGGATTGCAGCTCCTCAATGTGCCGTTCGATCTCCGCTACCTTCTCCAGCGTGCGCCGTTTTACATCGGCGCTGTGACGCTGTGGGTCGTTAAACAGATTCACCAGTTCGCCGCTCTCTTCCAGGTTAAAGCCCACCTGGCGCGCCTGGCGCAGTAAGGTCAGTTCGTTGAGATGCTGCTGCGTGTAGGTTCGATAACCATTTTCGCTGCGCATCGGCGGCGTCACCAGCCCCTTCTCTTCATAGAAGCGGATTGCTTTGCTGGTCAGGCCGGTAATTTTTGCTACATCGCTAATGTTCATCGTTCGCGCAACGCCTCCTGTGCTTTATTAAAGGGTTTCAACAGATAATCCAGCACGCTTTTTTTGCCGGTGCGGATATCGACCGTCGCCACCATGCCGGGAAATATCGGAAACTGCTGTTTATGTTTATTTTCCAGATGGTTGCTGAAAGTGCGAATGTACACCCGATAGTAATAAACATCGCGCCGCACTTCATCCTGTACGGTGTCTGGTGATATTACCGCCACTTCTCCCGGCAGGCCGCCGTAGATGGAGTAATCGTAGGCAGTTATTTTCACCAGCGATTTTTGCCCCGGGTGGATAAACGCCACATCGCGCGGGGAGATTTTTGCCTCAATCAGCAGTTGCTCATCCAGCGGCACGATGGTCATCAGTTTACCACCGGGGGCAATGACGCCGCCAACCGTGGTGACGTCAATGTCCTGAACAATGCCACGTACCGGCGCGGTAAAGTTGAGCCGGGTGAGAGAATCTTCCCGCCCGCGGATCACCGAACGCTGGGTTTCCACTTCCGCATTGGCTTTCGCTAACTCTTCGCGCGCCTGAACGTAATATTGCGTGCGCACGTCGCTGAGTTTGTTTTCCATTTCATTGGCCTGGCGTTGCAGGCGCAGCACTTCAACGCTGCTCGCCGCCCCCTGTTTTACCAGCGGCTGGGTCATCGCCAGTTCGCGGTTGACCAGGCTAATCCCCTGCGTCAGCCCGGTGGTGGCTTTGTTCAGCCCGTCGCGGCGAGTGTTGTACAACGCCGTTTCCGACTCGATAAGTTCGGGGAATTTATTCAGTTCGTCAGGGAAGACCAGCGGTTTATTACTCACTTCCGCCCGCAGCCGCGCCGAGGTTGCCAGCGCCGCGTACAGCCGCGACATTGCTTCCTGGACGTCGGATTCCGTTTTGGTGCGGTTAAGCTGCGCCAGCGGCTGGCCCTGTTCAACAATATCGCCAACCTTGACGTCGAGATGATACAGAATTCCGCCTTCCAGCGACTGCACCACCTGTTCGCGCCCGGAGGGTTCTACCGTGCCGCTGCCGGTGGTGACTTCATCAAGCTGGAAGTACCACGCCCAGCCGAGAAAACAGAGCAGCATCACAGCGGTAACGCGTACCGCCAGCGCCGAACGCGGCAAGCGGGGTTCAGTCAGGCCACGGTTGTATTGCAGTTGTCCGTTCATGCGGCAGACCCCTTATTCTTCTCCTGCAACACCACCCGTCGCGCCGTGGGTTCGCTCTGTTCACGCAAAATGGCCTCTTTCGCGCCATCCATCACAATCCGCCCCTGATCCATCACGATAATGCGGTCCACCAGTTGCAGCATCGCCGTGCGGTGAGTGGCGATAATCAGCGTGCGATGGCCAATCCACTGTTTCAGTTGTTCGATTAAATGCGCTTCCGCCATTTCGTCCAGCGAGGCGCTGGGTTCATCGAGCAGCACGATATTGGGTTGAGAGATGAGCAGCCGCGCCAGCAGCAGCGTTTGCCGCTGACCACCAGAGAGGCCAAATCCCCCTTCCTGAATCATGTAGTTGAGGCCGTTTTTCTGCTTCTGCACAAACGGCAGCGCCCCGCTGAGGGTTAACGCGCGTTCGATATCTTCATCGCTGGCTTCCGGCATCCCCATCGTCAGGTTTTCCCGCAGCGAACCGAAAAAGAGTCTCCCGGTCTGGCTCAGCAGCCCCATGTCGCGGCGCAGATCCGCCGGATCAAGCTGACCGATGCTGATGTTATCCAGCAGCACCTGCCCCTGCTGGGCGATACGCATTCCGGCGAGCATTTGCAGTAGCGTTGATTTACCCGCGCCGTTGCGCCCAAGAATGGCGATTTTCTCTCCGGCCTGAATGTTGAGTTTGCCAATCGCCACATCGGCAATTTTCTCTTCTTCGTCGTAATAAAAGATAGCGTTGCTGAACTGATAATTGCCGTGTAGCACCGCTTTATGCACCAGTTTGCCGTGTTCCGGCTGATCCACCGGGCGCTTCATCAGTTCATCAAGTCCGTTGCGCGCCACTTTCGCCTGCTGCCAGCGCGAGAGCACGCCGGATATCTGCGACAGCGGCGCGATGGTGCGCGAAGCCAGGATCGTCGTCCCGACCAGTGCGCCGGTAGTCATGTCGCCGTTCATCACCATAAAGCAGCCCACCAGAAGCACCACCACGTAAACGATGGACTGCACTTCCTGGGTCCAGGTGAGCAGTAGCCCGGTGAGAAAACGTTGCTTCATGCTGATGGACGAGGCCACGTCGTTGGTGTGGTTCCACTGATTCTGAAAACGCTGTTCGGCGCGCAGCAGCTTAATATCTTCAATCGACTGCACGGCTTCCACCAGCGTAGCGTTACGCACCGCCGACTCGCGCATCCCTTCGTTCGCCAGCCGCGCCAGCGGTCGTTGCACCAGCAGGCCGGGGATCACCAATAACGGCAGCGCCAGCAAAACCACCAGCACCAGCCAGCCGCCGATCATCCATAAAATAAAGACAAACAGCAGGAAGAACGGCAGATCCGCCACCGCGCCGATGGTGGTGGAAGTAATCAGCTCCCGCACCGATTCCAGCTCGCGGATCTGCGAGATAAACGATCCGGTGGATTTCGATCGCACGTTATTTTTCAGCCGTAATGCGTGACCAAAAACGCGATCCGAAATGCGCAGATCCGCCCGCTTGCCGATCACATCCGAAAGATGTGTGCGCACCATGCGCATACAGAACTCAAACAGGATCGCCATCATCACCCCGGCGAACAGCACCCATAGCGTCGGGTACGATTGCGCCGGAACCACCCGGTCGTAAACCTGCATCGAGAAAATCATCGCCGCCAGCGCCAGCACGTTCGCCACCAGCGAGGCCAGCATAATATCGCCGTAGCGCCGCCAGTCTTTTAGGGAAAGGCTCCAGAACCAGTTCGCCTGATACGGGCGAATGTAGTCATCCACCCGCGCGTCAGGGATGGCGCTGAGCGGGCGCAGTAGCGCCAGTTCAACGATTTTATCCTCAACATCCGCGACGTTAAGCGTAGTTTCCAGCCCTTCGTCACCGCTGAACTGAATGCTGATATTGTCGTGATTGTCACGGCGGGTGATCACGCCAACCTGCTGATTATCAAATACCGCGATCAGCGGCAGCCGCCAGGGGTTAAGCGAATCAGCGGAAAACTCCACCAGCCGCAGCCCCATTCCCAGTTGCCGCGCCATGTCGGTGAGCAACTCCTCCCGCTTGCTGTCGCGCTCCCAGTTGACGGTCGCGCGCACGTTCTCCTGAGAAAAATCAAGGCGGTAATAACGCGCCACGGCGATCATCGCCTCCAGCCAGGCTTCCACGGACTGGGCATTTTTTTTCATTCTCTACACCACCATCAACTGATGATTCGCCAGCAAAGTGGCGAGGTCGGTATGCACGCCCGTCAGCGTGACCACGTTAGTTGCCGCAAAAGTGCCGCCCGTGCCGTCGCGGTCGATCTGCACGATGGTGTCGCTGCCGCTCTGGGTGACTTTGACAAAATCACCGATGTTTCCGGCCTGCGCATCCAGCGTTGCCACGCCGTTGACGTAGCTGGCTTTGCCGTTGCCGGTGTAGCCGCTGCCCTGTAACAGTTCACGAATATCAATGCGATCGGTGTCGGCGGTGCCTTCCCATGTCCCTACCGTAAAGCCATTCACCACATCCGAGCCGTTGCCGCCAGTGGCGTCACTGGCGTTGAGCAGTTTATAGAGCAAGGTGTCGTGACCGCCGTTGCCGATGTTGAGCGTGTCGTTGCCGCCGCGCCCTTCCAGTTGGTTATCGCCGCTGCTGCCGGTCAGAGTGTCGTTAAAATTCGAGCCGGAAATGCCTTCGATATTGGTAAATGTCGAGGTGTTAAAGCCAGTAGCCTGCGCGGTGGTGCTGCTTAAGTTCGCGGTCACGCCCACCGTCGAGAGGCGGAAATCAACCACGTCCATCCCGCCATTCGCCAGCCACGTTCCGGTGCCGGAGCTGTACACCCAGCCGCCGGAGCCATCGTAAGTATCGGTGCCTGCGGTGGCGAAGAAGGTGTCGTTATAGCCCGTGCCGACGAACTTGCCGTTGTTGCTTGCGGTGCCTGCTTCGGCGCTGAGATCGTAAGCGTGAGTGGCATCGGTGGCCTGTAAGCCGCCCCAGGTGGTGTTTACCGTCTGGTCGATATTGCTGGCGGTGGTGCCGGTGGATTTGATCAGCACCGCGTTGTAGGTTTCCCCGGCGTTCAGCCCGTAGAAGTTGACCAGCGCCGAGGTGTCGTTAACCCCCATCCCCGACTGCGGGTTAATGATTTGCGTGGCGACCAGCACCCCCGCCGAGTTGTACAGCTTCACGGTATTGCCGTAATAGACGTTAATGCCGTTGGGATCGGTGATGCGCAGGTGCAGCGAAGTGCCGTAGCTCACCGTGTTGGTGTTGCGAATAAGATAGACGCTGCCCGACTGTTTAGTCACCAGCACATCCACCGCGCCGTCCCAGTCGTAGTCCATTGCCGCCACGCCGCTGGTCGTACCGCTCTGACTGCTTCCGAGGGCCGATTGTGTCCAGTTGCTGGCGTTGCTGACGTTGGTATAAAGATACGATTGTCCGGTCTGGGCGATACGGGCGATATCCATCAGACCGTCATGGTTCCAGTCCACCGCCACGCTAAACTGGCTGGCGTAGGTGGTTGCCGTTGCCCCCACCGCCACCGGACTGCCCAGCACGCCGTTGGTGTTGAATAACAGGGAGCCGTAGTTAGCTCTTCCCTGGCTGGCAGGCAGGAAGAGATCCATATCGCCGTCACCATCGAAATCCGCCCAGGTCATGGAAACGCTGCTGCTCATAGCGCCACTGCCCGCCCCGCTCAGGAAGGTATTGGTGGTGTTCTGCCCCCAGACAAACGTCCCATTCCCCTGGTTGATGAGCGAAGATAGCGTGTAATAGTTGTTCAGGTTGTAGGTGTGCTGAACCAGGTCGATCCTGCCGTCATTGTTCAGATCGACGCCAGAACCTTCGTTGAGCGAAAGATACCCCGTCACCGCCCCGCCCACCGTGGCGCTACCGCCGCTGTTCGACGTGGTGGAGTTACCTACCAGCGTACCTGCGTTGTTCCACAGGAAGGTGTTGGAGTCCGGCCCGCCCGCGTCGCCAATCCAGAAGTCGAGATAGCCGTCGCCCTCTTTATCAAATGCCACAATCGAGCCGTACCACGTCAGGGTGCCGACGGTGACCTGAATAGCGCTGGAAAAGGTGCCATCGCCGTTATTGGTAAAGCCGTTGATATAGCCTGTACCGTAGTCATCACGGGTGATAAACAGATCGCCCGTACCGTTACGGTCGTAATCGGCGATGGAGCTGGTGGCATAGTTGTTGCCGCTCTGATACAGCGTCAGCGCGGTCTTCGACCAGGTGAGTGGGTCAGTCGATTGCATTACCTGCTGGTTTGCCAGCACCGTCCACATCCCGTGCGAGTCGAGGCCGTAGGTCAGCCCCCAGGCGGTGGTTTTGCTGGTGGTGGTCCAGGTCGGTGTATAATCAATCGTTGCGTTAACCGTCACCGTGCCGTTACTAATATTGGCGTTATTGCCGTTTCCCGCCGAGCTTTTTACCTGCGCAGTAACGGTATAGGCGGTCGCGGAAACTGTCAGCGCATCGGTATCCGGCAGTTGCACATACCAGGTGTTGTGCGCCGGATCGACTACCACCGCACCGCCCGGTTCAGAGGTGTAGGTTTTGCCATTGATCACCACTTCAACATACTGCCCGCTGGCGAGTGCCGCCGTGATCACCCCGCTGATAATCGGCGTGGTATCGCGCGTGGTCTGGCTGGTAATTTGCGCCAGCGTGGTCGGAATAGAGGTATCGACCGTCAGGACAAAATCACTGGAGGAGGTGATATTCCCCGCCAGATCCACCACTCGCGCGCTGTAGGTGTAGGCACCGCTCACCAGCCCGCTGTCGCTGTAGGTCCAGTTCAGTGCGCCTACCATCGTTACCGCGCCTAACAGCAGGCCGTTACGGTAGAGGTAAACCACTTCACCGCTGGCAAGCGGGCCGGAGAGCACGCCGTTCAGCAACGGCGTAGTGTCGTCGGTGGCCTGCGAACTGCTTAATGTCCCCTGCCGCTGCCCGACGTCATCAGTGTACGACACAATGGTCGGCGTCGCGGTGGGGTTAATCGTATCGACCACCACCGTTTTCGACACCACCGGACCGGTATTTCCCGCCAGATCCAGCACCCGCACCTGATAAACGTAGCTGCCGTCGGTCAGCGTGCGGCCGTCGGTGTAGGTCCACTGCGTGCCGTTGGTGGTGAGCGTGATCCAGGTCGCGCCGCCGTCGAGGCTAATCTGCGCCACTTCGCCGCTGGCAAGCCCCGCCCCCAGCGAACCGGTCAGCGTGAGCGAGGTATCGCTGGTGATAAAGTCAGTTGCCGAACTCCCCGTGTCGGTGCTGATGCTGGCGATGGTGAGCACCTGCGCCGGGTTCACGGTGTCAATCTGCGCCGACTGGCTGCCGGTTGCGCCAACGTTGCCCGCCAGATCGACCACCCGCACCTGCCAGGTGGTGGTGCCGTTGGTGAGCGTGCGTCCGTCAACGTAACTCCAGTTAAGGCCGTCTGCGGCGACGGTCACGTTCACCCAGGTTGCGCCGTTGTCGGTACTGATTTGCGCGAACTCGTTAGCGCCGAGCGCCGCCCCCAATACGCCGCGCACGGTAAGCGAGGTGTCGCTGGTAATAAAATCGCTGCTGCTGGCTCCGGTGTCATCGCTGATACCGGTAATGGTGATACTTTTCGCCGCTTCCGGGCTGGTGGTGTCGACCACCACATTTTGCGTTGCGGTCTGCCCAACGTTCCCCGCCAGATCCACCACCCGCACCGTGTAGTTCCAGGTGCCGTCGGTCAGTGTGCGACCATCGGCATAGCTCCAGCTGGTGCCGATAACGGTTAACGTGGTCCAGGTGACACCGCCGTCGAGGCTGATTTGCGCCCGTTCATCGGCGGCAAGCGCCGCGCCGAGCGTGCCGCGCACGGTCAGCGTGGTGTCGCGAGTAACAAAATCGCTGCTACTTAACCCAGTGTCATCGCTGATGCCAGCAATGGCGATGGTTTTGCTCGCCAGCGGCGCGGTGGTGTCCACAGTGACTATCTGGCTGGCGGTCGCGCCGATATTTCCGGCGGTGTCGATAACCCGCACCTGATAGTTGTAGTTGCCATCGGTCAGCGTCCGCCCGTCAAGCCAGGTCCAGGTCAAACCGCTTACCGAAAGATTCTGCCAGGTGGTGCCGCCATCAATGCTGATTTGCGCGAACTCACCGGCAGAAAGCGCCGCGCCCAGCGTGCCGCTTACCGCAAGCGTCGTGTCGCTGGTGACAAAATCGTTAGTGATCAGGCCCGTATCGGTAGTGATCGCGCTGATGGCGATGGTTTTCACCGCGGGATCTGGCGCGATGGTGTCGATCACCACATTCTGGCTGTCGGTGGCACCGACGTTGCCCGCAGCGTCAATCACCCGCACCTGATAGAGATAGTTGCCATCGGTCAGCGTGCGGCTGTCGTTATAGCGCCAGGTCGTGCCGGTAACGGTGAGCGTGGTCCAGGTTACGCCGCCGTCGATACTGATTTGTGCCGTCTCGTTACTGGCAAGCGCGGCGGTGAGCGAGCCGTTGACCACCACCGGGCTGACGCTGGTGATAAAGTCGCTGGCGCTAAGCCCGGTGTCGGCTTGCAGGGAATCGATATTAATACCCATCGCCGGGGCGCTGAGATCGACAGTAATGGTGTGATTGCTGCTGCCGGTGTTGCCAATGGCGTTGCTCACCGAGGCGTTAATCACGTAGGCATTGCCGTCCGCCAGCGAAGTGACATCGGCGCTGCCGAGGGTGTAGCTCCAGCTACCGCCGGTCTGTACCGTGGTGGTGTAGGTTTTGCCGTTTAAGGTCAGGGTCAGCGTCTGTCCGACCGGCGCGGTGGTGGTGCCGCTGATCACCAGCGATGTGCCGTGTTCCGCCGCGTTCACCACATCATCGCCCGCAAAGGTGTTGATGGTGACGGTGGGCACATCGCCGTTCAGCGTCACGCCACGGCTGGCGCTGCCGGGGTTTCCGGCCTGATCGCTAACCGTCGCGCTAATGGTGTAGCTGCCGTCGCTTAATCCGGCAAACTGCTGCGCCGGAATAAACACCGACCAGCTTCCGCCGCTGCCGACCGTTGCAGTCCAGCTCTGACCGTTAAAGGTGACGGTCACCGTCTGGCCCACTTCAGCGGTGGTGGTGCCGCTGATGGTCTGCCCGGCAAGCTGCTCGGCGTTGTTGATAATATCGTCACCCGCCACCGTGGCGATGGTGACCGTTGGCGCAACGGTATCGACGGTCAGGGCGTGCGTGGTTTGACCGGGGTTACCGGCGCGATCGTTCACGCTGGCGGTAATGGTCTGTGCGCCCTGCCCGAGCGCTGCCAGATCTGCCGCAGGCACGTTCAGCGCCCAGGTGCCATTGGCGGCCACCGTGGCGGTATAAGTTTTGCCTCCAAAGGTGACGGTTACCGTCTGCCCTACTTCCGCGCTGGTCGAGCCGTTAAGGGTTAACGGCTGCTGCTGTTCGGCGGCGTTGAGTCGGTCGTCCGTTGAAACCGTGTTTATGCTGATAACCGGCGCGGTGAGATCCACCGCCACACTGCGCGAGGCCGTGGCGCTGTTTCCGGCGCTGTCCTGGGCGGAGGCGCTAACCGTGTAGCTGGTGCCATCCGCCAGTGCCGCGACGTCTGCCGCCGGCACGTTCACACTCCAGCTCCCGTTGTTCTGAATGGTAGCGCTGTAGCCTTTGCCGTTAAGCAACACGGTCACCACTGTACCTGCGGCAAAGTTCGTTCCGGTGCCGCTCAGGGTCAGCGCACTGCCCGCTTCGGCGGCGTTAATAATATTATCGCCGCTGATGGTGCTGACCGAGAGCGACACTGCCGCCGTGTTTACCTGCACGTTGTGCGTCTGCGTACTGCTGTTGCCTGCGCTATCGGTAATGGTGGCGCTGATGGTCACCGTGCCGTCCGCAAGGCCGGAAATCACGCTGGCAGGCACGCCGACGCTCCAGTTGCCGCTGGCATCGGTGCTGGTGACATACTGCTGCCCGGCGATGGTCACCACCAGGCGGTCGCCCGCGACCGCGCCCGTGGCGGTGCCGCTGATAATCTGCGCCTGAGTGTGTTCGACGTTGTTAATCACATCATCGCCCGCCACGGTGTTAAAGCTGATGACGGGCGCGGTGGTATCGACGGTCACACCTTTGCTGGCGCTGCCAGGGTTACCCGCCAAATCGCTGACCGAGGCGGTCAGGGTGTAGCCGTTATTGGCAAGTGCGGTTAAGTCGCTGGCGGGCAGCGTTAAACTCCAGCTGCCGTCTGCCTGCACCGTGGTCTGGTAGTTAGTGCCGTTAAGCGTGACGGTCAGCGTCTGCCCCGTCTCCGCCGTGCTGGTGCCGGATACCGTCACGCCCGCCGCCGCTTCGCTGGCGTTGATGATGTTATCACTGGCAATGGTGTTGATGGTCACCGTTGGCGCGGCGCTATCGACGCTGTATTCATGCGTTGCCGTGGCGCTGTTGCCATTGACGTTAGTCACCCGCACCTGGGCGCTGGCATTGCCGTCACGCAGGGTCGCCATATCCACAGCCGGAACGGTGGTGCTCCAGCTACCGTTAGCCGCCACCGTGGTGGTGTAGGTTTTGCCGCCAAAAGTAATGGTAACTGTTTGCCCCGCTTCGACGCCGGACGTGCTGCCGGAGAGCGTTAGCGCCGCACCTTTTTCGGCGGCGTTAATCACATCATCGCTGGTGATGCTGTTTATGCTGACGGCGACAGTGCTGAGATCAACTGTCAGCGGATGGGTAATGCTGGTTTGCGTTCCGGCACTGTTCGCGCCGCTAACGGTAATGTTCAGCGTTCCCGCAGGCCAGTTGCTGACATCCGCCGCCGGAACGCCGACGCTCCAGCTGCCGTTTGCCAGCACCGTGGCGGCGTAAGTTTGGTTATTAATCACCACCGTCAACGCCGTACCTGCGGCAAAACCGGAACTGCTGCCAGTAATCACCTGCGCCTGGGCGTGTTCGATAATATTCACCACATCATCACCCGCGACGGTATCCACCCGCAGGCCGGGTAGACTGGCATCGATGGTGATATCGCGCGTGCCGCTACCGGTGTTGCCAACGGCGTTGGTTACCGAGACGTTAACGGTTAACTCACCGTTACCCAGCGCCTGCCAGTCGGCGGCAGGTACGCTCACATTCCAACTTAAATCAGCCTGGACGGTGGCGGTGTAAGTTTTACCGCCCAGTTCAACGGTGACGGTGCTGCCCGCCGCCGCCCCGGTGACCTGGCCGCTGATAGTTTGCGCGCTGCCTGCTTCTGCGGCGTTAATAATATCGTCCGTCGTTACCGGATTAATGGTGACGCCCGGTAGCGCGGTATTGACCTGCACGTTATGGCTGGCGGTGCTGCTGTTACCCTGAGCATTGCTGACGCTCGCCGTCACGCTGTAGGTGGCTTCGCCCAGCGCGCTGACAGCAGAGGCAGGCACGGTAACGCTCCAGTTGCCGGAGGCGTCGGTGGTGGCGCTGTAGTTTTGTCCGTTCAGCGTCACGGTGATCGCCGTACCCGCAGGCTGATCGCTGGTGCCGGAAAGCGCCAGATTCGATCCTTTTTCCGTCGCGTTGATCACATCATCGCCCGCGATGGTGTTGATGCTAATCACTGGCGCGCTGAGGCTGACGGTCACGGTGCGGCTGGCGTCGTCGCTATTACCTGCCCGATCGCTGACGCTGGCGGTGATGGTCTGCGCACCGCTACCGAGTGCCGCAACATCCGCCGCTGGAACGCCAACGCTCCAGTTGCCGGAGGCATCCAGGGTGGTGGTGTAGGTTTTGCCGTTGAGCACAACGCTCACCACATCGCCCGCTTCCCCGCCCGTGCTGGTGCCGGAGATCACCAGCGCCTGCGCATGTTCGGCATCGTTGATAATGTCATCGCCCGCCACAGTGTTAATGGTGAGAACCGGCGCGGTGGTGTCTACCGCCAGATTATGGCTGGCGCTGCCGGGGTTGCCCGCTTTGTCGTTGACCGTGGCGCTGACGGTGTAATTGCTTGCGCTCAGCGCGCCTAAGGCTGAAGGGGGAACGCTGACGCTCCAGCTACCGTCTGCCTGCACATTACCGCTGTAGGTTGCGCCGTTAAGGGTGACGGTGACCGTCTGCCCGGTTTCGGCGGTGCTGGTGCCGCTGATGGTGAGCGGGCTTCCCGCCTCCGTGGCGTTAAGAATATCGTCGCTGGCAATGGTGTTAATGGTGAGCGTCGGCGCGCTGGCGTCAACGCTGTACGCATGGATCGCCGAGGCGCTGTTACCGCTCGCGCTGCTAACGCTGGCCTGCACGTTCGCCGCGCCGTCTGGCAGGGTTGCTAAATCCCCCGCCGGAACGTTCACACTCCAGCTACCGTTGGCGGCGACGCTTGCAGTGTAGGTTTTGCCGCCCAAAGTGACGGTGACGGTTTGCCCGCTTTCAATTCCGCTGGTGCTGCCGGAAAGGGTCAGACCAGTGCCTTTCTCGGCGGCGTTAATTACGTCGTCGCTGGCAACGGTGTTGATGCTGATCGCCACCGCCGTTAAATCGACGGTGAACGGATGGCTGACGCTGACCGGATTTCCGGCGCTGCTCTGTCCTGTCGCTTCGACGATTAACTCCCCCGCAGGCCAGGCGCTGACGTTTGCCGCCGGAATGCCAACGCTCCAGCTCCCGTCCGCCTGTACCGTGGCGGAATAAGCCGTACCGTTAATCGTGATCGTCAATGGCACACCGGCATTCAGACCACTGCTGCCGCCGGTGATCACCAGCGCCTGCCCGTGTTCGATGCTGTTGACGATATCATCGCCCGCCACGGTATCCACGCGCAGACCCGGCAGGTTGGCATCAATGGTGATATCCCGCGAGCCGCTGCCAGTGTTGCCATTCGCGTTGGTGACCGAGGCGGTAATGGTCAAATCGCCATTGCCCAACGCCTGGAGATCGGCTGTCGGAACGGTGACGCTCCAGCTTAAGTTGCTCTGTACCGTGGTGGTGTAAGTGTTGCCGCCCAGCGTCACGGTGACCGTATCGCCTGCCGCCGCGCCCGTCACCTGCCCACTGATGGTCTGGCCCGCACCCGCTTCGGCGGCGTTGATAATATCGTCGCCCGCCACGGTGTTAATGGTGACACCCGGCAGGCCGCTGTCGACCAGTAAATTCGCCTGGCTGCTGGCGGTGTTGCCTGCCGCACTGGTGGCGCTGGCGCTGACGATATAGTTGGCCTGGCCTAAAGCCGCCAGATCGCTCACCGGCACGGTTAACGTCCAGTTGCCCGCCGCGTCGGTGGTAGCGCTGTAGTTATGACCGTTGAGTGTGACGGTAACCTGTGCGCCGGTCGCCAACCCCGTACTGCTACCGCTAATGGTCAACGGCTGGCCTTTTTCATCGGCGTTGAGGACGTTATCGCCGCTGATGGCGTTAAAGGTAATGGTCGGCAGCCCGGTATTGACCGTCACCTGATGGGTGGCGCTGCCGCTGTTTCCTCCGGCATCGGTGACGCTGGCGTTGATGGTCACCGTGCCGTTCGCCAGTGCCGAGACAACGCTTGCCGGAACGCCGACGCTCCAGTTGCCGCTGGCATCCAGCACCGTGGTGAAAGTATTTGTGCCGATAGTCACCGTCACGGTGCTACCGGTTGCCGCACCCGTGGCGGAGCCGCTGATAATCTGCGCCTGTGCGTGTTCCGTCGCGTTGATCACATCATCGCCTGCCACCGTGTTGATGGTGACGACCGGAACAGACGTATCCACCGTCAGGTTGTGATTAACCGAGGCCGGGTTTCCGGCTTTGTCGCTCACCGCCGCGCTAACGGTGTAGTTGCTGGCGGTCAGGGCGCTTACGTCGGCTTGAGGCACACTGACGCTCCAGCTACCGTCCGTTTGAACCGTGCCGGTATAGTTTTCGCCATTGAGGGTGACGGTCACCGTCTGCCCCGCTTCCGCAGTGCTGCTGCCGGTGATGGTCAGCGCAGCTCCGGCTTCGGCAGCGTTAAGAATATCGTCACCCGCAATGGTGTTAATGGTCACCGTTGGCACGCTGGCATCGACGCTGTAAGCGTGAGTCGTGGTGGCGCTGTTGCCGTTAACATTGCTGACGCTGGCCTGTGCGCTGGCATCGCCATTACGCAGGGCCGCCATATCCGCCGCCGGAACCGTGGTACTCCAGGAACCGTTCGCAGCCACCGTGGCGCTGTAAGTTTTGCCGCCAAAGGTCACGGTGACCGTTTGTCCGGCCTCCACACCAGAAGTGCTGCCGGAGAGCGTTAACGCCGCGCCTTTTTCGGCAGCGTTAATCACGTCATCGGCAGTAATGGCGTTGATGCTGACCGCCACCGCAGTGAGATCGACAGTCACCGGATGCGTAACGCTCACCGGATTTCCGGCGGTGGTGTTGCCGCTCGCCGTAATTGTGACCGTCCCCGCAGGCCAGGCGCTGACATCTGCCGCCGGAACGCCGACGCTCCATGAGCCATCCGCCAGTACCGCCGCAACATAGGTTTGCCCGTTAATGGTCAGCGTGACGTTGCTGCCCGCTGCCAGATCGGAGCTGCTGCCGGTAATCACCAGCGCCTGTCCGTGCTCGATAATATTGACCACGTCATCGCCCGCCACGGTGTCAATCCGCAGACCGGGCAGATTCGCGTCGATGGTGATTTCACGCGTGCCGTTACCGGTATTGCCTACGCTGTTCGTTACCGAAGCCGAAATGGTCAGCTCGCCGTTGCCCAGCGCCTGTAAAGCGGCTGCCGGAACATTAATACTCCAGCTTAAATTCGCCTGCACCGTGGCAGTGTAAGTCGCCCCGCCGAGCGTGACGGTTACCGTGTCGCCCGCTGCCGCGCCCGTCACTTGCCCGCTGATGCTCTGGCCCGCGCCCGCTTCGGCAGCGTTAATAATATCGTCGCTCGCGACAACGTTAATGGTGACGCCCGGCAGCGCGGTATTAACCTGCACGTTATGGCTGGCGGAACCGCTGTTGCCATCGGCGTCAGTGGCGGCGGCAGTCACCGTATAAGTGGCTTCACCGAGGGCGCTCACCCGTGACGCCGGAACGGTCACGCTCCAGTTCCCGGAAGCATCGGCAGTGGTGGTGTAATTTTGCCCGTTGAGCGTAACGGTTATCTGCGTACCCGCAGGCTGGTTGCTGCTGCCGGAAATCGCCAGATCCGCGCCTTTCTCCGTGGCATTAATGATGTCGTCGACGGCAATGGTGTTAATGCCGAGTATCGGCGCGCCGAGCGCCACGGTGACAGTGTGCGAGGCCGTGCCGCTGTTGCCTGCGGAGTCGGTGACCGTGGCGGTAATGGTCACATCGCCCTGCGCCAGCGCGGAAATGACGCTGGCAGGCACGCCGATGCTCCAGTTGCCGTTGGCGTCCAGCACGGTGGTGTAAGTGGTCGTGCCAATCGTCACGGAAACCGTGTTACCCGTCGTCGCGCCCGTTGCCGAGCCGCTGATAATCTGCGCCTGTCCGTGTTCTGTGGCGTTAATGATGTCATCGCCCGCCACCGTGTTAATGGTGACAACCGGAGCGGCAAGGTCCACCGTCAGGTTATGCGTCGCCGAGGCCGGATTTCCGGCTTTGTCGCTGACCGCTGCGCTCACCGTATAGGGGCTGGCAGTGAGGTTAGCTAAATCGCCGGTCGGGACGCTGACGCTCCAGCTTCCGTCTGCCTGCACGTTACCGCTGTAATTGACGCCGTTAAGCGTCACGGTCACCGTCTGCCCGGCTTCTGCCGTGCTGGTGCCGCTGATGGTCAGCGCCGATCCCGCTTCGGCGGCGTTAAGAATATCGTCCGTGGCGATGGTGTTGATGGTGACGGAGGGTGCAGTGGCATCAACGCTGTATGCATGCGTTGCCTGGGCGCTGTTGCCAGCGACATTGCTGACGCTGGCCTGGACGTTTGCTGCGCCGTCTGGCAAGGTTGCGAGATCGGCGGCTGGGATCGTCAGCCCCCAGCTATTATCCGCGGCAACCGTGGTGGTGTAGCTTTTGCCACCGAAGATAACGGTGATGGTCTGCCCCGCTTCCACGCCGGAGGTGGTGCCGGAGAGCTGCAAATCGCTGCCTTTTTCGGCGGCGTTAATCACATCGTCAGTGGAAAGGGTGTTAATGGTAATCGCCACGGCCGCGAGATCGACCGTGACCGGATGGCTAATGCTGGTTGTGGTTCCGGCGGTATTGGTGTCAGAAACGGCAATATTGACCGTCCCCGCAGGCCAGTTTGTGACATCTGCCGCCGGAACACCGACGCTCCAGGTGCCATCGACGAGTACCGTTGCGCCATAGGTGACGCCGTTGATCACTACCGTCAACGCCGCCCCCATCGCCAGTCCGGTACTGCTACCGGTGACTACCAACGCCTGACCGTGCTCGATAATATTGACCACATCATCGCCTGCTACGGTATCGACGCGCAGACCTGGCAGGTTGGCATCTATCACGATATCGTGCGTTGCGGTGCCGGTATTACCCCCGTTATTAGTCACCGAGGCGCTGATGGTCAGCTCACCGTTGCCCAGCGCCTGCAAAACGTTCGCAGGTACGCTGACGCTCCAGCTTAAATCTGACTGCACGGTGGCGTTATATTGATTGCCACCAATGGTGACAATCACCGTATTCCCCGCAACCGCCGTTCCCGTGACCTGACCGCTGATGGTCTGCGCCACAACGATTTCAGCGGCGTTGATAATGTCATCGCCCGCCACGGTATTAATGATTACCCCTGGCAGGAGCGATTCGACATTCACCGTATGGGTGGTGCTGCCGCTGTTGCCCGCGCTGTCGGTGGCGCTGGCGCTAATCTGGTACACCGCCTCGCCCAGTGCGCCGACCGCCGAAGCAGGCACGGTAACGCTCCAGTTACCGGAACCGTCGGTGGTGGCACTGTACGCCAGGCCGTTCAACATCACGGTGACCGTGGTGCCAGTCGCCAGACCGCTGGAGCCGCCGCTGATGGTCAGATCCTGGGTTTTCTCCGCATTATTAATGATGTCATCGCCGGAGACGGTACTGATGGTCAGCATCGGGCCGCTAAGATCAACGGTCACATTATGGGTAGTGCTGTCGCTGTTGCCCGCGCGATCGCTCAGGCTGGCGGTAATGGTCTGGCTTCCCGTTGCCAGCGCCGTGACATCCACCGCCGGAATGCCGACGCTCCAGTTACCGGAAGCGTCCAGCGTGGTGGTGTAGTTTTTACCGTTCAGGTTAACCGTGACCACATCGCCCGCCGCCGCGCCCGTGCTGGTTCCGCTGATGACAAGCGCCTGACCATGTTCGATGGCGTTGATAATGTCATCGCCTGCGACGGTATTAATGGTGAGATCCGGCGCAGTGACGTCCACCGCCAGCGCGTGGTCGGCGCTTGCCGGGTTACCCGCTTTGTCGCTCACCGTCGCAGTCACGGTATAGCTGCTGGCGGTTAATCCGCTTAAATCTGTTGCCGGAACATTCACGCTCCAGGTGCCATCCGCCTGAACGGTGGTCTGGTACGTGTTGTTATTCAGCGTGACGGTCAGCGTCTGCCCGGCCTGCGCCGTGGTGGTGCCGCTGATGGTGATCCCCGCGCCCGCTTCGCTCACGTTGAGAATATCGTCACTGGCGATGGTGTTGATGGTAATAAGCGGCGCGGTGGCATCGACGCTATACGCGCGATCGGCCTGGGCGCTGTTGCCGTTAATATTGCTGACGCTCGCCTGCACGTTGCCCGCGCCGTCCGGTAGCGCAGCGAGATCGGCAGGCGGCACATTCACCGTCCAGCTGCCGTTGGCTTCCACAGTGGTGGTGTAATTTTTACCGCCAAAGGTGACGGTCACCGTCTGCCCAGCTTCCACACCGCTGGTGCTGCCGCTTACGACCAGCGTTTCGCCTTTCTCCACGGCGTTGATCACATCATCGCCGGAAAGGGTGTTAATGGTGATGGCGACCGCCGCCAGATCGACGGTAACCGGATGGGTAATGGTAGAGGTTGTTCCGGCGCTGTTGGTGCCGCTTACCGTAATATCCACCGTACCCGCAGGCCAGTTGCTGACGTCTGCCGCCGGAATACCGAGGCTCCACGTGCCGTCGGCTAATACCGTCGCGCCATAAGTAACGTTGTTAATCTCGACCGTTAACGCCGTTCCCGCCGTTAATCCGCTGCTGCTGCCGGTGATCACCAGCGCCTGATTGTGCTCAATGCTGTTAATAACATCATCGCCCGCCACGGTATCGACCCGCAGGCCAGGCAGATTGGCATCGATAGTGATGTCTCGCGAACCGTTGCCGGTGTTGCCGACGACGTTGGTCACCGAGGCGTTTACGGTGAGAGAGCCGTTGCCGATGGCCTGAATATCTGCCGCCGGAACGCTGACACTCCAGCTTAAATTAGCCTGCACCGTGGCGGTGTAGGTGTTGCCGCCCAGCGTAACGGTGACCGTATCGCCCGCCGCCGCGCCCGTGACCTGGCCGCTGATGGTTTGCGCGTTTCCGGATTCAGCAGCGTTAATAATATCGTCGGTCGCCACCGCGTTAATGGTGACGGCAGGCAGCGCGCTGTTGACCAGCACGTTATGGCTGGCGGAATTGCTGTTGCCTGCACTATCGGTGACGTTCGCGGTTACCGTGTAGTTGGCTTCCCCCAGCGCGCTAACCGCCGAGGCTGGCACCGTGGCGCTCCAGTTGCCGGAGGAATCGGTCGTCGCGGTGTAATTTTGCCCGTTCAGCGTCACCGTTATTGTGGTGCCTGCGGGTTGATTACTGGTGCCGGTGATTTGCAGATCCGCGCTTTTTTCCGTGGCGTTAATCACGTCATCGCTGGCGATAGTGTTGATACCAATGGTTGGCGCGGTCAGATTCACGGTGACCGTGCGGCTGGCATCATCGCTGTTGCCTGCCGCGTCGGTAATGGTAGCTGTGATGGTTTGCGGGCCGCTGCCCAGCGCAGTGACATCTGACAGCGGAACGCCGACGCTCCAGTTGCCGGAAGCGTCCAGCGTGGTGGTATAGGTTTTACTGTTTAACGTAACGGTGATGACATCGCCCGCTTCGCCGCCAGCGCTGGAACCGGAGATCACCAGCGCCTGTCCGTGTTCGGCGGCGTTAATAATGTCATCTCCGGAGACGGTGTTGATGGTTAATACGGGAACGGTGAGATCCACCGCCAGCCCGTGAGTGGCGGTTGCCGGGTTACCCGCTTTATCGCTTACCGAGGCGCTGACCGTGTACTGGCTGGCGGTCAGATTGCTGAGATCCGCCGTCGGCACGCTGACGCTCCAGCTCCCGTCCGCCAGGACGGTGCCGGTGTAAGTCACGCCATTAAGCGTGACAGTTACCGTCTGCCCCGCTTCGGCGGTGCTACTGCCGCTGATGGTTAGCGGATTGCCCGCCTCGGCGGCGTTCAGAATATCGTCAGTGGCGATGGTGTTAATGGCAAGCGTCGGTGCCGTGGCATCGACGCTGTAGGCGTGGGTCGCCGAAGCCGTGTTGCCGTTAATATTGCTGACGCTGGCCTGTACCGTGGCGTCGCCGTCGCGTAACGCGCTGAGATCGGCGGCGGGTACGGTGGTTGTCCAGCTACCATCGCCCGCTACGGTGGCGGTGTAGGTTTTACCGCCAAAGGTGACGGTGACGGTTTGCCCCGCTTCCACGCCGGAAGTGCTGCCGGAAAGGGTTAAATCTGCCCCTTTTTCGGCGGCGTTAATCACATCGTCGCCGGAAACGGTGTTAATGGAGATCGCCACCGCCGCCAGATCGACGGTGACCGGATGGGTGATAGTGACCGGGTTTCCTGCGCTAGTGGCACCTGAAACCGTGATATTCACCGTACCCGCAGGCCAGTTGCCCACATCTGCCGCCGGAACGCCAACGCTCCATGTACCATCGGCTAATACCGTCGCGCCGTAGGTGACGTTATTGATCACCACCGTCAGCGCCGCGCCCGCCGCCAGCCCGCTGCTGCTACCGGTTATCACCAGTGCCTGACCGTGCTCGATGCTGTTGACCACATCATCGCCCGCCACGGTATCGACGCGCAGACCTGGCAGGTTGGCGTCTATCACAATATCGCGCGAACCGCTGCCGGTATTACCAACGCCGTTGGTCACCGAAGCGTTAACCGTCAGATCGCCATTACCGATGGCCTGAATATCCGCCGCCGGAACGTCCACGCTCCAGCTTAAATTACCCTGCACGGTAGCGGTGTAGGTTTTCCCGCCAAGCGTTACGGTAACCGTATCGCCCGCCGCCGCACCCGTCACCTGCCCGCTGATGGTCTGCGCCACGCCCGATTCGGCGGCGTTAATAATATCGTCGCTCGCCACCGGATTAATGGTGACGCCAGGCAGCGCGGTATTGACCTGCACGTTATGGCTGGCGGAATTGCTGTTGCCCGCGCTATCGGTGACGTTCGCCGTCACCGTGTAACTGGCTTCGCCCAGCGCACCGACAGCGGAGGCTGGCACCGTGGTGCTCCAGTTGCCAGAAGCATCGGTCGTCGCGGTGTAATTTTGCCCGTTCAGCGTCACCGTAATTGTAGTGCCTGCGGGCTGATTACTGGTGCCGGAAATTTGCAGATCCGCGCCTTTTTCGGTGGCGTTAATCACGTCATCGGTGGCGATGGTGTTAATGCCAATGGTCGGTGCGGTAAGGTTAACGGTGACCGTGTGCGTCTCACTATCGCTGTTACCGGCGGCATCGGTAACGGTCGCAGTCACGGTTTGCGGGCCGCTGCCAAGTGCGGTGACATCTGCCGCCGGAACGCCGACGCTCCAGTTGCCGGAGGCATCCAGCGTCGTGGTGTAGGTTTTACTGTTTAGCGTAACGGTGACGACATCCCCCGCCTCCCCGCCGGTGCTGGAGCCGGAAATCACCAGCGCCTGCCCGTGTTCGGCAGCGTTAATAATGTCATCGCCCGCAATGGTGTTGATGGTAAGTACCGGAACGGTGAGATCCACCGCCAGATTATGCGTGGTGCTCGCCGGGTTGCCCGCTTTGTCATTGACCATGGCGGTCAGGGTGTGGCTGCCATCGGTCAATGCCTCAAGATCTGCCGCCGGAATATTAATGCTCCAGCTGCCGTCGGCCTGTACCGTTGCCTGATAGGTCTGCACGGTCGGGCTATTGAGCGTTACCGTAACAATCTGCCCCGCTTCAGCGGTGGTGCTGCCGCTCACCGTCACACCCGCATCGGCTTCGCTGGCGTTGACGATATTGTCGCTGGCAACGGTATTGATAATGATGGTCGGGGCACTGCTATCGACGCTGTAGTTATGCACCGCCGAGGCGCTATTGCCATTAATATTGCTGACGCTGGCCTGCGCGGAGGCGCTGCCATCGGTTAATAACGCTAAATCGGCAGCGGGAACGGTGGCACTCCAGCTACCATCGCTCGCCACGCTGGCAGTGTAATTTTTCCCGCCAAAGGTGACGGTGACCGTTTGCCCGGCTTCTACATTTGTGGTGGTGCCGGAAAGGGTTAAATCAGCGCCTTTTTCTGCGCCGTTAATCACATCGTCCGTGGCGATAGTGTTGATGGTAATAGCCGCCGGAGTGAGATCCACCGTTACCGGATGCGTAATGCTTATCGGATTTCCGGCGCTACTTTCCCCGGACACGGCAATATTAATCGTCCCCGCAGGCCAGGCGCTAACCTGCGCCGCCGTGACGCCCACGCTCCAGCTACCATCGGCCTGCACCGCAGTGGTGTATTCCACATTATTAATTGTGATGGTAAGCGGCGTGCCTTCAGCCAGCCCCGAGCTGCTGCCGCTGACCACCAGCGCCTGCCCGTGCTCGATGATATTGACCACATCATCGCCTGCCACCGTATCGATCCGCAGACCGGGCAGATTGGCGTCGATGGTGATATCCCGCGTGCCGCTGCCGGTGTTGCCGTTTTGATTGGTGACCGAGGCGCTCACCGTTAAATCGCCATTACCCAGCGCCTGAATATCTGCCGCCGGAACGCTCACGCTCCAGGTGAGATTGCTGCCCACCGTCGCCGTATAAGTATTACCGCCCAACGTAATAGTTACCGTGTCGCCATCTTCCGCTCCAGTAACCTGCCCGCTGATGGTTTGCGCGACGCCCGCTTCGGCGGCGTTAATAATATCGTCGGTTGCCACCGGGTTAATGGTCACGCCGGGCAGCGCGCTGTCAACCAGCACGTTATGGCTGGCGGTGTTGCTGTTGCCGATACTGCTGGTTACCGCCGCCGTTACCGTGTAGTTGGCCTGGCCCAGTGCGGTTACCGCCGATGCCGGAACGGTGACGCTCCAGTTGCCGGAGGCGTCGGTCGTGGTGGTGTAATTTTGCCCGTTCAGCGTCACGGTGATGGCGGTATTAACAGGCTGATCGCTGGTGCCGGTAATCTGGACATCGGTTCCTTTTTCGCTGGCGTTAATCACATCATCGCCCGCAATGCTGTTAATGCCGATAAGGGGCGCTGCGGTATTGACCGTGACGGTCAATGACTGGCTGCCGCTGTTTCCTGCGCGGTCGGTTACCGAGACGCTGACAGGATAACTGCCGTCCACCAGTCCGCTGACAACGGAAGCCGGAACACCCAGACTCCAGTTGCCGGAACCATCCACCACCGTGGTGTAATCGGAATTATTTAACGTAACGGTGACAATATCGCCCGCCTGCGCGCCAGTAACCGTGCCACTGATGATTTGCGCCTGGGTGTGTTCCGGCGTGTTGATGACGTTATCGGTCGCCACCGGATTAATGGTCACCACCGGAGGCGTGGCATCGACCAGCGCCACCCGTGAAACGCTGGTCGGGTTACCGGCGACATCGTTCACGCTGGCGGTGACCGTGGCGTTGCCGTCAGCCAGTGCGTCAACATTGGCGGCGGGAACGGTCACGCTCCAGGTGCCGTCGGACTGCACGATGCCCTGATAGGTTTGCCCATTCAACGTAACGGTCACCGTCTGCCCCGGCTGAGCGTCGGTGGTGCCGGTGATGGGCAAATCCTGCCCGCTTTCGGCGGCGTTAATGATGTTATCAGCGGTCAGTGGATCGATGCTCAACGCCGGGGCCTGGCTGTCGACGGTAATGGTGCGGGAGGTGTTGCCGGTATTGCCGCTGAGATCCGTCACAGAAGCGGTAATCGCCACCGCGCCGTCAGGCAGATTTCCCATCGCGGCGGCAGGTACCGTCAGACTCCAGGAGCCATCAGCCTGCACGGTAGTGGTAAAACTCTGTCCAGCCAGGGTTACTGTGACGGTTTGTCCTGTCTCGGCCTGTTGAGTGCTACCGGTAAGGGTCAGTGGCGCACCTTTTTCTGCGCCACTGATAATGTCATCGCCGGAGACGGTGTTAATGGTGATCAACGGAGAAACACCGACCAGCGTGATTGCTCGAGACGCCGCGCCAGTATTTCCTGCAGCATCTGTCACGGTGACGAAAATCGTATTGGCTCCGCGATCCAGCGTGCGGGTTACCGCCGGGTCCAGCGCCACATTCCAGCTGCCATCTGCCAGCACGATGCCCGTCAGGACATGAGTGCCCAATTTCACCGTTACCGTATCGCCAGGAGAAGCACCGCTGACTTGTCCGGAGATGATCTGCGCGACGGCCTGCTCGGCATTATTAAGAATATCGTCGCCCGCCACGGTGTTAACGCTGACCACGGGTGCTGAGGTGTCTACCGTGAAATTCGCGCTGTGGCTGGTGGTGTTTCCTGCCCGATCGCTGACACTGGCATTGACAGCATAATTACCCTCCGCCAGTGCCTGGACTTCCGTGGCAGGCAGCGTCACTTGCCAGGTTCCGTCGCTACCGACGGTTGCTGTATGGCTTTTCCCGTTGACGGTCAGTGTTACGGTTTGCCCCGCTTCTGCATTCGACGTGCCGCTCAGTACCAGCGCGACGTTATGTTCCGCAGCACTGATGATGTTGTCCTGAGCGATGGTGTTGATGGCAAGCGTTGGCGGTTGGGTATCGACCGTTAGCAGCTGCGCGCCGGTGACCGTATTGCCTGTGGCGTCTTTCCCACTGACCAGCACCGCCTGATTCCCTTCGCCTAACGCCTGTGCATCGGCGGTCGGCACCTGCACGCTCCAGGCACCGTTAGCGCCTACGCTGGTGGTGTAGGTTTTGCCGTTTAGCGTAACGGTGAGTTCTGTTCCCTGCGCCAGATGGCTACTGGTGCCAGAAAGCGTAAACCCGGCGGCCTGTTCGCTGGCGTTAATAATGTTATCGCCTGCGGTGGTGGCAACCTGCACGCTGGCCTGACTATTGTCGATGGTTAACGTTATCGAACCGGCGTCAGTGATGGTACTGCCGACAATTTGCACCACTGACCAGGTATGTTCACCTGCACTTTGCGTGGGTAACGAGACACTCCAGTGACCGTTGTTGTCTACCTGAGTACTGGCAATAGTATTGCCGTTACTGTCTTTAATCTGAATAGTCGCCCCCGCCTGCCCGCTGCCGCTAAAGGTTGGCGTGGTATCATCGGTGATGTCATTGGTGGCGAGAATGCCGCGCTGATCGCCCTGATTATCGGTAACTAAAAATGATGGAGTGGCGTTGCCAGGCTCAGCGGGTGGCGTAGGGTTACTAATCACTTCCGTTTTCGAGTCGCCATCGCCACCGCTTGCCAGCAGTGCACCAAGCGCGCCACCGCCTACCGCCGCCCCCGCCAGCCATCCCCACGGGAAGGTGCTGGTCTGAGCAACGGTATCAAGAAATGGCGCAATGCTTTCAATCGCGGTGGTCTGGGCAGTCAGTTCTACGGGGGCTAATCCACCCGCAGCAGTATCGGCAAAGGTGACGTGGGTGAGCTGTTGTCCATCGGCAAACACCAGTTCCGATTGTTCAGCGGTATTCGCCGCTTGCAGGAAATAACCGTTGCAGCGGATCACCGTGCCGTCCTGCATATAGATCAGCAGGTCATTTTCTTCACGGACGTAACGCGCAACGGCAGAGGCCTGAGCATGAACCTGCACCACGGAAGGCTCATAAATAACAACCGTGACGTCGCCAGGATTAATCAGCGTTTGTTTGACGGATGTTTTACGCGAAATAACATCAATAATCAGGCTCATAATGGCATTCCTGATAAATGGCGCATATCCTTAGCGAGTCCATTTATCTAAATAAGACAAAGGTAATCACTTAACAACGAGGCATACCTGATATTAATAATGGCAGGATTATTTCAAGTCGGGTAAGTCGTTGTATAAGCCCTGTTTAATTCCCGCTAATGGAATAAGGTTATTCACCGCAGCGGCATAATTTACGGCGGCGACCCAGCCATCATAATTGGCATTTATTTCAGCCGATTGCGCCTGAAAGACATCTTGCTCGACGGTTAATAGATCATTCAGACTGCGTTTGCCCAATTTATATTCATTTTGGTACACATCTCGCGTTTTGTGCGCACTTTCGGATTGTGCTAAACCGGCTTCTTCGCGACCCCGTGCGCCGGTCCAGTTGGCATATGCCACAGACGCTCGTTGCAGCACATCCAGTTTTGCCTGTTCGACCTGCGAGGCAGAGATTTTTTGTTGCCCTTCGGCCTGTTGCACCTGGGCAGAAACCGCGCCGCCCTGATACAGCGGCGCGTTAACGTTCAGTTGTAGCTGATCATCCCAATACGAGCGGTCGCTGGTCTGGTAGCGCGTTTTCCCCCCCTGAATACTGAGCGTTGGCCAGTATTGCGCTTTCGTTTTTTCCACGCCGTACTGTGCTGACTGGCGTAAGTTTTCTGCCGCCAGCACCAGCGGGATGGACTGGTAATCAATATTTTTCAGCGATACCGGCTGCTCGGCTAATTCAGCAGGTGGCGCGGCTATCGCCTCCGGCTGTACGCCAGTGAGCACCGCCAGTTGCGCTTTGGCGCTTGCCATCTGCGCCTGATATTGCTCCAGCGTTGAGCGCATTCCGGCAATGCGCGTCTGTGCCTGTAATTCATCCGACGACGAGTTCAGGCCAGCGTTAGCACGCAATGCCGCCATGTTGTAAACGTTTTCCAGCGAGTGAATATTGCGTTGAGCCGCATCGCACAAAGCCTGATAACGACTGACTTCCATATAGGCAGTCGCCGTTTTCTCTGCAACATCGGTTAATGTTGCCATCAATTTAAAGCGGTAGCTGTCACGGGCGGCAGTTTGCAGTTTGATATCGTTGTTAGTTTTACCAAAGTCATACACCAGCTGTGTCAGGGTTATGCCATACGAAACGTTGTTATCAAGCCTGCCACTGGAGTCCGTTTGTCGGGACGGTCCCGCATTGCCGGTTAATCCAACGTGCGGGTACCAGGCACTTTTGGCTTCATCAATTTGCGCTTCGCCAATACCTATCTGCGCCGCCTGTTGAGTGACGTCGGGATTTCGCGCAAAGGCGCGTAATATACTTTCCTGTAAAGATAATTGGGCAACTGGCGTTACCGCTGGGGCATTCGCCCATTGTGGCAGCGGTGCAGCAATTGCAGCTTCTCCCATCACCATAAAACTTATAAAAAAAATAAGTCCATTATTTTTACGGTTTTTAAACTGGAATCGCGCCATAGATAAGTCACTTCCTTCCAGGTCATTATTTTAACTGGTTTTTATAACCAGTCTCATTTTATTAAGAAGGGTAATAACTTGTGCATCTCTTTTGTCGATCATTGATATTGGCAAAGAAATGCAGCTAAAAAGCTTATACGTTATTTATTTAGAATACACTACGACTTTTAGATTACCATCATACACATTAAGAATAATCCACGGTAATAAGTGATTAGCATCACAGATTTATCGCGTATATATCATTTTTATGTGACTTATTTATTAAAGGAATAAGAAAGGAAATTTGAATTAAAGACAAAGGCGCAGTACAGGCTGTACTGCGCGCAGAGAGGTGTTATACGGTTTTATTGCGCTTCATGACCATTGCCACAATAAGGCTGAGTAAGATTGCACCAATAATCCATATCAACGCACGGCTGCCCTGGGACCACAGGCTGTAGATAAAGCCAACGATCACCAACAACATCACCAACGTACCTACGATAAGAATCGGCAACGAGGCGTGAATATCATGACGCAGGCGGATCGCCACCACAAACACCGCCAGATAGCAGATCAAAAAGGTGGCGCTGGCAACGCTGGCGAGTGAGCCTAAATTCAGCGCCGCCGTCATCAGCATAATCAGCACCACGACAATGATGTTGCCCCAGGTACTCTGCCGCCACAGGGATTTATTCATTAGCTTCGGCAGTTCGCGTTCGCTGCCCATGTTGTCCATGATGTTAAACACGGCGAACAGGTTCGCGTTAATGGCTGAAGCCGTCGCCAGTAAAGCGCCGATGACGACGATCACATAACCCACATGCCCGAGCAGCGGAGAAGCTGCCTGCGCTACGGCGGTATCGGCATATTTTTCTAACTCTAATGCCGATACATCGCTAAGCAAAACCAGCGCCAGCGAGATATAAAGCAACGTGGTAACGCCAATCGCCACCAGAAACGCCCGTGGCATAATGACCTGCGGATCTTTCACTTTATCCGCCGCGTTCGCCATCATGCCAAAGCCCGCATAGGCAAGGAAGGTTATCCCGATACAGGAGAAGAACGCACCGGAGCTGGGGGGCGCAGAGACAGAAATATGCGCCGGTTGCAGCGACCAGACACCTGCAATGATCAGCAATAACAGGATCATCATTTTAATGCCGACGAGGATCACTTCCAGCCGCCCTACCGCATGGTTGCTTAAGGAGTTGAAAAGCGTCATCACCGCAATGATCCCCAACGCGTAGAGCAATATAAGGTGCTCCTCCTGACTGCCTTCATGCAAAAACTGCACGGCATAAGCGCCAAAAGCACGGGCGACCATGGCGATGCTCACCGCCAGCGTCAACAGGTACAATAACGAGAGTGCCAGCGAAAAGACGCCGTTGCCTAATCCGCGACGAAAGAAGTCGATAATACCGCCATTGCTGGGATAGCTCGCCCCCAGGCGCGCATAGGCATAACCGGAAAACATCGCCACAATACCGCCAAAAGCAAAGGCGACCCAGGTCGAGGCTTCCATTAGCAACGCAGCCTGCCCCAGCAGCGCGAAGATCCCCGCCCCCACCATTGCCCCAATGCCGATGGAAACGACGTTCCATAGACCGAGGGGTTTGTTATCGTTATTACCTTCCGTGTTCATCATGATCAGCCCTTAAACACGTTATAGCCGAGTTGCTTAGCGACCGATGCCACCATTTTTTGACCGCGAACACTGTTACCTTCTTCGTCCAGCGGTGGTGAGAACGCGGCAATTCCCATCACGCCAGGGACGACCGCCAGAATACCGCCACCTACACCGCTTTTGCCCGGTAAACCAACGCGATACGCCCAGTCACCGGAGCGACCATACAGCCCTTCCATCATCATTTCAGCCAGAATGTACGGCACGTTGTCGGCCTGAAGAACGCGCTTATGAGTCAGCGGATTCACACCACCCGCCGCCAGCGTCGCGCCAAGCGTTGCCAGTTCAACAGTATTGATGAGCGTGGAGCACTGACGGGTGTACACGTCACAGGCTTCCATTGCATCACAATAGAGATATCCGGCGGAGTACAGCAGCCAGGCAATGGCCCGGTTATGGAAGTTGGTTGTTTGTTCCGACTGGTTTACTTCGTCAGAGAGCGCTACCTGCTCACCAGCCAGTTGTTGTTGGATATGTAAAATTCGCTGCCAGCGTTGTTCGGCATTTTCAGCGTTAATCAGGCTGGTGGTGGCAATAGCGCCAGCATTTACCAGTGGCGACAGCGGTTTGCCGCCATGCAACTCTAAGGCGATAACTGAGTTAAAGGGCAATCCGGTCGGGTCAGCGCCAACTTTGTCCTGTACCGCCTGCGGGCCGACATCTTCTAACGCAAGGGCTAACGTACAGACTTTCGAGATGGATTCCAGCGCAAAGCGGTAATCACTCTCACCCGCGCGATAGATGTTGCCATCGCAGGTCACAATAGCCACTGCTGCCAGTTGACCAGGTACATTCGCCAGAAAGGGAATGTAGTCGGCATTTTGTCCGCCGTTAAGTGAGTGAAATTGGGTGTAAGCCTGATCCACTGCCTGCTGTAATTTGTTTGCATCTAACATCTTTTGTTAACTCCTTTTTATAGATGCGGGAGGTAATTCCTCACCCCGGTGCCGATTTTCAGGCATCCTGATTTAACTTAGCACCCGCAACTTAACTACAGGAAAACAAAGAGATAAATGTCTAATCCTGATGCAAATCGAGCCGATTTTTTAATCTTTACGGACTTTTACCCGCCTGGTTTATTAATTTCTTGACCTTCCCCTTGCTGGAAGGTTTAACCTTTATCACAGCCAGTCAAAACTGTCTTAAAAGGAGTGTTTTATGTCACAAACTATCGACCTGACCCTGGACGGCCTGTCCTGCGGTCACTGCGTTAAACGCGTGAAAGAAAGTCTCGAACAGCGCCCGGATGTTGAGCAGGCGGATGTGTCTGTCACTGAAGCGCACGTTACCGGGACTGCCAGTGCAGAACAGCTGATCGAAACCATCAAACAAGCGGGTTATGACGCATCTGTAAGCCACCCAAAGGCTAAACCGCTGGCGGAGTCATCAATCCCGTCGGAAGCACTGACAGCGGTTTCTGAGGCGCTTCCGGCAGCGACCGCCGATGACGATGACAGCCAGCAGTTGCTGCTGAGCGGCATGAGCTGCGCCAGCTGTGTCACCCGCGTACAAAATGCGTTGCAAAGCGTACCGGGCGTCACTCAGGCACGGGTAAACCTGGCGGAGCGTACTGCGCTGGTGATGGGCAGTGCCTCCCCACAAGATTTAGTGCAGGCGGTGGAAAAAGCGGGCTACGGCGCGGAAGCGATTGAAGATGACGCTAAACGCCGCGAGCGCCAGCAAGAAACCGCCGTCGCTACGATGAAGCGCTTCCGCTGGCAGGCGATTGTCGCACTGGCGGTGGGTATCCCGGTGATGGTCTGGGGGATGATCGGCGATAACATGATGGTCACCGCCGACAACCGCAGCCTGTGGTTGGTTATCGGCCTGATAACCCTGGCGGTAATGGTTTTCGCCGGCGGGCATTTTTACCGCAGTGCATGGAAAAGCCTGCTGAACGGCGCGGCGACAATGGATACGCTGGTGGCGCTGGGTACGGGCGTGGCGTGGCTCTATTCGATGAGCGTCAACCTGTGGCCGCAGTGGTTCCCGATGGAAGCGCGACATCTTTATTACGAAGCCAGCGCGATGATTATCGGTCTGATCAATCTCGGCCATATGCTGGAAGCGCGCGCGCGTCAGCGTTCTTCTAAGGCGCTGGAGAAATTACTCGATTTAACCCCACCGACGGCGCGCCTGGTCACTGACGAAGGTGAAAAAAACGTGCCGCTGGCAGATGTTCAGCCAGGTATGTTACTGCGCCTGACGACCGGCGACCGTGTGCCGGTAGATGGTGAGATTACTCAAGGCGAAGCGTGGCTGGATGAAGCGATGCTGACGGGCGAACCTATCCCGCAGCAAAAAGGCGAAGGCGATAGCGTCCATGCCGGGACAGTGGTACAGGACGGCAGTGTGCTGTTTCGTGCCAGTGCGGTCGGCAGCCATACTACGCTGTCACGGATCATTCGCATGGTGCGACAGGCCCAGAGCAGCAAGCCAGAAATCGGTCAACTGGCGGATAAAATCTCCGCCGTGTTTGTGCCGGTAGTGGTAGTCATTGCGCTGATCAGTGCGGCAATCTGGTATTTCTTTGGTCCGGCACCGCAGATTGTCTATACCCTGGTGATTGCCACCACGGTGCTGATTATCGCCTGTCCGTGTGCGCTGGGACTGGCGACGCCGATGTCGATTATTTCGGGCGTCGGGCGGGCGGCTGAGTTTGGTGTGCTGGTGCGGGACGCCGACGCGCTGCAACGCGCCAGTACGCTCGACACCGTGGTGTTCGATAAAACCGGGACGCTGACCGAAGGGAAGCCGCAGGTTGTCGCAGTAAAAACATTTGCTGATGTTGATGAAGCGCAAGCATTGCGTCTGGCGGCGGCGCTGGAGCAAGGTTCCAGCCACCCGCTGGCACGGGCGATCCTCGATAAAGCAGGTGATATGCAGCTACCGCAGGTCAACGGTTTCCGCACATTGCGCGGGCTGGGTGTGAGCGGTGAAGCTGAAGGTCATGCGGTATTGCTGGGCAATCAGGCGCTGTTAAATGACCAGCAAGTTGATACTAAAGCGATTGAGGCAGATATTTCAGCTCAGGCATCGCAAGGGGCAACGCCTGTGCTGCTGGCGGTTGACGGGAAAGCGGTGGCCTTGCTGGCAGTACGCGATCCGTTGCGTAGTGATAGCGTGGCGGCGCTGCAACGTCTGCATAAAGCGGGATATCGTCTGGTGATGTTGACCGGGGATAACCCAACCACCGCCAATGCGATCGCCAAAGAAGCCGGGATTGATGAAGTGATCGCCGGGGTGCTGCCGGACGGTAAAGCCGAAGCGATTAAACGCCTGCAAAGTGAAGGACGTCAGGTGGCAATGGTGGGCGACGGCATTAACGATGCGCCAGCGCTGGCCCAGGCGGATGTCGGCATTGCGATGGGTGGCGGCAGTGATGTTGCCATTGAAACCGCGGCGATTACCCTGATGCGCCATAGCCTGATGGGCGTTGCGGATGCGCTCGCGATTTCCCGCGCAACGCTGCGCAACATGAAGCAGAACCTGCTCGGTGCCTTTATCTACAACAGCATCGGTATTCCGGTCGCCGCCGGTATTTTGTGGCCGTTCACTGGAACACTGCTTAACCCGGTAGTTGCCGGAGCGGCAATGGCGCTCTCGTCGATTACCGTAGTGAGTAACGCCAACCGGTTGCTGCGGTTTAAACCGAAGGAATAAGTACGTCATTGCGGATGCGCTGCTTTAGGGCGGCGCATTTGGCATCGACGCATGACTGCCGGATGCGGCGTAAACGCCTTATCCGGCCTACGAGATGAAGCGATGTTTTGGCCTTACGCGACCTTTTTTGCACGCTCTTCACGGCGTGCCAAATATTCAGCCACTGTTTCAATCCGTCCCAATTCTTCCTGGGTGCGTATGTTGTTTTCAACTTCCCAAAGATCAACTGCCGCCTGGAGGTTTAGCCTAAAATCGACTGTGGTATCAAAAACTTTCGCCAGACGGAATGCCATCTCAGTGGTGAGTTTACGATTGTTATTGATCAGAGCACTGACGCTATTACGATGAACATGCAGCAACTCTGCTAACTCATTGATTTTCAAATCGAGCGGTTCCAGATATTCATAGAGAAGAATATCTCCGGGTGTCGTCGGTTTTCTTGTTGCCTGTTTCATGGTTTTTAACTGTTGCTTCCCTGTGAATAGCGATGCAAGAACATACTGAATCATACAAACACATTAAACAAGTCCCCAACTCCATTTGCGCCATCCCTCACCGCGCGCTAGCATGATATTTCACAAAGGGAGGTCGTATGGATCTGTTGTACCGGGTAAAAACGCTTTGGGCCGCGCTGCGCGGTAATCATTACACCTGGCCTGCTATCGATATCTCTCTTCCCGGCAATCGCCATTTTCATCTGATTGGCAGTATTCATATGGGCAGCCACGATATGGCTCCCCTGCCCACCCGTTTGCTCAAAAAGCTCAAAAACGCCGATGCGCTGATCGTCGAGGCGGATGTTTCCACCAGCGATACGCCTTTTGCTAATTTGCCTGCCTGCGAGGCGCTGGAAGAGCGCATTAGCGAGGAGCAACTCCAAAACCTGCAGCACATTAGCCAGGAGATGGGCATTTCTACCTCACTCTTTTCTACCCAACCGCTGTGGCAAATCGCGATGGTTCTTCAGGCGACGCAGGCACAAAAACTGGGGCTGCGGGCAGAATACGGTATCGATTACCAGCTATTGCAGGCGGCGAAGCAACAACATAAACCCGTGATTGAACTGGAAGGGGCAGAAAACCAGATTGCCATGTTGCTCCAGCTCCCTGACAACGGACTGGCGCTGCTGGACGATACGCTGACCCACTGGCACACCAATGCACGGTTGCTGCAACAAATGATGAGCTGGTGGCTGAATGCGCCGCCGCAAAATAATGAAATAACGCTGCCTAATACGTTCAGTCAGTCGCTGTACGATGTGCTGATGCATCAGCGAAATCTCGCCTGGCGGGACAAATTATGCGCCATGCCGCCGGGGCGCTATGTGGTCGCAGTCGGTGCACTACACCTGTATGGAGAAGGGAATTTGCCGCAGATGTTGCGTTAAAAAAATGGCCAATATCGCTATTGGCCCGTCAAAGAGGAATTTCATATTTTTATTATTATGCCGTCACTTTAAGCGACGGTGTAACTCGATTGTCGCTCAATCTCACCATCCTGCCAATACTCTTAGGCAAGATGACTCTTTTTTTTGGACCGCCATCAGGCGTATGCTTGCTTCGTTTTTTTGTTTAAGGCAGGAAAATTACCATGACACCCGCAGTTAAATTACTCGAAAAAAACAAGATTTCGTTTCAAATCCATACCTACGAGCACGATCCGGCTGAAACCAATTTTGGCGATGAAGTCGTCAAAAAATTAGGTTTGAATCCGGATCAGGTCTACAAAACGCTGCTGGTCGCAGTGAACGGTGATATGAAACACCTTGCCGTGGCCGTTACGCCGGTCGCAGGTCAACTGGATCTTAAAAAAGTAGCAAAAGCGCTGGGTGCCAAGAAAGTTGAGATGGCCGATCCGATGGTTGCGCAGCGTTCGACGGGATATCTGGTTGGGGGGATTAGCCCACTGGGGCAGAAAAAACGTCTGCCAACGATTATCGACGCCCCCGCACAAGAATTTGCCACTATTTATGTTTCCGGCGGCAAGCGCGGGCTGGATATCGAACTGGCGGCAGGCGATCTGGCGAAGATCCTCGATGCCAAATTTGCTGATATCGCCCGCCGCGATTAAGCATTGTGCCGGATGCGAACATCCGGCACTTTCGGATTACTGCCAGCTCACCTCACCCTTCGGTTCATAAACACTCACATCCAGCGGCGAGCTTTTCTGGATATACGCTTTCAGCACTTCGGCATCAATAAAGCCGGTATTCACATAGCCCGGTTTGTTATCAAGGCGCGGATAGCCATCACCGCCGGTGGCATTGAAGTTTAATGTCGCCATGCGGTAAGTTTTCGCCGGATCGACCGGTTCGCCGTTGATTTTCAGGTCGTTGAGTTTGCCGTCTTTCGCCACAAAGCTAACGTTGGCAAATTGCGGGTAGGCACCTGAATCTGGCTTCATTTGTGCGACGGCGGTCAGGTAATCAATCACCTCTTTACCGGTCATGTCGGCATACACCACCACATTGCCGAATGGCTGCACTTTCAGCACGTTTTTATAGCTGATATCGCCTGCTTCGATAGAATCACGAATTCCGCCTCCGCTCATCACCGCAAAGTCGGCACCAGTGCGATCCATTTGGGCTGCCAGAATCAACCGCCCCATATTGGTCTGTACAAAACGCACTTTGTCACGATCGCCTTCCAGACGACCATTGGTTTCGCCTATTTTCACTTCCAGCTGCGCTTTGCCTTTGTTCTGGAACGGCGATAACAGCGAGATCATTTGCTGGTTTTCAACGATTTCAGGGGTGTACAGCACGCGCTCGCTTTTCCCGTCTTCCCAGGTCACTTTCTTCTTCAGGTTCACCGGAATCAGCTGGTAGTTAACCATTTTCATTTCGCCATTACGAAACTCAAAATCAGCCCGTCCCACGTATTTGCCCCACTCATGCGCCTGCACAATCCAGATGCCGTTTTGTTGATCCGGTTTACATGGCGTACCCGGCACGTAATCGACCTGTTTTTTGTTTTCTGCCTCCATGCAGACCGGATCTTGCGAGTGACCACCGACGATCATCGCCAGCGATCCGGCAGGCAGCGCGCGTGCCATCTCCACATCGCCCGGTGCGTTAGAGCCGTGCTCACCATTGTCGTAATGCCCCATATGGGTCGCCGCGATAATAATGTCTGGCTTTTCTGTCTGTTGCAGCTCCTGAATCACCAGCTTCGCTTCATCGGCGGGCTTACGGAACTCAATATCGGTGAAGTTTTCTGGGTTGCCTAACTTCGCTGTGTCATCCGTCGTCAGACCAATAACGGCAATTTTCAGATCCTGACGCTTAAACAGCGCCCATGGTTTAAACAGGCGCTCGCCGGTACTTTTCTGGTAGATATTGGCAGAAAGTAACGGGAACTTTGCCCACTTTTCCTGCTGGCGTAATACGGTGAGCGGATTATCAAATTCATGATTACCGATCGCCATCGCGTCATAGCCCACCAGATTCATACCGCGAAAATCAGGTTCGGCATCCTGTAAGTCAGACTCGGGCACGCCAGTGTTAATGTCGCCACCGGAAAGTAGCAGCACGCTACCGCCTTCAGCCGCAACCTCTTTGCGGATACCATCCACCAGCGTTTTTTGCGCCGCCAGACCATATTCGCCATATTCATTGCGCCAAAAATGCCCATGATGATCATTGGTGTGCAGAACTGTAATTTTGTAGGTTTTATCCTGCTCATACGCCAGAGCAGCTTCACTCGCCAGTGTAAATGTGGTTAACAGTGCTAACGCCACGCCCCGCTGCAATAATTTCATACTTCTCTCCCTGACCTGATTTCAACGTGTTGAAAAATAGTATGACGCGACATCATAGACAAGTCTGCGTCCGGTGAAGATAAATCTGCATCCAGATTAGAAATTCTGTATTCGGCGTTGAGACTTCCTTCAGGCGACGCATACAGGTATGTTAGTCGGGTAATAATCACAAATAAGATCATTCTTTACATCGCAACCCTGAAAAAGTGACTTTCCTATGGCAATGAGTGAACAACCCCAGCCTGTGGCGGGCGCGGCTGCGTCAACGACCAAGGCCCGAACATCGTTTGGTATTTTAGGTGCTATCAGCCTCTCACATCTGCTGAACGACATGATCCAATCGCTGATTCTGGCGATTTATCCGCTGCTTCAGTCAGAGTTTTCTCTGACATTTATGCAGATTGGCATGATAACCCTCACCTTCCAGCTCGCCTCTTCGCTACTGCAACCGGTGGTCGGTTACTGGACCGATAAATATCCGATGCCGTGGTCGTTGCCAATTGGCATGTGCTTTACCTTAAGTGGTCTGGTGCTGCTTGCGCTGGCGGGCAGTTTTGGCGCAGTTCTGCTGGCGGCGGCGCTGGTCGGTACCGGTTCATCGGTCTTTCATCCGGAATCTTCTCGCGTGGCCCGTATGGCTTCCGGCGGGCGGCATGGCCTGGCGCAATCTATCTTTCAGGTCGGCGGCAACTTTGGCAGCTCCCTGGGCCCCTTGCTGGCGGCGGTGATTATCGCGCCTTATGGCAAAGGCAACGTTGCCTGGTTTGTGCTTGCGGCACTGCTGGCGATCGTGGTGCTGGCGCAAATCAGCCGCTGGTACTCGGCACAGCACCGAATGAATAAAGGAAAACCCAAAGCGACGATTATCAATCCACTGCCGCGCAACAAAGTGGTACTGGCGGTCAGCATTCTGTTAATCCTCATTTTCTCGAAATATTTCTATATGGCGAGCATCAGCAGCTATTACACCTTTTATCTGATGCAAAAATTCGGATTATCTATCCAGAATGCTCAGCTTCATCTGTTTGCCTTCCTGTTTGCCGTTGCGGCAGGTACGGTGATCGGCGGGCCTGTAGGGGATAAAATTGGACGGAAATATGTGATTTGGGGCTCTATCCTCGGCGTTGCGCCGTTTACGCTGATTTTACCCTACGCCAGCCTGCACTGGACGGGGGTTTTAACGGTGATTATTGGATTTATCCTCGCTTCGGCATTCTCTGCCATTCTGGTCTACGCTCAGGAGCTACTTCCGGGACGTATCGGTATGGTTTCTGGACTCTTTTTCGGTTTTGCTTTTGGCATGGGAGGTCTGGGAGCGGCAGTTCTGGGGCTTATCGCCGATCACACCAGCATCGAGTTAGTCTATAAAATCTGTGCTTTCCTGCCACTATTGGGAATGTTGACCATATTCCTGCCTGATAACCGGCATAAAGAGTGATTTCATTGCAGCCAAAGGCAAACTTTGGCTGCATCGTTTTACAGTCGCCATAAGCCTTTACTCTGTTAAACCGCCTTCTGTTTTCCGATCCGTGCTTTTTTTGCAGCTAATTCCATTTTTCTGCAAAATTCAACAATTATTCATAAACATCTTCAATGAAATTGTCATAAACTATTACCTGTAATTTTGGTTTTCCCGGCCAAAAATGGACAATAACCACCAGGAAAAGGAGACGGAATGCATCACGCCACCCCGCTTATCACCACCATTGTTGGCGGCCTTGTGCTCGCCTTTATCCTCGGCATGCTGGCCAATAAACTACGTATTTCTCCTCTGGTGGGATATCTGTTAGCGGGTGTGCTGGCAGGACCATTCACTCCGGGCTTTGTTGCCGATACCAAGCTTGCGCCGGAACTGGCTGAACTGGGCGTTATTTTGCTGATGTTCGGCGTCGGTTTGCATTTTTCGCTGAAGGATTTGATGGCGGTAAAGGCCATCGCCATTCCCGGTGCGATCGCCCAGATAGCCGTGGCGACGCTGCTGGGTATGGCGCTCTCCGCCGTGCTGGGTTGGTCGTTAATGACCGGTATCGTGTTCGGCTTATGCCTTTCCACCGCCAGTACCGTGGTGTTACTGCGCGCACTTGAAGAACGGCAATTAATAGACAGTCAGCGTGGGCAAATCGCCATCGGTTGGTTGATTGTGGAAGACCTGGTAATGGTTCTGACGCTGGTGTTGCTGCCCGCAGTGGCAGGAATGATGGAACAAGGCGATGTGGGCTTTGCCACTCTTGCTGTCGATATGGGGATCACCATCGGCAAGGTGATCGCATTTATCGCCATTATGATGCTGGTAGGTCGCCGTCTGGTGCCGTGGATTATGGCACGTAGCGCAGCAACCGGTTCCCGTGAGCTGTTTACCCTGTCGGTGCTGGCGCTGGCGTTAGGGATTGCCTTTGGTGCGGTGGAGCTGTTTGATGTCTCCTTTGCACTCGGTGCGTTCTTTGCCGGGATGGTACTGAACGAGTCTGAACTGAGTCACCGTGCCGCCCACGATACGCTGCCATTGCGCGACGCGTTTGCGGTGCTGTTTTTTGTCTCCGTCGGGATGTTGTTTGATCCGTTAATTCTGATTCAGCAACCGCTGGCAGTGCTGGCGACGCTGGCAATTATTCTGTTTGGTAAATCGGTCGCGGCACTGTTCCTTGTGCGTCTGTTTGGTCACTCCCAGCGCACGGCGTTAACCATCGCCGCCAGCCTTGCGCAGATTGGTGAGTTCGCATTTATCCTGGCGGGACTGGGAATGGCATTGAATTTACTGCCGCAGGCCGGACAAAACCTGGTACTGGCAGGGGCGATTTTGTCGATTATGCTCAACCCGGTCCTGTTTGCGCTGCTGGAGAAATATCTGGCGAAGACCGAAACGCTGGAAGAGCAGACGCTGGAAGAGGCTATCGAAGAAGAGAAGCAGATCCCAGTGGATATTTGCAACCATGCGCTACTGGTAGGTTACGGTCGTGTAGGCAGCCTGCTGGGGGAGAAATTGCTCGCCTCTGATATTCCTTTAGTGGTGATTGAGACGTCACGTACTCGCGTCGATGAACTGCGCGAGCGCGGGGTCCGCGCAGTATTGGGCAATGCGGCGAACGAAGAGATTATGCAACTGGCACATCTGGAATGTGCAAAATGGCTGATCCTGACGATTCCCAACGGTTATGAAGCGGGCGAGATTGTGGCGTCTGCCCGCGCGAAAAATCCGGATATTGAGATTATCGCCCGCGCCCATTATGACGATGAAGTGGCGTATATCACCGAACGTGGCGCGAATCAGGTAGTGATGGGTGAGCGTGAAATTGCTCGTACTATGCTGGAACTGCTGGAAACACCACCGGCGGGTGAAGTGGTGACGGGGTAAACGGTGGTTGCCGGATAATAGGCGCGGATATATAGGCCTGATAAGACGCGCCATGAACTGAACCCCAAAACCTGGACAGTTTCAGTTAACCGGCTTTTTGATACTCAGTCCGGTATTCTACCGGGCTGAGTCCCCCAAGACTGAGTTTTATTCTTTTTTGATTCCAGTAAGTTATGTATTCGTTAACGGCA
>ENA-OWNQ01000179-OWNQ01000179.1-gut-metagenome-genome-assembly--contig:-NODE-179-length-47536-cov-13.516951_pt1 | contig 47536 bp, 38 predicted proteins | sample MGYA00248252_ERZ651782 | MGnify/ENA primary metagenome ERZ651782 (study PRJEB26908, sample SAMEA4031705) | gut metagenome | biome: gut; feature: normal infant; material: stool | place: China | collected... | reverse complement strand
AACCCCGGAATTACCAAATCACCGCAAATGCTCTGGAGAACGGCAAAATCGAACGTCGCTATGGTCGGTTCGATTTTGACCCCACCGAACTGAAAAACGCTCGTGCGCGCAACGCTGCTGCGAATGCTGCCGCCGCTGAATTTGAGCGGCAGGAACAGGAAAAGGCCGATAAAGAAGCCAGCAACGCAGGAAAGACCTTTGCGGTTGTAGCGCAAGAGTACATAGCTTCAAACCGTTCTCGGATGGCTCCCTCGGTTCGTCTGAAAGGTGACTATGACGCAAACCGCAACAAAGAGAACACTAGCTTGAAAAAAGAAAAGTATCTTCAACGCATCCAAAGTTACCCGGAATTTTCTGAAAAAGCGATTGGGACGATTACCCGGCAAGACTGCGATGCAGTCATTCGCTTTCTGGAAGATAGTGATGCACGCGTTTATAAACGTGCGGTTTTGAAGCCAGAATCTAAAGAGTTCAAAACGGTGTCTTGCCCTAAAATTGCGAAAAAATGCACCATCCGAGAGGAAACCATTGAGCGGATTTTCCGTGGTGAAACGGTTTCTTTGGACTCGGCACAACAGGTGGCAATGGCTTTGGGTAAGACCGTTGGGCAGATGTTTGAGGTGGAGATTGACCGCCGCCCCATGACGAAAAAGACGATGCGAGAGTACAATCTGTTCATTCGGTCAGTCCTGAACTACGCCAATGATAACTATGGAACATCACTTCAAATGCCAATGATAAAAGCATCTGGGCGAAAAGGAAAATCTGTGGACTGCTTACATAGTGATGAAGTAGAAGCCTTACAAGTGGCTTTGAAAGAGTGCTCCATGCTGGAAAAGGCAGTCGTTTTGTGCCTGCTGAACACTGGTGTCCGGCGTGGAGAACTGGCTGGTCTTACATGGAAAGATGTGAATTTCCGTGATGGAACAATCCATGTGTCAAAATCTTTGTTGGTTTTCCCTAATTATGGCTATCAGCTTACCACAACGAAAGAAAGCAACATCCGTGATGTGGATGTTGCCCCGGAGTTTATGGCCTTTTTGAAGGACTATCACGAACAGTGGAAGTCCAGAAAAAAGCTGATGGGTGCAAGCTGGCAGAAAAATCTGGAAAAGAAAGGTGCTAAGTACGCACAGTCGCTTCTGGATTTGCGTGGGAATGACTTTGTGATCTGCAACGACTACGGCTTTCCCATCAACCCCGACAGCTATGCAGCACTGGTGCGCCGGGTCGGGAAAAAAGCGGGCATCGAAAAAATTCACCCGCATATGTTCCGGCACACCTTCGTCAGTATCCTGCTGTCCAATCCAAACATCGGTGTGGCAACGGTGGCCGCAGAAGCCGGACACGCGCAACCCAGCACGACCCTTGCAATCTATACGCAGGTCTACGACAGGCGGCGTGATGAGATTCGGAAGCAGATGAGCAAGGAACTGTACAAGTGAGATTGCTCCATCAGGCAAAAGAAAAAGCACGAGACGCAAAATCTCGTGCTTTTTTGGTGGGCCATGAGGGATTCGAACCCCCACTGGAGCGGTTATGAGCCGCCGGCTTTAACCGTTAAGCTAATGGCCCTTATGACGTTGTTTCAAAGATCTGTAAAGTGGCTTTCGTACCCAGAAAATACCCAAGTCCGATTTTTAAGCCACTAGCAAACCAAAAAACAACGGAAAAACGCTGTTTGAAAGAGGTGGAAACGGTAAGGTCTGGCGGTTATGAGCCGCCAGCTCTGACCAACTGAGCTACTGGCCCACGAAGACGGCGGTCTGCCGCACATGGACTAACTATAAGTATACCAAAAAATCAGAAAAAAGCAAAGCCCTTTGCCGGAATTATTTTGTGCGGCGGGCGTCGAACTTGCGCAGCATGAACTCGTCCAGCATCGCGGGCTGGAACAGCGGCTCTTTGTAGCCAAAAGCTTCCCGGATAAAGATGAGGGTCACGATGGTCTGGCGGCCCGGGTCGAACCGGAGGGTGTAGAGGGTGTCCAGCGGCTGCTGGGTGGGCTGATGGAGCGTCAGGTGGAGGGTGAAGCCGCCGTCGTTCTCCCGGCGGCACTCGTAGGCGAAGACATCGTCCGGGCTGTGCTGGTCCAGCCGGTCGAAGCAGTCGTCCAGCGGCAGGTCGGTGCGGAACTCGGACAGTCCGCTGGGGCCGTACTGGCTGCGGCGGTTCTGGTCTTTCTTAGACAGCAGAAATACGATAAAGCCCAGAATGGCCGCGAGAAGAAGGATGGAAAAAACAGCGTTCATGTGCGCCTCCCCATGGAATTTATGTCGAGTTTTCCTTATTGTAACACAACACGCCCCAAAATGTGTTATAATATTTGAAAAATTCCAAAAACTGATGGGGAGCCTGCGCCCTTTCTGCGGGCGGGAGGGACGATATGAAACTCAAATTCACGCGCAAGACCTGGTATTTCCTGCTGCTGGTTTCCGCAGCGGCCTCCATGCTCAACGGCTTTGCCGTCCTGAGCGGCACCAGCTTCGGCCTCATCGAGCAGATCGCATTCGCCGCGGCGGGCATCGCGGCCCTTTTCCTCGCGGCGGAAAAAGGCTCGGCAAGCTGGGAAAAACGCAACTTCACCGGCGTGTTCGTGCTGCTGATGGTGAGCTACATGGTCAACGGCTGGGCGGGCTACCTCTGCTCTGCGCTGGCGTGGCCGCTGCTGCTCAGCACTGAGTACAAGCGCGGCATGGCCATCCAGCGCCAGCTGCAGCTGGTGGGTGCCGCCGAAGCGCTCCACCTGTTCTTCCTGCTGATGGCGAAATACGGCGGCATGGCCGCGCTGGGCTTCTGGACGAACCTGCTCTGGGTGCTGCTGGCCTGCGCCCGGGGCTGGGCAGCGCTGAGCCTCTATAAGATGCAGGAGGACGCATGACCCAGCGGCGGAAAAGACGCCGCGCCCGGCGGGGCCGGTTCGGGCGGCGGGCGTTCCTGGCCGGGGCAGGCTGCGCCGCTCTGGCCGGGGCGGTGGTGATGTTGGGCCGGGGACAGACCGCCTCGGCGTCGTCGGTGCCGCCGACGGACGAAGCAGAGCCCAACGCCGCCCTGCCCACGGGTGAATGGCGGGCCGTCTGGGTGAGCTATCTGGAATGGGCCGGGATGGACTTTTCCTCCGAAGAAGCCTTCCGTGTCGGTGCGGCGGCGCTGATGGATAACTGTCTGTCCATCGGGCTGAACACCGTCATCGCGCAGGTGCGGCCTTTCGGGGACGCGCTTTACAGGAGCAACCTGTTTCCGTGGAGCCATCTCTGCACCGGCGTACAGGGGCAGGACCCCGGCTTCGACCCGCTGGACGTCCTCATCACCGAAGCACACAGCCGGGGCCTTTCGCTGGAAGCGTGGGTGAACCCCTACCGCCTCCGCTCCTCGGCGAAGATGCCGCCCGCACTGGCGGAAAATAACCTTGCCAATGTACATCCCGAGTGGGTCTGCGCCGTGGGCGAGGGGCTGTACCTGAACCCGGCCATCCCGGAAGCCGCAGACTATGTGGTGCAGGGCGTGGCCGAGCTGGTGCAGAACTACGCTGTGGACGGCATCCACTTCGACGACTATTTTTACCCCACGACAGATGCTGCGCTGGACGCGGCCCAGTTCGCCGCCAGCGGCGCGGGGGATCTGGCCGCATGGCGGCGGCAGAACGTCACCGCGCTGGTGAAAGCGGCCCACGACGCCGTCAAAGCCGCCGACGCCACCCTCCGCTTTGGCGTCAGCCCGCAGGGCAACCCCGACAACGACCTCGGCCAGCAGTACAGCGACGTGAAAGCATGGCTGGCCGCCGAGGGCGAAAACGCCGTGGTGGACTACCTCTGCCCGCAGATATACTGGGGCTGCGGCTATACCCTCCAGTCGGGCAGCACCCGCTTCGCCTTCGAGAACATCGTGCCGGAGTGGCTGGCCATGCCCCGGGCGGCATCCACGGCCCTCTACTTCGGGCTGGGGGCCTATCGCATCGGCGAGGGGGACGGCGGTGCCAACGAGGACAGCCAGAGCCAGTGGTGTACGGGCAGCGCTCTTGCCCGGCAGGTGGAACGTCTGCACAGCCTCGGCGCGGGCGGCTGGGCGCTCTACCGGTACGATTCGCTGTTCCGGTCAGCCCAGCCGGAGCTTGCCGACGCCGAACGTGCGGCGCTGGCCGCTCTGACTACGGCCTGAACTCTTGTATGGAAAAGCAAAATGCGGTATACTATTAAAAGCTATTTTCGTAAGCGCTGCACACCGCCTGAGCGGTCTTTTTGTCGGCAGACTGCGTTGATTTTCCTCGCAATCCGCCTAGGATTGCTTCGAAAAACCGCCTTGTCTGCCGACAAAAATCCTCGTCATTCGGCGCACCCTGCTTGCGAAAATAACTTTTAAGAATCGTGTAAAACCTCGTGTTAAAACAAAATTTGAGGATAAAAGATCATGAAAAAGATAAAGCGAATCGCCCTGCTCGTCGTGGCGGTGCTGGTGCTGCTTGTGGCTGCATCCGGCGTCAAGACTGTGCTGGACATGAAGAACAGCGCGGACAATGAGGTGCAGGAAGAGGACAGCACCCGCTGGGCCGAACCGACCAGCGACCCGCTGAACATCGAGGGCATTGCTGACGCCTCGGCCAAGTATGCCTCGGCGGCGGTGAACGGGAGCCTGAACCTCGTGTTCAACGGCATCTGGAGCCGCCAGACCGATTACTTCACCGTCCCGGGCGGCAGCCTGACCATCACCGGCTACGGCACCGCCGAGGGTACCCAGCGGTACAAGGTGTCCGTCTGGCAGAAGGTGGCCGGCGGCGCACAGTACGTCAACGGAAGCACCTATTATATCAAGACCGATGGTCAGAACTACCGCTGCGTCATCTCCGGGCTGGACCCGGCGGCCAGCTACCGCCTGACCATCTCCTACGATTCCAGCCGCTACTACCTCTACGGCGGACTCAAGGTGGAGGGCATTGCAGGATGAAGACGCAGACCAGACATTCGCTCATGCTGATGCTCTGCGCCTTTATCTGGGGTACGGCTTTCGTGGCCCAGAGCGCAGGCTCCGGCATGGGGGCCTATTCCTTCCTCGCAGGGCGCAGCTGGCTGGCTGTCCTCGTGCTGATCCCCACCGTGTTCGCTTTCGACGCCGTGCGCAAAAAACAGGGCCAGCCCTACGGCTGGCCGAAGGAGAAGCCGGAGCGCAAGACCCTGCTGGCGGCGGGCCTCGTCTGCGGCACCTTCCTGTTCGCGGCCTCTGCGGCTCAGCAGATCGGCATCACCATCAACCCGTCCACGGCCAAGGCCGCGTTCCTGACGGCCATGTACGTTGTGCTGGTGCCGGTGTTCGGCCTCTTTCTGGGCCGGAAGGGCAGCGCTCAGCTCTGGGTCAGCATGGTCATCGCCGTGGCGGGCCTGTATATGCTCTGCATGAAGAACGGCTTCGGAGGCATTGAGACCAGCGACTGGATACTTCTCAGCTGCGCCGTGCTGTTCAGCTTCCAGATCATGTCCATCGACCACTTTTCGCCGCTTGTGGACGGTGTGCGGCTGAGCCTCATCCAGTTCATCGTGGTGGCTGTGGAGAGCTCTGCGGCGGCGCTGATCTTCGAGACGCCCACGCTGGCGGAGTACGGCGCAAACCTTCTGCCTGTGGTCTACTGCGGCGTCATGTCCAGCGGCGCGGGCTATACGCTTCAAATCCTGGGCCAGAAAGAGCTGAACCCCGCCATCGCCAGCCTTATCATGTGTTTGGAAAGCGTATTCAGCGCGCTGGGCGGCTGGCTGCTGCTGGGCCAGAACCTTTCGATGCGGGAGAGCGCAGGCTGCGTCCTCATCTTCGCCGCCGTCGTGCTGTCTCAGCTGCCCCTTGCGGAGCTGCGCAGATGCAAAAAGGGCGCGTGATGCTGCGGGCGGCCGGGGGCATCCCCTATGAGCTGACGCGGGGGCGGGTCAAGCGGCTCAACCTCCACGTCCGGCGGGACGGCACCGTGGCCCTCAGCATCCCCCTGCGCACGACGCTGGAAGCCGCCGACGCCTACGTCATCGCCGAGGCGGAGTGGATACGGGCTGCGCAGGCCCGGCAGGCCGCCCGCGAAAAGCGGCAGGAGGAGCTGCCCGACAAGGCGATCGCCCTGGCCCACTTCACGGCCATGAGCGACAAGGTCTACCCGGCCTTTGCCGGGGTGCTGGGCGGGCAGAAGCCCACCATCAAAGTGCGCAGCATGACCAGCCGCTGGGGCGTCTGCCACATGGCGAAGCGCCAGATCACCTTCGCGCTCCAGCTCTACAATATGCCCGAGGCGGCACAGATCTATGTGGTAGTGCATGAGTACTGCCACTTTTTGCAGCCCAACCACAGCCCGGCTTTCTGGGCCGAAGTGGCGAAGCTGATGCCGGACTGGAAAGCCCGAAGAGACTTATTAAAAGGATAACGGCCTTGCCCTCTCCGTCACCTTCGGTGACACCTCTCCCAAAGGGAGAGGCAAAAAGGCTCCCCCTTTGGGGGAGCTGGCAGACCCGAAAGGGTCTGACTGAGAGGGCAAGCCAGTAAAAAATAGAGGAGAAAATCTTTTGGAAAGCGAAAAGACCTCCGGCGGCGATAAATATTCGAAGCTCGCCGGCAATACCATCATCTTTGCCATCAGCAGCTTTTCGTCCAAGCTGCTGACGCTCATCGTCCAGCCCTTCCTGACCTACGCGATGGCCGAGATCTCCGACCTTGGCCTGTCGAAGATTTTGAGCCAGTACGCCAACCTGCTCATCCCCTTTGTGTCGATGGGCATGTCCAACGCCATCATCCGCTTCGGCCTCGACAAGGGCAACAGCGAAAAGCAGGTGTTCACCAACGGCCTGCTCACCATCCTCGGCGGCTTCGGCATCCTCGTGCTCTGCTGGCCGGTGGCGCAGTTTTTGCCCGATATGGCCCAGTACGGCCTGCTCATTTATATTTACGTCCTGATGAGCTGCCTGCGCACCCTCTGCACCCAGTTCGTGCGCAGCCGCCAGTGGAACAAGCTGGTGGCCGTGGACGGCGTGCTCTGCACCGTGGCGACCATGGCGTTTTATGTGCTCTATCTGGTGGGCTTCAAGTGGGGTGCCAACGGCTATCTGCTGGCCATCATCAGCGGCGACTTTGTGAGCGTGCTCTTCCTGATGTTCACCGGAAAGCTCTGGGATTTCATCGAGCTGAAGGGCATCAACAAGACCCTCTGGAAGCAGATGCTCCACTTCTCGCTGCCCATGATACCGGCCCAGATAAGCTTCTGGATCATCAACGCCTCCGATCTGTTCTTTGTGCGTGAGATGTGCGACGGCCTCGACGGCCACAGCGGCGACGCATGGAGCGGCCTGCTCTCCACCGGCTACTTCCTGCCCACCATCCTCACGACGCTGGGCCTTATCTTCTACGATGCATGGCAGCTGTCGGCTGTCACCGAGGAAGAGGGGAGAGCCAAGTTCTTTACCCAGATCTTCCGCACCTATTCCAGCGTGCTGTTCTGCTGTGCAGCGGGCATCATCTGGCTCTGCCGCCCGGTCATGCACGTCATGAAGTCCAACTACTATTACGCATGGCACTTCGTGCCGTTCCTCGTGCTGGCGTCTACCTGCAGCTGCTTCAACCAGTTCATGAACAGCGTCTATGTCGTGAATAAGAAGTCTCAGCGCAGCATGGTCACCATGATGGCCGGTGCCATCAGCAACTGCCTCATGAACTACTTCTTCATCAAGTGGTGGGGTCCTGTGGGTGCGACCTACGCGTCCTTCCTCGGCCTCGGTCTGGTATTCACTCTCCGCGCCATCGACGCCCACGGCATGATCGGGATGCGCGTCCACCCGGGCCGTGTCCTCGTCAACGCCGCCGCGCTGGTGTTCGAGGCTTTCGTGCTGCTGGCCGATACGCCGCTGTACGGCCTCTGGACGGGCATCATCACGGCCCTTATCATCCTGTATAACTTCTCCGGTGTCTGGGCCATGGCCCGCATCCTGCTGCCTAAAATCCTGGGCCGCCGGGGCAAGGCCCTTGTGGCCGTCGTGGACGGCTGGGCAGCCAAAAAGTAAAGAAGAAAAACAAAAAACGGGGCTGTTGCACAACAGCCCCGTTATGTTTATCAGATCTGTCTGTCCAGCCAGTCGGCGATGTCCGCAAACACCTCGGCTTTGTTCGTCTCCACCAGCAGCTCGTGGCGGGCGCCGGGGTAGAATTTCGACTCGATGTTCCCGACACCGGCGTCCCGGAGGCTCTGGATAGCCCGCCGGACTCCGGCGGTGCGCTCGCCCACAGGGTCGGCGTCACCGGCGAGGAAGAGAAGGGGCAGGTCCTTCGGTATCCCGGCCAGAACGGCGGGGTCGTACAGCCGCAGGATGCCTGTGAACATGCTGTAGTAGGCGTTCAGAGTGAAGGTGAACATGCAGCGCTCGTCGGCGCGGTACTTGTCCACTTCGGTCTGGTCGCGGTTGAGCCAGTCCTGAGGCGTGCGGCCCTCGAGGCCCCTGTTATAGCCGAGGAAGGAGAGGTTCGCCACCAGCTTGCTGCGGTGCTCCCAGCCGAAAAAGACGGCCAGCACCCGGCAGAGCGCCCGGGCCGTGGCGACCAGCGCTTTGGGCTGGAAGCCGGTACCCATGATGATGGCTCCGTCAAGCTCATCGCCCCACTCGCAAAGGTACTGCCGGGCGTAGAACGAGCCCATGCTGTGGCCCAGCAGAAAATAGGGGACGCCGGGATAGAGCTGCTTCGTCAGCGCAGTGACAGCGTGGAGGTCGTCGAGGACGGCGCGGTTGCCGTCGGGCTGGGCGAAATAGCCGTAATCCGCCCTGGTGCGGATGGAGCCGCCGTGGCCCAGATGGTCGTGGCCGGTGACGAGGATGCCCCGGGCGGCCAGATACCCGGCCAGAGGCTTGTACCGGTCGATGAACTCCACCATGCCGTGGGAGAGCTGCAGGATGGCCCGCGCCTCACCCTCCGGCACACAGCGGAATGCATGGAGCGTCCGGCCCGGTACGCAGGAAGGCAGGGTGAAGTCGGTCATCTGACTCATGTGATCCTCCTTTTCCGTTTACAGCGCAGCAATCTTGGCCCGGCAGGCGGGGCAGATGCAGTAACCCTCATACTGGGCCATGTCGGCCGCCAGCTCGCCGCAGAAATCGCAGCTGCCGGCGGGACGGTGCTTTTTGAGGATGATCTGATCGCCCTCCACGAAGATCTCGAGCTTCGAGTCCTTGTCGATGTGCATATTGGTGCGCAGCTCCTTGGGGAGGACGATGCGGCCCAGAGAATCGATGCCCCGAACGATGCCAGTTGTTTTCATATTCATTTCTCCTTTTCAGTGTGTCCGGAAAGATGGCAGAATGAGCATCTTTTACGCCGACACAACGCAAAAAATGTTCCCGTGCAGGAAAAACAGGAAAATTCTGTCAACTTGTTCCTGTTCAGTATACAAAAAGTTGAGTCATTCGTCAATCTAAACGGGCAGATTCGACAAAAACTTCTCAAAGAAGCAAAGAGTGGCGGCCAAGACTGCCCCTCTTTGCTGTCTCCGTTGACAAACAGGGCCGGAGAGGGTAAACTTAGGCAGAGATATTTGCAATTCATTTGCCGATGATAGATTATAGCAGTTTGCGTTTTTAATGCACAAGCAACATCCGCAAACTGCATATCGCAAATATGCTATTTTGATAGGCACTATTTTTGAAAATTGCGATAAAAGGAGAAATCATTATGCCGAACAATACTATCCGCACCCGTTTTGCTCCCTCGCCTACGGGTTATATGCACGTTGGCAACCTGCGCACGGCCCTGTACACCTACCTGATGGCCAAGCACGATGGCGGCACCTTCATCCTCCGCATCGAGGACACCGACCAGGGCCGCTACGTGGAGGGCGCTGTGGATGTCATCTACAACACCCTGCGGGAGACCGGCCTGCTGTGGGACGAAGGCCCGGACATCGGCGGCCCCGTCGGCCCCTACGTCCAGAGCGAGCGCATGGGCATGTTCAAGCAGTATGCCGAGCAGCTGGTGGCTGAGGGCAAGGCCTATTACTGCTTCTGCACCGAGGAGCGTCTGGAAGCCCTCCACGCCGAGCAGCGCGCCCACGGTGAGATGACCCACTACGATGGCTGCTGCCGCGACCTGCCCAGGGAAGAGGTGGAAAAGCGCCTCGCCGCCGGTGAGCCTTACGTCATCCGCCAGAAGATCCCCCGCGAGGGCGTGACCGGCTTCGACGATATGGTCTACGGCCACATCGAGGTCAACAACAGCGAGATGGACGACCAGATCCTCATCAAGACCGACGGTATGCCCACCTACAACTTCGCAAATGTCGTGGACGACCACCTCATGGGCATCACCCACGTCATCCGCGGCAGCGAGTATCTGTCCTCCACCCCGAAGTATAATCTGCTGTACCAGGCTTTCGGCTGGAACATCCCCAACTACATCCACTGCCCGCCGGTCATGAAGGACGCTCAGAACAAGCTGTCCAAGCGCAACGGCGATGCCAGCTATCAGGATCTCGTTGCAAAGGGCTACCTGACCGAGGCGATCCTGAACTACATCTGCCTGCTGGGCTGGAGCCCCAAGGGCGAGTACGCCGAGCAGGAGATCTTCTCGCTGGCTGATTTGGTCAGGATCTGGACGCCGGACGGCATCTCCAAGTCTCCCGCCATCTTCGACCCTCTCAAGCTGCGGGCCATCAACGCCGAGTATATCCGCCGCCTGTCCCCCGAGGAGTTCCTCGCCAAGGCCGAGCCCTGGATCGACAGTGCCGTCCATACTCCCATCAACAAGAAGCTGCTCTGTGCAAACCTGCAGCCCCGCTGCGAGGTCCTGGGCGAGATCCCCGAGCAGCTGGACTTCTTCGACGCCATGCCCGAGTATGACGTGAGCCTCTACGCCAACAAGAAGCAGAAGACCACCCCTGAGTCCGCAAAGGAGGCACTGGAAGCCCTGCTGCCCGTGCTGAGCGACGAGGCACTGGACTTCAATGACCGTGACACCGTCTTCGACGCCTGCAAGGCCAAGGCCGAGGAGCTGGGCAAGAAGAATGGCTGGCTGCTCTACCCGCTGGGCATCGCCCTCTCCGGCAAGCAGCGCACCCCCGGCGGCGGCACCGACCTCGCCTGCATGATGGGCCGCGAAACGACCCTCGAGCGGGTGAAGGCCGCTATCGAGAAGCTGAATGGCTGAAATACCTTATAATAAAAAGTGAGGAGGCAGTCTGTATGATGTATCCGTTTATGACGCTGGACGATAACACCGAGGTCGTCCATTCGGAGATGCTCCCGGATGGCCGCGTGAAGGTCTATTTTGAAAAGCCGGATGCAAAAGACTGCTTCCATTCTGCTGTCTGCTATCTTCCGGACTACAAATGGGAAGACATCAACGGCTTTACCCCGGAGGAAATTGCCCGGTATCAGGAGCTTGTAGAATCTACGGCTCATCTGATCTTGCAGTTCTCCCAAGAGGGAGGGGTAGAGAATGCCGCAGGTTTTTAAGATCGGTTCGTACTGGGTCTATTTCTGGGCAAACGAAAATGAGCCTTTGGAACCGGTTCATGTCCATGTGGCGCAGGGCGCGCCCAGTGCCAATGCGACAAAGATATGGATCACCCGGGCAGGAAAATGCTACCTGAGCAATAATAACTCGCAGATACCGCCTCGGGTGCTGCGGAATATCATGGCAGTCATCGAAGCGCGGAGCGCCGAGGTGGTCGCAAAGTGGACAAGCTTTTTTGGCGAAGCACACTACTTCTGCTGAGATTTTATCCCATCCCATCACCCCGCCAAAAACTGCGCGCGCCCTGCGCTACAGTATATGCAGAAGGCGCGGGAAACAGAACAGCACAGCGTGATATTGCAAAAGATCCCCGCCGGAAAGCGGGGATTTTTTTATGCAGGTGTCTTTTCGGACGATACAGCTCACGGACGGGAAAAAGCGGGTGAACGGTGCGCTCCGGGCGCGGGCGGCAGTGCGGCCTGCCCTGCGGCAGGGGAGCGCGTTCCTGCTGGGGCTGGCCGGAGGCTGGGCCGTGCTGTACGGTGCGCTGATGCCTTTCGGGCTGGGGCTGACGCTGGGCTTTGCGGAGGACTGCTTCGCTGTGGGGGCTGCCGGGGCCGCACTGGGGGTGCTGGCCCGGAGTTTCGGAACGCTGACCGTGGAGAGCGTCTGCCTGCTCTGCGCGCTGGGCGCGGCGGTGGCGGCACGGTGGCTCTGGCCCGGCCGATCCGTTCCGGCGGTGGCAGCGGGCTGCGGCACTCTGGTGGGAAGCGCAGTCTGCTTCGCGGCGGGGGAGGAAAACGGCGTTCAGACCATCCTGTTCTGCGGCGGCGACGCCCTGCTGGCAGCGGCGGCGGGGTACGGCCTGCGGCGCTTCCCGCCCGAAAAGCCGGGCATGGGCAGCCTGATCTTGTCTGCCGCTGTGGCCGCCGCACTGGGCGGGATGAGCTTTGGCTTCTTCCTGCCCGGGGTGATGGCCTGTGCGGCGGCAGAGCTGGCCCTCTGCTGCAAGGGCCTGCCGCTGGAGGCATTGGCTTTCAGCGGGGTGACGGGTGCGGCTCTGGCCGCGTCAGACCCTGCCCTTGCGCCTGCCGCCGCCGGGCTTGCCTGTGGGTGCGCCGCTGCGGCAGTGCTTGCCCCGGCGCGACGGGTAGAGGGGCTTGCGGCCTATGCGGGCGGCTGCGTGGCGGGGGTGCTCTGCGTCCAGCCGCTGGCGGGGGCGTTCAGCTTTCTGCTCAGCGCCGGGGCGGGTGCGGGGCTTTGCGCCCTGCTGCCTGCGGGCTGGCTGATGCCCGCCCTCAAAGAGAACGACCCGCCCGGCAACGAGCGGCCGCGCCTCTCTGCCGCTGCGACCCGGCTGGAAGCGGTGGCCGAAAGCCTCTCCTCGCTGGCGGAGACGGTGAACGAGGTGTACGACGCTTTTCCGCGCCGGTGCGAGGGGTTCCGCTGGGTCATCGACAACATCCACGACGGCCTCTGCGCCAACTGCGGACGGCGGGAAGTCTGCTGGAAGCAGGAGCACGCCTCCACGCTGGAAGGAATGGAGGCCCTGCGCCCCATTCTGGAAGAAAAAGGCCATCTGGAAGCGGCGCTTCTGCCCGGTCAGCTGGCGCGGTGCATCCACCCGGCGGCGCTCTGCGCGGCGGGGGACAAGGCGTTTGCACTCTACCGCAGCCGCCGGGAGGCCCGCGTCCACTCCGAGGCCATGCGGACAGCCCTCACGGAGCAGTACAGCGCCGTGGCCGATGCACTGGGCGTTCTCAGCGAACAGCTGGGGCGTCCCGGAAGCCCGGAACCCTACAAGTCTGGCCGGGTGTCGGCGCTGTTCGCTCAGCTGGGGACGCCGCCGCTGGAATGTGCTGTAACGCTGGACGATCTGGGCCGCACCCGGGCGGCGGTGACGCTGCCCCGCACCCGCTTCAATGAAAAAGAGCTGGCCGCTCTGGCCGGGGAGGTGGGGCATATCTGCCGCCGCAGCCTTGAGCCGCCGCAGGTACTCTCCTGCAAGGGGATGACCACCCTGCTCTTTGCCGAAAAGCCCCTGCTCCGGGCCGTATTCGGGACGGCGGGCGCAGCGGCGCGGGGCGAGATCTCCGGCGACGCAGTCCAGCAGTTCTGCAGCGCGGCGGCGGCCCAGATGATCCTCTGCGACGGCATGGGAACGGGACGTCCGGCAGCAGTAGACGGCAACCTCGCCGCAGAGCTGACGGCACGCCTGCTCAAAGCGGGCTTTACCGCAGAGCTTGCGGCCCGGCTCGTGAACGTGGCGCTGGCGCTCAAGAGCGACGAGGAGAGCGGCGCGACCCTCGACCTCGTGAGCGTAGACCTCTATACCGGCACAGCCCGGCTCTTCAAGGCCGGTGCGGCCCCGGGCTTTCTCGTGCATGGGGGCAAGGCCCGGGCTGTGGGCGAAGCCAGCCTGCCGATGGGCATCCTCGGCGGCGTCAGCGGGCAGAGCCGGGTGGTGCATCTGGCGGCGGGGGACTATGTGGTGCTGGTGTCGGACGGCCTCTTAGTGGACGGCCCCGGCTGGGTGATGCAGCAGCTGGAACTCTCCGCTGCCAAGGCAGAACAGCCCGACGTTCTGGCGAAAAAGCTGGTGGAAGCCGCCCGCGCCCGCGCCGTCCAGCGGGGCCGTCCCGACGACATTACCGCCGCTGTTCTTCGGCTCGAAAACAGCTGAGTTGCTTTTTGGACGGCGAGAGGGTATACTTGTCAGTATCTAAATCGATCATAGGAGAAACATATATGCTGACAGTTACAGTTGCACAGGACGGCAGCGGCGACTTCGCGTCCATCGCGGAGGCGGTGCTGGCCGTACCCTACGAGGAGAAAGCACTGGTGCAGGTCGGCCCCGGCATTTACCGGGAAAAGCTGGTCTGCGAAAAGCGCTGCATCACCCTGCGGGGGGCGGGTGCAGATAAGACAAAACTCGTGTGGGGCGACGGCGGCAAGCTGCCCCACAAGGACGGGCGGCCCACCCATACCTTCCGCAGCTACACCGCCTTTTTCAGCGGCGAAACGCTCTGCGTGGAGGACATGACGATCGAAAACGACGCTGGTCCTGGCGCGAAAGCCGGGCAGGCCGTCGCAGCCTATGTGGACAGCACCCGGGCGGTGTTCCGCCGGATCAAGCTGCTGGGCAGTCAGGACACCCTCTTCTGCGCCCCGCTGCCCGAAAAGGAGCGGGAGAAGGACGGCTTTCTCGGCCCGCGCGGTCTTGCGCCCCGCAAACCGACCGCCCAGTACTACACCGACTGTGAGATCGCGGGCGACATTGATTTCATCTTCGGCGGCGGCGACGCCCTCTTCGAAAACTGCGTCATCCGCACGGTGGACAACCGCATCCCTCACAGCTATGTCACAGCTCCTTCGGGCAAAGCCGATGGACTGGGCTTTGTGTTCTGGAACTGCGATTTCGTCTCCGACTGCCCGCCGGGCAGTGTCTATCTGGGGCGTCCGTGGCGTCCCGAAGGCAAGACGGCGGTGCTGGACTGCCGTCTCGGCGCCCACATCGCGCCGGAAGGTTTTATCGCATGGAATGACCGCACCGATACCGGCCTTGCCAGCTTTGCGGAAGCTGACAGCACCGGCCCGGGCGCAGCAGAGCGCCCGGCGTGGGTGAAACAGCTTTCCGGGCCGGAGGCGGCGGAACTGCTGGCCCGCGCCCGCACCCTCTGCCGACCGAAAACCAACTGAGGATGTAACAAATGAAAAAACTGCCGAATTTTGTAAAGTGGCTCATCATTGCCGTGGTGCTGGCCGCAATGGCCGCGATGATGGTGGCCGTGAACGACCGTGCCTCCCGGGTGGAGATGCCCATGCCGGACAACAGCCTGGGCATCTATCGCCAGACGCCTGCCACTGGAAAGTGAATCAAAAAACGAAACGGGACTGCTGGAAAGCGGTCCCGTTTTTGCATGATACCGCCGCCTCCCGCATATATTGTACGGACAAATCTGAATGGGTGGGAGGCAAGGGTATGTTTGTGGTCACACTGAGTAAGGCAAGCGTCAAGAAGCTGGGCGTGGGGGCGATGTGCTGTGCGCTGGTGGTGTTCAGTGCCATGCTGGGGCGGTACATCAGCACCCGCTCGGTGGCTGTCGCGGCGGCAGGTAATAAGATCGAGAGTGCGCAGGACATCCAGACCTGGTTCACGGGCTATGGGCTGGACGTGGACGGCGCGTCCATCACCGCCGATAAGGTCAAGATCCCCCGCAAGTGGGACGACAGCTTTTCGGCCTTTAACGGGGTGGTGCAGCAGAGCGGCATGGATCTGACCCGCTACAAGGGCAAGACGGTGGAGAAGTGGACGGCGCTCATCCCGGCGGCCAGCCGGGGCGATGTGAGCAGCTACGGCGTGCTGCTGGTCTACAAGAAAAAGGCCGTGGGTGCGTATCTGTTGGAAAAGCCCTCCGGCACCGTCACCGGGCTGAAAGACGCCCAGACCGCGATGGCCCTGCAGGAGGCCGAACAGGTGTCCGGCGAGGACTTCAGCGGGGACTGGGGCGAACGGCACGAGGATGAACTGACCGACGGGCAGGCCCAGCAGACCTCGGGCGAAGATTTCAGCGGGGACTGGGGAGAGCGCCACGATGGTGAGCTGGGCGCAGAGGGTCAGGCCCAGCAGACTTCCGGCGAGCCGGACGCTGCACAGGAGCAGCCCGTGCTGTATACCGACCTGCCGCTGGACGCCGAGGGGTACCCCGTCGAATAACCGTCATTCTGCACGAAAAAGTGCGGTGAAACAGAATAATTGTGCAGTAGTGGTATTTTTGCAGAAAGATTCTGTTAAATGTTACTAAAATTTTTGATAAAAAATCGGCAATATGAAAGGGTGAAAAAAGAACGACTAAGGTTTATAATAAAAGCAGACATCCAGCAGCCAGAAAGTTCGAGTGCTGCGTCCCGAGGGGCAGGGTGAGCTGCCCAGGAGGACCGGATGAAGTAAGGAGAAAATGATCATGAAGGAATTCCAGTACACCGTTAAGGATGCCTGCGGCATCCACGCCCGTCCCGCTGGTCTGCTCGTCAAGGTGGCCAAGGGCTTTGCCAGCACCGCCACCCTCGAGAAGGGCGGCAAGACCTGCGACCTGCGCAAGCTGATGGCCCTGATGGGCATGGGCGTCAAGCAGGGCGACACCGTTACCATCAAGGTGGAGGGCGACGACGAAGCCGCCTGCGCCGAAGCTATCCAGAAATTCCTGAGCGAGAACGTCTGATCGCCCAGTGTGATGAGAAGCCCTTGCGGGGAATGTCCTGCGGGGGCTTTTTGTTGCAGAACACAAAACAGCAAGAATAAGGAGAAATTGCAATGCAGGTAGGTACCGGTAAAAGCATCCTGAATGGCATTGCCATCGGAAAGCTGAAGATCTATAAGAAAAAAGATACCGTCATCTCTGCCGCCGAAGTGGCCGACACCGCCGCTGAAGAGGCCCGTTTTGAGGACGCCCGCGCCAAGGCCATCGACCAGCAGACCGCTCTGTACGAGAAGGCTCTGGCCGAGGCCGGCGAGGACATCGCCGAGGTGTTCAACATCCACGCCATGATGCTGGATGACGACGACTTCGTGGACGCCATCAAGGAGATCATCAACGGCCAGCGCAAGTGCGCTGAGTACGCCGTCAAGACCGCCGGCGACAATCAGGCCGCCGTCTTCGCCGCCATGGATGACCCCTATTTGCAGGCCCGCAGCGCCGACGTCATCGACATTGCACAGGCCATCCTCGACATCCTGCAGGGCGTGGACAATGCTACTTTGCAGGGGACTGAGCCCAGCATCCTCGTGGCTGAGGACCTGGCCCCGTCCGAGACGGTCCGCATGGACAAGAGCCTGCTGCTGGGCTTCATCACCCGGGAGGGCAGCTCCAACAGCCACACCGCCATCCTCGCCCGCAGCATGAACATCCCCGCCCTTATCCAGTGCAAGGACATCCAGGACGACTGGGACGGCAAGATGGCGGTCGTGGACGGCTACAACGCCTGTGTCTACGTTGACCCCACCCCTGACCTGCTCAAGAGCCTGAAAAAGCGCCAGCAGGAAGACCAGAAAAAGCAGGCACTGCTGCAGGAGCTGAAGGGCAAGCCCAACACCACCCTCGACGGCAAGACCATCAACGTCTTTGCCAACATCGGCGGCATGGGCGACGTGGGCGCTGTGCAGCAGAACGACGCCGGCGGCGTCGGCCTCTTCCGCACCGAGTTCGTCTACCTCAACTGCAAGGACTTCCCGACGGAGGACTACCAGTTCGAGGCATACAAGCAGGTGCTCGAGAGCCTTGCACCCCGCAAGGTGGTCGTCCGCACCTGCGACATCGGCGCAGACAAGACTGTGGACTACATGAAGCTCGACCACGAGGAAAACCCCGCGCTGGGCTACCGCGCCATCCGCATCTGCCTGACCCGGAAGGACTTCTTCAAGACCCAGCTGCGCGCTCTGCTCCGCGCTTCCGCTTACGGCAACATGAGCATCATGTTCCCCATGATCACCAGCCTGCGGGAGCTGCAGGATGCCAAGGCCGTGCTGGACGAGTGCCGCACGGAACTGCGGGCTGAGGGCAAGAAGTTTGACGAGAAGCTGGAGGTCGGCACCATGATCGAGACGCCCGCCGCTGTCCTCATCGCCGACGAGCTGGCCGAGGAGTGCGACTTCTTCTCCATCGGCACCAACGATCTGACCCAGTACACCTGCGCTCTGGACCGCCAGAACGCAAAGCTGGAGCCCTTCTTCAACCCGCACCACCCCGCTGTGCTCCGGGCCATCAAGATGACCATCGACGCGGGCCACCGCCACGGCATCTGGGTGGGCATCTGCGGCGAGCTGGGCGCAGACACCGCCCTCACCGAGACTTTCCTGCGGATGGGCGTGGACGAGCTGTCCATGAACGCCAAGAGCGTGCTGCCCGTGCGCAAGATCATCCGCAGCATCGATTTGAGCAAGCCTTCCGATAAGTAAGGAGCGCTTGACCCCAAAAACTCCGCCCCCGGCAGGGAACTTCCCCGCCGGGGGCTTTGCATACCCGAAAAATTTTACCGAAATACTTCAAAACCATAAAGTGCAGTGCTATACTGGTAGCATCGAAATACCTGCTGAGAGGGAATTTTATGACACAACTGCTCATCCGCCTGTTCGTCCGGCACCCGGACGATACCAAGAACGCCGCCGTCCGCACGGCCTACGGCAATCTGGCCAGCCTTGTGGGCATGGCCTGCAATCTCCTGCTCTGTCTGGGCAAGCTGGCGGCGGGGACGCTGTTCGGCTCCATCGCCATCATGGCCGACGCCCTGAACAACCTCTCGGACGCCTCGTCCAACGTGGTGAGCCTTGTGGGCTTCCGGCTGGCGGCCAAAGGCCCGGACGAAAAGCATCCCTACGGCCACGCCCGGTACGAATATCTGGCGGGCCTTGTGGTCTGCGTCACCATCCTCGCCATCGGGCTTTCGCTGCTGAAAGAATCCGCGCTCAAAGTGCTCCACCCGACGGCAGTGGTGTTCAGCTGGCTCAGTGTGGGGGTGCTGGCGGCGTCCATCGGCGTCAAGCTCTGGATGAGCCGCTTCAACAAGACCATCGGCCAGCGCATCAACTCCGAGACCCTGATGGCCACCGCCGCCGACAGCCGGAACGACGTGCTGACCACCGGCGCCGTGCTCCTGTCCACTGTCCTCTCCCACCTGACGGGCTGGGACGTGCTGGACGGCCTCATGGGCGTGGCAGTGGCGGCGTTCATCCTCTGGTCGGGCTGGGGGCTTATGATGGACACTCTCAGCCCCCTGCTGGGCGAGAGCCCCTCGCCGGAGCTGGTGGAGCACATCGAGCACACCGTCATGAGCTACCCGGGGGTGCTGGGCGTCCACGATCTGATGGTCCACGACTACGGCCCGGGGCATCAGTTCGCCTCGCTCCACATCGAGTTCCCCGCCGAGGCCGACCCGCTGGAAGCCCACGACATCATCGACAACATCGAGCGGGATTTTCTGAAAAAAGACCACTTACAGGTCACCATCCACTACGACCCCATCGTGACGTCGGACGCCGCCGTAGGCGTCCTGCGGAGCCGTTTGATGGAAAAAGCCCGCCAGATGGACCCTCGTCTGTCCATCCATGACCTGCGCATCGTGCCGGGGGACAGCCACACCAACGTGCTGTTCGACCTCGTGTTCCCGGCGGGCTACACCGGCGACAAGGACGCGCGGCTGGCCGAGATGTGCAATTTCGTCAAGGAGCAGGATCCGGGATACTGCTGTATGGTGAAGGTGGAGCAGAGCTATGCCTCCGCTCTGCCGGAAGAGGATCAATAAAAAAAGAGGGAAAGTATTATGCTGAACGAGACTTACCGCGCCATGCTGGGCCACAAGAGCGTCATCCGCGAGACTTTCATGTACGGCAAACAGCGCGCCGCCGAGATCGGCTATGAGAACGTGTTCGACTACTCGCTGGGCAACCCCAGCGTCCCCTGCCCGGACAAGTTCACCAAAGCCATGCAGACCCTGCTGGCCGAGGAAGAGCCTGTCGCCCTCCACGGCTACTGCCCCAGTCAGGGCGACCCGGGTTTCCGCACCGCCGTGGCGGCCCATCTGGCAAAGACCTTCGGCCTGCCCTATGAGCAGAAGGATATTTTCCCCACCACCGGTGCGGCGGGCGCTATCGCCCACGCCGTCCGCGCTGTGACAAAGCCCGGCGACGAGGTGCTGACCTTCGCCCCCTATTTCCCCGAGTACGGCCCTTATGTGGAGGGGACCGGCGCTGTGCTCAAGGTCGTGCCGCCTCAGGCACCGGCTTTCCAGCCGAATCTCGACGCCTTTGAAGAGATGCTGACCGAGAACGTCACCTGCGTCCTCATCAACACCCCGAACAACCCCACCGGCGTCGTCTACTCCGCCGAGACCCTGAGCCGTCTGGCCGACATCCTGACCGAGAAGAGCAAGGCTTTCGGCCACAACATCTTCCTCGTCAGCGACGAACCCTATCGCGACATCGCCTTCGACGGCAAAAAGGTGCCGTATCCGGCAGCGTTCTACTCCCACACCCTGACCTGCTTCTCCTTCTCCAAGAGCCTGAGCCTGCCCGGCGAACGTCTGGGCTATGTGGCCGTCCGGCCCGGCTGCGAGGGCGAAGACGTGCTGGTGGACATGATGGCTCAGATCTCCCGTTTCACCGGCCACAACTGCCCGCCCAGCATCATCCAGAAAGCCACTGCCGAGTGCCTCGACGTCACCAGCGATCTGTCCGTCTACGAGACGAACATGAACCTGCTGTACGATAAGCTCACCGAGCTGGGCTTTGAGGTGGAGCGCCCCGGCGGTACATTTTATATCTTCCCGAAGGCGCTGGAAGAGGACGCCAACGCCTTCTGCCTCAAGGCCCGGGAGTTCGATCTGCTGCTGGTCCCCAGCGACACCTTCGGCGTCAAGGGCTATGTCCGCTTTGCCTACTGCATCGACACCGAGAAGGTGAAGCGCAGCCTGCCCGCACTGGAAAAGCTGGCCGCAGCCTATAAAAAGTGAATGTGAGGTAGTTCCATGCATCCGCTCCCCGAATATCCCCGCCCGAGTATGCGCCGGGACAGCTATGTCAACCTGAACGGCCCGTGGGACTATGCCATCACCCAGAGCTCGGAGTTCCCGGCAAAGTGGGACGGCGCTATCCTCGTACCCTATTCGCCCGAAGCAAAAGCCTCCGGTGTGGGCCGGACGCTGCAGCCCGGCCAGTGGCTCCACTACCACCGCACCTTCACGCCCCCGGCGGGCGAGGGCGGGCGCGTCCTGCTCCACTTCGGGGCTGTGGACTACGCCTGCGCGGTGGAGGTCAATGGCCGTCTGGCCGGAGGACACCGGGGCGGCTACTGGCCCTTCACGCTGGACATCACCGACCTGCTCCGCCCGCAGGGCCGCAACACCCTCTGGGTGGCCGTGCAGGACCCCACCGGCACCGGAACGCAGGCGAGAGGCAAACAGACCCTCCGGCCCGGCGGGATGTTCTACCCGGCCCAGAGCGGCATCTGGCAGACGGTGTGGCTGGAGCGGGTGCCGGAAAATTACATTGATACGTTGACCGTTATCCCGGACTATGACGCCCGGACGGTGACGGTGAAAGCCCACACTGCAAAGCCCGGCGGCGCGGCGAACCTCTGGGCCGTGGTGCGGGCCGGCGGCGTGACCATCGCCGAGGACTGGGGCAGCGACGAGGCCGACCGGGACGGCGAAGTGACTCTGAACATCGCCGAAGAGCATTTCTTCCCGTGGAGCCCCGACAGCCCCTTCCTCTATGATCTGACGGTTGGCACGACCCAGGGCGAAGAAGAGGGCTTCGACACCGTCCACAGCTATTTCGCCCTCCGCAAGTGGGAGTGTAAAGAGGATGCAAAGGGCATCCGGCGGTTTTTCCTGAACGGCAGGCCCATCCTGCTCAACGGCCTGCTGGACCAGGGCTATTGGCCCGACGGCCTTTACACCCCGCCCTCCGACGCCGCCGTAGAGCACGAATTGCACACCGTGCGGGAGCTGGGCTTCAACCTGCTGCGCAAGCACGCCAAAATCGAGCCGGAGCGCTGGTACTACCACTGCGATAAGCTGGGCATCATCGTCTGGCAGGATATGGTCAACGGCGGCGGGGCCTACCCGATGTGGTACGTCACCTACCTGACCAACGCCTTACAGCCCCTGATGCGCCGCGCCCCGGACGGGAAGCTGCTGTGGGGCTTTCTGGGCCGGGGCAGCGCCCACAGCCGGGAGGAGTACGCCCGGGAGCTGGCCGACACGGTAGCCGCGCTGGGTCGGCACCCCTGCATCGGGTGCTGGGTGCCGTTCAACGAGGGGTGGGGGCAGTTCGATGCACGGAAAGCCACCGAGACCCTCCGCGCCCTCGACCCGTCCCGTCTGGTGGACGAGGCCAGCGGCTGGTTCGACCGGGGCGGGGGAGATGTGCATTCCATCCACAACTACTTCTATCCGCTCCGCATCCGCCCGAAGGTGCGCACGGTGGCCCTCAGCGAGTACGGCGGCATTGCATGGCCCATGCCCGGCCATGAGCCGCCCCGCAAGACCTACGGCTACGGCACGGCCAGAAGCCGGGCAGAGCTGACTGAGCGCTACTGCGATTTGCAGCGCAAGACGATCCTCCCGCAGCTGAAAAAGGGCCTGTCGGCGCTGGTGTACACCCAGCTGACCGACGTGGAGGACGAGGTGAACGGCCTGTTCACCTATGACCGCACGGCCATCAAACCCGATGCCGCCGCCGTCCGCGCCGTCAACGAGGCGCTGGAAGCGGAGTTTGAAAAGGCAGTAAAAGCATGAACGGGCTCACGGCCATCTGTCCCTGTGCAGGCAGAGCATTTTGCTGTTTTTCACGGCTCCTGATTGGCTAAAATGTCGAAAATAATACCATATATTGACAATCCTGTAAAAATGCACTATACTGGACCCATCGAGGCAGACCACGAAGTCCTTGTATATGAAAATGTTCAGGATAACAGCATGTTTGCGATATGCAATTCAACGCTGCTGCTGTTGCGTTAAAAAGTTGAATTGCTATAAAACAGGTATTACAGGCACACGGCCTGTAATGATAAACATTATATGTTCGCGCATGTAGTGATTTATCTCACATAGTCTGAGGGCGAGGTTCCGCAAGGGGCCTCGCCCTTGGGCTTTTTATAGGCGCTGGGCTATTGACATTGGAGAGCGATTCATCTATAATCAAGGTGCGGACCAGTCGGAGATGTACGAGCTGGAAAATTATGGAAACTCAAAAACGCATAAACTGCCCATTTCGAGATACTCTGAAAGGCGAAAATAACGACGAAATATAAGAAAAATGATGCATCTGCATTGTTTTCGAGAGAATGAATAAAAACGTCGGATCGCATCAGAATGCGTTAGAAAATGTCGGGCCGCCCGCCACAGCCTGAGAAGGCTGAAGCGGGTGGTCCGTTTTTTTATCTTTTGTATTCTGGAAGTTCTGGCGCTTGACAATCCGCGCACGGCTGCCTATAATAAAGTTAAGGAAAGGCGCTATCCGTGCAAACGGCTAGCTCCTCACCAGTCAAGCATTACAAAAGTAATGACCGCCACCGAGTTGGGGAACTGTGGGCGGTCATTTCTTTTTGTGCTTTTTCCTTTGTACGCTTGTGCTTGACAATCCGCGCACGGCTGTCTATAATAAAAATAAGGAAAGGCGCTATCCGTGCAAACGGCTAGCTCCTCACCAGTCAAGCATTACAAAAGTAATGACCGCCACCGGTTGGAAGCGTTGGGCGGTCATTTCTTTTTGTGCTTTTTCCTTTTGCTGCCATAAGAATCATCCTTTTTCCGGTCGTCCATCAGATGTACAACACTTACGAGAAGCGCCAACAGTGCGATGATCGTCTGGAAAAGCAATAGAATTTCCGATGTAGTCATAAGGCATCCCTCCCTTCGCCGTGAGCGTCGGGAGCGGAACTCCAAAAAGTTGCCCTCCCGCGCTTGTTTTGCTCCGAAGAGCAAGACAGCGAGACCGGTGAGGAGCAATAGCCGCCTGCGTTTGGTTGGACAGCGCCTTTCTGCTAAGAGGATACCATAAAAACTGACAAAAAGCAACGCCGCACGATGCATATCCGCGCGGCGCTGGAAGCAGAATTTGAAAAGCAGTATGAGTACAGAAAAGCTCCGGGAACCAACAGGCCCCCGGAGCTTTTGTATTATTTTTGAGGAAAATTACTGCTCGTTCTTGATTTTGGAAGCCGGCATCTTCTTCATGGCGGCAGAATCCAGAGCGTGGGGCAGCTGGGCGCCATAGGACTGAAGGCTGTCCTGCAGCTCGCCGCTCTTCATGTCGGAGAGGGCCTGTGCACGGAGGCTGTCCAGCGTGTCAGCGTCCAGCGGGTCGAGACGGACGAGCATCATCAGCGCATAGCTGGAATACTGCACGGCGGCGGCCTCGCCGGGCTTGAGGGCGCGGACGGCGTCGGCGGTGCCTTCCTCGGAGAAGGTGGCATCGATGTTGTCAGAACCCAGCAGGGCAGTGGAGAGGGAAGACGCGTCGGAAGAGGGCTCACTGTCCAGCACCGCGTAGATGTCGGGCAGGGCAGCGGCGACGGCGGCGCTGAAAGCGGAGGTCTGGGCGCTGGCCCCATCGGGGATGGCAGCGTTGCAGCTCTCGGCGGCGGTCTGGGCCAGCTCGAGCATCTGGGCGCTCTGGGCGTCATCAGCAAAAGCGAAGGTGCTGGTGTTGTAGAGCGGCACGACCACATAGCGGATGTAGACCATCTCGTCCTCGAGGTGGCTGGTCAGCTCTGCATCGGAGACGGGGGTCTCGCCGTCGATGCCGTAGCACATCTCGAGCAGGTCGTTGCTCTTGATGAGGATGCGCTCAAACCGCTTGAGGGTGTCGAGGCCGATGCCGTTGGCCTTGTAGAGGTCGCCGTTCTGCTCCATCAGCTGGGAGGCGTAGCTGTCGGCCTGCATCTCCTCGTCGGGGGTCAGCACGCCGCCCAGCTCATCAAAACGGGTCTCGATGGCGGCGTAGGACTCGAGGTTTTCCAGTGTCTTCTGGGCCACATAGTCGCTGACCACGGCGGTCTCGCCGGTGGCGTCATCGACGGTGATGGTGGCCTTGAGGAAGCTGGACACCTTGGTGGCGTCCTGGTCGTCGGAAGCGAGGTCGGCGGCGGTCTGGTAGGCATCGAACTGGGCCAGCAGATAGAGGCCGGAAGAGATGTCCACGTTACCGATGGTGCCTACGGAATCCGGGGTGGAGAGGCTGCAGCCCACGAGGCCGAAGGCCAGAGCGAGGGCGCAGACGAGCGCGATGAGTTTCTTCTTCATAAGTGTACTCCTAGTGAAATTTATTTTTTGCCGGTGTTTTCTTCCGGCGGGGCAGCAAGGATGTCGGCCATCGCCTTGAGGATGCTTTGCAGCAGTTCCAGCGGCTTTTCGTCGGGTTGGAGAGTCACCGAGAGGTAGGGTTTGGTGCCGGCTCCTGCCGTCACCCGGCCATTGAAAGCGATGAGCAGGCCGCGGATCATGGCCAGGTCCAGCGTCTCCACCTGTAACAGCAGGGTGTCCTTCTTCTGGGTGACTTCGTAGACGCCCACGGCGGCAGCCTGGACCCGCACCAGCGAGACGTTCACGAGGTCGCTGACGGAGGGCGGCGGGTCGCCGTAGCGGTCGATGAGTTCGTCCAGCACGTCGGCGGCGTCCTCGGGGGTCTGGATGGCGGCGATGCGCTTGTAGGCCTCGATACGGCCCGGGCCGTCGGCGATATACTTCTCCGGGATGAAGGCGTCCACCCGCAGGTCCACGAGGCATTCGCTCTTGTCCCGCTGGATGGGCTCGCCCTTGGCCCGGGCGATGGCCTGACCCAGCATCTTGACATAGAGGTCATAGCCCACGGCCTCCATGTGGCCGTGCTGGCTGTGGCCCAGCAGACTGCCCGCGCCGCGAATTTGTAAGTCGCGCATGGCGATGCGGAAGCCGGAGCCGAAGGCCGTGAACTCCCGGATGGCGGAAAGCCGCTTCTGGGCGATGTCGGTGAGGGTCTTGTCCCGCCGGAAGGTGAAGTAGGCGTAGGCTTTCCGGCCCGAGCGGCCCACGCGGCCCCGGATCTGGTACAGCTGGGCCAGACCCATCCGGTCGGCGTCCTCGATGATGAGGGTGTTGCAGTTGCGCACATCAATGCCCGTCTCGATGAGGGTGGTGCAGACGAGGATGTCGATCTCGCCGTTCAGCAGATGCTGCCAGACAGGGTTCAGCTCTTCCTCGGTCATCTTGCCGTGGGCGATGCCCACCCGCGCCCCGGGTACCATCTGGCTGACATGGGCGGCGCAGGACTCGATGTTGTCCACCCGGTTGTGCAGGTAGTAGACCTGACCGCCCCGGGCCAGCTCCTTCTTCATGGCTTCGGCAAGGATGACATCATTGTACTCGAGCACGAATGTCTCCACCGGCTGGCGCTCGATGGGCGGCTGCTCGATGGTGGAGAGGTCGCGGATGCCGCTCATGGCCATGTTCAGGGTGCGGGGGATGGGGGTGGCCGAGAGGGTCAGCATGTCCACGCCGATGAAGCTCTCTTTCAGCTTCTCCTTGTGCTTGACACCGAAACGCTGCTCCTCGTCGATGATGACAAGGCCCAGGTCGTGGAACCGGACGTCCTTGGAGAGGAGGCGGTGGGTGCCGATGACGATGTCCACGCTGCCGGCCTGCAGGCCCCGCAGGGTCTCTTTATGCTGTTTGGCGGTGCGGAAGCGGGAGAGCAGCCCGACTTTCACCGGGAACGCCTCCATGCGGGAGATGATGCTGTTGTAGTGCTGCCACGCCAGCAGGGTGGTGGGGGCCAGAATGGCGCACTGCTTGCCGCCCATGACACACTTGAAGGCCGCGCGGAAGGCGACCTCCGTCTTGCCGACGCCCACGTCGCCGCAGAGCAGGCGGTCCATGGGCCAGCCCTTTTCCATGTCCTTCTTGATCTCGGCGGTGGCGGTGAGTTGGTCGTCCGTCTCGTCGTACTCGAAGCGGGACTCGAAATCGCTCTGCCACTCGCCGTCGGCGGGGAAGGCGTAGCCTGTGGCCTGACGGCGGCGGGCGTAGAGCTCGATGAGCTCCTGGGCCATCTCTTCGGTGGCCTTTTTGACTTTGGCGCGGGTGCGCTGCCACTCGGTGCCGCCCAGCTTTGCAAGCTTCACCTTTTCCTCGTCGCCGGGGGCGGTGTAGCGGCTCAGCAGATCGAGCTGAGTGACCGGCACATACAGCACGTCGGAGCCGGAATACTGGATCTTCAGGTAATCTTTTATCGCACCCTGCACCTCGAGACGCTGGATGCCCGCATACATGCCGGTGCCGTGGCTCTGGTGAACCACATAGTCGCCGGGCTTGATGTCCGAGAGGCTGGACAGGGCGTTTTTGTTCTTCTTGCGCTTTTTGTTTTCGGCAGCCTCGTCGTCCAGACCGTGACGCCGGGACGAGATGACCGCCACGCGGGCGAACGGGAAGGTGCAGCCCGCCGTGAGGTGGCCGGGCAGTACCTGAACCAGACCTTTCGCGGGCCGGACGTCCCGGCTCATGCTGACGGCATAGCCCTTGTCAGCCAAATCGCGGGTAAGGGCCGCTGCGCCCTTGGGCGTGCCGGCGAAAAGGGCCACGGCGTACCCCTGCTGGACCAGCGGGTCGAGGTCTTCCCGCAGGGAAGCGAGGTCGCCGCCCCAGTTGGGGGCCGCGAAGGCCTCGGCGTTGATGAGGTCTTTCAGCTTGAACTCGTTCATGCCCCGCAGGAAGTTCTCGCAGAGCAGGGTGCTCTGGTCCTGCGCCGCAATGGCGAGGTCGTCCATGGTCTGGTAGAGCACATCGAGGCCGGGGCAGATGACGCCCTCCTCGAGCAGGCCGGTCAGCTCTTCGCTGCGGCGGAACTCGGTGGCCTTCTGGGCGTCCCGGATGCCGCCCACCTCGTCGAGGATGAAGATGGGGCTGCTCAGGTGGTCCAGCAATGTGGCGGGCGTCTCGTACCGCAGACCGTAGTATTTGTCCATAGCCTCGGGCATGACGCCGCTGTCCAGCTGGGCGAGGTCGGACTCCATGGCCTTTTCGAGGGCGGTGCGGCGCTTGCCGCGGGCTTTCTTCTGGGCGGCGCGGAGGGCCTCCGCCGTGTCGGCGGTGCTGCCGAACAGCACCTCACGGGCGGGGGAAAGATAGATCTTTTCCAGCGCACCGTCCCGCCGCTGGGTCAGCAGGTCGAAGGAGGCGAGGGAGTCTATCTCGTCGTCCCAGTACTCCACACGGGCGGGCTGGCGCATATCGGGGGCGTAGATGTCCACGATGTCGCCCCGGACGCTGAACTGTCCCGGGCCGTCCACCTGACTTCGCCGCACGTATCCGGCGGCGAAGAGCCGTTCCACCAGCGCCTCGCGGTTGTAGACCATGCCGGGCTTGAGGGTGAGGGTGTTTTTCTGGAATTCGTCCTGCGGCACAGTGTATTGGAGCAGGGCTTCGGCGGGGACGCAGACGGCGTTCAGCCGTCCGCCCGCCAGTGCGCCCAGCACCGACAGACGCCGGTACTCGTACTCGCGGCCCGCGCCTTCGACGGGGCGGAGCATGAAGTCCCGGGGCGGGAACACCGCCGCCGAGAGCCCCAGCGTCTTGAGGTCGTCGGCGAAATGGGTGGCCTCGGCCTCGCCGGGGGTGACGACGCAGAGGATGCGGCCCGTGTCCTTCTGGAGCGCGGCGTAGAGCAATGCCCGGCCTGCCGGAGGCAGGCCGAACAGCGCCGCCGGGCCGGGGGAGGCGAGGCTGGCCGCTGTCTTCTGATATTCAGGGGTGTTTTTCAGGAGCGCTTCGTACATGGTGGACCTCCTTTCTGATGGGGTTAAACCTCTCCGTCACGGCTGACGCCGTGCCACCTCCCCTATCGAGGGGAGGCTTTGGCATACCGGAAAACTTTACCTCTTCGCCAGAGGCTCCCCTCGGTAGGGGAGCTGTCGAGCAAAGCGAGACTGAGAGGTTGCGTCAAGCGGAGCCTTACCCGTTATACTTGCTCTGCGCCAGACCCAGCTTGCCGTCCATGATGAGCTTTGCGGCAGCTGCGATGTCGGGGCAGCGGTCGGCGAGGGCCTTGGCGTCGTCGGGCGGGAACTTGCCCAGCACCCAGTTGGCCAAATCGTAGTCCGGGCGGGGCTTTGCGCCCACGCCGATGCGGATGCGGGGGAAGTTCTCGCCGCCGAGGCGGGCGATGATGCTCTTGAGGCCGTTATGGCCGCCCGCAGAGCCGGAGGGCCGGATGCGCAGCTTGCCGGGGTCCTGGGTGATGTCGTCGCACAGGACGATGACGTGGTCGGCAGGGATCTTGAAGAAGCCCGCCAGCGGGCCGATGGAGTCGCCCGAGAGGTTCATATAAGTCAGGGGCTTCAGGAGCACGACCTTGTGGCCGTCCACCTCGCCCTGCCCCCACAGGCCCTGAAACTTGGTCTTGGAGACGGAGATGCCCCACTTGCCGGCCAGATAGTCCAGCGCGGCAAAGCCTGTGTTGTGACGGGTGCCGTCGTATTTCGGCTCCGGATTTCCGAGGCCGGCAATGAGCCAGATGTCATTGGTGTTCATATGATATATTCTGCCTTTTTTACGTTGGATCTGTTTTCAAACAATATGTTATTATAACATACGCGCGCGCAAAAAGATACACAAAAAGCAAATAAATATCCCCCGGCTCCGCCGGGGGATATTTATTTATGCCCGGAGGCGGCACCCGCCGGGGCAGGGAGGAAGCTTGCCATATTTTGTTGCACATTGCCGCAAAAATGAGGATTTTAAGCCCGAAATTTCGCTGTTTTTCCCTATTGCCAAGACTGTAGGGGGGGGGGTATAATAAAAAATGAGAAATATCCTCAACAAAGAAGTGCAAAAAGCACAAGAAAACGTAGAAAAAGAAAGGAGATCACAAGGTTGACTTTTTGAAATTATCGGTTGTTCCCGCTGCGACTATTTTTTGACGGAATTGATGAGATGAGCGATTAACTAATCTATTTATGACGGGAAGGTTTTATGCAGTTAAATGTAACAACTGACTATGCAATCAGGATGACACTATTTCTTGCAATCCTTGGAACGCCTATGGGGAGTGAGGATATCAGCAAGCAGATGGGAATCCCAAAACAAATGATTGCTCAGATCGCAAAGCCTCTGCGCGATGCGGGGATCATTGCGACAAAGCGCGGCGTTGGCGGAGGCTTTAGTTTAAACCGAAAACCGGAAGACATCAGTTTGGCTGATATATTCAATGCGGTGGAAGGAACTACCAGGATCAACCGTTGCTTGGAAGAAGATTGCTACTGCTCGCGGCATGCAACGGAGACATGCCCGGTCAGAAAGTTCTATAAGGAGATGCAGACATTTATGGATGAAGCGTTTTCCGGTAAGACAATTGCGTCTTTGATGTAGTCTGCTGTGTATGCAGCATGAGATTCTGAAACAGAATGCGGAGGAAGCAGTTCCACCCACCTCTCAGAGTGCGGAAACACGGTTGCGTGTTCTGAGAAGTGTTGTATAGTGTAAAAACCACAAAAAAACGTAAAAAAGAAAGGAGATTACCACGATGAAGAAGAACAACGCATTCCGCCGGGCAGCAGCTCTGATAGCAGCGTTGAGTATTACGGTGTCTCTGGCGGCTCCGGCCTTTGCAGATACCTACTACATCGACTACGGCGATATTACCATCACCAAAAATGAGGATGGCAGCCAGACCATCGAACAGGGCGGAGATAAATGGACGGACAAGGCCGGGGAGGAGACCGTCATCACCACCTCTAATACGGTCATCACCACGCTGGAGAGCGACCTGGAAGGCCCCGCAGCAGAGGATTCCGACTTTGGCCCTGTGGTAGAGGACAACTACCAGTCTGCCCAGCCGGAGGACGCTGAGGAATCGGAAGATGCAGACCAGCCGGAGATCGCCGAGGAACCGAAAAGCGCAGACCGGCAGGAGAGTGCAGACCAGCAGGCAGCCCCGGCTGCTGCCCCCGCAGACACTACTCCGGTGAACCCAAAGGATGATGGCTTTTGGGGCAACACCATTACGGTGATCAACAACATTGCCGATAAGGTGCTGAACCTCACCCTGAAAGACGTAAAGATCGATGTGAGCGACACCGGAGATCAATATGATTGGGATCAAAAAGGAAAGGCTGCCCTGAGCGTTCAGGGAAAGGGCAATGTGGAGATCGAGCTGGACGGCGATAACGAGCTGAAAAGCGGCACTCAGAGTGCGGGCCTTGAAAAAAACTCCACAGGCAAGCTGACCCTGAAGGACGATAATAACGAAGCCGGCAGCCTGACGGCCACCGGTGGGTTTAATAGTGCCGGCATCGGCGGCGGTTACCTTGGCGACGGCAAAAACATCACCATCACCGGCGGCACAGTGACCGCTACCGGCGGCAGCAGTGGTGCCGGCATCGGCGGCGGTTACCTTGGCGACGGCAAAAACATCACCATCACCGGCGGCACAGTGAACGCTACCGGTAACGAGGATGGTGCCGGCATCGGCGGCGGCAGCTCCGGCAGCGGCGAAAACATCACCATCAACGACGGCAAGGTGACCGCTACCGGTGGCAGCTATGCTGCTGGCATCGGCGGCGGCAGCGTCGGCGCTTGGGGCGGTGACGCCGGCAGCGGCAAAAACATCACCATCAACGGCGGCACGGTGAACGCTACCGGCACCGATGGTGGTGCTGGCATCGGCGGCGGTGAGAACGGCAACGGCGAAGACATCACCATCAACGGCGGCAAGGTAAACGCTTCCGGTGCCTACGGTGGTGCCGGCATCGGCGGCGGTGTCAATGGCATCGGCAGCAAGGTCACCGTGAGCGGAGCCGCTCAGGTGACGGCGACGGCGACCGGCAGCGGCCCTGACTGGTCCGGTGTCGGCACCGGTGCTACCATCGGTAACGGCGGCAGTAAGACGCCGGATGGACCTGTCGACGGCAAGGAGATCCAGGCAGACATCAGCCACCTGACCACCGGCTACATCCACCACATCATCTACAACCCGCTCCTGAACTGGGACGACGAACCGGACACCATCCTGAAGGAGTGGTGGGAGTTTGCGCTCCCCAAGCCCCCGAAGGAGGATAAGGGCTTCAATGTGGATGCGCTGAAGGGCACTCCCGAGCCCACCCTGGACCTCCATGTGGAGACGCTGAAGGGCGTCCCTCTGCCTTTTAACACCCGGCAGCAGGGCAGCACCCTGCGGGTGACGACCGACAATCTGGCCGCCCGGCTCCATGGTACCCGGCATGCGCTGGAGGCCCTGCAGGAGCATGGGGTGGAGCAGATCGAGTTTGTCACCACCTTCAAGACGACCACCCTGTCGGTGGCAGACCTGCTGGCAGAGGGGGGCAGCTGGTTTGCCCTGGAGCACGACGGCTTTGTGAGCCGGCAGCTGAGTGCAGCTCAGGCCGAGAGCCTGAAGTGCGAGCTGCACTCCTGAAGTGCCAGATGCGCTAAAAAAATACAGACCCCTTACAGGGGCCGCCTTGGGGAATCACCCGGGGCGGCCTCTTTTTTGTAATTCGTAAAACCACCCGCTAGGCGAGTGGTTTTCATTATACAAAAAGCCGCCGTGCGGGCGGCACGGCGGCGTGGGGAGCGGGGGTCAGCCCTGCTCTTTTTCGAGTTTCTGCTTCTTTATAATGTACGCCTCCATTTTCGGCTCAGCCCAGCCGTCGAGGTTGGTCTGACGCTCCCGGGCGATGCCAAGAGCCTGCGGGGGGACGTCCTTGGTGATGGTGCTGCCGGCAGCGGTGTAGGCGCCGTCGCCGATGGTGACGGGGGCGACAAGGTTGGTGTTGCAGCCGATGAAGCAGTAGTCGCCGATCTGAGTGCGGAACTTGTCCTTGCCGTCGTAGTTGCAGGTGACGGTGCCGCAGCCGAAGTTGCAGTACTTGCCCACGTCGCTGTCGCCGATGTAGGTCAGGTGGCTGACGGTGTTGCCCCGGGCGAAGTTGGAGTTCTTCGTCTCGACATAAGCGCCCAGATGCACGCCGTAGCCGGTGACGGTGTTGATGCGCACATGGGTGAAGGGGCCGATGTTGTTGTGGGGGCCGAGGTGGCTGCTGTAGACCTGACTGGCGTTGACGGTGGTGCCTTCGTCCACGGTGCTGTCCTCGATGAGGGTGTTGGGGCCGATGACGCAGCCTGCGCCGATGGTGGTCCTGCCGCGCAGGATGGTGCCTGCGAGGATGACGGCTCCTGGGGCAATGACCACTTCGGAGCCGATCTCCACATTGCGGCTGCGGATGTCCACGCCGTTTGCGATGTGGCGCAGCAGCACCTCTTCGCGCTGGGCCTCGGCAGCGTCGAGCTTTGCCTTTGCGGCAGCCAGTGCGGATGTGTCAATGTTTTGCATAAATAAAAAACCTCCTCCCAAAACGGCCCCCGCAGCGGCGGCGGAGCCCCTGCGGAGAAGGGTTTTGTTGTATCCAAGACGGAACAAACTCGGGAGCAATCACCCCGGAAAAACAGGGCGAAGGGTTTGATGGATGGAAAGTTGTATCCATCGCCCTAAAAATGGCTTAAAACCTTAAAAAACCTCTCGAAATCTTTCCCATTTTATATTACCGAAAAAGTAAGTAAAATGCAAGAGTTTGCACAAAAAATATCAAACAAATTCGGTGTTTTGCCCGATGGAATAGACGTGAAATTCTGGTATAATGGTTTAGCATTCACAGAGAAATGTTTATCGTATGACAAGACAGAGCATCGATAAGACCGCCGGAGCATCGCGCCGGGGGCCATCATTTGGGAGGTAAACACGCATGAGCAAAAAGTATCTGTACTACTTCAGCGAAGGCAACGATGCCTTTGGCGGCGACAAGGTCACCATGAAGAACATTCTGGGCGGCAAGGGCGCTGGTCTGGCTGAGATGACTGCAGCCGGTATGCCGGTGCCGCAGGGCTTCACCATCACCACCGAGGCCTGCACCCAGTATTACGCAGACGGCCGTCAGATCAACGACGAGATCACCGCTGACATCTTCGAGCACGTCAAGGGCCTCGAGAAGATCACCGGCAAGACCTTCGGCGACAACGAGAACCCGCTGCTGGTCTCCGTCCGTTCCGGCGCACGTCAGTCCATGCCCGGCATGATGGACACCATCCTGAACCTCGGCCTGAACGACGAGGCTGTCGAGGGTCTGGCCAAGAAGACCAACAACGCCCGTTTCGCATACGACTGCTACCGCCGCTTCGTGCAGATGTTCGCCGACGTCGTCATGATGGTCCCGAAGAGCCTGTTCGAGGTCGAGATCGATAAGATGAAGGAAGCCAAGGGCGTCAAGAACGACGTTGACCTGACTGCTGACGACCTGAAGGAACTGGTCGGCACCTTCAAGAAGATCTATGAGGACAACGAGGGCAGACCCTTCCCCCAGGACCCCAAGGATCAGCTGATCGAGGCTGTCAAGGCCGTCTTCCGCAGCTGGGACAACCCCCGTGCAAACGTCTATCGTAAGATGAACGAGATCCCCTACGAGTGGGGCACCGCTGTCAACGTCCAGCAGATGGCGTTCGGTAACTCCGGCGACCGCTCCGGCACCGGCGTTGCATTCACCCGTGACCCCGCCACCGGCGCTAAGAAGCTGATGGGCGAGTACCTCATCAATGCACAGGGCGAGGACGTCGTTGCTGGTGTCCGCACCCCGTCTCCCATCAGCCACCTGCACGAGCAGATGCCTGAGGTCTACGACCAGTTCGTTGAGATCGCTACCCGTCTGGAGAACTACTTCCGCGATATGCAGGATATGGAGTTCACCATTGAGGACGGCCACCTGTATATGCTGCAGACCCGTAACGGCAAGCGTACCGCTCAGGCTGCTCTGCAGATCGCATGTGACCTGGTGGACGAGGGCATGATCACCGAGCAGGAGGCTGTCCTGCGCGTGGAGCCCAAGCAGCTGGACACCCTGCTGCATCCCCAGTTCGACGCAGCTGCCCTGAAGGCTGCTGAGGTCGTCGGCAAGGGCCTGGCAGCTTCTCCCGGTTCTGCCTGCGGCCAGATCGTCTTCACCGCCGAAGAGGCTGAGGAGATGGTCAAGTCCGGCAAAATGAAGAAGGTCGTTCTGGTCCGTCTGGAGACCTCTCCCGAGGACATCGTCGGCATGCAGGTGTCTCAGGGCATCCTGACCGTCCGCGGCGGCATGACCAGCCACGCAGCCGTTGTTGCTCGTGGTATGGGTACCTGCTGTGTCTCCGGCTGCGGCAACGACAACGACGTGAAGATCGACGAAGAGGCTAAGACCTTCGAGCTCAACGGCCACAAGTTCGTCGAGGGCGACTGGATCTCCATCGACGGCTCCACTGGTAACATCTACGGCGAGCAGGTCGCTACCGTCGCCGCTACCGGCAACAAGAACTTCAACCGCTTCATGGGCTGGGCAGACGCTGCTCGTCAGCTGCTGGTCATGACCAACGCCGATAACCCGCGCGACGCACAGCAGGCAGTTGACCTGGGTGCTGAGGGCATCGGCCTGTGCCGTACCGAGCATATGTTCTTCGCTGAGGACCGCATCAAGGCTGTCCGTGAGATGATCTGCGCACGTACCGTGGAAGAGCGCGAGGCTGCTCTGGCCAAGGTCGAGCCGTTCCAGCAGGGTGACTTCGAGGCGATGTACCGCATCATGGGTGAGCGCCCGATGACCATCCGTTATCTGGACCCGCCTCTCCACGAGTTCCTGCCCAGCAAGGACGAGGACATCAAGGAGCTGGCTGCCGACATGGGCATGACCTTCGATGACCTGAAGAACGTCGTTGCTTCTCTGCATGAGTTCAACCCCATGATGGGCCATCGTGGCTGCCGTCTGGCTGTCACCTACCCCGAGATCGCAGCAATGCAGACCCGCGCTGTTATCAAGGCAGCTCTGAACGTCTCTGCTGAGACCGGTTATATCATCACTCCGCACATCATGATCCCGCTGGTCGGCGAGGTCAAGGAGCTGAAGTTCGTCAAGGACGTTGTCGTCAAGGTCGCAGACGAGCTCATCAAGGCTTCCGGCGTTGACATGAAGTATCTGGTCGGTACCATGATCGAGATCCCCCGTGCAGCTCTGACTGCCGGCGAGATCGCCAAGGAGGCCGAGTTCTTCAGCTTCGGCACCAACGACCTGACCCAGATGACCTTCGGCTTCAGCCGTGACGATGCTGCCAAGTTCCTGGGCGCTTACTACGAGAACAAGATCTACGAGAGCGATCCGTTCCAGCATCTGGACCAGGTCGGCGTCGGCAAGCTGGTCAAGATGGCTGCACATGACGGCCGTGAGACCCGTCCCGACCTGGGTCTGGGCATCTGCGGCGAGCACGGCGGCGATCCTTCCAGCGTCGAGTTCTGCCACAATGTTGGTCTGGACTACGTCAGCTGCTCCCCCTTCCGTGTGCCTATCGCACGTCTGGCCGCTGCTCAGGCTGCCATCAAGAACCCCCGCAAGTAATTGTGTGAGAGCTTGAGAGAGCACCAATAAAGTATATGAGCCGCCCCGGTTTCCGTAACAGGAAGCCGGGGCGGTTTTTTGCGCCATGCACCGGAACCCCTCTCCCCCGGGCGGGGGAGAGGGACGGAGAGCCATGCGGCAGGGTCGTGACTTGGAGGATTATTATGCACAACTGGGAGAGCGTCTTCGGATGCTCTCCCTTTACTTTTGCAGGGCAGTCCGTGTGGATTGTCCTGCTTCTTTATATAAGGAGAAGATAGCTTACACCGGCACATCCATCACCCGCCCGGAATGGCTGAAGCTCTACCGGATTTTGAAATCCGGTGATATAGAGGTATTCGATTCAGTATCCCGGATGTCCAGAAATGCAGAAGAGGGGTTTGCTCTGTACGATGGCCTCTACCATAAGGGCATCCGGCTGGTGTTCTTGAAAGAGCACCACATTGACACCGAGACCTACAAAAAAGCCCTGTCCGGCAGCATCGCCATGACAGGGACAAATGTGGATTTCATCTTGAAAGGCATCAACGAGTATCTGATGGCGTTGGCCAAAGAGAAAATCCGTATCCATAGGAACACGGTACATTCAAAATGAGAATGCCGTGTTCCTTTTTTGTGGCTTGTGTAGGATGGACAACCATACCGTCCAGCCAAATCTGTATAATGGGGGCAGAAAAATAAGTCAAATAGGAGAAAAACGTATGAGAAAATTTTTGATGGTACTGTTGAGCATTGCATTTGTGCTGAATCTTGCGATTGTGATTGGGCTGATTGGCGGATATGGTTCGCCACGCCGGGCGCTTTACACCATCACAGACGAGTTGATGAACAGTGCCTATCGCTTCAAAAGAGGTTGGCAATTTAAGAATAGTCTACCTTGACTTTTTATCGCAATTTTCAAAAATAGCGCCAATCAAAACGGCATATTTGCGATATGCAGTTTGCGGATGTTGCTTGTGCATTAAAAACGCAAACTGCTATAGAAGATGGACAGACAGGCTGTCCATCTTTTTTTGTATACTGGGGTTGTGCAAAAGAGACAAAATTTTTTTGTAATTCTGTAAAACGACAAAAGTTCATACAAAGAATTGCAGGGATAGTTGTGTTGTGTTACAATGAGCAGAGAAGGAGAATAAACTGTGCGTAATAGTAGATTGGACCGTATACTCTATATCCAGCAGGTGCTGGTACAGGGCGGTGTGCTGAACAAACAGCAGACGGCTGACCGCTTCGGTGTCAGTGAGAAAACCATCCAGCGCGACCTTGACACCCTGCGGAATCATTTTGCGGACAGCGAGCCGCGCCGGGAGATTCTGTATAACTCCGCAAAGGGCGGCTATCTGCTGGATGACACGCTTTCACGCTTCCTCACCAGCAGCGAAATTCTGGCAGTGTGCAAGATCCTGCTGGAAAGCCGCTCCATGGTCAAGGAGGAGATGTTCCCAATTCTGGATAAGCTGATCTTGGCCTGTACACCGCTGGACCGGCTGAATCAGGTGAAAGACCTCATTAGCAACGAGCGCTTCCACTATGTGGAGCCGCAGCACGGCCGGAAATTTATCGAAAATTTGTGGGAAATCGGTACGGCAATAGAAAACCACAATGTTATGGAAATTACCTACTGCCGTACCCACGATGGCGAGACTCGTGTGCGCACCATTGAGCCGGTGGGCATCCTGTTCAGCGAGTATTATTTCTATCTGGCAGCGTTTATTGAGGGCATCGACAAGGACAAGCACTTCAAAAATCCACAGGATAATTCTCCGACCATTTATCGCATTGACCGTATCCAAAGCTATAAGACGCTCGACAGGCATTTTGCCCAGAGATACACGAATCGTTTTCAGGAGGGCGAGATGCGCAAACGCATCCAGTTCATGTACGGCGGTGAATTGCAGACCATCCGGTTCGAGTATACCGGGCCGAGTCTGGAATCTGTACTTGACCGTCTGCCCACTGCAAAGGTTTTGCAGGTGACGGAAAAAGGCTGGATTGTAGAAGCCGAGGTGTTTGGTACGGGCATCGATATGTGGGTGAGAAGTCAGGGAGATTACATTAAAGATTATAAAACCATAAGGAGCGATAGAATATGAGCGAAATTCAGGTGGAAGTGTGTTTTACGGACAAGCTGGAGTCTGTCCGCGTGGGCGGAAAGCCGATGGAAATCCCGAAAGCCGTGAAGGCAAAGCCCGTCGAAGAGTGGTTTGAACCGGCTGCGGGCCGCGTGAAGTGGGGCGGACTGGGCGCTGAGATAAAGGAAATGGATTTCGGCGGAGAGAAGGATGCCGCGTACAGTTTCCTGTTCAATGGCCCGGAGGATAAAAAGCAGGAGTTTATGGAGTGTGTGGAGCGCTTCTGCCTGGGCGAGGAAGCACAGCAGGAAACAAAAAAGAAGACTGTGCAGGACTACCTGCAGGAGGCTAAGAAAAATCAGCAGGCAGGCAATGCGGAAATGGCGTTCCAGCAGTACATGGTCGCGGCCAGAGATTACGGACACCCCGAGGCACAGTTTGAGGTGGCACGGTGCTATCAGAACGGCATGGGTGTGAAAAAAAACGAAGAAAATGCGGTCGTGTGGTACACCAAAGCGGCGGAGCAGGAATGCCCGGAAGCGCAGTATGAGTTGGGTGTGTGCTATGAGGCCGGCGACGGCGTCGGCAAGGACGAGGCAAAGGCCGCAGAACTGTACCGCAAGGCGGCAGTGCAGGGCTATGCGGAGGCACAGAAAAAACTGGGCAACTGCTATAGTTATGGCATAGGTGTCGCAAAAGATTTGGAGCAGGCGTTTGAATGCTACAGCAAGGCGGCAAAACAGGGCAATGTGAAAGCGCAGTACAATCTGGGCGTTTGCTATGAGTATGGTATAGGAGTAACAAAAGACCTTGCCAAGGCGGTGGAGTGGTACCGTAAATCTGCCGAGCAGGGACATGCACTGGCGCAATGTAACCTCGGCGTTTGCTATGAGTATGGTAAAGGAGTAACAAAAGACCTTGCCAAGGCGGTGGAGTGGTACCGTAAATCTGCGGAGCAGGGATATGCGCGGGCGCAATATAATCTGGGCTGGTGCTATGAGTATGGAGAGGGTGTGACAAAAGACCTTGCCAAAGCGGTGGAGTGGTATCGCAAAGCGGCAGAGAGGGGCGATGCGAAAGCGCAATTCGCTTTGGGCGAGTGTTATTATTATGGAGATGGCATAGAAGAGAATAATGAAGAAGCCGTAAAGTGGTATCGCAAAGCGGCAGAGAAGGATGTCGCAAATGCACAGTGTATGCTGGGAGAGTGCTATTATTATGGTTATGGTGTAGAAGAGAATAATGAAGAGGCCGTGAAATGGTTTCGGAAAGCGGCAGAGCAAGACGTTGCAAAGGCACAGAATCTGCTTGGTGATTGCTTTTATTATGGCTATGGTGTAAAGACGAATTATTGGGAAGCTGCGAAATGGTACGAGAAAGCGGCAAATCAGGGCAATGCGAAAGCGCAGTGCAGTCTTGGCTACTGCCATGAGAGCGGAAGAGGTGTTGAAAAAGACCTTGCCAAGGCAGCGGAGTGGTACCGCAAATCTGCGGAGCAGGGATATGCGCGGGCGCAGTACAATCTGGGCCGTTGTTATCATAATGAACAGGGAGTGGCGAGAGACCTAAAAAAAGCTATGGAGTGGTACCTCAAAGCCGCAGAACAAGGCTGGGCAGATGCACAATATATCGTTGGAGAATTTTACAGCCATGGATATGGCGGTATAAAGGTGAATAATGCGGAAGCCTTAAAGTGGTATTATAAGGCTGCGGAACAAGGTGTTGCAGAGGCGCAATTTATTCTGGGGCTTGACTATAAGCGTGGCGAAGGAGGAGTGAAAAAAGATTTCGCTAAAGGGGCAGAATGGTATCGCAAAGCGGCAGAACAAGGCCATATGTATGCTCTGTACAATCTTGCAGTATGCTACGAATATGGAGAAGGTGTCCCAAAAGACAAGGAAACAGCAATAAAATTGTATCAGAAGGCGGCAGAGCAAGGCCATACAGAGGCAGAAAAGGATGTCAAGCGACTGGAAGGCGGCGGCCTTGGCTCTGCCGTCGCAGCCGGTGCGGCACTGGGCGGAGCTGCCCTGCTCTGGAAAATTTTGAGGGGTTAACAGCAGAAAGGAAAATAAATCATGGCAGACGAGCTTGAGGTGCTTGAAAAACAGCAGCTTTCCGCGCAGCGGTCGCTGAATGACCTGACGGACCAGCTGACCCTTGCAGACCATCTGGTGTATAAAAAATATCTGACGGAACTGCAGAACTATGGCATGGTGGAGCTTTCCCAGCAGATGCTGGACGTGCAGGACCCTGCCCAGTGCATCCAGCTGTTCCAGCTGCAGAAATTGACCCTGAAAAAGGGCGAGGATATGTTCCAGAAGCTTTCTACGGTGTACTATTCCAGCATGGCGCAGGGCTGCAGTCTGGCGGTGATGATCGATGTGCCGGAGGAGAATGTCGGCGCGAATATCTATCTGGGTGTCCGGGAGGACCCCTTGAAAAAGAACATGAAGAGCCGCGATCTGGATACTTCCAGCAAGGCGTTGCAAAAGGTGCTGAGCTCCAACTTCCCCGGCTCTGAGACAAGAGGCATTCCGCGGCAGGAGGAAAAAGAACTGCTGGACGGAGCCTTTGGCGATACGCAGGAAGCTGTGGCCTCGGTGTCCTGCGTGGCGGCACTGCGGGATAAATCCAGGACGGAAGACAAAGCCTTTGTGCAGGGCATCGAGCGCTTTATGGACGCCATGGACGGCGAGGTGTACACGGCGCTGTTTCTGGCAGAGCCTGTCTCGGCAGAAACGCAGGCGGAGATACGCAGCGGGTACGAAAACCTCTACAGCAGTCTTTCGCCCTTCCGCAAGAGCACATGGTCCTATAGCGAGAATCAGAGCACGGCTGTGATGGAGAGCCTGTGCAGCGGGACTTCCCACACCATCAGCGATACCGTCAGCACGACTACAACGGACGGCACGAGCCAGTCCTCCTCGGTGACGGATGGCACCCAGAAAACGAAAGGGGTCAGCGGCGGCATCAACGGCGGTGTCGGCAGCAGCTCCGGCACCTCGGTCACAAAGGTCTCGCCGGTGGCTGGCGGCATTGCAGGCATTCTGGGTCTGGGCGGCGCAGTAGCCTCGGTTGCGATTCCGGTGGCAGGTGCTGTTATTGGACCGCTGCTGGGCACGGCTGGCAGGGCCATAGGAGGCATGGCACCATCCAGAACGGCTTTCAACAGCATTGCCCGGAACATCGGCGGCTCCATGGGCGTAAACGACTCGTGGGGTACCAGCCACTCTGCCACCGAGCAGACCGGCACTTCGCACAGTACCTCCGATGGGACGTCGCATGGAACATCGGACACCATCAGCCAGCAGGAGAGCCACGGCACAACAGACACCCGCGGCATGGGCCGTACCCAGCAGGTCGAGCTGTGCAACAAATCGGTGGAAGAATTGCTGGAACGCATTGAAAACCAGCTCAAGCGCGCCAAGGAAAGCGAGGATTACGGCTGCTACAAATGTGCGGCTTATTTCCTTTCGTCTACCCCGTCTACGGCGATACTTGCGGCCAATACTTATCGCGCATTGATGGTGGGTGAGGGCTCCTCGGTGGAGAGCGGCGCTGTGAATGTCTGGCAGAACGATGAGGCACAGGTGGCCCAGCTGCGGGAGTACCTCAAGCGATTCATGCACCCGGTCTTTGCCCGTCCGCTGTGGGCGGGTGCGCCGGACAGCCTGCTTTACACGCCAGCAACACTGGTTAGTGGGCGGGAACTTCCGATGCACCTTGGCTTGCCCACCCGCTCAGTGCACGGCTTGCCAATCATCGAGCACGCGGAGTTCGGCCGCAATGTGCCGGACGAAACGGTGCCGGATGCGGACAAGATGGAGCTGGGCAAAATCTACCATATGGGCAGGGAGGAAAAAGCGGACCTTATCCTGAACCGGCAGGCACTTACAGCACATACCTTTATTACTGGCTCTACAGGTTCGGGTAAGAGTAATACGGTCTACGAACTGCTGCGGCAGCTGGATGCTGGTGGAGTGAATTTCATGGTCATTGAACCAGCTAAAGGCGAATACAAGAATGTGTTTGGCGGTAGGGAAGATGTGCATGTATTTGGTACGAATCCGAAAATTACAGAGCTTCTGCGCATCAATCCATTCCGCTTCCCGGAAGAAATTCATGTGCTGGAACACATTGACCGGCTGATTGAGATTTTTAGTGTGTGCTGGCCGATGTATGCGGCGATGCCGGCAGTGCTGAAAAATGCGATGCTTCAGGCCTATGAAGTGTGCGGGTGGAATCTGGAAACTTCTGAAAATGAGTATAACAAGGATCTGTTCCCGACATTTCAGGATTTGTTGACAGAGCTTGTGGACGTGATCGAACATTCGGCATACGACAAAGAGGTTAAGAATAATTATAGAGGATCGTTGGAAACCCGTGTGCGCTCGTTGGCAAATGGATTGAATGGTCAGATCTTTTCGGCAGATGAAATCCCAGAAAAACAGCTTTTTGATGAAAATACCATTGTGGATTTGAGCAGAGTGGGGTCACTTGAGTCAAAGTCTTTGATTATGGGCATCCTGATTATGCGACTCAATGAGTATAGAATGACTTCCTGTACAGAAATGAACAATCCGCTGAAGCATGTTACAGTATTGGAAGAAGCACACAACATTCTGCGTCGGACTTCTACGGAACAGACAGAAGAAGGTTCCAATGTGGCAGGCAAATCCGTAGAAATGATTGCAAATGCAATCGCCGAGATGCGTACCTACGGTGAAGGCTTTGTTATTGCAGATCAGTCACCCGGTGCGGTTGATATTTCGGCTATCCGAAACACAAACACCAAAATTATTATGCGTCTTCCGGATGAACAGGATTGTCAGCTGGCAGGTAAAGCAGCTGCCTTGAAAGATGACCAACTGGATGAGATCGCACGACTTCCAAAAGGTGTGGCAGTTATATATCAAAATAATTGGACAGAGCCAGTATTATGCAAGATAAATAAGTTTGAAGGAGTAGAAAAACGATACCAATATAAAACTTGTGCTACGGATAGAAAGGCAGAGATGATGTCCGCAATCTTACTGAAGAATTTGCTGAAAAAAGAAAAAGGCGAACCACTGGATCTGAACCTGCGGCAGCTTCAGGACTTGTTGCTGAAAATCTCTATGCCATCTAAAACGAAAATTGCGGCGCTAAAGGCGTTGCAGAAAAATGGTCGCTGTAGACAGAAAGATATTCAATCGGTGGTCTATAAGTTAGTATGTACGCCTACGGTGGAGGAAGAATTGACACGTACAGAATCAATTGAAGAATGGCGTGATGAAATTGCCTACTTTGGAAGTACGGAACTAGCTGATCTGGATGAGGAAATGCTAAATGAGGTAGCAGAGCTGATTTTGCTGGAACAAATCAAATGCTATGACTGGCCCAAAACATATCTGGAGCAGTGGCAGGAATTTCGGAAAAAGGAGATGTTGGTGTGAGCATGTTCAAAGAAGTTCAGGAGACGGATAAACCTATAGAAACAGAAAAACAAAGATTAAGTACAGCGTTTGAAAATAACAAGAAGAACGAGGGCGGCGAAACAAGACATCTGAAAACAATCAATGAGCAGTATGAAGGACAGAAATATCCCGGAACGGATGTGGAGTATAAGTATGAACGGATTCAGGTGAACGGCGAAAAAGTAGAAGGCGTTTTTCCACAGTTTGAAAGCAAAGATGTGGAAAGGCTACCTCGAAAAATGTGGGAATCTTCGGATGCACAGCAGTTTTCGTTCTGTACGCAGATGCTGGGACAAAAATTGGAACATAATCCCGCTTTAGAATCAAGATTTACCCCTCGCCAACTGGAGCAGATTCGCAATGGAGAACCAAGAATTTCGGGCCTGACATGGCACCACACGGAGCACCCAGGTGTTATGCAGCTTGTGAATTCAAATGTACATAGCATGTGTCGTCACACTGGTGGGAGAAGCATCTGGGGTGGCGGTTCAGATTGCAGATAAGGAGAATATGATGGAAATGATTTGGAAATATAAGATTGAATTGAAGGATTTGCAGGCTTTTGAAGAGGTAGAAACACTAAGAGGAATCCGCATTCCAGAAGAACTGAAAAGCTTTGTGACGGAGCACAATGCGGCAACACCGTCGCTTTATCACTTCATGGTGGGTTCAACAGAGCGTGTGTTTGGTGCGGTACTGTCATTTGATAAAACAGAAACGGAAGCAGACACAGTGTACCCCGCACTGGAAGCAATAAAAGACAAAAATCTATTACCTTTTGCAATTGATCCCTTCGGCAACTACATTTGCTATCAGTTGGATCGAAAGCAAATCGTCTATTGGGATCACGAAAGTGACGAAGTGACATCTACAGGGAAAGGTTTGGATGAATTTGCTGAAAGTTTGTATTGAAGATTCCAAGGATATGCTCTTATAAGTCCATTGCACTTTCAGGTTATTACAATCTCGGTCGATTGCACATACAATACAAGTATCACTTCACAAAACGGAGGGTACTTGTACTATGGTGGACTACGCCGACATCGGAAAACGCATCCGTGCCTGCCGCCTTGCAAAGGGCATGACGCAGGAACAGCTGGCCAACGAGGTCGGCGTGGTGGTCACGCACATCAGCCATATCGAAACAGGAAACTCCGTACCCAGCCTGAAAACGCTGATCGACATCATCAATGCACTGGACTGCTCGGCGGACGAACTGCTGTGCATTGAGATCAAAAAAGCAAAGCCGGTGTTCGACAGCTGGATGACCGAACAGCTTGCAGATTGCTCTGCTGATGAAGCAAAGATCATCAAAGAAACGGTAGTCAGTCTGAAAAAATCGCTCCGAAAGATGTACGGAAAGTCCTCTAAATACAGATATGACTAAAACTTCAAAAACTGAATGCCAGTTGGTAGGTATTGAGTGCCTGAAAAAAGCACCCATAAAGTAAACGAACCGCCCCGGTTTCCATAGCAGGAAGCCGGGGCTTTTTTGTGCTGGGTAGCTTGAGCGAGCGACAAACACCAGCTTCGATGGTGGAATAAAAACGGCTTTAGCCCTAGACAAAGAGAAACCTCCCCGTAGAATAGAGTGTGGGTTTGCCAACCACATTCTAGGAACAGGGAGGTTTATCTTTGAAATGAAAGATAACAAAGACGTAGATAGTTTAAGCCATACCACGTGGAGATGTCAATACCATGTAGTGTTTGCACCGAAATATCGGAGAATGGTAATTTACGGCCAGATCAAAAAGGATATAGGGCAGATACTGCGCCAAGAGTACATTAAAAATCAACTGCAACAGGACCAGATTGCCGATCAGTTGAGCCTTAAGGAGTTCGTGGACCCTTAAGGGGGCTTTGCTGGTATTATGCCCTTCTAGGGCTTACTCAAGCCACCGGCTCAGCCGGTGGTTTTGACTAGTCAAGAATTCAATGAATTTAGGAAAAATCAATCTTTCTTTTCCGCGGTGCGGGCAAAGAAGTTGGCGAGGACGGCACCGGAAATGTTATGCCACACCGAGAACACAGCGCCGGGGATGGTTGCCAGCGGATACTGTGCAAAGTGGGCGGCAGCCAGAGAGGTGGCCAGACCGGAGTTCTGCATTCCGACCTCGATGGAAATTGCACGGCACTTGGTGGAATCCAGCTTCAGCAGCTTGCCCACGCCAAAGCCGGTGAGGTAGCCCAGCAGGTTGTGCAGGATGACCACGGCAAGGATCAACAGGCCGCTGGTCATGATCTTGGCGGAGTTTGCGGACACAACAGCGCAGATGATGAGCACGATGGCGGTGGTGGAGACCAGCGGCAGCACACGGACGGCGTTCTGGGTGAAGGCATGGAAGAAGTGGTTGACCACAAAGCCCAGTGCGATGGGCACCAGCACCACCTTGACGATGGACAGGAACATATTTACAGGGTTCACATCCACGCGCTGGCCGGCATACAGCAGGGTGAGCAGCGGGGTGAGGAAGGGCGCCAGCACGGTGGAAACTGCGGTCATGCCGACGGACAGTGCAACGTCACCCTTGGACAGATAGGTCATCACGTTAGAGGAGGTGCCGCCGGGGCAGGTGCCCACAAGGATGACGCCGATCGCCAGCTCGGTGGGCAGGTGGAACAGCTGCGTCAGCGCCCATGCCAGAAAGGGCATCAGGGTGAACTGCGCAATGCAGCCGATGATCACGTCTTTCGGGCGGCTGAACACTACCTTGAAGTCCTCCGGCTTCAGGGTGAGACCCATGCCGAACATGACGATGCCCAGCAGGGTGTTGACCCATGCGGTCTTTACCACACTGAAGGTGCCGGGGAACAGCAGAGCCAGTGCCGCCACCACAATGACGATGGCGGCCATGTACTTGCCCACAAAGTCGCTTACTTTTTCCAATGTTTTCATGATGAAATCTCCTTTTTCAAAACACTTATTTTTGCGGATGCAAAGGCAATGAAACATCCGGAAAATGGCTTTCCCGCAAACAAAAACGCCTTTGTCCCTTACGGTTCGTAAGAGACAAAGGCGTATAAACTCCTCTGCGGTACCACTCTTATTGCCGGTGCAAAGCCCGGCCCCTCAGTGCGCATCCAACAATGCGCGGCCCGTGATAACGGGGGCCTGCCGTTCCCGCTTACTGGGGCGTAGATACCGCCCATTCAGCCGGAAAGCTCGGAGAGGATCTTCCCACGGACACCCTGCACTGCCTTGCACCATCCGGCAGCTCTCTGCAGCATTCTTTCCGGGTACTCTTTCTCGTCATAGCCGAATATTTCACTGCCCCGGAGTATACTCCCACGGAGGGTGGAAGTCAAGTAAAACGACCCTTCTAGTTTTTCATCCGGCTCACGCCAAGAGTGAAGCTGGCTCATGCACCGCCTTGCCATGGGCGGCACTGCCGACAAAAAGAAAACCGTCACCGCAAGAGAAGTTTCTCTCGTGCGCTGACGGTTTTTCCGGGACCGGGTCAGACCGACCCCTGTGCAGGAAAATGATAAATAAGGAGGTAAACTGCCGGAACTTCTTGCCGTGCAGGTGCGGTAAGTTACAGCAGGCTCTTGATATAAGCGGCCAGCTCCTCGTCCTTGCAGGAGGCGAAGAACAGCTCGCTGAACTTCTCACCGG
>ENA-OWNQ01000170-OWNQ01000170.1-gut-metagenome-genome-assembly--contig:-NODE-170-length-49304-cov-27.845735_pt1 | contig 49304 bp, 90 predicted proteins | sample MGYA00248252_ERZ651782 | MGnify/ENA primary metagenome ERZ651782 (study PRJEB26908, sample SAMEA4031705) | gut metagenome | biome: gut; feature: normal infant; material: stool | place: China | collected... | reverse complement strand
TGCCTGATTGAAGATTTCCTGTGCTGTAATCATCATGAAATCCTTTTCACATAAATGGTCTCTTTGTCAGGATATCCGGCTTTAGTGGAAAATTTTAAGTCAGGGTTCCTGCGCATGAAGTAGTTAATGGCGTTTCTTAAACTCACAACTCCGCCAAACTTTCTTGCATCATAAGTTACCATCTCTCCAACAGCGATAGCCGCAAGCGAAGACAGTGCCGCATTCTTCTTTCCGTACTTATCAAGATACACATCAACCCCCTTCATCAAACAAATCTATGTTGAATCATATCATAAACATTGAATCATGCAATCACAAAACTTCATTGTGGGGCATGTGGGGCAGCCTTGGGGAATGGCGTCTTCCCCAAAATTTATCACTCTAAGTATATGTAATATAATAATAATAGTAGTAGTTGGGGTAATGGGTAATATTATTATTCATATTATAGGTATTATTTTAACAATAAATTAACAAACTGGCGGAGTTTTTATATATGCAAGGGGATGGGTATCAAAATTGCCCCACTGCCCCAAAAATGTTAAATCCCTTTAGTGGCAAGGCTTGCGCTTGGGGAAACCCTATTCCCCAACACCTTACCCACAGGGGTAAAAACTACCCCAAGCGGATTTATTTTCACCACTATATTGACGTAGATTGAGTGCCATCGTATAGTTACCACACCAACAACAAAGAGGTGATGAAGAATGAAAAAAGGCGATGTGGTTGAGTGCGTTGACGCAAAGGGAAGTGAATATCTTACTAATGGAAAATCTTATGAAGTTGTAGCAGGAAAAGGCGATGATTATTTTGGATTCCTAGCAAAAAGCGACAATGGATTTGTAATCATGGACGATAATGGGAGTTCAACATTTTGTTTATATCCTGAATGCGCACACGCTGAATGGAGAATCAAAGAATGACCAAAGCAATCTACACACGCACTCAACTGGAACCAGAAATGGGCGCAGTGAAAGCGCAAAACTTTATGATGGCGCAGGCAATGCATGCATACAGCAACGGTAAGCGCGTCTGTCGAGTTTTCAGTGGAGAAGGCAAGCAGAGAGTGCTTGAGCAGGTTATCGTGTCATATGGTGTAAACTAAACAGGTTTAGCAACGATGAATAAATTACTGGCAGTGGTTTTACTGGTTATCGCTAACGCGGCAAGCGCTGAGACTATATGGGTAACTAAGTACGCGCTGACCCGTGGTATTCAAAAGTACGAAAGCGCACAGCTATTTGCCGATGGTCAGGTGGCTGTAGTTGGCGATGTTTACTTTAAACGTGGTGAATACTGGCTTGATGAGCAACAGGCAAAAGAGCATGCAGAGACTTTGCGGCAACGCCGTGTATCTGCACTGATGCGTGAGCTTGAGCGTTTGCAGGCGGTTAAGTAAAGAATACTTGTGAGGTGTGTGATGACAAGCAAAAAGAAGGTAGCAGACAAGAAATTTCAGGATGCAATGCAGGCAGTGCATGCTGCTGGCGAGGACAGGGTGAACTATTGCCTTAGTTTTATTCGAGGGTATCTTGAAAGCACCGGCAAAACAGAAATTCTTCACGAATGGGATGATGCTTGTATGCGAATCAAGTTATCTTCTGGCGAGCAAATTCATTAACAGAGAGCATAAAAATGACTATAAATATTAACGAAGTTCAGGAAATTATTAAAAACCTTGAGAGTGGCGGTGAACTCTCAATCAAAGAGGAGAAATACCTCAAGATTGCAAAGCTGTGCGTGCAGCTGGCTGCGGAGAATGCGGCGCTGAAGTCATTTGGCGACACACTATTCGACATGTACAAAGGCCTGGAGATTTCTGGCGGTGGCATTCATGACGAGCAGTCAGTGGTCTGCCAGCAGGTCGCACTGGAAGCAGCAATTGAAGAGTTCGACGCTATTGAAACCCCCGCCACCGATCGCATCGTATCCGGGATTAAGGCTGATGGGATTACCGCTTCTTTGGATGCCTGTTCTGACTATCTTGAAACTGACTGTGTTATGGACAGGCTTGATATCAGCTACGAAGAAGCCGAGAAGCGAACCTCAGTGGCAATCGAGTTTCATGATGCGATGGTCGATTTTGCAAACCAGCTGCGCGAGGGGGGCGACAAATGAACAAGAAATCAGGATGGGCCCGCCCCATCAACGCCAACAAACATCATTTCTTTTTAGATGATGAGGTCACCAGTATTTGCGGCCACTGGATGTATTTCGGCACTGACCGTGAGCCGGATACGTTTGAAAGTACTGATGACTGTGCCGCTTGCCGCCGCAAGGTGAATAAGCGCAAGGAGCGTGCCGAATGACAACTGATATCACCGAACTAGCGCAGAGCCTGAAAGCGGCAGCAGAGAAGGCTACTCCGGGCGAATGGGTTTATTTTCCGAAAAATACCAGCATTGAGTATGACGTAGGCAGTGATGAATCTCAGGGCTCAATCCTCTATGTCGATAGTGGTGATTTCACCCAAGCTCAGACAGACAGGAATGGAGAGTTCATCGCCCTGGCTAACCCTGCCAACATCCTCGCGCTGGTAGAGGCGCTGGAGAAGTCAGAGAAGACATCCGAAGCGCGCCGGGAAGCCATAGACAGAACGCACAACATGTTTGTTCGTGAGCGTGACAGGGCAAACGCGGCAGAAGAGGCGCTGGAGAAGGCGCAGTGCGCCAACGCCGCTCAGGATGACCATATCAACCAGCAGCAGGACCGTATTGATCAACTGGAAAAAGGCCATCAGGAAGCCGCAAAGCAAATCAACTCATGGCGTCGGATGGCGAAGCAGAATATCGCTGAGCGTGAAAAGGATATAGCTGAACTGGATGCTGCCCGCCAGCGCATCGCCGAGCTGGAGTCCCGCACCGTGAAGCTGCCAAAGCTCAAAATGCTCGAAGACTATCTCGCCGAGGTAGCCATTGAAGAGAGAAAACAGATTTTGGTCGGCGTGAAACTGGAGTTTCATCGTGCGCTGGCCGCCGCTGGCATCAAGTGGGAGGCTGAGTGATGGCTATCACTGAAGGATTCTGCGCGGACCTCTACTGCGACTGTGATGGTTGTCAGTCAGGGAAAATCTATCCGCAGGGGCAGGCTGATTTTATTGGCCGGAATATGACCGATATTTCTCAGCAGGCGCGCAAAGCTGGCTGGCGCATCAGCAAAGACCGCCAGCGCTGCTATGCGCCGGGCCACAAAATTTCACGGGGAGCCAACCAATGACCAAATCAACCATAACCAGAGAGCGCCTGGAATGGCTCTCACAGATTTCATGCCGTGATGACATCGAAGATATTGGTGGGGATGAGATTCGCGAACTGGCCAGCATGGCGCTGGCCGCAATGGACAGCGAGCCGGTGGCGGTAGTGCTGGAGGATGTTCGACAGGCGCTTAGCAAAATGGACGATGAAATTATTGCCGAGCTTGACGCCGAAGAAAGCGCCTGCCGCGCCGCCATGCTCACCGGAGGTAAGCCATGAAACCCTACATCATCCGCCGCCTAATCGCCGCAGCATTAGCCGTATTCTGGATTGCTATTGCACTGGCCGCCTACTTTATCTTGAGGTGATTTATGCTGTGGAGCGACATTCAGGCAGCGTGTGAAGAGGCTGACTTTCTTTATGAGGAGACAGGGAAGCATCATGACGTCATTCAGGTTGGCAGTATGATGCTGGTGGTTGAGCATAACAGCATGCTTCGGCATATGTACTCGACGACGAGGTATCAGTAATGCCACAAAAATCAAAGCAGGAGGTGTGGCACAGCGCAAAGCAGCATGGACTTGACGAATTTATCGCAAAGGTGGTAAAAGCATTCCCTGATGCGATTGATGTGGTTCACGTTCAGAGTAATAACTGTAATGTTTGGTGTTATGCGAAAACTGATGTACAATCATCTCATCAATCATCACCCACCACCCCTTAACCCGCTTCGTCGGGTATTTTTTTATGGCTCATGCGGCATGGTGTAGAATCTGATACAATATCGAATAACGGAAAAATAGCGAAATATTGATAGGTTTTATCTATGGCTAAAAAACTATTCAGTAGCGAAAATCAACCACCAAATAAGCGCGGAAAAGACAAACGAAAGCTGCTTATTGAGGCGCTGGAGCGAAAAGGGTTTACCGAGGAGACGCTTTACGACACTATCGTTGATATGGCTATTAATCAACGCGACACTGCAATGATGAAAGAGCTTATCGTGCGATTTAGCCCCCTACCCAAGCCCGTAGCCCCTGTGTTTGAGGTCGACTTCCCTGATGATGGCACGCCGGTAGAGAAGATTGATGCAGTCATTCGCGGCATTGCATCTGGAATTATCCCAGCCGACATTGGCAAGATGTTTGCCGAAGTTATTAAGACCGGCCTTGACGTCGCGGAAGTAACAGAGCTTGCGGCGCGCCTTGAGCGACTTGAGAAGTTACTGGAGCAGCAGCAGTCACAGTGATATAATTTATATGTGGCAAAGGGGGCACCCTGCCGGATTCGTCATCCGGCAGCCACATCCAATCAAGACGAACCCTGACGAGGAATCAAATATGCCAACGGCAAAAGAAAGCGCACTAACTCAAGAAAGATTGAAATATCTTCTCCACTACAATCCTGAAAGTGGGATATTCACCTGGATAAACAAGCCAGCTCCGCGCTCAAATAGAATCAAGCCTGGCTATTTCGCTGGGTGCAAAAAAATAGATTCTGGATATGTGGTTATAAATGTTGATGGTTATTCTTATCGTGCGCACAGGCTTGCGTGGTTTTATGTTCATGGAGTATGGCCCAGAGAGAAAATGGATCACATCAATGGCATCAAAGACGACAACCGCATAATCAATCTCAGAGAAGCATCAAATTGTGAAAATGGGTGGAATGTCGGAATGCCATCAACAAACACTAGTGGGATTAAGGGTGTTTGCTGGGATAAGCAAACAAAAAAATGGCTTGTTCAGTGCTGGGTTTCTGGCAAGCAATACAAAATAGGCAGATTTTCATCTTTGGCCGCAGCAGCAAAGGCAATTGCTGACTTCAGGGTTAAACATCACGGAGAGTTCTGTAATCATGGTTAGGAAACGCATAACTGTTGCCGCCATTGAAAAACTTGAGTCAATGACGGCATCATCAACAGTAGAAAGGTCGAAAGTTTTCGGTCTTGTGGACCCGCAAGGCAACACAATAAAATGCCTTTATATCTCCCACGATGGGGTGCATTACACCGATGAGAAGCCGGAATTGTTTGTACCTCTTAAGCTTGAGAGGGTCTTTCATCCTAAGCCATACAAAACGATCTTCGGAGGTAGGGGGAGCGGAAAGACATATGGCATAGTTAGCTATTTGCAGGAGTTAAGCAGGTTCAGCAAAAAGCGCATTGCTTGCCTTCGAGAAATTCAGAACTCCATCAAAGACTCAAGCTATTCAGAGATAGTTGATGCCATAAGTAGAAATGGTAATGCCGATGAATATCGGGTTGTTGAGAATGAAATAACACACGCTGGCTCAGGTTCTAAATTTTTCTTCCGTGGTATGCATCGCAATATAACGGCTCTCAAGGGCATGGCTGGAGTTGATATTGCATGGTGTGAAGAGGCTGAATCTGTAACCCGTGCGAGCATAGACGTCCTTGTCCCCACAATAAGGAAGAAGGGTGCAGAAATCATCACCACATTCAACCCATACAGGGAGCAAGACGCCATATGGCAGCAGTGGGTTGCCCCGTGGCGAGATAAAATGGTTGACGGGATATACGAGGATGATGACAGATTAATAATAAACATAAACTGGCAAGATAATTTCTGGTTTACTGATGAGCTGCGTCGAGCGATGCAGACAATGAAGGAAACTGATTTTGACAGATACCTACACATCTATGAGGGCCAGTTTTCTCAGCGCAGCGACGAGCAGGTATTCGGTGGCAAATGGCGCACTGCATCGTTTGAGGTCAATCCTGAATGGCATGGTCCGTATCACGGAATGGACTTTGGGTTTAGTGGCGACCCTGCTGCAATGGTTGAGGTGTGGGTGGAAAACCTACCCGGCGACCGGCGCAACATTTATATTAATCGGGAGTATGGCAAGGTTCATCTTGAGATTACCGACCACCCAGCAGCAATGGACCAGGCATTTCCGATGGCGCGTAAGGCTCGCTGGTATGCTGACTCCTCAAGGCCGGAAACCATCAGCCACATCAAGCGCGCTGGCTTTGACATTCACCCCTGCAACAAATGGCCTGGTAGTGTTGAAGATGGCGTGACATGGCTCAGGGGTTGCGACAACATCATCATTCACGACCGCTGCACGGAAATGAAAAACGAGGCTGCGATGTACAGCCACAAGGTCGACAAGAACACGGGTCTTGTGCTCACTGAAATCGTTGATAAATACAACCACTATTGGGATGCCGTGCGTTATGCGCTGAATGACTACATTGTGCAGCGCGGCTCTGGATGGATTAGGCGGAGCAGGAGATAATATAAAGCCCTCTAACGAGGGCTCTCTGTTTAATTTTTGCGCAGAAGCGTGGATACCGTTTCTTGTGATGGGTGTCGGTAGTTAACCAGTTGCTCAGGCATACTCATAAATTTATTGTTTTTATCTTTGACTGTGACAAAACAGGAGTGAACACCAAATGCACCAGTGTTGATTGTCTCGTCGTATTCGTGGAGAAGTTCGGCCATTTTTTCCTGCCACTCTTTCGGCATCTGCATCATAGCCACGCGGGGCATAACAACAAACGCTGCATAAGATAAACCGAACCACCCATGCAGGTCTTTTCGATAGTCATCTTTCATCGCCTTTACCTTTTATGATTAAGTCGCCAATCGACTTAGTGAATTTAATCTACATCAACCACGAATCCACGTCAACATTTATAATAAATTATTTGTAAAGCCAGCAATGAATCCCCGCGTTGCGCATGGCGGCATAAATCACGTCATCAGACACGACCGCCATTGCCACTCTGTCTACGTCAATCTGCTGGTGCGAAGCCATGATGTCATCATAGAAAACATCGTTAGCATGCAGCCACTCATACGCATGCTTTGCCCTCATGATTAGGACGTCATGCCCGGCAGAGTACAGCGACTTAGCCAGCGCAACGTTGCCAGCAATAGCATTACCTTCAGCATCACGCAGCACACCATCAAGCTCAAAAATGACACATTTCATAAGATTTCTCCGACAGGTTTCATTTTAATCTACGCCATGCTAGAATCTACGTCAAGGCGCATTGACATAACTACATCACCGGGGCATCATGAAGGCATACTCATCTTTTTCGTGGGAGCAGAAGGAAAAAATATACTCACTCGCAAGAGCTGGTGTGTCTGATGAAGCGCTGTGCGAAAGGTACGATGTGGATGAGGCTATTTTGCTGCGCATGTATGATGAAGTGCTGTGTGAGTTGCAGCGGCGCCGTGGATACAGCGGCCTGAAGACGATTAATGATTTCTTTCGGAATGTTGATTTGATTGGTGATAGTGATGATAAAGAAAAAGCTGCAAATGAAGATGCGCAAAGCTGCAATGGAGAAGTACACAAGGAAGATTGATATCAGTTTTATTGATGGCGTTGGCATGTACAATCATGCATGCCATCTGAATGCGGTAAATCGCGCAAGAGCAGGAAACAGCGCAGCCGTGGTTGAAGTGGTTATGATTAATGATGACTCAGTAACAGCGCATTACATTAATATGCAGGGCGATGGTAAATATGTTGATTACACACTTGGATGGCATTGGTCAGGGGCTGATTACCGGTTAGTGCGATACGTTCCTTTCACTGAATGGAGTGATATAACCAGTTCGCTTGAGCGTCTCAAGGCAGAACTTTGCAAGCCAGTCAGCAAATGGATGCGCGCCTTTATGTTAACCAATAACGAAATGTGTTGAGGTGATTTATGATTATTGAAGGTCATACAAAATTAGATGTGTGCAATCTAATAATTAATGGGAGGCTGTCAGATGAGCATGATTTGATGTTGTGTCAATTCCACGACACTGTAATCATCGACAAACACCAGGCCGCGCAGCTTATCGAAGCCCTGCAAAGCTGGGTTAATGGTGAGGAGATTGAGTGATGAGCGTTTACTTTATTCATGCGGAAGCCATTCTCAGAAATGGCTTCGTTGCCGAGAAGGTCGGGAAAGTGGTAACTGCTACTAATGCGGCTGTTGCGCTTACTCAGTTTTGGTCAGATGATAGCGTGGCAGCGTTAACCGACCAAGGCATTAAAGTAGTAATCGACAAATTCGAAAAGGTGGAATGATGAAACGATTCCTTTTGGCATGGGTATATCTATTTGCAGTTTATATGGCATGTCTTGCACTGGCCTTTCCGGTCTGCTGGTTCATCAAGTGGCAGCCACCGATGTTGAGCGATATCATGAATATCGGCGTGCTGCGCATTTCAGTGTTCATGCTGGTTGCGTCTATGGTTGGCGCGTTGTTTCTTAGTAGAATTGATTGAGGTGTGGTGATGAATAAGCCAGAAATTTACTACATGCTGGTATATATTAGTAACCCCCAATGGGGAACCACTGAGCGCGTTATTTTCGATTCGATGCATGAAGCACTCGAAAAGCAGAGAGACATTGGTGGCGGTGGTGAGGTTGTGACATTGTTGCGCGTGTCATAACCACATTCAGCCAACCCACCATGCTATAATCCCATCCATGCGATGGGATTTTTTATGGTGACGAAATGTCAAAGTTAGAGGCGGTAAACTCCTACATTCAGCAACGAGTGGCGAACAATAACAGGCTCATCGAGCGGCAGCGCCGGGAGTTTGGTGGGAAGAACATCGACCACAAACATGATCGGCTGTGGCTCGAATGCGGCTACCCTGAAGAAATCACCGCCGAGATGTTCCGCTATGCCTATGAGCGCTATGCACCGGCAACAGCTGGCGTCAATCGCGTGCTCGATAAGTGCTGGCAGACTCCGCCGCAAATCCTTCAGGAGGGCGCCGATGATAAAGCAAGCACTCCGTGGGAGAAAGCCGCCAATAAGCTGTTTAAGCGCGCCGCGCCGTTCATTAAGGATGCTGACCGCCGCAACCTCATCAACCGCTACTCCGGCCTAATCCTGCAAATCCGAGACGGAAAGCAGTGGAATGAGCCTGTAGACACCACGAAAACAAAACGCATCAAGGATGCCGCCATTGTCCGTTACATCCCGGCGTGGGAGGAGCAGCTTCGCGTCAGTGAATGGGAAAATGACGAATCCAGCGAGGACTATGGTCAGCCGAAGATGTACGAATATCAGGAGTCGGTGGTCGGCGCCTGCAACAGCGACAGCAAACCAACGCGCTCCCTGAGCATTCATCCCGATCGCATTATCGTATTCGCCGAGGGTGCGATGGATGGCTCCATTTACTCTGGCGTTCCGCTTCTGCGTGCCGGATATAACCACCTCATCGACATGGCGAAAGTCACCGGCTCAAGCGCTGAGGGCTTCCTGAAGAATGCAAGCCGACAGCTCAACGTTAATTATAATAAAGACAACGTTTCTGCTCAGTCTCTGGCGCAGCAAATGGGCGTGCCGCTGGAAGAGCTGGCAGATGTGCTCAATGAGGATGTAGCGCGTCTGAATGAGGCAATTGACGCGGCAATGTTCACGATGGGCGCTGATGTCAAAGTGCTCTCAGTGACACCAGCAGACCCGAGCCCGACATGGACTATTGCGGCCAACCAGTTTGCGGCATCCATCAAGAAGCCATTCACCATCCTGTTTGGTCAGCAGACTGGCCGCCTTGCATCCGATGAGGATAAAACCGACGATGCCATGAGCGCCAAACAGCGTCGTGAGGACTGGCTGGACTACATCATCTCGGTATTCATTGACCGGATGATTTCCTTTGGCATCCTGGATAAGGCGCCAGAGAGCGGTTATTACTGCAAATGGGATGACCTGCTTGCACCTTCCGAGCTGAACAAGGCCGACCTGCTGGTTAAACTTGCCGCTGCAAACAAATCCGTATTCGACGCAGGACAGATGGCCCTGATGACCGCAGATGAGATGCGTGGCATTGTTGGCATGGAGCCTCTGGAAGAGCAGCTTCCTGAAGGATTGCAGGAAGGTCAGCAGCAACAGCAAGACCAACAGCAGGTCCAGACCGATGCGCCTCCTCAAAATTAATGCCCGGCTTCCGCAGCCAAAATTAAGCATGAGCCTGACAGACCCACTCGGCGCAGTGGGTCGCGTCAATAAGATGGTGCGCGATGTTGACGCCAGATATGTGACGCTAAAATCGCAGGTTGCCGGGTTGTTCCGCACGATTCCTGTGGCGACCGGCAATGCTGAGGCTGGAAATTATTATTATGATTTCTCCGCCTACCGCGCAGCGACATTCTTTGATGAGCTTCAGCGCATTCTTGATAATCAGTTGCTGGAAGGTGACGACTTCACACACGGTAGGTTGTGGGCATCATCCTATGTCAGTGACGCCATGTATGCCGGTACGCAGAAGGCAAACTCAGACCTGAGCGACCTGTCGTCGGCATACAAAGACAGCAGGCCGCTTGCTGAAATCCTGTACTCTCAGCCGTATCTCGACAGGCTTCAGCTTGCGTATACGCGCACGTATAACGATTGGGGTGGCCTCTCTGATTACACGCGGCAACAGGTGGCAGAGGTCATCACTGTTGGCATTGCAAATGGCGACGCTCCGGGAGTGGTTGAGCAAAACATCGTTAACCGCATGGACGTATCAAGGAGCTATGCGCGATCAATTGCTCAGACTGAAATCACCAACACCCTGCGTGAGGCTAACAGGCGCGAGGTGAAGGAGGCGCAGGTCACGCTGGGTATGGATACCATCATGCTCTGGCAATCCGCGCTGATGAAGACCACCCGCGTCACTCATGCCGCGCGTCATGGGAAATATTACACGCCTGAAGAGATTGACGAGTTCTACAGCGAAGGCGCAAACCGCCGTAACTGTCACTGCTCGCAGGTTCCAGCGCTGGTAATGGATGGCAAGCCGGTGATACTTGAGAGGACGCAGGAAAGGCTCGATAAGCAGCGTGAAGCTTGGCAGGATACGCACAAAAAAGCCCTCACTTAGAGGGCCTTATTTCATTTGCGGGCAACAATATATGCTGCGGCCATCCAGACATTTGCACTTATCAACAATTGCTTATCGCTCGTTGTGATGCCAAAAACACCATACGCCACACCAAGCGAGAAAGGGACAAACCAAACCATAATATTTCCTCAACTGAAAATTACCGTCACGGACTCACAAGTAAGCATCATAGTGGCGCCACAATAAAATTCTTCCTGTGATGCTTTTCTTGCTCATTCTGTACATATCAATCCTCCAGCTTCATGCCCGGCACTTTTCCAGCAGCAACGAGGTCGTAAATTTCCTCAGCGGCATCCTGACACCATCCTGTTAACATAATTGTTTTCACTGCCTCTTCGCGCTTCCTATCGGCTTCTGAGCGGATGGGGCGGAATTCCATTTTATCCAATGGCTGAATAAACTCATTCTTGCTTGCCCCATGCTCCATGAAGACATTATGCATGCCGTATGCCAGAACCTTTCCGCGAGAGAAATAGGTGCGATAGTTTGCCTTTACAAATTTGTATTCTACTTCCATACCAACCGGCGGCAAGCCTTCGCCGTTCCAAACCGGCGCAGCACCCTGCCCGATGCACTCATTCAGGTCGGATTCGTCATCAGCTTCTTCCTGCTCTGCTTCCTGCGGCTGGTGCAGGCGGTAGGCGATGATGTTGGAGCTTTGCCAGGCGTGCTCCCATGAATATTCACCGGCCGGGTATCCTGATTGCACTTGCCCATCCTTAAATTTGACATCCACAACTGTTTTTGTGCTAACTGGCGGGTGTTTGCCACCACCCCAATTAATCCAGCCTTCATTTTTGGCATCCAGCGCGGCTTCGTACTGGTCGCGGGTGATGATGGCTGTCGTATGGTCACTGGCTAACTCATCGGCACAAAAATCGTGCTTGTGCGAAAACTTCCAGTCCATTTCCCACTTTCCTTCAGCGTCAGCAGATGTACTATTGACGATTCCTTTGTTGAAAATTACCCAACGAAACCCCAAATCATGGGCGTGCTGGATACAATAGTCAGCACCCTCCGGCCAGCCACAACGCTTTGGCAGTTCTTCAACCAAAATATCAATCAGCTTCATTTCTTCTCTCCGTTATAAATACTTTTCAGTTCACCCATCACATTCAGCCATGCTGCATGCTCATCCATGCCGCGCATCACCAGCTTAACGTAGCGATTGCGGGCCTTAAATATCAGTCGCGGGCACATTAATTATTACCGAAAGTTGAGATGCAGATGTCGCGCGCAATGACAAACATTTCTTTCGGCGTTTTGTTTGTCATCTGGTATGCGCGCAAGACCGTAGACTTATTAATTTCATTTGCCTCTTTGCTCGTTTTTTTGCTGTCAACGGCCATTAAGGCGGCCTCTTTTGGGACACCCGAATCTCTCAGCTCAGCCGCTGTCTGGCTTAGTTTTCCAATTGATTCACAAATGCCTTCAGCCGACGCACCAAATGAAGCCATTGCGAATACTGCCACTACGATAAATTTTTTCATCTTGAATCCCCTGTGTTTGTGTAACTACATCATCGCCTACGATTCAATCTACGTCAAGGCTATTGTGATAAAATAATCTGCATCACCGGAGGTAACAAATGAAACTATCAACGCGCGGAAAGAATTTAATTAAATCTCATGAAGGGCTGGTGCTTGCAGTCTACCCTGACCCGGCAACCGGAGGCGCCCCGTATACCGCCGGATACGGCCATACCGGAAACGACGTCAAGCCGGGAATGAAGGTCACGCAGGCAATGGCTGACGCATGGTTTGATAAAGACGTAGCAAAGTTTGAAAGCGGTGTCTCATCGCTCATTACTGCGCCGACAACTCAAGGCCAGTTTGATGCGATGGTGTCGCTGGCCTATAACATCGGCCTTGGTAACTTTGGCAAATCAACTCTGTTGAAAAAGCATAACGCCCGCTGCTACACCTGCGCCGCCGACCAGTTCCGGGTGTGGAATCGCGCTAATGGCAAGGTCATGAACGGACTCACCAAGCGCCGCGCAGCCGAACGTGAGGTGTACATGTCATGAAGCGCCTCAGTAACTGGCTTATCGGCATTTGGGCATCATTCTGCTCGCTGATTCAGCTCTGGCCTGATGCCATGGTTCACGTATGGGCTTTCATGCCTGAAGACCTCAAGTCTGCCATTCCGCCGATTGCGGTCAAGGCAATCAGCTACAGCATACTTCTTGCCTCGCTGTTTGGAAAAATGCACGGCATGAAGAAAGAGATTAAGGCGCTGAAAAATGATTCTGCAAATCCTCAAGGCTAACTGGAAAGTTATTGCGGCCATTATTGGCGTCGCACTTCTGGCATTGATTATCTACGGAAAGTGGGTTAATTACGGAAAGGAGAAGTATAACTCTGGATATCTGGCCGCCGTAGAGGCGCAGAAGGTAAAAGACAAAGAGGCAAGCGAACAACATGAGCAAGATAAAAAGACCATCGAGCAAGAAGCGCAAGGCCGCATTGATGCCGCGCGTGCTGATGCCGCTGCTGCTGCTGTTAAGTCTGGCAGGTTGCAGCAACAGCTCACCACAATCAGAAAGCAGCTCGTCGATTATTCCCGCGCTGAGTCCATTGGCAATCCAGCCTCAAACACCGGAGTTTTGCTTGCCGACGTGCTCAGCAAATCTGTCGAAAGAAACAGACAACTGGCAGAATACGCTGACTCAGCAAGAGAAGCAGGATTGACTTGTGAGGCGCAATATAACTCTCTGAGGTCAGCTAATGCTAAATAAAGAGAAGCGCGAGGAGTATGACAGAATGGCGTCTAATGTGGCGTCAGGCAGGGCTGGTTATCAACCAGCACGCAAAAGCCGGTATAGCAAGTCGGCAAAAGATGAATATGGCTCTGCACCTCAATTCCTGTAGCAATAAAAAAGCCCCGTAAAGGGGCTTTGCTGTCAACTAATAACCATCCAGTCGCTAGCGATCATATCGGTTTGGCTTGCCAGCCATGGCACCAGTTTCCCATCAGCCGTTTTCATGCAGATAAAAGGTAGCGTATTAAGCCCGTCAACCCCATCAATGTCGCACTCAAAATCCCATGCTCCCCCTGCTATCATGAACAGGAACATCCCCTTTCCATTCCACCCGTTTCTTGCGACCTTGCATCCAATCCCCATCTCCTCTAATGCCTCACCAAAGCTTAAAGACATTTTTACACCTCATTCGTATAGTGGTTTCATCTCATAGCCAAACATGGCTGCATTCTGATGCTCAACACTACCAGCAAATGCCAGATATCGGCGACCACGATTGCTGGTGATGATGTAGGCTACCGGCTCTCGATTCATAACTTCACCATTGACGCTTTGCTTACACTTTTGTTGATGTGCTGGATGCACTTGATAATCACCCCAACCTCATCGTGAGTAAACAGGCTGCAATCATATGCAGCATTGACTTTGTCGCCAGTCACCTCAATAGTCAGGTGCTTGCCTTTAAATCTCGCAGCAAACCCATTGCACTCAAAGTGCCCGTATTCTTCTGCTTCGATGCTTTTGCATTGTGCCATCACTTCACCTCCCCATTCAGTTCATTAACAATTAATGTTGCATAGCCAGCAATGTCTTTCCAGCTATCGTCGTATGTCGGGTCGCCATTCAGGATGCGGCAGATTTTATGCTGAATCATGTCGAGTGCTTCCTTCTGGCTCGCCGTCAGGTTGCTCCAGCCGTCAACGTCGCGCATGGTGTCTTTCAGTGACTGCATGATATCCGCTCCGTCTTTGAACTTTCCATAGCGGCCGCCGCGCTCGGTAATGAGGGCTTCTGTTGTGGTTATCAGGCTTTCCTTGATTTCCTTATCAATTATTTTTGACACATCCTGCGCTGTATTTTGTATCGCCTGTGTCAGATATGTGCCGCTACTGACTTCACTGGCATTTATTGGCTCACGATGGGCAATAACAATATCTCCAACCTTTTCGATATCTTTATCTCGCCCTGCGTAATCCAAGCCGAGATGGTATACCCTGCCAGTTGATGCTGATTTCACAACAAGAATAGCGCCTGGGTGGCCGTCAAAATCTGCTTCACTTCCTTTATGGTATTTGTATTTCATTTCACCACCTCAAATTTAATTTTCACCACCTCATCACTTGAGGCGCCATTCTCAACGACCCATTTATATGCGTCAAACCGGTCTTCAAAGACAATCATTCTTGGCGGGGTGTCATCACTATCCCCATTAACATAAGAAACCGGGGCGCCACTGTCGTTTATTACCGTCCACCTCTCCATCACATCACCTCAATGTAACCTTGTTTTTCTCATCCACGCTGAAGTGCTCACGCACAAACGCATACATTTCTTCAGCGCTCCATTCACGCATTGCTACGTAGCAGTGCGCGTAATATCTGACATCTCGCAGGCTTAACGGCTGGCGCTTAGCGATAATCTCAGTCAATACTTCCAGTGGTTCTTTGCGTTGTCTCGCCATTGTCGCTCTCCCGTGAAAATCATCTTGACGAATCTACGTCAATTAGTCAATACTCTGTGTTGTAGATTGTACCATAATGACAAAAGGTGGTGTGGAATGAAGAAGTGGCAGGAGGTGACGGAGATTCATAAGCGCGATTGTCGGGAGACTCTGCAAATTCTAAATGTGCCAGAGTCAATCATTAAATCTATCGAGCAGCGCATTGACCTGGCTGCTATGGAGGCCGCCCATGAAGCCGAGGAAGCGCAAATGTTGTCATGGATGGACAGAACTCTACCGGGCGTTTTACATCGTGGTAAGACTACCGATTGAAGATGATGATGGGTATCTGCACAACCATAGTCAGGTGCTCAAATATTATGGCGTTCACTACAAAGTGCTGATGGAGAGAAAAAATGACTACTGATCAGATATACGAAAAAGAGTTGCTGAACAAGCTGGAAGAACTTGATCGCACTCGCGCATGGGTTGAAAGCGAATTGCGCGAGGTTCGCAACCGCATGCAACGGCAGGTTAACCGCGAAATTATTGAGTGGCGCGAAGGGCGCCCGCATTTTAGCAACATTGGTGAATGGGTGGCGAAATGAAACCAATGATGAATGATGATGGTCTGCTGGAGTGCGCCCACTGCGGCTCAATGGATATCGGAATTGAAACTGATGATGATGGGTGGCGATACATTGAATGCGGCGAATGTGAAATTCGAACGGCAGAATATCGAAATGACGAATTAATGCGCAGGAGATGGAATACCAGAAATGGCCACCTCTATACCGCTGACGACTACAAACAGGATGCAATGGAGCGCGCAAATGGACTTTAAGACCCAGCTCATCAGCATTATCGAACGGCACCCCGGCGCGACTAATGCAATGCTTCGCAAGCAGACCGGCGTCAATGACCGCGTCAGAATAAATCTCTGCCTGGTAGAGATGGAAAAAATGGGGTTTATTGTCAAAGAGGAAGGGATAAGTCATAGTCGGCGATGCTTTAAGTATTTCCTCAACCCCGATAATACTGCGCTTGATTTGGCTATTCAGCAACATCTTGAGGCGCACCCGGGCAGCAAAAGCAAACAGATATCATCCGCCATTGGGGTGAGTTACACCACCATCAAAGCGCGAATGCGATATCTGGCAAGCATTGGTCAGGTTGACCGTGAAATGCTTCCCGGCGGAGCATGGAAGTATTACTGGCAGGAGGTCATCCCGTTTGGCATGAGCCGTGACAGGATGATGTTTGAAAAGCTGCTTGCCGGGGCGCGCCAGTCATGTGGGCGGTAAAGCATAAATCAGGAAACGTGCTGTTTGTCACTAACTGTGAGCGTACGGCCAATAATCGCCGCGAGATGGGGTGGATAGTGAAAGAAGTAAAGATGACAAGTAGAGAGCAGTTTGATGATTTTGTGCGTGAAAATCTACATCCTGGCGCAAGCAATGCAGTAATCAGGCTTTGTTGGCGCGCATGGCAAGCATCACGCGAAGCCATTGAGATTGAACTTCCAGAGCATCAAGACCCGGCGGATTTTTTCTGTGCTGTTTATTCAGTTGATGGGGTTATATCTGCATTAAATAAACATGGATTAAAGGTGAAAGCATGAAACTACAACTTAACGAAATCATGAAAGCAACGATCAGCGAACTGGATGACATTGATATGACGCTTGCCTTTGAGATTGAGGCTATCGAGCTCCAGCTTGCTGGCAATCAGAATGGAAATAAGGTATGGAGAGAGAAAGCCATGAAGGCGAAGGGACATATGCAGCGCACCCGCGCGCTGGTTCGCACTCGCCTTGATAAGCTCTACTACGGCGAAGAAAGAATGTTGCACGGCGCCATTCTGGCTGAAATCCGAAAAACGATGCCTGTCGGGAAATTCATGGATGCCGTAAACCGCGCAAAAGTTAACTGCGGAATGTTAAATAAGAATAGTCCTCAATAAATTCTCTTCCGTGGCTGTTACCTTGCATTAAGGAGGTAGCAGCCATGCCAATCATACTGATATCATTCTTTGCTACTCTTTTCGCTTTTACCGCATCTCCGCTTTACCTTCTCGCGTCCGTTTCGTGGTGCATATTCATGGTGTGTTATAATCCGGGTATAAAGTAAGCGCGGAGAAAGGTCATGATTGTCAAAATTGGCGACAAGTGGGTCGTTAAATCTAAGGATGGCTCGCACCAGTTTGGCGAGTACGACACCGAAGAGGCGGCGAAAAAGCGCCTTGCTGAGGTGGAGGCATTCAAGCACATGAATAATAAATTACAGGTTAACATCCTGTACACTATCAACTCAGCCAGCAACATCAGTGAAAAAATTATTGATGGCGACCCGCATTATGTCATCAAGAATGTCGTGCCGGTGGTGGATGACATTGTCATGAATGGCGGCCTGTACCCTGGCGATGAGATTAAAAAATCATTCCATGGCCTTGACGGGAAACCAGCGCCATATGACCACCCGAAGATTGACGGAAAATATGTGTCAGCCAACATGACACGGGCCGCCAATCAGTTCAGCGTCGGTGCATGGATTGAGAACTCATCTCATGACGGCAGCAAGGCGCTGGTAGACCTTTATATTAATAAGGTGGTAGCTGAGCGCTCTGATAAAGGCAAAGAATTGCTGTCGCGTATTGATGGTCTCAAGGCCAACAGCGCCGATGCCGAACCTGTTCAGGTGTCTACTGGCCTGTTACTCAACCGTGAGCAGGCATCAGGAACTTCCAAGGGTAAAAAGTATTCCTGGATTGCCAGAAATATGGAGTGGGACCACCTCGCCATTCTTCCGCCTGGCATTCCCGGTGCTGGCGGCCCTGCTGATGGTGTCGGTATCTTTGCTGCTAACGGCGAAGACATTGAGCGCGTCGTGGTTAACCTTGAGGAATCAGCCATTCCCGACGAAAGTGCAAACAAAATCAAATGGTGGCAGCGTGCTATCAACTACATAACTAGAAATAGCGACCTGTCTTTTGATGAGATTGCCGATCAGATACGCGGCAAAATGAAAGAGGAGTTATCCCAGGATAGCTGGCCTTTTGTGTTTGCTGTTTATGATGATAAGTTTGGCGTTGAGATTGATGGCGTCAAGTATATGCAGTCCTACGTTATTATAAATGATGTGGTACAATTAGTCGGTGAACGGGTTAAGGCTGTTTATAAAACAGAACTTGAACCGGTAAAATCAAACGAAGGGGAAATCTCAATGACTAACGAGGAATTACAGGCTGTATTAGCCGATGCCCTCAAACCGGTTCAGGAATCGTTGACCGCAGTCAACCAGAAACTGGCCGATGTGGAGGCGCAAAACAAAACCCTGCGCGACCAGCTGCAAGCCAATGCCGCACAGGAAGAAACCGCAATGCGCGCCGCCATTATGGCTGAGCTGAAGTTGCCGGAATCTGCTGTTAATGCGCTGACTGGCGAAGCACTGCGTGAAACGTATGCACTTACCAGCAAAGCGGCTCCGATTTCCGGCGGGTTCCAGCCGAACCGTGCCGAAGAAGATTTTGATATGGAGGCACCTGAATAATGGCTACTATCCGTTATGGCACCATCATCGGCGGCCCGGCCCGCAGAAACGACCCGCAACTGCGCGAAGGCCTGATGAACGTCTCGCTGCAACCTGGCGCGCTGGTCGATTTCAACTCCTCTGACAAAATCATCGCGCATGCGACTGCTGGCGGTCAGGGTTTCCCCTACGTTCTGCAACACAACTATGTTGGCGGCGGTGACGTGAGCGAAGCTGTACCGGCGAATGCTACCGGCATGGCAGTACAATGCGAATTTGGCGTAACGTATCACGCTCTGGTTGCGGCATCCTCCGCACTGGTAAAAGGTACTCCGCTGGCAAGCAATGGCTCCGGCGCGTTAAAAGTTGCTGGCACAGGTGATAAAATCCTGTTCTATGCGTATGAAGCCTACACCGTAGCATCTGATGGCGCTGAACTCGTTGCAGTTCGTCGCGCTGGCAATGCTGCAATGCCTGCGGCGTAAGGAGCCGAACAATGGAAAAGATTATCTTTACGAAAGGCCTGATCGCCAACTCGCAGGTGGTTAGAGAGCAGTGGCGCCATCTGACCGTTGACCGCAAGGTTTTCATCAATGGTGAAAACGCTCTGGCGAAAGAATACGGCGTAAACGCCACCGCGCTGGTAACGAAGGATTACTGGCGAGAAGTGGACGACGTGACCACCCGTGTATTCCGCAACGAGTCCGGCATGGACATGATGGCCGACCTGATGACACTGGCGACCAACATCAACATCGGCAAGACCGTGGCAATTAGCCGCATGGCCTCCGATGCTGGTAAGGTTGTGCGCACCATCTCCGGTCAGGAGCCTGAAGACCTCGATAAAACCCGCTATTCCTACAGCGGCGATGTAATCCCGATCTTCAAAACCGGCTATGGCCGTGAGTGGCGTGAGCTGCTGGGTATGCAGTCTGAAGGTTTCGACCCGCTGATTGATGACCAGGAAAGCACCACCTTCAACCTGCGCGCAGACATGGCGGATTATCTGCTGGTCGGCGACGCAAGCCTGAACGTGAACGGCGTTTATACTGCTTACGGCATCACCAACCACCCTAACACCGTGCAGCTCAACCTGAGCACCTCTGGTACTGGCGCGCTGAACATCGACCTGCAAACGGCAACTCCTGATGAAATCGTTGAGTTCTTCAACCAGGATTTCCAGGCGGTTCTGGATGCGCAGAACGTATTCGAGCCGGTTACTCTGTGGGTTTCTCCGTCCGTGCGCCGTTCGTTCAGCCGCCCGTATTCCAATGCGGCAGGCTTCAAAGGCGGTACCATTGAGGATTATATCCTCGCATTCGGCAAAACCGGCAACGTTGGCCGCATCGCGTCTATCGGCACCAACTTCAAGCTGACCGGGAACCATTTCGTCGGCTATGTGAAGAATGCGCTGTATATCCGCCCTCGCGTCGCTCAGCCGGTATCTACCTATGCAGAGCCGCGCACCACGCCGCACGCTAACTTTAACTTCCTGACCTGGGCTGCTATGGGCCTGCAAATCCGTAAGGATTTCAATGGTCGAAGCAAAGTTTTCAACGGCTACGGCACGCAAACCGCGCTGTAAAAATAAAGGGGCTAACTTGCGAAAAAGAAGATCGATTCGCAAGCCTGAGCCAGTAGATGTGAGGGGGATGTGCGCAGTTCCTGGGTGCACGAACCCTCAAGTATCAAATGGCAAAGGTAAATTTAAAGCAGTGTGTAATGCACATCATCGCATTCGGACAAAATCTCAATATGCATATTTAGCATTCAGGCATGATTCTTGTGATCATTGTGGTTTTATTCCTGTCCACCCATGCCAATTAGAATGCGATCATATTGATGGTAATCACAACAATAATGATGAGTGCAACATACAAACTTTGTGTGCTAACTGTCACAAGCTGAAGAGTTTTCTTTGCGGTGACTACACTAATTAATTATTAGAGGTTATCATGGCTAAATATGAAGTGATCGCCAGCGGAATCTTCGTCAAGGATAAAGACGGCCGTCTGCGCGAGCTTGCCATTGGCGACGTGATTGACGAATCCACTCCGCACATTGAGTCAAAACTTCGCCCGGTTAGTGAGAAAATTCTGGAAGTTGCAACTCCGCAAGAATCGCAGCCAAAGGCGAAGAAAACCAAGTAAAATAAACCCGCAAACAAGCGGGTTTATTATTGGGGGGTTATCATGGCTGTCAGGTACGAAATAAACACAACTCCGGCTGACGGAGAGGTTTTGCTTAGCGAAACCATGTCAGCAGACTGGACTGCATTGCAGGTGCAGATTGTGCCATTAAACTCTTCCGGCGGTCATGCACCATTAACAAGCGGCTCTGTCTCCGTAATGGTATCGCCGTTTGCATCTGGTGACTTCTGGATTGACGTTAACAATAATAATTATTATGGCGTAGCACTGCGACTGAAGGTGATCAAGTCTCAGCTTCCTGCTGGCGTTGCTTCCCTGAAAGTCCTGGTATGGCGAGCTGACACCTCAGTGCCATCAAGTCAGGTTGTCGCTCAGTCCTACTCGGAGCTTGCCAATAAGCAAGGGAAGCTATTCACCGCATCGCGTCGCGTGACTGATGTCGCTGGCGGGGCTAACCTTGACAGCATTTTTATTACCGGCTCAAAACAGGTTGTGTTTAATCAGCGCATCATTGGCTACACCGGCAAAGGTGTCGTAGCGTCAATCTACCGTGGAGCCGTAGCTACTGGCGGCACCGCTGCGGAGATTAATAACCCAAATGACATCGCGCCGCATACTGCAACGGCACAACTTCTAACTGGCTCTACGGTGATAAGTATCGGTCAGCTGACGGTGGCCGCGACGTATAGTGAAGGGAACGCATCAAACCAGGGGCAGGGTAATTCACAGGCAAAACTTGGTGAGCAGGTCATCATGGCGCCTAATACTACCTATCTGTTACGCATCACGTCCCTGGATACTGCGGCGCAAAATATCAATGCTTACGTTTCGTGGTTTGAGGATGACGCTTATCTTCCTTGATAAAAGAAAAGCCCCGGAAGGGGCTTTGTTTATTGTTTGTCCGGGTCGGCGTAGAAATTCAGTAGCTTTATGAAATCTCTTTTCCCTGAATGATTAAGATAAAATCCGGCAATTTCATTAAATACTTCATTTGATGCTTTTACAGAGCAGCCCATGTTGAGTACGTCACGGGCTGCAATGGCCGCTTTTTTTGTTGTTTCTTTAATGCTCATCACTAAATCCTCACTTATGGTCACGAATGTGAATAAGGTTATCAATCAGCCTCTGGATTGCGGCGTTATCTTTAAATGTGATGTAAATTTCAGACTCATCAGTATCATTAACTTCATCACCGGGAACGCCTCTATTTATTCTATTCGCAAAAGCTATTAACTTTTCTCCATTACAATATCCAGCTTTAATACCAACATACCCATCCCCAAGACGCGCAACTTTTGACCCATCATTCTGAGTAAAGACGCCATTCTTTTTCATAACTAAATCCTCATTGGTATAACAGTTATTTTTTGTTCTTGATGTAATGCTGCTTTGCGATATACAGCATCTCATCAAATGATTTTCCGGTAACGCTTCGGCATTGTCGATAGTGTTGTAACGCAGCCTCTATGGCCGCGTTGTCGATACCTGGTAGTTTTTCGCGCAGGTTTTTCTCTATGAATTGTTCTGGGTTCATTACCAACTCTCCACCACGTTTGCGCATTCATCATAAAATAAGAAATGCCTTGTTTTTTCTTCGTAACGCTTCATTTCAAATGCGATTATGTCCTCCTGATAGTGAATTTTCTCCACCTGGCGAGCCACGCCGTCCCGCATTAGGATGTGATCTCCTTCTTTTATGTTTTTCGCAACAGTGCCAATTGTAATCATCACAGCTTCTCCAGAATCGCCAGCACTTCACTCAACTCCGCAGAAGGAAGGCGCAAAAACTCCTCGGTCTCCTGTGCCACATGACCCTCAGCGACAACCATATGGTCTGCTTCTTTCAGCAACTGAATCAGGCGGTCAATCGGCTTAGCTTTTTTGGCCTTGAGCGTTTTCGCCGTCACCTTATCCTTGCCCTGCGCTTTCGCTTCCTCAACGGCAGCATCAATAACGTTAACAGCATCATCGCCATGCTCGCGCGCCACTGCAACGGCATTGGCATAGCTGATTTGGCCTGCGTTGATACGTTGCTTGATGGCATCAGGTACGTCACCAAGTGACAGGTGCATCTGCACATCAGAAACTGAGCGACCGACCTTCTTGGCGATTTCTTCATTCGTCCACCCGAACCCTTTCAGGCGCACATAAGCCTTTGCACGCTCAAGCGGGTCGAGTTGCTTACCCTGACTGGATGACACCATGAAGGCGATTTTATCCGCTTCATCGCCGGTGAAGTCTTTGCACTCAATGCGCGCAATTGGTACGCCGCGCTCAATGGCACGCAGTGCGCCAAGATAACGATGCTGGCCGTCAAGAATCTTAATGCGCTTTCCGTCAGCATCAGGAATAACAGTTAACGCCGGGATTGGCTGTCCTGACTCCCAGCACTGCGCGAAGTATTCAACGTGCTGCTCATCGGCTTCACGGATGTTGTATCCTGGCTCAAGGTAAAGCTGATCGACAGGAACCTGATAACCTTTGTTGACCACGATTCCGCCGCGAGTTTCTTTGTCTGAGTAAATTTTTCCTAGAGATGTCATCTTTTCCTCACTTTGATAAACAGATTGCGCTGGCAATGGCGAATCCGATAACGGTTAACGCAAGATTTATTTTGAACTTACGCCATTCTTTCAGGTCTTCTTTACGGATTTCGTGGCGGATCATATGAACTCCCCAATAGCCTTTAAATACTTCCTTCCATCATCTGTTAGTACAAAGCATGGGAAGCCAAATCTGGTTCCATTATTCGCATCCTTTACCAGCCCCAACTCAACGAGTTTCTGCCTTGATTTTGGCATCCAGTGTGCAGGGTATCCATTTGTTCTTCTTATTTCTTTAAGGCATTTAAGTTGATTTTTTGTTAATGAAATCATTTTGATTCCCCGAGTGCTTTTGCGATTTCCGCTCGCGCTTCATCAATGATGTCTGAGTAGGCTTTTGGGTTTTCAGACTCAAGAGCCTCAAGAAGAGATATTGAGACCTCAAGTAGTCTTGGGGCGGAAGCGATGAGCTGTGCGTTAGCGAGCTGTTCGCCATCCGTTTTACCACCCAAATAAGGAGACCCGCAGCATCCACAACCATCAACCACAATGCATGATTGAGCAATAACCAAAAAGTCAGAATGGCTATCTTTATCATTACCGAATGCACCGCCAATTTTCCACGGGCCCGGCGTACCTTTGAATTCACCACTCATATTTCCTCCCGCGCTTTCAACATTGCATCAGCCATCAGATAAGAAAGTTCAGCAACCATGTTTTCATGGTGAGTAGCCACAGGGTGCTGATTGCTCTCTGGATAACTTGCCAGCCAGCCCTGCATCGCTTTTGCTGCGAAGTAATCACGGACAGTCAAACCTTCGTATCCTTGCGTTGGAAACGCAGGCCCGCTATTTTTTTCTTTACTCATCTTCATCACCTCTAACATTTATTGTTGTTTCTACGTCATCACTATAGCGACACCCTCAATCTACGTCAACACTTTATGATAAAATTAAACCAACAACACTCACCCCGCGCTGTTCCGTCCTGAAAAACGTAAGGCGGCGAAATTGGATATAGCAATCGGCGTTATCGTCATAGCGTTTTCGCTGGTTCAGGTGTACAGATGCTGGAAGTTCATCATTCGGAGAATAATTAATGAGAGACGCGCTTCAGCACGCCGCAAACCAGATAATTAGTGGCACTGTCGGCCAGGTAATCGACAAGGCCGGTTATACGTCCATTGGTACGGGTCTTGGCCTGAAGGTGGCAGAGCAGACGCCGGTCGTACAATCATACATTGCCTCAATGATCCCCCACTCGATTACCGAGTGGGCGGCGGTAGCCTCTATACTTGGCGCGCTATCACTGGTGGCAAAAAACCTTTTTGAGATGTGGTGGAAGATTCGGGAGAGCAAAAAGAATGGCAGCACCGACAGCAAGTGAACTTGTCGCCGCTATGGCGTCAAGAGGCGTAACTATCACCACGGCGGACGCAACAGGTATCCTGTGTCTGGTGGCGAGCATCACAGAGTGCCTTGAGATTAATTACCCTGAAGACACATGCAGGCAGGATGCAATTCTGCTATGGGCATCCATCCTGATCGCCTCAAATACAGCTGGGAGATACATCACCAGCCACCGGGCGCCATCTGGTGCGTCGCAGTCATTTGGCTATGGCAGCAAGCCGTGGATGGCCCTTTACAATCAGATGAAACTACTCGACACGACAGACTGCACAGGTGACCTTGTGGAAGAGCCTGACGGAAGTGCAAAGCCGTGGTTTCGGGTTGTTACCGGGAGTAAGTGCAGATGAAAACGTCAACATTAACTGTAAATATCGCAATCCGTAAATGGTGCATGCCGTTGCTGGTTATTCTGGTATTGCTGCGCCTTCCTGTTCCGCGCTGGGTTTATACTCTTGAGGCCGCGCCATGTCAGCAATAGCGAGATGGAGCTATACGCAGCCATGCACAATCTGGCGACTTACTGGCAAGGATAAGTATGGCAAGCCAACATTTACGGCGCCAGAATCCCTCATGTGTGATTATGGCTTCGATAAGAATCTGACCACCGGCACGGCTGGAAATGAGATTATACAGAAAAACACATTCTGGACGGAATATCAGGATGCGTCTGTTGGCGACTTCATCATGCTCGGCACCATTACCAGTGCTGACCCGCTGGCCGCCGGAGCTGACCAGATTAGAAACGTCGTGAATTACGGCAATACGCTGGACCGCAATGACCTGCCTGATTTTGCACTGGTAACGGGGTGATGTATGGCCGCAAAAATGCGAGGTATCCAACAGGCAATTAAGCGCACTCAGCAGATAGTCGGAGAGATTACTGGTGAAAAGGCTGTGCGGGCCATAAAGAGCGCCAACTTTATTATCCGTACTGAAGCAGCCAGCATGACGCCTGTTGATACATCCAATCTCATAAACAGTCAATATGATACAGTTGAGGTGAATGGCACACGTATAACCGGGAAGATAGGGTATACAGCAAAATACGCCCTGTACGTACACAATGCGCCAGGTACGCTAAAGGGACAGCCTCGCGCCCACTTTGGCAAGACAAGTAACCGCTCTGAATTCGGGCCGCAGCAGGTCAGGGAGTTTGGTGGTGGCTCATTACAGGGAAACTATTGGGACCCGAGCGGCGAGCCTAAATTCCTTCTCAAGGCTGGCGAAAACACACGCGAACTTGTCGATCAGGTAATTAAAAAAGAGATGACGCTAAAATGAGAGATATGCTTGAGCTTGTTGACCAGTACCTTAGCGATGCCGGTCTTTATGACGGGTGGACTAATCAGCTTGAGTTCTGGAACGATAGCGAGGTTGGCACCGAACGCTTTATGGTGCTGCAATCCAATGGCGGGACGAACGTAAGCAAAGACCTCAGCAATGATTATTATTTTTCGCTCTATGTTGTCGGCCAGCAGGGTCAGTACAACATCGAGGAAACAAAAGCAAAGGCGCTTGATGTCATCTCATATATCAAGGAGCATCCAGTTGATAGTTGTATTGGCATGATTCAGTTGCAGGCGCCGCTTGGCCGCCCGACGCTTACGACAGAGCAACGGCCTGTTTATGAATTGTTACTGAGGGTTGTTTTTGGTGAATAAAAAAGGCCGCTAATGAGCGGCTTTTAATAGTCATTACTACATAATAAATAATCAATGGCATCGCCAAAAGATTCGAATCTGGCATCATATCTCCCGGCAGAATTTGCAACAATATACCACTTCCCGACCTTTGATATACCAGCAATCCTGCTGTTATTTTGGTCAGCTATGCGCCAGTAGTCATCGTGGATTTTTTGGATTTGTATCATTGCTCTCACCGAAGATGGTTCCCGCGACAGGATTCGAACCTGTAATCATCCGATTATGAGTCGGGTGCTTTAACCAGTTAAGCTAAACGGGAATTTGGTGCACCATACTGGATTCGAACCAGTTACCGATTGCTTAGAAGGCAATTGCTCTGTCCTGATGAGCTAATGGTGCTTAGGGTTGTGGTGGCCGGTGCTGATCTCCGGCTTGCTACCTGGATTGGCCGGGAGGGTTACGTCCCCGTATAGCTATCCCGAATTTTCGCGCATCAGCCTGCGCATTCACCACAACGGAAAGAGCACTGACTTCGAGCAGACCTTGGGCCCAGGAACGACGATAAATCTCAATGCTCTTACCTGTTGTGTGCCCTGATTTATTAATCACATCTCAGGGCCGCAATGCGCCGAATTCATTGACAAGGAGTCGGAAGACCTTGCTGGTGTTTAGCCGTTAGGCTACTGCCAGATACATTTCTTCGTTTGCATTTATCTTTGTGGTCAGTTTCTAAAAACCCGCAAAGTCGCCACGAAAACTATCGGAAAGAGCGCTTTAAGCCTTACCACATCTACTTTTGCGCATAAGTCGTCACCTGTGCGGGGATGTCCCCTGAAGCTACTTAACAGCGCCCTTACCTGATAGTTGCCGGTTACGCGTCCGGCGTCTTTCGACCGCTAATTTGATCACTTCTTCAAATTAAGCTTTCATCCATTTTGGTCACCTTCCTTCCAAGAAGCCAAAATTAAACAAACATAATTCTGCATCAAGAGTCTTAAATCTACACCACCAATCAAAACCTGTCAACATGATATAATGCGATTGTTTAGCTAAACACAGAGGATTCTAAACATGGCTATTTGTGCAAATGATAACGGCATCATCACAGGTCGCCAGTCGCTCATTGAGCTGGCTGATGGCTGCTGGGATGCTGTGCCAGCAGAGGAAGACTGGAAGTTTTTTGCTCCCATGACCTCAAAAGGCGTCGACTTCAGCCCAAGCACCACCACTTCAGAGGCTGATGATGGCGATGGCTTTGTTGCTACGCTGGTCACCACCGCAGACCTCACCATTTCCGGTGATTTTGAAGTTCGCAAGGCTGACAAGGCTGATGAGTATGGCGTACACAACCTCATCAAATACTTTGTCACCGAAGTAAAAGCTCGTCGCCAGCCGTCACTGTGGGTGCGTCAGACTACCGGTAATACCGTTGTCGTTGCTTACTGTAACATTACCGCTCTGAGCTATGATGGCGGCACCAACGACATCATCACCGGCTCTGTTGAATTCAAGCCGTATGATGGCTCTACCGTTGATGTGTCCAGCATCGAAGATTTGACGCTGACTACTGATATCAACCCAACCCTGAGTGTTGCCTCCGGCTCTGCTCTGACGCTCGGACCGGTGGTTGCGTCTGGTGGTGTCGAGCCTTACACCTATCAGTGGTATAAAGGCACTACGCCAATCAGCGGTGCTACTACCGACACGTTCACCAAGGCCACCGCCGCCGCAGGTGATGCGGGTACGTACTTCTGCCGTGTGATGGATTCGGCAACCAGCCATGATTACGTTGACTCCACCAAGTGTGTTGTTACCGTTACGGCATAAAGAAAACCCCCGAAAGGGGGTTTATTTTAATGTCCAGCTGATATTGTTAACAAAGAATTTACTGTTAACCCTTTTCACAAGCCCTCTTTTTTCCATATCCTTTAGCTTCCTTAGCACGGAAGGTGTATCTATTCCTTTGTATATGTAAGATAGTAGATTTCTCACATAATACGTTGGCTCACCATCACTCATTTTCCCAAGGCATTTCAAAACATCATGGTCCTGAATAAGTGCTATTCTCATGCTTTCCTCGTCTTGTTCTTGATGCCCCACAAAATCAGATTGGCGATAAACTCAGCGCGTCGCAGGTGAATTGCTATCGCGTAGTTTATGTCGATGCGCTGGCCTGTATATGCAGATATCACATCTTCGTCGTCTTTGTTAACTGGCATTTTTAGACTCCTGCATCATAAGGAAGGCAATCATGGCGGCGCGGAGTGGGTTTGCATCAAAGACGGCATCAGAGCTTGCATAAAAACAAACTTCAGAATCTCCGGTGATGCCATCAATTACTGTTTCAATCGGCGCCGCAATCCATTTGTTATCGAGTGATACGATACTAATCTTGTTGCCAACAATAATCGGCCATGCATCTGCTGGATTGTTGCAAAAATCCTTATAATCAATGTAGTCAAAGTACTCATTCCCATCTTCATTTTTAACAGTAAACCAGACCATGTCCCCACTGCGATCTTGATAATGCTTTACATCAAGACCAATCGACAAAGCAACGGCTTGGTTAATCTCAAAATCACTCATCTTGCTGTAATCAATGCTCATCTCTTATCCTCCACCACTACGCCAATCTTAGCCAGCAACAAAATCGCCTTTACGCGGGCCTCTTCATAGGTGTAACCCTGATCGATGTAAAGGTCGATGTAAAATCTCAAATCAGCATCAGTCTCGTTCATATTTCAAACCCTCAATCACCTTATGCTTTCAATCTACGTCAGTTTTGCGCCCCCTGTCAATGGTATAATTACGTCATTGTGAAAACAGGATTTAGACATGAGACAACGCACACCGCTAACAGAAATCGGAGAGATGCGCATCTCCCTGGCTGATAAGTCTTTTTTCTTCAAACCATCATTTGCGGCGATGAATGAGCTTGGCTCGCCGAAAGAGATTGTCGAGCTGTACGCTACGCTTAATGGCTATGAATACGCGGCCATACTCGGAGCCATTCAGTCAATGCCGTATGGCGCGCAGATTCAGGTGGCAAAAATACTGTCACGTCCTGCCTATGGTAAGAAAGTGCTCAGCGCCGCCTGTCTCATCATGCAGTCCTGTTGCGATGATGATATCTCGGTGCTCATTGGGTCATGGAAGCCGACTCCGCGCGGTGTAAAGTACGTCACCGGAAGAATGCCAGTAAATGACATTATTATTATTGCTCGCAACCTGATGGAGCATGGCATCATCGGCAAGTCTCCGCTCAAGGTTCCTCAGCGGTCGGAAAACCAAAAGCGCACAACCAGTGAGTTGAGAATGTCGGATTACATCATCTCAGCTCGCACTCATTTCGGAATCACCCGTGAGGAAGCGGAAGACCTGACCATGACCGAGTATCAGCAAATGATAAAATCAAAATACCCGGAACCGGAAGGCATGACGCGCGAACAGTATGATGCGTCGTATGAGCGGGCCAAGCTGAATAAACAGAAACTGAAAGAGAAAGCCGCCAGAAAGGCCGCTAAAAGCAAAGGAGCAAAATAATGGCAGAAGAAGTTGGCGGCATTGTCTATGAGGTTGGCATGGAGGTTTCAGGCCTCACTGCTGGCGCTAAACAGGCAGAGGATGCACTTGACAGCATCGACAAGTCAGCGCAGAACTCATCAAAAAGCATGGATAAGCTGGATGGTGCGGCATCATCATCTGGTAAAGAGCTTTCAGCCCTGGCAAAAATTGTAAGCTCCATTGATGCAACGCTGAAGGATATGGCCTCATCGTCGAAGACTGCCGCCAGTTCAGTAGAAGCGACAACCTCCAGCGTCACTGGCGCCGAGCAAGTTATTGCAGCACTAAACCAACAGCTCGCACAGATGCAGCAGGCGCAGGTATCCGCGAACGCAACCGGCCTTGCACTTCAAAACTCAGTCAATCAGGTCACTCAGGCAATTCGCGCGCTTGGCGCTCAGTCAACTGAAACAGGTGGCTCAATCTCTGGCATTGACAGAATGATTGAGAGTCTTGGAAACCAGATCGCAATCCTCGACGAACAAGCGGAAAAGGGCGCAAGAAGTTCGGCGATACTGGCTGCACAGCTTCGTGCGGGAGATAGCGCCACTGACGCACAGAAAGCAAAAATAGCTGAGCTTACTGGCCGCCTGTATGATATGAAAAATGGCACCGAAGCCGCCGGGAAGTCCACCGGTAACTTTAAAAATATAATGCAGCAGGGTGGCTATCAGATACAGGACTTTATCGTTCAGGTTCAGGGAGGGCAGTCTGCGCTTGTGGCATTTAGTCAGCAAGGTTCGCAGCTGGCTTCTGTTTTTAGCCCCGTGGCAGGCGCCGTGCTGACCATCGCAACGGTTATTGCTGGCTCACTGATAGCGTCACTCGGAAACGGTAAAAACGCCGTTGATTCACTGAAAGAAGCCATAGCGACCATGGATAGCGTCGTGTCGGTTTCATCTTCTGGCGTCGCTGTCTATACCGACAAATTCGCCCAACTTGCAAAAGCCAACTCAGCGGTAGCTACTCTAATGCGCCAACAGGCGCAGCTGGAGTTACAGGCGGCTCTATCTAAAGTCTCAGCAGAAGTCACGAAGGCATCAAGTGACTTTATCGGATTTGGCGATTCGCTTGTTTCATCACTTGGTGGCGGCTATGCCAGCGTGAAGCTTTTCAATGACTACATGTCACAGCTTAATATCACAACGAATAGCTGGACAGAAGCCATTAAACAAGCGTCAGCAGCGGGCCAGGCCGGTCAGACGTCAATGAATGGCATGATTGCCACGGTAGGCGCGTTAGCTGGTAAATTCCAGCTCTCAGACCAGCAGGCTTTCGAATTCGCAAAACAGCTTTCTGATATTGCAAAAAATCCATCTGATGAGAAATTGCAGGCTCTGGTTGTCACTCTGCAACGAGTCGGTGAGGGAACGTCCAGTGGCGCAGCAACGGCGCGGGAATACGCGAAAAGACTGCTTGAGATTGCAACCAGCAGCGCTGATGCAACACAGCGCCTTCGACTGCTGAAGCAAATGACTGATGAGTTAACTGACTCTCAGGATAAGGCGTTGCAGCAGGCTAAGCAGACCCTTTTCATTGAGCGACAGACTGGCGTAGAGAAACAGAAGGCGCTCGCATGGCGTGATGCTGAGAATCAGGGGTTAAAAGCCGGGACTCAGGCATTTCGTGACTATTACAACGTTCGCCTACAAACCTATCAGCAACAGGAGAAAAATGCACAAGCCCTGAAGGATGAGCGTAGCGCGCAAAGTGCGGCAAACTCAGAGGCAAAAAAAGCAGCCACAGAGCAGGAGAATATCGCCAATAAACTTGAGCAGCTTCGACAGAAGTCACTGCTTACCGCTGAAAGTACAAGAGAGCTTAGCCGTGAACAGTCAATACTGGCTGCTCAGCAATCCCTTGGCAAGGGTGCCACTCAGGAGCAAATTAACCTTGCCGGGCAATATGCTGCTAAGGCATGGGATAATGCCAACGCGCTCAAGGCTCAGGCGGAGGCAGAGAAGAACAGAGTTGAAGCTGTCAAGGGATTTGCTGCATTAAAATCGCAGACATCCCCAATGTTTGCCGTTGAAACAAATTACCAGAAGGATTTAGTAGCGCTCAATGCTTACGCAGTGGCTTATCCGCAAAAGATAGCGGAGGTTGAGCAGGCCAGAGCGGCAATTGAGGAGCAATACCGCCAGCAGCGCCTTGATGCCATGTGGCAGGAGTGGAGCCAGCAGAACGCGGCCACACAAGCAGCCGCTGCTGCATTTGATGCTTTTGGGCAAACCGCAAGCAATGCCTTAACTGGCGTTTTGACTGGCTCAATGTCTGTTAGCGAGGCGCTACAGTCAATCGGCAGCACTGTATTGAACGCTGTGATTAACTCATTCGTTCAGATGGGTGTGGAGTGGCTTAAATCGGTGATTATGGGTCAGGTTGGGATGACCGCAGCCTCAGCTATGGCAGCGACTCAGGCCCAGCTAATCGCAGCAGCTATGGCGCCAGCAGCAGCAATGACCTCGCTTGCTACATCTGGAGCTAACGCAATCCCAGCTCAGGCTGGTATTGCTTCTACGGTTGGTGTGGCTAAAGCAATGTCTGTTGCCGGGGCATTAAAGAATGGTGGGCCTGCGCAGGCTGGCTCAATGTATCAGGTCGGCGAGAATAACCTCCCTGAAATCTTCCAGGCCAGCACAGGCAAGCAGTATATGATTCCAGGAGATTCAGGTAAGGTTATCAGCAACAAAGACCTGACCGGCGGAGACAGTGGTATCATTATTTATAATAATGTAACCAATACCAGCAGCGGAGCAACTACATCATCAACCGCAAGAGATAATGGTGACGGGTCTGTTACAATTGAGACGATTGTGGCAGATATTGAGGCTGGAGGCCCGATTTCAAACGCGATTACCAGTCACACCACTGCAACCAGAAGGGCAACAGAATAATGGCTATAGTTCCATACCCGTCATGGCTACCGCTTGCGCAGCGTGCCAGCAAGAATATGACGACTCAAACCCCATTCCGCAGCGATCAGCCTGCGGTTGGCGCGCCAATATTTCAAAAGTTAACTACCGATGTTGCAGTAACATGGAGTTTGACATGGGTCTTCACCATGGAGCAGGAGCGGGCTTTCATGCAGTGGTTAAGGAGTCCAAAGTATCTCAATAAATGCAACGAATGGTTTACAATGGATGTTGATCTTGGAGGTAGTGGCAGACAAAACCAGACATTGCATTTTACTGACTATCCAGTTCAAACCAGCATCAATGGTGGCGTCGTGACATGGACAGGAAATGTGATAACAAAAACGCTAAACAATAGCGATGATGATTATGATGACATTATCGTAGAGTATCCACCAAACCAAAGATTGTGGCTTGATGAGATTGTTAACAGAGACTGGCCGGAGTATCCATAATGCCAACATTGCGTGAATACCAGTCAAAAAGGCCAAACTGGAAGCTGTATGACACCATAACCTTTTATCATTCTTCATTTGGTTACGTCCGACTAGTTGGCAACGAGTTTTCTGATATTGTACTTGGCGGCCAGACTTACCAGCCAGTGCGCATGGACGTGACCAGAAGTCAGCAATCAAACACGCCGGTAATCAATGCCACGCTGAAGTTTGCAAGACTGGCAAATGACTTTAAGCAATATTTAAAGTTATGGTCAGGCTCTGGACGCATTGAGCCTATCACTGCGTTATACCAACGTTTTGACGAGACTGACAAAGACACACCATTAAAACCATATACGCTTTATGTGAACGATGTGACGCTTGATCAGTCTGATGTAACTGTCTCAATCTCCATAAAAAACCCAATCAATGGCAACGTGGCAAAACTTTATGACATTACAGAATTTCCCGGACTGCGTACCGTTTGACGATTTTGAAGAAATGATGACTGGTAAGCCACACGTCGACAGATGTTGTCACGTTGATGCAGTGGACTGCTGGGGACTGGTAGTGCTGTTCTATCGTCTTTGTATGAATGTCAATGTTCATCACGATGATTCATATTCAAGTGGCGGAGATTTTGTCACTTGTTTCAATGGGGAAGTTTCATTCTGGAAAGACACCGATCATCCAAAAATTGGCGATGTGGTGGTTGCTTATCGCGGGAGCCATCCGGTACACGTCGCGCTGTGGTGGGGTCGTGATAAAATACTGCATGCGCGAGAGAAAACGGCAGTCAAGACAGACCGCCTTAAAACACTCGAAAAATTATCAACAAAATTAAGGTTCCTGACTTATGCCGGTTATTCACATTCAGAAGATGCCAGGTGTTCCAAAAGAGACGGGTAATGTTCCTGCTGGCACTAATCTGTGGAGATGGCTGGAGAATTCCGGCCTTCCATATGATATCAGGATTGCGCTGAATGGCCGCATTTTTGGCCCTGATGATGAATTGTCGATATCGTTAAAGCAAAACGATATTGTTAACATTTACTGTCAGCCTCGCGGCGCCATTGGCGACCTTATCAGCACGATACTCAAGCCTGTAACTAAGGTTCTTTCTTTTCTGCTGCCAAAAGCATCAACGCCATCAACCAGCACCGGCACGACGGTTGAATCACCCAATAACAGCCTGAAATCGCAAACCAATATTGCGCGAAATGGAGAGGCAAGACCTGACAACTTCGGACAGATAAGGGCATTCCCTGACCTGATTCAGGAATCGCTTTTTGAATACATTGACGATCTGAAGTACGTAACCGAGTTCATGAATTTTGGCCTTGGGAAATACACCATTTCATCGGTTAGATATGCAGAAACAAACCTCGGGTCTTTACCCGGCGCCACTCATGTCATCTACAATCCAGGTGATGTGATTGGGCAAATCATTGAGCCTTACCAGTTCGACGGGCTTGATGGTCAGGAGGTTCCAGGGCTAAACGAATCGGATACAACCCCTGTTGAGTCTGCGACAACAACATCTGTCACCAGCGGTGATTATGCTGGCGGTCAGCTGTTAATGGTCATACCAAAAAATACTGATTTTGATTACTTTATGGGGCTATCTTTGCCGCACTCAGTAACATTAACAATAAATATTACTTATAATACAACATCTGGCCCTGTAACAAAAAATATCGAACTCAGCGGCAACATCATTTCAGCTGAGGAAACTGAGACAGGCGTCATTCCTGATATTCAGTATTTTTATAATTTCACCTTCAATAACCTGACTGGCGCAAATATTGGCAACCTGAGCGGCGCAACCATCAACAACACTTATTTTCAGATTGTGGATAATGAGGCGCTCGTTGTTGGCCCATATGTTGGGGCCGTGGAATCAACACAGGTTTGGGTTCACGTTCAGTCTGAGCTTGGGCCTACCAGTGGTACGGCAGATTATCTGATCAAGGTATGGGCGGTTGATGATAATGGAGATGCAATTCCCGGGACTGAAGAGCAGCTCGCAGACAGTATTGACAACCCATTTAATCAGACAACCAAAACATATTATCGCACGTATAAATTGACTCCTGCTTATGGGCTGGCTAAGTATGCCATCAGCATTGAAAGGACAAACAACTCAAACTCTGGAAACCGCGTAACGTTGCAGGCGGCGCATGCCATCAACATTCGCGAGAATGTGGTTTATCCTGATGACACCCTTGTTAAAGTGACGGTGAAGGCTACGCTTCAGCCCACATCAGTATCTGAGCGCAAATATAATGCGCTAATCACCCGCTGGACTATTGGATACAACAGAACAACCGGTACAGTCGACTATACGTTAACGCCATCAAGAAGTTTTGCAGATTCAGTGCTGCATAACTGGCTTATTACTGCTGGTCAGCCTGAAAGCACCATTGACGTGGGAAGGCTCTATGAAATAGCTGATGCGCTGCCTGATGCACGTCTTGGGTACTTCGATTACACATTTGACGATGAGGATAAATCGATCGGTGAGCGAATTCAGACTATCTGTGATGCAGCGCGTGTAACCGTATTTTGGGATGATGGTGTTTTATCTTTTTCAAGAGATGAGCAAAAATCAACCCCTGAAACTGTGTTTAATACCAGAAACACGCAGGCTGATGGCTATAAAATGTCTTATGACATGACTTTGCCGGGGTCATATGATGGCGTAAGCGTTCAGTACCGCGATCCAAACACTAACAAACAGGCTTACGTTTATTATAAAGTTGGCACTTCTGGTATAGAGCCTGGAGAACCAACTAAGCCGAAAAAATTCGACATGCTATACGTTCGAAATCTGTATCAGGCAACAGACAGAGCCATGCTTGAGTGCAATCGTCTGATGTACTCACGCCGAGGGATGGAGATAAAGGCACTTGCTGATGGCGAGTGGGTGAATGTTGGCGATATGATTTCCGTTGTCGACATTTATGATTCAGTGCAGCAGACTGGTGTCATCCGTTCAAGGTCTGGAAACGTATTTACCACCAGTGAACAGCTCACGGCGGGAAGTGGCCTATTTGTGGTTATAACTGGCGCTAATGGGAATGTGTCAGAGCGTCTCGCTTGCACCGTTACTGGATTGAATACATTCGAGTGTGCATTACCATCTGACTTCGAGTTAAACATTTTTGATGGTGTTAATGTTCAGTCAGAATCAAGATATGCCATCTCAACAGAGGTTGAGCTTGACTCTACGCTATGGACAGTAAGTCAGAAAACTCCAGGTACAGATGGCACAGTGTCTCTAACCGTAACTGAGTACAATGACGCCATGTACGCCTACACCAACCCTGTTGCATGATACAATAGGGCAATTAATGATTATGGAGATTGCAGCCAATGGCTACTACCCCAACTAACAACCCAGTTTCATCGAACGACCTGAATGATTTTAGATTCAACTGCGAAAAAGTTGATGAGATTGTAAATTCAGATAGCGAGAAATACACTGATAGATTAGGCGTGGAAAGATATACCATTGATGGGGTAAGAAAAAATCTTATTCCTCTTGGTAAGCAATATATGACACTTTCTGATGCACAGGCTGATATTGCTAATATACCGGTTAACTCTTACACCTATGTACGAGATGCATCCGGCGCAGCTCTTGCTTCCGAGTACCAGAATGTCGCCGGGGTATTAACAGCTACTGGCCGAAAAATGCCGTCGTATGACTCAATAAAAAGATCAAATATCCTTTTTGACACATTCAATGAACAATCATCAGCACAGTTAACTTTTGCTAATTGGGACTGGTATAAAGGGGCGACCCCAACCTTTTCAACGAGCGACGCTAATCTACCGCTCCCGACACCTGTTATCCAGCTGTCTGGCGCTACTTCATTCGATAAATATTATGACGTATCGAAATTGCAGATAAAACAGTGGGATACTATTACTTTCTCTGTTTTGGTATGGTTCGAAAACGCTGGAGGCAAGTTGCAGATTTATTGGCTTGATTCAGCGGGAGCAACCATCACTACAGGGGAGGCCTCTCCTCTGGTTGCTGGCATATCCTCTCCGGTTGTGGTCATTGCTGTGCCATCTGGCGCATCATCCATACGAATTCGGGTGCAAAACACTGTGTCAGGGGCGTTCAAAATCGGCGCCTATGCCGCAGCTATTGGTGATGTTACTCCTGAATTCACAAGGTCTTTCCCTTCAAAAGCGTACCAGGAGGCATTGGGTACCCCTGATAACCTCGTATACGACCCATTTGGCGAAATGCTGGCAGTACGTCCAAAACAAGGACTTCCTGCAGGTGTTGTGGATGCAATGAGTTATGCCGGAACCCTGATCCAGAACAGCACAAATTCTCCATGGGGTAAAACAGGTATCCAGAACGCGGCCGGGGTGGGTTCTGACCGCATAATCTCTCTCAGCTCGATGGGCGTTAAGCCAGGAGACACTATCACTGTCCGTCTGGCGGCCTGGTTCGCATCAACGGGTGGCACGTTTCAGGTTTTCTGTCGTAATGCATCCGGAGCACTTTCTTCGGCAACTATTGCCGCATCAGCATCCGGCTTTAATGATGGAAGTACCACGCTGACAATACCAGCATCAACGACATACCTTACGCTTCGCGCATCAGGGGCTATGGTCAAGGAGCTGGTTGCCATAGGTGTAGCTTTCGGACGATCTCGCCCTGAGTTTATTTACGGTAGCCTTCCAGCAGAGTATTCAGGGTACCAGCGCCAGCAGATTAACCTGTGGCCAGATCCGTGGTATCGCCGCTACGAGTGCGGGGAAACGTGTATTGATGGTTGGGGGCCGGCTCAAGTCGCAGGGGTTTCACTACCAGCATATGTTGCGGATTATTCTGGCAGCCCGTTTCTTAGGAAAAAATCCCTGATTATCCCAGCAGGTGGTGGTCAGACGGATATTAACATTTCAGCAAAGCGGCTTGGACTGCGTGCCGGAGATTCACTGACAGTAGCCCTGGGAGTTATTTCATCTCAGGCTATTAATCTCGCAGCATATTTCCGGACGGCAGGCGGCACCGTTATCAGCAACTCTTCCTCGCAGCCATTTCAGTTTCCGTCGCAGCAGTATCAGACGCTGGTCAGGACAATTGCCATTACGCAGGAAATTGTGGATACGGCCGGATATCTGCAAATCCGCTTAATGAACGGGCAAACGGTAGGGGCTGCCGGGGTGTATGTCGTATCGCGGGGTTTGTTTGTCGGTAACGGCTCACCTGTACTGAGCGATGATACGTACCGGCAGGATGCAGACTTCACCACCTCCAGAACGTTCACGCTGAATCAGGATTCACTCAGGGAGACGCATAAGCGCCTGATGAACCGGAAACTGTCTCAGTCAGCAACACTGGTAACAGCGCACATTGGCGATAGCTGGACCCACCTGTGGAACCGCTGGAGTGGTATATTTGCCGGGAAAATGCAGGCTGACTACGGAAGTGCTGGTATTGGATATATCGGCTTTGGCTATCCGTCTGAGGCGGGTTTCGGGCAGTACAACGGCAATATACTTGGTCAGATAACTTTGACCAAAACAGGAACATGGACTCCGACATATGCGGCAGCACAGAGCGCAGATATTTGTAGCGTCTCGTCTTCTGATACCACCGCTACTTTCAGGGCGAACGGTATACCGGCAAATGCATCGTCAGTCCGCCTTTTTGCTAAACCGCAGGGGAGTGTTAAATACAGCACAGATGGTGGAGTTAACTGGACAACTATCGACCTGAGCACGTTCACTGACCTTGCGGTCGTCAGCCTCACGGTACCGGCAACAGCTTTCAATATCTGGTTCAGTCCGGTATCAGGAACCGTTGAGCTGTACGGTCTGGATGTGCAGACCGCGACAGATGGTGTCCGGTCTCACAAGCTGGGTGCGACGGGGAGTTCTGCTCAACAATGGGCGGCGCAGGTTACCAGCGCAACATGGAAAGCAGCATTCACCGCGCTGGCCCCCAATCTGGTGACCATTCTGCATGGGACCAATGACCAGACATCATCCCGTGATCCATCCGCGTTTGCTGCCGATATTCAGACGATAATCACAGCGGTTCGCACTGCCTGTCCGTTGGCTGATGTCCTGGTGATCATGCCCTGTGAAAACCAGAGGAATAACAATGTGGCAATGGCGGCTTATGCGTCTGTTGTCAGGGATATCTGTGCACTGAACAGGGTTGCCTATCATGACCTCCAGATTGACTATGGCGATAAACCTTCAGACTATGCGTCAACGTCACCGCGAAACTGGTTTAACGCAGATGGAATACATCCTGACCCCGCGACTGGAGGGGGGCTTCCTATAGTTTCTGCTGTATTAGGTCTTGTTTAAATAAAAAGGGCCGCAAGGCCCTTTTCTCCTTAAAAAGGAATGTCATCATCAAAATCCATCGGCGGCTCGTTTGCCGGTGGTTTTGATGTGTTTGATGGTTGCTGGGGTTTGCCCCATCCTGATTGCTGATTACTTCCTGACTGTTGCCGTTGCTGTGATTGTTGGTTTCCATTATCACTTGATTTACCACCAATCATTTGCATAACGCCGTTCATAGGCTGCAAGACGATTTCAGTGGTGTATTTTTCAACTCCGCTTTGGTCTGTCCATTTTCGAGTGCGTAATTTACCATCTATGTATACCTGAGAGCCTTTGCGCAGGTATTCGCCGGCTACCTCTGCCAGCTTTCCGAAGATAACAACGCGATGCCATTCAGTTTGCTCTTTCTTTTCACCTGTGGACTTGTCATTCCACTGTTCTGATGTTGCCAGAGACAGATTGCACACAGCTCCGCCAGATGGCATATATTTAACTTCCGGGTCTTGGCCTAGAGTGCCAAGAATAATTACCTTGTTGATTCCACGAGATGCCATAATTTACCCTTAAAAGTTTTCGATGTTCTGTTGAGATGTTGATGGCTTCTCTTCGTTTGCAGATGACTCTGGCGCATCTGTTTTCTGTAGTTTGGCCGGGTTAAAATCGTCCTGCGGGGTGATAGTTACCGCTGCTGGCGATTCATCATTAATGAATGATTCAATGCGCTCATACTCTTCTGCTGATGCCTTGAGGGTTGACCATATTTCCCTTATTTTCTTTTTGACTGAATCTGGAATATTTGCAGCCTCAGCATTCAGTGCTGCAACTCCGCGTGAAGCGGTCATTTGCAACTTAGAGCGCCAGTGCTCAAACTCCTCATCAATCTTAACGCCAGACTCAACCCATTTAATTAAACCTCGCCCATGAGCTTCACCAATATATCCATGATGCTGACTATCTCGGCCAGATTCAAAAAATATCGGACGCAGCTCTTCTGGTAGCTTGGTAAAATCCTGAACCTTGCCATTGTCATACATCATCATGCTGACGGTCATTTCAAACATGAAATCCTTTTCACATACCGGGTGCAGGCCAAGTGGCATAGGGTCTTTAGGATTGCTGAAGTCGGTTTTGTTTCGTGCACGCAGGCAGACGATGATATGCATATTGCTTTGTAATAATGCACTCATGAACTTCTTATGCTCAGCCTTGGCGCGCTTCCAGTCTGCCATTTTCTTTCCTTGCAGCAGCGGCTGATCGGCTATATCTGAGCAACCGCCTTCTCCTTCCCACTCATGCGAACCGGAATCGATAACCAGCACTTTAACGCCTGCTTTTTGAAATTCTTCGATAGCCTGGCGATAACGGGCAGGACTAAATGGCGCATACAAATCAGCATGCAGGAATTTTCCATCAAGGATATTTGAATAAAGACGCCCGCGACCGTTTTCCGTGTCCAGAAAACCTATTTCAGATGGTGAGTCAACCATGCCGCGCGCAAGCTTGAGTGCGCTGTATGTCTTTCCGCTACCAGACTGGCCGGAGATGCCAATAACTACGCGAGAACCTGAACGCTCTGCTGGCTTGATATTTAAAATGCTCATTTTTTGCCCCTTGATGATTCAATCCAGTTAATCGCATCGTCTACAGCGTTTTCGCCGTCAAATACTTTATTTTTAGCGTCAGATTTCGAAACGACAGTCGGTCGTTTATTATCCATAGCCTGAAAAATCCAGTTGCGTTCTGTTTCTTCGATAATCTTGCCGCCAATAAGCAGACCGTTTGTTTTTGCATGAATTGCCATCACTTCACCTCATTTACTATAAATTACAGGTTAAATTGCTTTTTGAACCACTCAGGCGTTTCCATTTCGATGACCGGATTACCCATTGAGTAACCGGGCCATGAATTGGCTTTTTTGCATGCCTTATAGATTTCCATAGCGCTGCGCAGTTGAATGCGACCAATGCGTAACTGCTCATCCGTCAGGCGAATCAACGCAGGGATGAATGGAGATTTTTTCTCCTGCACCAGAAGGTTTACCGAACGCGGAGCATGCCCATAAGCCTCGACAAACATGTCGTGCTGCATTGCCATCTTCATAAAGTACCCGAGCCGCGCTGCATGGCGAAAAAACTCATCAGGCTTTGCGCTCACCGCTGTTTTGTAGTCGATGATGTCGCCACCGCGAGTAAGGCAGTCAAAGCGCACCTTTGATGGCTCGCCAAGCAACTGACCGAGAATTGACACCTCGGAATAAGCACCAGAAAGCAGGCTGCTGTAATAGCTGTTTGCATGGATTACGGCGCGCATCTGTATGATTGCATCATAATCATCGCCTTCCAGCATTGATTTACCAGTAGCGGCCTTCTCTGCTTCTTCACGTATAACGTCGTAAATCTGCACTGGCTCGCCAGTGGCCTGAATGATTTTGATCACATCAGCTTTCGACTTCCCTGAAAGGCCTTTGATGCCGCGCTCTTTTGCCCATGAGTTCATGTCAGAAGCAGTTACCAGCACCGTGCGATTGCCATCTTTGTCTTTTGGAAAATCTTCGACAACTGGCATGCGTGCATATTCTGATTCGAAGCGCTCAGGCTCAAGCAGTGCGGTATGGCTACCGGTTCCGAAGACAAGAGCCTTTGATTGCTCATCTTCTTCGTCTTTGTAGCGCCAGGCTGCCGGGCAGCGGTCATAGATGTTCCACAGACCAGAGCCGTTGATGTGCTCGGTGTCGGCGTGGTAATCCTGATTGCTTAATTCATTGTTAAAGTAAACCTTCATGATTCACCGCCTATAAAATTCCTTAAAATTAACTCGCCTAAATTCCTCTGCGGCATTTTTAGCATCCTCAATTGATGAGTATCTGCCAAGATTTTTCATCTTTCCATTTATTCTTCCGTATGCCATCCACTTCTTGTTTCTCTTGTCCCAATAAACACCCTTTACGCCAGAGGTGTTATTTTTAAACATACCTTTGTTAAAGGAACTCTCCGACTTGCTTGCAAGTCTTAAGTTTTTTATTGAGTTATTGCTTGTATTTCCATCAATGTGATCAACAATCATTCCATCAGGAATTTCACCGTTAACATACGTCCATATGAATCTATGCAATAACCACTTTCTCCTTCCGAATGAGATAGCTTTATATTTCGCACCTCCTCTTGAGGTAATTTCATGTTTATGTATTGCAGAATCACCTGCTTTCGCTAATCCTCTACTCTTTCTCCAAAAAATAGAGCCTTCATCAGCATTAACAATAAGCCATTCATCTACATAATATTTATCCATACAACACCTCTTTGGTATTATTTGATTGTAAGGTGGTATGAATTACTTGTCAACTCCAAAATAGAATAACGTCGCTCTTTTTATCTCCTCAAGACCATAAGCAATGGCTCCAAAGTGACCATCTGCAATGGCGCACTCCAGAACCTCAATCTGCGATGGCGATACTTTTGATTTTGTCTTGTCACTCCGCTTCAACTCAATCAGGCCGCATTTATGATTAATGCCGTGAGTTAGTATCACATTGTCGCTTACACCGCTCCTGACGCCCATCTTTCGGCGCTTCTCCACGAATTGCGGCCCGCTCTTTGTTCCAGTCTCGTTAGGCACATGAAACCACAGGACTTCAGGGAATCGGTATTGCATCCACAGACCATAGGCCATCTGGTCAGTTTCCTCCCTTGGACACTCCCCGCGATAACCGCTATCAAATACCCATATTCCACTATCAAGCTGTTTCAATTTGTTCTCCTATGAAATCCTTGCGGTGGATGATATCGCGGCCTTTATCGTTAAAACGATGCGTAATGCGTTTAGGCGCGCGGATTAAACCGGCGTAATGCATGAAAGTCTTCGCATCATGGCAGTCCATCATTTTCTTCATCATTGATTTATCTTCCAGGTGCGGAAGCAGAGCCTTCATTTTAAACATGTCACGCAGGTGCTTTGGCTTTCCTCCGAACGGATAAAACACCTCATTTGCCCAGCCGGTCTTTCCATCAGCTTTTACCACCAGGTAACGATAAAGAACCCCCTCAGAATCTTTAGTCAACTCGACTTTAAAATCTTGCACATCTGTCCATTCTTTGTCCGTATAAGCGCGCTCATTAAGCGCCGCATTAGGGTCACGCAAAACGTGATCGCATTGACGGCAATAACGAGCTGTCGGATCGTTCTTTGTTCCACAGCCATCATCAAAAATACGGATGCCGTGCTTGTCGAAACCGCAGCGAATGAAGCTGAAAAACTCTTCACAACGACCATCTGGAGACGTTGAGTCTTTACCGATGCAACGCCTTGCATATGGGCTGTTCATCGTCTGGCACTTAGGGCATGGCACCTGCTCACCACTGCGTTTTGCGCGCTGCGCTTCTGCTTCCTCAAGAATAGGGTCTTCGTACAGACCGCCAAGCTCGAACATGGTTCCGGTGAAGTCTAATACAAGGTGATCATCTTTCCTGTAACCTGCTGCAATTTGCTCAGGTTTTAAAAGACGCATACCACGGCCAAGCAACTGAACAAGAAGGGTAAGTGACATTATTTTTCGCAATATAACACTCGTGTCCCATAGTGGGATATTCACACCAGTAGTAAGCGCGGCAATCTGCAATACATATTTAATGCGACCTTGGTAAGCATCCTTTAGCGCCTTCTGTCGAGCCTTGATACCCATATCTTCAGTGACAATTGCATAAGTGCCATCTGGAAGATATTTCGCGGCTTCTTGACAGTGTTTTTTACCAGCACACGTTATAAGAACCCCGTTGCGATTTGCGGTTAATTCCATAACTTTAAGCATTATTTTTTGCGTGAGAGTACCCTGATCGAGAATCTCTTTTTGCATCTGCTTTAATTGCTCAAAAGTAAAATCTTGCACTCCATCTTCATCCGATGAATGAAAGTTAGAGAGGTCATAGTGAAGGTCGTCAGCATCATGCAAGCCAAAGATGGTAGGAACCAGAAAGCCACGATCAACCATGTATTTAGTATCAATGCTAACCACTTCCTTTTTCCAGAATGCGCCCTTGATTGACTCAACGCCACGAAATGGTGAGCCAGTAAGGCCGATAATTCTCAACTCATGACCATGCGTGTCTTTGCAGCGCTTCATGAAGGTATTTATTATAATTCCGTACTGCGTTGTTGCATCACCTACAACATCAGCCCAATCCACCTGGTGACATTCGTCAATGATCAGGTAACGAGGGACGAAATCGCTTAATGGCTGTTTTTTATCATCTGCATCAAAAAGAGAGTTGACTACCGTTCCCTCTGTACCCATAAGCAACGGATAAGCAGTTGACTTGCGACCAAGCCCAGCGCTAAACAATGAATTTTTAACACCAAAATTCCAGCACTCCTCAGCATTCTGAGAAATAATTTCAGACTGTCTGGCGAGTACCATTCCTTTATAACCCATGTCTGAAAATCTTCTCGCAATCATCGCGATCATGATTGTCTTCCCAGCACCGACACTGGCTGTTATATAAAAAGGCCCTGCATAATGACGAATTTCCTGAGCTGCCAAGTGGTAGCAAAGAAACTGATAATCACGAGGAGTGATTTCTCCTGTGCTTATCGTTGATTGTATTGCTGGGATGTCTATTTCACTTATTAGCTTATCTATCTTGTGCATTTAATCACCTATGGCATGTCAGGCCAGTAAACGTTGCTCTTAGATCTGTTTTCGCTTGGAGTTAACAATTGAAGGTTATGCCAGCAGTGAAGACCGCAAACCAACTTGCTATTTATTGGAACAATATGGTCAACGTGCATTCCAAGACTGGCTGCCATTTCATAAACCTTCTCTATCAGAACCCTTTCAGATTCGAACCAAGATGGAATTGACCTTCTTTTTAGATATTTATATTTACGCTGGTGATATCTAACAATATTTTTATTTTCAGCCCTCCAGCGTCTTGATTGCTCATTGTGCTTATCTTTGTTTTCATTGTAATACTTCTTTGATTTTGCCTTTATCTTGTTCTTATTTGCTGCGTAATTACTTTTCTTGAACTCTGATTGGCACTTCTTACATTCAGGCCTAAGACCATCAAGTGATGATTTGTTTTTATTGAAGTTTTCTTCATTTGCATCAAGAACTGAGTTGCATTTAGAGCAGACCTTCCTTCTATCAACAAGATATCTCAGCCTTTTACCTTTGTTTCCATCGCATGATTTACAATGAGATTTTAAACCAAGCCTCATCTTCTTGTCTGAGTAGAAGTAATCACTTGTTGCAGGAAGCATTAGATTGCATCTTGAGCATTTCTTTTTTGTCCCTGTGCTTGCGCAACCTGCACTTTCCTGAGCAACATTTTGCTTTTGCAGTTCCGATGAACTCACTTCCGCAAACCTCGCATTTCTTAACGGTGATAGCCATTTCTTATCCTCTATTGTAACGGTTAATTGTTTCATTGCAAGTAACGATTGATTGTTTCTTGTGTAAAGATTACAATGAATCTACATCATAGTCAACTGGAAGAAATTATGCGATACGACTGGAAGGATATAGAGCCTTTAATGCTAGGAAACTGGGAGGCCGCGCTACTCTCAATAGTGAATATTGACAGGAAGGTTTTTACCGGAAAGCATCAGCCATGCCCTCATTGCATGGGTAAGGACAGGTTTAGATGGGATAACAACTTCGAAACAAAAGGCGACGGCGGCGCCATCTGCAACCAGTGCGGAAACGGCAGCGGAATCACCTGGCTAATGAAGCTGTCAGGAATGACGTTTCCAGAGTCAATGGAGGCACTGGCCGGATTTCTGAACATGCACCCACGCGAAAAACTTGAGGCGATTAGAAAGCAACTTCCGAAGGTCAACCATGCTTCTGACTGCCTGACAGAGGCAGAAGTGGCGGCCATCATGGAAAAGGCAGGAGGCGACACTATAACTGGTAAAACTGGCGAACTGGTGGCGATACCACTCTATATGGCTGGAACTATGACGCCGTGCAACGTGGCTTTTCTGGCAGACGATGAAAGTGTGTCATTTCGCGCGGGTTTTAGCCATGAATACACTCGCGGAAGACTTACGCGAGGTGCAGTTACACCCATCGGCGATAAGACTGAATGGACATACCTGGTTGCGGATTACTTAGATTCCTGGCGAGCGCATCGGCTTACCGGTGCTCATGTCTGGTGTTGCTGGTCACCGGAAAACATGTGGGAAGTTGTGCGCAATGTGAGCCATGAACAGCGAACTAAACTGCGCTGCATCATTAATAATAATTTCGATGAGGTATGCGCCGCCGAGAATGCTGGCCTGCCGATACTGATTACTGATGATGGTCATGATATCCGTTACAGCGTCGCCATCAGAAAAAGACTATATAAACCAGAAGAGCTATTTGAAGCACTAAAAAATAAACCCTCCTAATGGAGGGTTTTTGTTCAATACAAATCTTCGCTGAACAATTCATTATCAGGCCACGTTTTTATTCTGGCTATATTCAATTGCCCAGCCTCGCGTGCGACTTGTAGCGCCTCTTTCCTGTCCATAAACACACCGAATTGGTCAATGAAACCCTGCACTTCAGATTCACGCTTTATGAAATCCTTATGTGGCTCCATGTTTTGACGCATTACAGGGCAGAAATGCCTAACGCCTATAAAAATCATATCAATTCCACCATATCCGCAATCATATTTATTTGCTGCGCATACAACTCTTCTTTGTAATCTATTCATCATTTAAGCCTCGGATTCAGGTAAACAGTGTTATTAAGGAATACGCAATATCCATCTTCTTCAAGAGACGGCAAAACGTTTGACTTGAGTCTGTCATAAATATGCGGTATACCTTTGAATGGTCTGACGTTTTTTAGTGAATCATACAGCCATTTCACGGTGACGTTTGTCTTTCCTTTTTGCGCAGCTGTACGCAATTTTTCAGCAACAACATCAATTTCAGATTTCTCGCCAGCGTATCCATTTGACTCGACTGCATCGGTAAATGTTTTTGTTAGTGCATCATAAACGCTTATGGCGCGACTTATATGCTCCTCACCAATAATTTTTGAGCGACGACCGCCATCGCACCAGTTTTCAGCGGCATGGAATATTGCTGAAAGCCTGATTATCTGTTTGTCAGCCTTACCCATGGCGCCACGAAGCAAAACGTGATCCCATTTACCACCTGGCAGGAAATTCTTTTCCCACTGGTTTCGTAAAAGTCCAATCATACGCTGCGATTCTTTAGCGAGGGAGAAAACAACCTTCTCAGAAGCCACAAGGTTATGTACAAATCTGGCATATTCTGCCTTTAGTTCTTTAGGCATTGGCTTACTTACCGGGCAATCATTTTCCACATCCCAATGCTCACGATAACCCAGCATTGACTGCTCGCGAAGCATCAGGAATCGCTCTGACAATCCATTACCCCTGTCGCCAGCCGACAGAATGGCATCAATACTTTCATCCTGTGCAATGACGCTGATGTTACCAAGCACATAGCCAGATGAAACACCACGGCCAACGCGAGCTGAGCCAACAAACCCGCCATCCCAACCCTTCAGGATTACCTCGGCGTTAGACTTACCTCCATCCTTGCCATAGGAAAGGCCAAGGCAGGTATTTAAAACGCTTGCCTCATCACTTATCAGGTTGAAAAAACCACCCTCATGAATTGCCTGGTGCTGCACCGCTTCTGGTGTTGCATCGGTTAACGGATAGGTGATGGTGTAAAGACTCTCCAGTTTCTCCTTCTCTTTCGCAATATCATCTCCAATGATGGCCTTCGCGTTCTGATTCGTCGCCTCCTTGTAAGCCTTCATCAGGTCTTCAATGCGAATGTTTATCTTTACAATTTCCTTCTCCATCTTTTTTGACAGGTTGTCATACTCAATTTTTATCGGGTTCATATGCATTGAGTTGATGGCTGTCTTGCCAGCTGATGGCGGCTGCGACGTCACCACGTACAAGGAAACAGGCAATTCAGAACCGTAGTATTCAACGCTAAAATTTCTCGTCATGGCACTGGCTACGCAGCCAAGCAGGTGCATGAACGATGTGCTAACGGGGAATTGCACAGCCCTTGCTGCTGCAACTGAGTAGCGGGTTATCAGGTCTTTCCTGTTGTCGCTGGTAAGCTCTATCTCCGAGTATGTTACATCCTTCTCCTGTCCTTCCTTGATTTCCGGCCACATGTTATGGCTTGGTGTCATGCCATGGTGAATGGCGACGCGCGCCGCAGAGGTATGCGCTTCTCTTGCCTGATTGAAGATTTCCTGTGCTGTAATCATCATGAAATCCTTTTCACATAAATGGTCTCTTTGTCAGGATATCC
>ENA-OWNQ01000168-OWNQ01000168.1-gut-metagenome-genome-assembly--contig:-NODE-168-length-49983-cov-10.650303_pt1 | contig 49983 bp, 74 predicted proteins | sample MGYA00248252_ERZ651782 | MGnify/ENA primary metagenome ERZ651782 (study PRJEB26908, sample SAMEA4031705) | gut metagenome | biome: gut; feature: normal infant; material: stool | place: China | collected... | reverse complement strand
AAGTCCGATTTTGCGTAACTCCTCCTCCTTGATTACCGTGTCTTTACGGTTATCGCTGGCGCGGCGCATGATTAGGCTGTCATATTTCACACCGTAGCGGTCAAGCCAAATCATTGTTTCGGTCTTCACCTCATCGGATCGGCCAGTCAGGATGATAACGGTCATTCCGGATCGATAAAGCGCATTCGCCACGTCAATAGTGCTTTGGATTGGGCTGTCTCCAATTGACGCGCCATTAAATTCGCTCCAACTTTCTGTAAGGTGGAGATCTTTTTTCGGCAGCAGGTGCAAGCGGTGGGTTCCATCGGAAAGCGTGCCATCGAGATCGAAAATGCAGATATTTCTATTCATCGGTTTTCCTTGTTGGCCCCTCGCGGGGCCGTTGTGGTTACATGTTCGGACGGTAGATAAAGCGGCCTACTTCGCCATATTCTTTGCTGTACAGAATCACCGCAGCCTGGCGGTATGAACGCCATCCGCCGCGTGCGGCGTAGGCATCTTTTGCGCCTAACTGGCCATGCACTTCGTCAATGCCTAACGAGTGTTCCGTTACAGTCTGGTGATGCCAGTGGCCGGAATGCGTGTAAATGTAGTCGCACTGGCCGAACTCCTTACGGAAGTCGGTAGCCATCGCAGAAAGGCGCGTTTCCGGCTTTTTCATCGTGTGGCCATGCGTATAGCCCAGCATGGTTTTGCCCCACAAGGTGCGATGCAGGATCGCCGGACTAACATCAACGAAAACGCGAGGCTCATTCTCATAGAACGCCGCCAGCGCTGCGCGTAGCCAAATCATCCCGGCCTGGTCGTGGTTGCCTTCAATCACCTGCACTTCAACTTCTGCATGATTGTTAAGCAGTAGCGACACTGCGCGACGCAGCGAACGAATGGCAACATAAACAAGTTTTGCGTACCGGCTGTCCTGATCGAGAACGTGACCGCTTGCCGGGGTTACTGAGTCCAGTCCGTCACTGTGAAGGAAGTCACCACCGACCAACAAAACCGCCTTTTGTGATTGCGGGGCCACCGAAACGGAATAATCAAAGAAGCGGTTTAGAACCTTCTCAGCCGTGCTGGTGTCATAGTTCTCGCCGCATTCGTGCTTGTGCGCCATCGCCCCGATATGCAAGTCGAAGATCGGGTATAGGGCAAGCTGATCCTCAATGTAGAACTTCGATTCATCCAGCGGTTGCGGTTCGGCTCGCGGAAGGTCTTCGCAGAAAGCCGCCTGCGCTGCCTCCATAAGCGCAACCATGCGATCGCGGTCTACTTCCGACTTAACCCACCGAACGACCTCGGAGCCGTCCGCGCGAATCATCGTTGACGTGCCTTTGACGCCGAAGCCGTCCGGGATATGCTTCGCAACGTGGGCGTTTCCGTGTAGGTGTCCTTGTCGTGCCAGGCGAACGCCGCGACGTTCAACGCTTCGAATGTTCATGCCGAACTCTTCCGCGATCTCGCGGTAGGTTTTACCTTCCTCGCGGGCGGCTAAAAATTCTTCGTCTGTGATTTTAGGTGACATAATTTATCCCAATTGAATTGCGTAGTTAAAGATTGCGATCGTAAACAGGATCGCCGTAAATAAGATCGCAATATATCGCATTCTTCACCTCCCCGCTACTTGTAATATTTCTTCTGCTGCTTCGACTCGTGGATGAACATCTTCAGCGCGTCCGCCTCCGCTCGCGTTGCTACTGCTATTCGCGTGCGCTTCACCGGTCGCTCGTGTAGATATGTGAGCTTCCCACCAAAAATAATTGATATATCTTTGATATCGAAATGCTTTGCGATCTTCACGATATCATCACTTATTCCTGCTTCTTTAGCGTGCTGCCATACGGCAGCGCGACCAGTCTCGACAATCATCATTCGTCACCGTAAATGCAAAAACCTTCGGCCATTTGCTCATACCTGGCAACGCTTTCCAGGCCGTACCCGGCGCGAAAATAAATCTCACCGACCACACCATCAAGGCCATTCTCTGAAGGGTTCGCCATGTAGTCGGCCATGCACAGGCGAGAAAGGTTAACCAGGTGGCGAGATACAACTTGCGCTTTTGCTGGCACGATCTTGATGGTGTCTGCAATGGTTTTGGTTTTCATGGCGTTTGCTCCTGATTGGTTTATGGTGTAATGATACCCGCACGCGGCGGGTATTGTTTGGCAATTAGTGCTGTTTTGCGAAATACTCCGCGCCTTCATGCGATTTAAACTCAATCAATTCTCGTTCAAGAATTTCTGGCCAGTCAGCGATCGGGGTTCCGTTGTCCATGAACTCCATGTAGGTTCCGTCGATGGTGTCAGCAAAGGCTAACTTTTCCTCATCCGTACCAATGAAGCCGTATTTGTCCAGCAATTCAACCACGATCCGAAGGTACTCGGTGAAAGATTCTATCTGTTCCATTTTTCAGATCCCACGTTTGCGCATACGCTTTTTAGCCAATGACGGGCAAATCTCGCTTACCGGAATGTAAAGCGTTTTTTGCTCCTCTCCCGGCTTGAGCTTGCGCATGATGAAAATTACACTTCCTTTATTGTTGTTGTCGACTGGCTTCCCGCTTAATCCGTTGATAAAAGCGAGGCGACCGGATCGGCTTAACTGGTTCCCGTCATCATCCTCTTCAACATCGGCAACAATCCAGATAATTTCGGCGGCCATCTTCTGCGCGTCACGGAACCAGGCAGTAGAATTGTCGCCGGGTAGCAGAATGTCGATCTGGTTGTCGTGCTCCATTTGCTCAATGGCCTTGAGAATAAACGGATCTGGAAACGAGTAAGGCGGATTAAGCCAAACGTGCTTGTTTTTTCCCCACCAGCGTTTAAGGCAATCTGTTTTTTCGTCGTAGAACTTCGGGCAAACTGCGTTGCTTTGGTCTGCGGCGGCGTCGAGGTCGTAAGGGCCATAACGCTCTTCCATGTATGCGATCAGGCTGCGATCGGTCGCCCACTTATCGCGCACGATATCAGGCGTTTTGCTCCCGGCGTATCGGTTGCCTGTTACTTGGTAAAACTTGTCGGGCCTGACAGCCTGATAGTGTCCGCCAGTAGCAAGGGCATTGCCAATAAACGTTTCGCGCTCCAATTGCTCAAACGTGATGAATGCGTCACGAGTGCCTTTGTCTGTGATATCTTTTGCCATTATTATTTAACCTCGCAGGTTAAGGTATTATGAAAAGCGCCCACACTAACATCAATGGTGTTTTTGTTGACTACATAATGAGCGTACCCGAAAGGAGTAAGCAGTTTATATTGATTTTCGCCAGCGCCATCAATTATAACGCCAGAGTTTTCACCCTTGACAACTTTCATATATTTGCTAGTCACCTCGAACGCTTCACTCCCGCAATCATATGTTTTCTGTTTTTCGCTGCAACCAATAAGACCAAGAGACAGAACAACTAAAGCAAGCATCTTTTTCATTTTCAGCACTCCATTCTTCGTTTCGATGGGGAAATAATACCCGGCTTTCGCCGGGCGGTTTTAACAAAAAGTGCTATTTGATGGCATCGCAGAAAGCGATCTTGAATTGCTCGAAGCCATAGGCCACGGCGGCGAATCCGCCGCGACGGCGAACGGCAGCAAGGAATTCCCTTTGCTCCTTGCTCACTGGTGACGCCTGCGCCTTGCCCTGGCGCTTTAGCTCGATGGCCGCGAACGGGTATTTGCCGCCGAACCCAATCAGGATCAGAATGTCGCTAACGCCCTTCAGCAACCCCATTTGATGATCGATAACCGCGCTCGCCTTGTGCTTACTCCCTTCGTTAACCGTATGCCAGAACAGATAATCAGGGTATTCGTGCCGCAGCCACGAAACGCTATTCATCTGATCGATTTTCTCAAGCGGGCAAGCCTTTACAGGCCCGCCGTAGTATTCGAGATAATCACCTTTATCAGTAATCACTATTCGTCTCCAAAATCTTTGCGTGAAATAATATCTTCCTTCTTACCGTTAACGCGATGAGTTACGCGCTTCGGCGCTCGGAAGTAATGCGCATTCTCAAGGATTTTTCGCGCATTTTTCATCCCGCCCAGCTTGCCGCGCATTACCGCGTCGTCAACGTGCTGGAAGACTGCCTTTTGCCGCCATAACTTGCCGCAAATCTGATTCTCTGATTCCGGGAAGAACTTTTCCCTTGCGGTGAATCGCTCGCCGTCATGGTTCAGCAACACGTAATTGAAGATGATCCCGGACTGATTGCGAGTCAAGCCGATATCGAACCCGACAACATCATACCAGTCATTTTGCGTATAGTGCTTCCCGGTGAGATTGTCATTGGGGTCTTTAAGCTGCACCCCGCAGCATCTGCACTGGCGAGCAACAATATCGTTTTCAGCGTAACACCCTTTTACTTTAATCTTCCCTGTTCGTGGGTCTTTCTGGTCTTCGCAGCGCTGCGAGATCCAGAAGTATTCGCAACGATTACCGTTGCTGTCTTTGTGGATGCATCGGCGGGCGTACTCGCTATTTTCTCCCTTGCATACCGGGCAAATTTTCGGGCCGTTCTTGCTGCTCTTGCGTCTTTGGTATTGCGCCTGCTCAAGAATCGGATCGAAATATAGCTGGCCCAAATCGTCCATAGTCCCGGCGAAGTCCCAAACTAAATGGTCTTCCTTCACCCACGAGTAAGGCGGCTGTTTTTGCCAGTCCTTTAGAAGTCGCATTCCACGACCCAAAAGCTGAATAAGCAACGTAAGCGATCCGATCTTGCGCAATATCACCGAAAAATCCCAAAACGGAACGTTAACGCCAGTGGTTAGGGCCATCACCTGGAAGATGTATTTAATCTCCCCGCGATTCGCCTTATCCAAAATTTCTCCGCGTTTCTTTGAGTTGGTCTTCTCGGTGATGATCGCGTATGTGGCGTCCGGCGGTAAGTAGCTTGCCGCTTCCTTGCAATGCCGCTGGCCAGCGCAAGTTATCAGAACGCCGTTTCGGGTTTTCGCACGCTCCACGACCTTTTGCATAATCAGCTTCGTCATTTCGCCGGATTCGTGGATTTTCTTTTCCATCTTGCGCAATTCTTCCGCGCTAAAATCCTGCGTACCGTCCTGACTGGAGCCGTGGAATTCTGAAAGATCATACCCCAACCCATCCGCCTCGGTGTCACCGAAGATGGTGGGAACTACCGAACCGAACTCGACAAGATAGTTTGTGTTAATGTCGGTGATCTGCTCGCGCCAGAATCCAGGCTGCGTCTTGTCTTCCTGCAAGATGGGAATCACCCCGCGAAACTCCGAACCCGTATAACCGACGATGCGAAGTTCTCGCCCTGTCTTCTCAAGGCACCTCCGCATTAACTCGCAAATGACGATCGTGTACTGCGTGCGACCGCCGCCGAATTCTACGTCGTCGAATTTTTCGTCGTATTGGTAGTCGGCATCGACCAGTTCACCGTTCACGCGATACGGCTTATCCTTCGGTCGGCTCATGTACTCGAACGATTCATTGTTGGCGATCGCCTCCGCCAAATCTTGCCAGTCAACCTGGTGGCATTCGTCAATGGCCAGAACTGAAGGCACGTAGTCGCCCAGCATTTTAAACAGGCCATTAACCACCGTCCCTTCAGATCCGACGACGATCGGGAAGTATGCCGCCTTTGTGCCTAACCCGGCGCAATAAACGGAGTTGGGAACATCGAGGTTACTGATCTCCTCGGAATCCTGCTTCACGATCTCGGCCTGGCGAGCGAGAACCATCATGGGTAAGTTCATTGCCTTGCACTGCGCCGCGAGCATGGCGATCATGATTGTTTTCCCGGCGGAAACCGAAGCCTTAATGTAAAAAGGATGTTCATATTTTGCGATCCGCTTCGCGGTCTCAATATACGCAACCGCCTGATACGGGTAAGGAACGATATTTCCGACGGTGAACCGCTTTTGTATTAGCGGGATCTTGTCTGCGTAGGCTTCAATTTGTTGTTCAATTGTGAGCATGGGCAATCCTAATTTGTCATTCGCATAGTTGCGTGTATAATACATGGAACATTTTATCAGGTTTAACAAAAAATGCTATGAGGGTTAAATTATGGAACAAATGGCAAAGATTGATAAGCGAACCTTGAACGGCAATAACGGAACATCGCGCGGGAAAGATAAGAAGAAACGCAAGCGACCGACTGGTTACTACGTGCTGAAGGATGAGGTTCGCGCCGGGTTGGCTGCGCGGATGGAACTGGTTATTGATGCCTTCGGCGGTATAGCGGGAACGGCAAAAGAGTTGGGGGTTAGCATCCAGGTTGTTCAGCAGTGGCGTAAGCGCGGCATGATCTCAGCCGATGGCGCTTATCTCGTACATAAGAGCTACCGCCGGAACAATTGCAAAGGTTTCCGCGCCTCATTCTGCCGACCAGATTTAAGATTTGACAGCAACGGCAAGCCAGTGACGCGCCGATGCGACCGCCGGGAAATGCTCCGCGTAGTCCGATAGCACAATTTGTCTAAACACTAAACGCCTTCCGGGTTATCATTCTCGTGTAGGCGTTTTTTATTTGGAGGTAACGACGTGGATTTTTACGATGAAAAAGAGGTTTTGCCGTACATGGCTGGCATGTGGCGCGAAGCATTGCAGAACATTTGCGGCATCCACTCTCGATACTTCAACGGCAAGCACCAGGACTGCCCGAACTGCGGCGGCAAAGACCGATTCCGCTGGACTGACAAGTTAGAAACGCGCGGCGACGGCGGCGCATACTGTGGCGGCTGCGGTGCTGATAAGGGGATCGGCTGGTTGATGAAGTTAAGCGGCCAGCCGTATAGCGAGTGCATCAACATTCTTGGGCGCTATCTCGGCAAGGTTCCGCAAGAATACGTGGTCAAGAGAAACAAGCAGGTTTCTCGCGACAACGGGTACGACTACGGGAAGATGGCAGATCATGAAAGAGTGCTGGCAGTTTTAAACAGAACGGAGGCAGTCGATAGCACGCCTGTAACGCTCTATGAGGGCATTGAAAATGAGCATATCAAATCATATCAGGTTGGCGTAAAAACTCACGAGAGCGGCAGGCAGGAGCTAATTCACGCGCTACCGATGCAACTCGTGCATGAAGATGGGCTGGATGATGAGTATTGCAATATCCTGTTCATTGATGAGGAAGGCCGGGAGAAGATGTTAGCTGGAGATCTGACCTTCGGATCGGTGATAGTGACCAATCAGAGCGACGACGGTAACGGGCCGATTTACCTTGCTCGATCCTGGATTGAGGCGATGCACTTCAATATTGCCAGTTCGTTCAAGTGCGACGTTTGGGCCTGCATCATACCTTCAAACGTCGAGATCGTGGCGTACAGGTATAAAGGCAATGGCGGAGAAGGTAAGCGAGAAATGCGGGTAGTTTGCCGTCGTGGAGATCGGGATATGCTGGCGGCCGCCGACGATCGGGATCTAAAGGTTATCGTTCCGAACGGTGACAACTTCAAGCTCGGCTTTGAGCGTAAGTTATACAAGGCATCATCTCTTCTCTGATTAAATATTGACCAGAATTTAGGTAAGATTGAGAAAATCAGTCTTACCTTTTTTTATGCCTGAAATTCAGTGGCTTGCAACTGGTCGAACCACTTTAGGTAAGATTTAGTAAGATGAATCTTACGTAAATTTTGCGCAAAATTTAACCAATTAATCGCAATATATAGATAGTAAGTATATGATAAATAACAATATTATTATCATTACTCTATCTCTCTATACTTATCTTGGTAAGATTTCTCCGGGGTACGTGTCTTTTTTCGCTGGATTTCGCGCCAGATTTTTCATGGATATTTACCTATAGGGATCTTACCATCTTACCGATTTGCATTAACTCGATGAAATATATAGGAAAAATCACGTAAGATGCATCTTACTAAATCTTACGTAAATTTCGCTCATTTTTTGACCAACTGCGGATAGCACTTTTTGACTTGCGCCGGGAATCGTCATGCGTATACTTAACGCAACGAAACCACAAATGGAGCAATATCAATGGCTGAAGCAATTTTCAGGGCATACACAAGCAGTGAATTGACTAACGAGCAATATCACGATCCTAACTCCTGGTGCGCGGAGTACGTTAGCGGCTCAAGCCTCGGCGAGATTTACGCAACATCCCCGGCGCACTGGAAATTCAAAGTGCGTGAGGAAACAGCCGCGCTTTCATTCGGCACTTGCTCCCATACCTGCATGCTTGAGACGTCCAAATTTAATGGCGAGTACCTGCGAGCGACCGCTCCGGGCGACGTTAAGGATCTGATTACTTCGAAGTCGGCATTGTCTGCGAAGCTGAAAGCGTGTGGCCTGATTGGGACGTCCAACAAGGACTACCCCGAATTGCTGGAAATGGCATACCGCGCCGGGATTGATGTTAACGTGTGGTGGGCGATCGAACTCTGCGACGAAAGCGCCGCCATCAACTCAGGCCGGAAGCTGGTCAAGGATTCTGATTTCGATGCGGTCGTGCAAATGCGAAACGTGATGCTGGCTAACCCACGGCACGCGGCGTGCATTGAATCGGATACAGCGCAACGCGAGTTGTCAATCTTCGGCGAAATTTTCGGCGTCCCGGTAAAGGTTCGACTCGATCATGTTGACGTCGTGTCGGATCCCGAACTCATCAAAGAGTGGGGGTTTAACCCGGATGAAGTTTTCGAAGTGGTGGTGATTACCGACTACAAAACTACTCAGACCTCTAAACCGGATGACTTCGGGCGGCTGGCGTTCAACCTGGGCTACTATCTCAAAATGGCATTGCAGCGCGATCTGTTCGTTAAGACGTACAACGAAAAACGCCCGGTTGTCGTCCGCCTGCTGACGCAGGAGAAAAAATCACCGTTCGCGCCTCTCGCGTTCACGTTAACGGATCAGCAGATTGAGATCGGGCGGAAGCAGTATCAAAGCGTGATTCACCAGTACGCCGAATGCGTCAAGCATGACGTTTGGCCGTCATACGAATCGAACGCAGCGGAAGTGAAGTTGCCCACGCCGCAATTCGTGAAATACATGTTCCCGGAAGTATACGGCACAAATAGCTAAACACCACGTCGCACTTGTGATATAGTGCGCTCCACCAATCAGGAAAAGGAAAGTTTGTCATGCGTACATCTGAAAGTTTCAAAGAGATCGCCGTTGCGTTAATTAAAGCGAAGTCTGGCTTCGTCGCCGCGAAGAAAAGCGGGAAGAATAGCCACCTTGGGAACACCTACGCCAATCTCGGCGATATCCTTGACGCCATCGGGCCATCACTGGAAAAGAACAAAATTATGGTCATTCAATCAATGATGGATACCAGCACCGACAAGGTTATGCACCTTGAAACGATGTTTCTGCACGAATCTGGCGAGTGGATGGCGTTTCAGTTCAACATGCCGATCAGCAAAACCGTTGAGCAAGCGTATGGCTCTACAACCTCATACGCTCGCCGTTATGCGTTAGCCGCCGCGCTGGGCATCAAGCAGGCCGACGATGACGCAGAGATCGCGAAAATGAAGCCGCAAGACTTCAAAAAACGCATTGATGCGTGCGAAGACCTCGAATCTCTCCGCGAGATTTACAAGCTGGCTAAACAGACGTTGACGCCTGCGGAATGGAAGGTTACGGAAGACGATATCACGAAGCGCCAGGCGCAACTAAAAGTGACTCCAGCGAACGGATTTAACCCCGGCAAGCCGCAAGAGGTTGCGAAACGTGAGCCGGAACAGGTAGAATCAAAGACTGAACCTGAAGCACAAGATATCTCATCTTTCAACTAATTTAACCGGGCGGGAAGCCGCCCCATAGGAAAAACAATGCATGTTGTAACAGGGGTAATCCGAAAAGCGCCTTACGTAAAAGAGGGCAGCAACAATAACGGGCCGTGGAAGATGTATGCGGTCGACCTGTCGGAGCGAATGAAGATCCGCAATCGCGACGGCCATGACGAAACTGTATACACCAACTATCGCGCCGTCTTCTTCGCGAAGGAAAGCATGATTGCGTGGTACGATGAAGCGTTGCAGGTGGACAAGGTTATTAGCGTCACCTGCCGGACACTTCAGATCGTAAACCGCGAGCACAACGGCGCTACTTACAGCCACAATGAAATGATTATGCCGCAACTGGAATTCAGCCAGCGCGAACCAACGCAGGGCGGCGGTAATCAGCAGGGTGGCTTGGGTCAACCTCAACAACCGAAGCCGCAGCAAGCGCCTAAACCGCAAAACAGCGGCGGTAATCCAGGCATGGATTTCGATGACGATATCCCGTTTTAGTTTGACAACTAAAGGAGCCTTTCGGCTCCTTTTTTTATCGGTTAATTGATGCTATTATCTGTGTTACTCAACCAACATAAGAGGATTAAAACATGGCACTATATAGAGAAGGCAAAGCGGCTATGGCCGCAGACGGAACCGTTACCGGGACTGGCACAAAATGGCAATCTTCGCTTTCGCTGATTCGCCCCGGCGCGACGATTATGTTTTTGTCGTCACCAATTCAAATGGCCGTCGTAAACAAGGTGGTTAGCGATACTGAAATTAAAGCCATCACCACAAACGGCGCCGTCGTAGCGTCTAGCGATTACGCGATCCTGTTAAGTGACTCGCTTACCGTTGACGGTCTGGCGCAAGATGTTGCTGAAACTCTGCGCTACTATCAGTCACAGGAAACCGTGATCGCGGATGCAGTCGAGTTCTTCAAGAACTTTGATTTCGATTCCCTGCAAGATCTTGCTAACCAAATTAATGCAGACTCTGAATCTGCACAATCAAGCGCTGCGGCTGCTGCTGCGTCTGAAAATGCGGCCAAAACTTCAGAGAATAACGCCAAGTCTTCAGAGGTGGCTGCGGAGAATGCAAGAGACCAAGTTCAGCAGATCATTAATGACGCTGGCGACGCATCAACACTGGTTGTGCTGGCGAATCCTGATGGATTTAGGCACATAGGGCGTTGCAAAGATATTGCCACTCTGAGGACAATTGAGCCAGTAGAAAGCCGACAGGTTATTGAGGTTCTAAGCTACTACAACGGATTGGCACAAGGAGGCGGAACATTCTGGTACGATCCTAACGATTCAGTAACTGAGGACAATGGAGGGAGTTGTATTGTCACAAATGGCGGAAAGCGCTGGAAGCGAATCATTGACGGAGCGGTAGATGTTTTGAGTTTTGGAGCCAAGCCAGACGATATCAGTTTTGATAGCGCTCCTCACATTCAAGCCGCACTTGACAACCATGACGCAGTATCATTGTACGGACGCAGCTATTATATCGGAAGACCGATCTATATGCCGTCAAGGACTGTGTTCGATGGTATGGGCGGAAAGCTAACCTCCATAGCTCCAAGCACGTCTGGCTTCATGGCTGGGTCAATCTTCGCGCCTGGAAACTACCACCCAGACTTTTGGGAAGAGGTTCCGAAGGTATCTGCCACCACGACTCTTGGGAGTGCCAACATCACGCTGGCAGATCCGAATATAGTGAACGTTGGAGACATCATCCGGCTTTCGTCAACAACGGGTGTCCTGAGCGCCGGGTTCTTCGTTTCCGAGTATCTACAGATGGCCCGCGTCTTGAGTAAGGCAGGCAATGTCATCACGATTGATGGCCCGGTTGAATCGCAGCTTACGTTGGTGGCAGCTAATGCCAACCAGCCAGGGTATCTTGCGCGCTTCAATAAACCGTTGTTCTGCTGTGTCGATTCAATAATTCAGAATATCGAAATCGATACCTGGGATTACTGGACTGCCGACTCAGCAACTTATAACGTAAAATTCTCGAATATCTGGGGTTCAGCAAAGGCAGTGGCCTACGGCAACACCTTCTGCCGTTCACTTTTCGAGGATATACGGATTGTTTTCTCCGGGCGTGTATCGGAGTTGGCTTTTGGGTCGCATGACACGAACCTAGTTCGCATCACGGCTATTGCCAGCCCTAACGGCTTATCTGCATCAGTTGCCTTTGGTTGGGCTGAATCTGGCAGGCGCTGCACGATTGATACCTTTTCTATCATGTTGAACGCTAATGCTAATCCCAGCACGGTGATTCGTGTATCTGGTCATCGGGATAGCTTGATCAAGAACGGTAGCATATATGTCCATAACAACACCAATAATATACTTAGCGTCGAGAACTATGGCACTACCGCTGATGGTGTTAGACCAGATTGCGACAACGTAACGTTCGAGAACCTGAGCATCTTCGTAACTGGATCATCTGCTGTAGTGTGTGATGTATATAAATCCGCCAATGACTCGGTTATTAAAAATGTTGCGTTTAAAAACATAAAATATTTCGGGCCTACACCAAGCGTCGCATTATACCGTGCTCGCGGAACGGCATCGAATTTCGTGAATGGCATTCAAGCGAATATATCGTCTGATACAGGAGGAAGTATCGCTCTCATAAATTCGTCAAATAACGATCTGACTTTTATCGGGCCAGTCAGTGTTCCATCGCTCGTATCTGCTGCCGCAAAAAACAATCTGGTTATAAGAAACTCTGCCAGATCTAGCGCAAAGGGGAACGATTTCACGCAGGAAGCTCCTTTAAACGTGACTGACACAACTACAAACGCAGTTATCAAGGAGTTAACGTATCCGGCTGGGTCTCTCAGGATCAATGATAAGATCAGGCTGTCGCTTAGTGGAAGTACATCTGGCACTGCTGGTAAAAAGACCGTACAGGTCGGCTTTGTTGGCTCTGACAGCGCGTTCAAGTACGTAGAATTGGCAGCTCTAGCCGCCGATCAAGTATATTGGACGATGGAAGTTGAAATATCATTCCTTAAAACCACGAATAGCCAGACCCAAGAGATTGAGACATCGGCCATTATCACTTCTTTCCTTTCTAAAGGGGTGGCGTCTGGGGCTTCTGTCACTGGTTCAAGAGCACTATCAGTTGTTCCTGATATATCGTTGTCTAACTTTGTGGTACAGGTTCGCGCATGGAAGGAAAATTCAGGAGATGGATTGTCACTGTCAAGAATGAATCTTCAGCTAGAAGATTTGACGGCATAAATTAGCATGACTTTTACCCCGCTTCGGCGGGGTTATTTTTGGTAAAATACTAGAATATTATATTGTTGTGAGTGAATCTTATTTTATGAAGAATGAAGAGGTGCGCATCAAGATGCCAACATCCAGACAGGAGTAGAAGAAGATACTGAATAAGTAAAAGATGATTAAATACTGTCTACATTGGCGAGAGTGCAGGAAACAACACGATCGTAATTGAGGTGACGTTCTAGTCGCTAATTATCTCCATTCAATATCGGCCCCCGAAGGGGCCGCCTCCATTAGCTGAAAGAGTTACTGTTCGTGCGGAACGCAGTTGCCGTGATGTTATCAATTGTCACGGTGTAATCGGTGACGGCATCTCGACCAGTGGCCTTCACAAAGAAGCTAACATTGTTGTTATCAGCAACCAAGTCAGCAGCGAATCGAAGTTCTACCGCAGTAGTTCTGGTGGAGATGTTACCAGCATCAATATAAATGCGGCGAACAGCCTGCTGGCCGCCAATGTTGAAAGTTACATCAACGGTATAGCCCAAGTTTGACGCGCCAGTTCCATATGTCTCACCAATCAGCGTGCAGGATAGAACTACAGTCATCCCATAACCACGATTCTGGTAAGATCCATCGCGCTGCACAGTCTGGTTGCGTCGTAGCGTCATACTGTCATAGCGTTTTGCCACTGCTATATCTCCGATAAACGATTCTGCCTGCAATGTACCCTTAAATATACCGTCAGTCGCGTAGATCGTGCCGCGAACAGTAGTGTTCTGGAATTCAGAATTACCATTCTTGTCGATCATCCATCCTTGTTCCCCTGCGATGTAGTTGTTGGACTGAATAACGTTGCCGATCTTCGCATTGGTAATCGAACCGTCCTGAATGAGCGCGTTATTCATGAAAACCTGGTCATTCTGCACAACAAACGGCAACGTGTACGCTCCAGACTCAGCATTTCTGATGATAGCGAATCTATCAGCAATAAACAGAACTTGCGAAACAACGTTGTTACCTTGCGCGGTAAGTTGTAGGGCCATCCCTGAATTGTATTCTTGGCCGTTGTACTTCAATCCCAACTTCATCGTGTACATGGAACCGACGCCATTAACGTCAGCCCAAGAGTCAAGTTTCTGATCTAGCGCCGCGGAGTTCTCTCCGATCCTTGCTGAAAGCGCATCTTCCGACGTAACCCGAGCCTCAGTTTCATTGGCTAGTGCCTCGTTAACTTGAGTTAATCCAGCATTGAGGTTTTCGTTGAACTCTGCCGAGATCTGGTTAACCTGCTGAACCCTGGCTTCTGTCTCATTTGCTATGAGAACTTCTGCGTGTTTAATTTCAGCTTTCCTCTTGCCATTCTCCTTTCTCATTATTCTAACATCGCCATCATTCGCTAATGCGTTTTGAATGATACTGTTCGCGTATTCATTGAGTTTTGCCGCGCTATCCTGCGCACTCTCCTGAAGTTCTTTCATCGCGCCGCTGTCGAGGATCTCATCCAGGATCACATCCGTGATGGCGTTAACGTCAGTAGACGACATGCCGCGAGCGTAATCAGTCCAAGGTGAAACGTTGCCGATCCTGTCTACACTTCGCGCCTTGTACCAGTTCACATAGCCAGCGGGCAAAATTGAGTGCCAGTATTCAGCCGCCGGATAAGGAATCAGAGTAAGCAGGCTTGCATCCTGATCGGTTCCGCTTTGAGACTGGTAAAGTTCAATGTATGCCGTGTCTTCCGCTCCTTCAGGCATGGCCCACTTAACGCGAATGCCAAAGATCTCATCGTCCGACGCAAAAATGTTAATCGGGCCTTTTGGCGCTCCGACTTTCCCGGTCAGCGTAGCGGTTGCCAATGCAGACCACGGAGACGCTACATTCCCACCGCTAATGCACCTTACGCGGGCCTGATACTCGCCAGCATAGATGCCTTCAATATCAACCTGCGTTGTCGCAGTGCGCGGAACGTTGTTCCAGTTCCCGCCATCCTTACGCCATTGCACCTCGTACAGTTTGGCATATTGCACGGCAGACCAGCCGATCACCATCGTCTCGACGCTCATCCCCTGGACGATGCGAGAAAATGAACTAATAGTTAAGTCTTTCGGAGCGCCCAATGAATCCGGGTCTACAACCGAAGTTGGTCGGCTATCGGTAATTACCCCGTTGTCGATCGCGTCATACTTGTTCGGATCGTACTGCGTAGCCGTGATGGCAAAGGTGAATTCGTCGTCATCACTACCCTTTTCAATCCGGGTTACTACATACTGTTCCGCTGCAAGCTGATCGCTCTCGATCAGGAATACACTGTCAGGCGCAACGTCAAAGTTATAACCAACGTTTAGCGTGATGGTCTTACCGTCCGCCGAAACGCTGGCGATTGTGCGGCGCACAGGCTTGCCGTCGTCGGTATTCAGGATCAGAGTGTCGCCAGCCTTCGCGTCGCAGCGGAAAGCCAGGAAAACCTGCGTTCCCGTTACTTCCATGATTCGCCCCGAAAGCACCAGGTTAAAGGCCGATTGCCAGTGCGGATCTGCAACGTAAATTACATCGCCGCAAGAAGGAATCATGCCTTCCAGGCCAGTAGAAAACGAAACGGTTGTAGCGCTTAGGTTAGTTTGCAGAATCCAACGCCCACGGCGGTTCGCCTCCGTCCTTCTGGTGCACCCGATCGCTGTAATGCTCGTTGGGTTGTGGCCAAATCGCATGGCTGCATCTGGGTTGAAAACTGGTTCAACATCCTGTTCATACTGGTTTTCTTCGTCGTCGAACATGACGTTGCACGACGTGTACATCGTCTTTTCGCTTGGGAACGTCCGAACGAAAACGCCATCAACGACGTTATCAGCCGTAAACAGGTACACAGGATCGCGCGGCTTATCGACGATGATCGATAGGCTTTCACCGTTGTAGAACGTCATTCCACGGAATGCGGAGCAAACATCCCTTACCAACTGGAACGCCTCGACCTGCGACTGCACAATTACATCCATCAAATAGCGCGGTTCCATACTGCCGCGATTGTCCGGAACAAGCTCATCACAGTATTGCGCCACCTCATACAGCGACCACTTGTCAACCGGGATGCCAAGCTCGCGCTGGTCTAAACCATAGCGCTGATTCATGATCAGGTCATAAAGCACCCACGCCGGGTTATTGCTCCACGCCCACTTGAAAGTTCCGTCCCACGTTCCGGAGTACGTGCGATTAATGGGATCGTAATTTCTCGGAACCTGAATAATCTTCCATTTCTTTTTGAGTGAGATAGTAGGGATCTGATTTTGGAATAGGTCGCTATCGAACTCAACGTAAAGCATGGCCGTTAACGGGTAGCGGAATTTGGCATCAATAACTTCAGCGTAGGACTGAACCTGGAATGCATCGACCACCTTCACCCCGTCAGCGTCCGGCGTTACTCGGCTAACACGGATAAGCACCTGCGACGTGAAGTCTTGCGGTAGGTTAACGCGGATGCTCCGATCGTAACCGCCAGTCGTGTTCTTACCGTCAATCTTGCCAGTTAGGTAGGTCTGATAACTTGCACCATCTACCGCCATCTCGATCTTGTACTCAACAACCGATCCGACCATATCGCCGTTATCTTTTTGAGTCAGCACGCGCGGCCATAACAGGCGAAAGCGAATAGCAGACAGATTTTTGTTCGATACGGTAAGCGTATAAGGCGTGTTGTGAGTGACTTCACGAGCAACCTGGAACTCAGCGCTTGATTCGCTAAAGCCCTGGATGTAGTCCTGCGTTTGCGTGCCGGGGCGGAACTCTGCAATCACGCCCTCATAGTTGAATGTTCCATCCTCGTTCTGAACCGGGACGCCGCCAAAATGCAACTGCTTCAAGCTGAAGTCGTTAACCACTTCACCATCCGAAACAGCAAGCAACAATTTAACCTTATCTTTTGAGATCAGGTTATCTGGCATTTCTACCGGGGTACGCGGCGAACTTGAGCCACCCTTGCGGGCCTTGATATTAGTCATCGTTTAGCCTCCTGTTAATAGTATCGCAATTGTACACGACAAAAAGCCCGGAGGCTACGCCCCCAGGCTAAAAAGCGAATGGCTTAATTAGTTGTTGTCCTCTGCGTAAGATCCTGAACCGAACAATGCGCCGCCAGCCAATCTGTAACCGTATGGCAACTGGATTGGATACCCAGCCGCCGTGGTGTTAATCGGCCCGCCGAACGCATACGATGGCTTATTCTCAGGTGATTCACTCGCCCGCATGTTTCCGCCCATCTGCGGGGCGATCATCTGCATTACGCCACCTAAAACCATTGAGCCACCAGCCATAAAGGCCGCCGATGCAAAAGCGCCCATCTCGGCCAATGCTGCGCCGCCAGTGTAGAACGCTGCTACCATAATCGCCGCGCCGATAACGATCTGCAACAACCCGCCGTTCTTTCTGGCTTTTGGGATTGGGATGATTCTAATCTCCTTTGCCACGGCGAAAGTCGAAAAGTCGTTTGTGCTGATTGGTTTTCCGTCTGCGATGATACCGAAGCGCATGTTTGAACCAACTTTGCTCTGCATGAACGGCTTAAACCCTTCCACCTGGTAAGACAGAGCTCGGATACATTCAGCAACCGAATCAACCGCAAGTTTATGGAATACGCCGAACCGACGCCCAAGGGAACCAGAAAGTTTAATCGTCTTTGTATGTGATGCCATGTTTAAGCTCCTTGTGCCTGCAAATTAAAACCTTATGCTGCTCGTACCATCCAGAATAGATATCCCGGCGAGACAGCTTGCCATAAGCATGATGAAGGATGTTGTTATTTCCAACGTAAATCCCCGCGTGATTCCACTTCTCCGCCTGAAGCTGGAAGATGATCATATCGCCAACTTCAGGCTCGCCAGTGTTTTCAATGAATCCGTCCTCTTGCCAGTAATCCTGGTAAAGATTCTCTTTGTATTCCGGCTTCCACCACTCGAACGGTACTCGCCGATCTTTTAGTGTGACGCCGTGGCGCTTGTGAAAATCCATGATAAGGCCATAGCAATCGTAAGCCCCCAGCGCCCAGGGGCGGCCAATCAGCGGGCGGCGCTTCGGCTCAATGATTCGCATATCGCCTTCCGGGATGGAGACGATAACCCACGACAAGCCAGACTCATCGCAAAAGCACAAATCTGTGGCGCTTGGTGTCGTGGTTGCCCCGTCGCCAGTATGCGAATGAACGAATGCGATCGGCTCGCCATCCATTGCCGCCAGCGCATACTGCGTTTCGTCCGGCATTGATTCGTTTTCAGGATCTGGAGAAACGTTGTCTAGTCGGTGATATTTCTGCACGCGTGATTTTTGCGTTACCAGCCCGGCGCATTCGTGCGGGTAGACTTCCTTTGCGTGCTGCATGATCTGCATTTTAATTTTCGGAGTCAACATATTAGCTACCACTCTTCAAAGTTGCTGTCGCACAACCGCCGAAACTCAGCGGTTCATTGCCAAAACGAAGCCTGCAAGAAGAAACCAGACCGCCGCAAACATCCTGCGACGGGTCGTCAACCCTGTTTCCTAACTTGTCGAAGTATCCGTTCTGCCCGTTGTAGTCGCAGCCCTTGCCGGATTTATACCAGCCGCGCTGCGCCCAATAGCAAACGGTTTGCGTTAGGCGTGCCGGGATCATTAATCCGTCCATATCAAACACGGATGTTAATTCGAATGTTGCCTTTTGCGGGTCAACTTTCTTAGGTCGCTCGATGTAGTAGACGAATCGCCTAAAGTCGCCCTCTTTAACGCTGCCGTCGTTTTGCAGCAATTCCTTGACCAAAACCCATACCGTAACTTTGGCTTGCATGAGGCCGTTGTAGGCGCGAATAAGAGCACTCGCTTGCGCATCAATATTGCTAACCGTCAGCGTTGGCTTTTCCACTGTGCCATCGCTCGACATTGCGATCCCGCCCAGGCCGAACGGGCGCGGGCCGTACTGCTCGCCGCGAAACGTGATCATCTTTGGCTGAAGCGTCCCGCCGTTAACCGCTGCCAAAAGCTCCTCGGTTGTATAGGCGACGTTCTCGTTATGGAATCGGTAGACCTGCCCGCCGAACTTTGTGGCGTCGATATCGATCAGCGTTAGGATCTCGCCGGGGAAAAGTTTTTGTAAGCAGTTCGCAAACTCTTTTGAAACATTGGCTGTCATCGTAAGCCCTCCTCTAATTGACTCCAGATCATAGGCCAAAAAAAAGCACCCGTAAAGGGCGCTTTTCGATTATCCGGCTGAAGTGAAGCGTTCGGCGAATTCAGCCGTTACCTCAAACACCCCGCCACCCTGCGGCGCAAGGTTAACGGAGTCGGCAGTTACGACGAATACTCCCATTCTTCCATCAGGTGCCTTCCACACAAACGGCTTTGTTACGTGATCCTGACAGAAGTTATAAACCGCCTCCCAATCCGAACCGCCATAAACGATCGGAACCGTCCGGCGCTTTGTGTTAATGCCGCTCGATGCCGTTTGGATGTAGCCGTTTCCGAAACTGATCGATCGAATGTTGTTGGAGATGGCGACCTTTGCCGCCCCTCCTTGAATTTGTGTACACCATTTAAAGGAATCCACTACTACCTCCTCGTTTTCTCATTGACGAACTTCGCAATGCGCCCGTTTTGGCTCAAAGCCTCGGTGAACATATCGTTCACGATCTGCCTTACGCCCTGCTCTAACCCCTTGCTATCCTGACCGGAACCCATCGTGATGTTAATATCACCGATAGTGAACACCATCGCCGCCGATGCCGCAACGTTTCCGCCGTTGGTGATTCCAGATCCTGAACTTGCGTTACCGCCAACCAGGCCGCCACTTGCATAGCCGCGCATGAGTCGATACAGGTTTTCCGGGCCTAGCCTTTGCGTCGCCTCTTTGGTGAATACGAATTCCCCGCCGTGAACAACGCCTTTTGGCTCATACTTCCCTCCGTCGCCAGTGTAACCGCCGCCAGAAAAGCCCTTGCTGAACATGTTGGCGAAGCTGAACGTTCCACTACCGCCAAACGCGGCAGAAAGCGAGTTAAACAGCGCCATCTTGATGAGCATGTTGGTAATGTCACCGATAATGCTTCTTGCGAAGTCGCTAAAGCTGGCCTTACCAGTCATGACAAAATCAGTAAGCACGCTCGCCATGCCGTTAAATGCGTTTTTAGTGATATCCCCGATGTTGGTGTATACGTCATTAACTTCGTCGCCAATATCAGCCCACGCATGAGTAAACCCTGCCTTCCAGTTCAGCATTTGCGCATCTTGCTGTGCGTAGAATTTATCGCTTGCGGCCTGCATCGCTTTAAATCCAGGGTCACTTAAAGATCCGCCGCTGTTTTTCCAGTCAGCCGCCATCTGCGCATTGGCCCGGTATCTCTCCTGCTCCTTGCTACCCATTCCGGCGGTATCCTGTAGCGCTTTTGTTTTCTCCGCCATCTGGTTTTGATACTTGGTCGACTTGTCAAGCAAGGCGTTCAGTCGCTGCTGCTGAACAATCTGATCTCCCACAATGGCCTTTTGCTCTGCCATGTACAGGATATTCTTTTTGTTCGCCAGCATCTGCTGTTCGCTTTGGGTCAGTTTTCGCTTCTGGCTTGCTTCTTCCAGAACCTGGAATTTAGCAACCGTCTCGAAGTAGTCCTTGCGCTGCTGGCTGATCTTGTCATCAAGCCCTTTGTGCTGCTGCAAAACCTTTAGCTGCGCCTGTAGCGATAGCAGTTCGGCCTGGTACTGCTCATCAATTTTAACGCCAGCGTCTACCTGCTGCTTCCTGGCGTTGCGGTTTTTCAGGATATCTTTTTCTTCCTGATTTACGCGTTCCTTCGTTTTGCTGCTGTACCCACCGGAAAGGGTTTTATCCTTCGCGGCGTCAATGTACCCCATCTCTCCTTTAGCGATCCTTGCTTGCTGCTCCGCGATGGTTTTTGCAAGCTCTGCGGATTTTGCTTTCGAGTCCTTGATTAACTGTTCCTGCTGCGCCAGAAAGTCATTACCGAAGTCTCCCATGCCGGGAATTTTCTGTAGCTTTCTGCCAGCGTCAACGATGAACTGCGCGATCATGGCGTCGCCGTCGGCAATCAGCTTCCTGATCGTGTTGATGATTGCGGATACCGTGTCAACGATAAGGTTTAGCGCTCCGACCGTGTGATCGCCTACCCATTTCCACGAGTCAGCCGCCCATTTTTTAATATCCGTCCACATCGTTTCGAGTGGCGTTGCGCTGTCCGCGATATCTTTAAGGCGCTTGTCCATCGTATCAGCAAACAGTTTTGTCGCTGCATCTGCTGCTGCCGTCTCGCCTTTGGTTTTACGCAAAGATTCGATGTAGGTTAGCTGGCCCTCTTTCAGAAAATTAAAACGCTCATTGAGATCGGCAAGCCCCTTAACAGGGTCTTTTACGATCGAATCAAAGTACCCTGTGATCGTCTTCTCGCTCTCACCCGTCTGCGCCGACCATTCCGCCGTAGTCTTCGTGATCTGCTTAATCTGGTTGATGGTGTACTTACCAGAACTAGCGAGCGATGTTGCGATTTCCTGAATGCTGCCAATCGTAGCCGATGAGTTTTTGTTAATCTCTTCGGTTAAGGCTGTGATCTGCCCGGTGGTGGTCGCAGCATAGCCACCAGTCAGCACCAGCGCATTCGCCAGTTCTCGTTGCGCACTCCATGAGTCATAACCAGCTTTAGCGATTGCCGCCAGGGCGATACCCAGCGACGCAGCGCCAACCGTTAGCGGGTTGATGTAGCTCAACAACACCTTAAACGTATTGCTCAAGCCGCCGAAGCTATCCTTGATTTGCCCGCCCTGCTGCACCGCAACCAGCCAGATTGGCATACCTGAAGCAAGCGACGTTACAATGTCAGTGATCTGCATCGGTAACTGGCGCATGGCCATTTTATATTGCCCGGCAGAAATGCCAGCCAGGCCCATAGCGTTTTGCTGTTTCTTTAATGCTTGCTCCTGCTGCTTCAGGGCATTAATGAACGGTGCCGCTTCTGCCGACACGCCCAATTGCGCCGCCTTCATTTCCAGCAGTTCGGCGCGTGTTTTCCCGATGGAGTCAGCCTGCTGTTTCAGACTGGCGACAAAATCACGCCCGGCGTTTGCCGCCTTCTGCTTTGCCTCCGCCTCTGCGATTGCTGCGCGACCTTCTTCGGTTAGCGCTGCCTGCTGCCGCCGGAGTTGGTTGGTAGTAGATTCGATGATAGCGCCCAGGCGGAAAAATTCCTTATCCGGAACAAGCCCCAAAGCCCATGCTTTATCAAGCTCTTCCGTAGCTTTGCGCAAGTTGGCCATTTTTGAGATCGTGGGATCGATGGCGCTCGCGATCTTGCTAAAGCTGGTTTTTGATTTGTCTGTCTCTTGCTTCTGCCGTTGCAAAGCGCGGTTCATTTCCTCGGTCTGCGCCGTGGCCCGCTTTTCAGCGTCTGCAAGTGACTGTAGGCCAGCACCCGTTTGCTGGCTTTGGTTTTTCAGTTCTGCGAGCGATCGTACCGCTTTATCAACCTGCGAAACGTCAACGCCAAACGTCAACCCAGCTACTTTATCAGCCATGTTTAGCCCCCATATGAAAAAAGCGCCCGTAGGCGCTTATTTGGATTTCTTGTAAATCTCCTTCAGGTATTCACCCTCAAGGATTTGCAAGTCAAGTAATGCCGCTTCTCGATTGTCGATTTTATACAATTCGAACAGCATAGGCAATGTATTATAGTCAAGCCCTGTCGGGCCATTCATCCCGATTCGCCATTGCGTTTGCATGGCCTGGAATAGCTGCCAGCTTTGGGCGGTCTGTTCATCAAAATAGATCGTTTCAAGATCTGCTTCATAATCCGATCGCCTTAACCCGTACTCCGCAAGCTGGCGATCGGTTAGCTCAGGCTGAAGCGTGAGATAAACAGCCCGCCTTAAACTTTTGCACGGTGGCCCGCAAGCGCGGCCATGTAAGTTTGTGGCAGTGCCATGACGAACGCCGGGAAGTGAGCGCAAAGCCAGGAAATGTTTTCATCGCTGAATTCATCATCCAGATCCCAACCTTCAGCCATGAAGCGGATAAACTCGGCGTTACCCTTTGGCGCTTTATCTTCGCTCTCATAAAAGTCTTTCATCTCATCGGTTGAACGATGTTTTACGGTCATGGTGATGGTTGCTTCTTTGCCGTCCGGGCAAGTAAAGGTTACTGGCAATTTGAAAGAAGGGAGATTGCCACCGATTTGAATTTTGAATTTAGCCATTTTGTTAACTCCTGATTGGTTTGTGTTATTCGCTATTATGCACAAAAAAAGGCGAGGCACAAGCCCCGCCATTTAATTACGCGACAACCGGAAGGAAGACGTGAGAACCTTTAAGCGCAACGTTAAGCGTTACGGTTTCCATCTCGTTAACCGCCGTGGATGGAATGTCATCGAAAGATGCAACTCCAGACCAGTAGCGAACTTCGGAGGCTCGCGGGATATACATGTACATCGCTTTCACCTGCTTGCTGGCGTCGGCTGAACGCAAGATCGGGTAGATCGCGTTACCGTAATCGTGCGCAAACGTGTAGTTAAGCGTCACTGCCGACTTGTAAGTAGGTTCTGATTGTTCGCGCTCATCGCCCAAGCACTGATAGTTATAGAACTGCTGCTCGTTGCCGTCTTTGCCTAAATCCTGAATGCAAGGCAATTCTACCCAATCAGTGATCACGATCACGTTACCAGTGGCCGCGCCGCCGGGATACTTGTTCGTGTCGGAGGTGTCGAACTCTTCCAGCGTTGCCACGCCTGCTGTCACTGCTTTTACGCGAGTCACCTTGTTAACGAAGTCGCCCCAGGTGCAATCGGTGAAGATCACAATATCTTTCACCTTCAGCTTGCCGTCCGCCACTGTGATTTTTGGGTTTTTCGCGTCGTTGGTCATTGCGGTAAACGGAATTTCCGAACCGCGAGCCTTCTCAAAGAAGACCTTTGCACCGTTTGGTAAATGCATGTTGAGTACTCCTGTTTTGATGAAAGTTTAACAACGCCATTATGCCTATATATTTCCAGGCTGGCAAGAAATTATAAGCACCTCTAAGATCAGTTAGGTGGTTGGATAACCGCTATCCTCCACGCTGTTGCATCTTACTGTGAACCTAACCGGGAAAAACCAACCAGTTTCGCGCCTCTGCACGCCGGAAACTTCCGCCCATTCGCTAACATAAACTTTATTAACAGAATCAATGATTTCACCTTCGGGGAAATATTTTGCAACGTTTTGCGCAATGAGCCTTGCGGAGTCGATTCCTATCCCAGGCTTAAAGATAACGTCAATCTGAACCATCCCCATATAGACTCTGCATTTCCTTGAGATGTCAACCGATCTTGAGTACGCCTCGACGTAGGAGACTTTAAGGTAGGTCTCACCTCCCGCCGGAGGTCTAAAGTCAACGTTATCTCCTGCAACTACTAACCCGTTCTCGGCGGCAAATTTAGCCACTGCCGCCTTGCATTTTAACGCCATCTCATAATGCATTTTTCGCCCTCGCTCGCTTGATTGCTTCAGTAACATAAACGCCCAACCGGATCGCAACAACGCCCATAACGCCATTTGGAGCCTGCTTTGAATGGCCGTATTCCAGCGCGTTCGCATAGATTAGCATGTTACTGAACCAGATCGAAGTGATCCCGGCCCCTTTTGCGTATAGTGCAATGTTGGCTTTGCCGTTCTGGATTGTCTTTTCGCCAGTTTGGTCATATGCGTTAATCGCGTAAAGCGGGGCGCGGTTAAAGGTGATTTGCCAGTTACCACGGAAGCGCCCTGTATCCACCGGAGAACGCATCACAAGGTCGCGGTGAATATCTTCACACGTAAACCTTACAACGTCCTCCAGCGCATCACCAGCGGCCTTACACCATGCATCAATAGCCCCTGTGAACTCCCGGATCGTATAATTAGCCATAAGTCGCCACCCTGCGTAAAACTGGACGGTAGGCGACAACGGTTCCCGTTGGTTTTACCGGGCGGGCATTAACCACGCGGTAGCGCTCGCCGTCTACTTCGATTTCGTCACCTTCCATGATTGGTACGTCGTGAGTAAAGAATCCGCGCTTGTCGCCAGCAAGGATGGTTTCGCCATTGATATCGCGATCCTTGATATCCCGCACCGCACCTTTGATTGTGGTCACAACCTCGCTAGGGATGATATCCTCCCCGGTTTCGGGGTCGATGCCGCCACCAGCGCCTTTCGTGTACTTTTTGAATACGCCGTCTGCGTCGCTGAAAAACTTAATGCCCGCACTTGCGCGGGCCTGGATTGCTTTGTAGTTCATGGCTGCGGCCTTTTAATTTCTTTTCCGATCAGATACTCACCAAGCGAGTTAATGCGAGCACTGTTTAGCGATACGGATTCAATAAGCTCCTGGATATCAAAGCTATCTATCCTCCTTCGATGCATCGCGCAATGACCACCTCCACTGGTAATTAACCCGAACCCACCACCTTTTTTCTTGAGCAATATTTCATACATTTTGCCCCACGGCGTTTGTCGTATTTCCTTTCCAGAACTGTCTGATGAAACACGGTCGAAAGTTTGCGAAAATTCACCAGTCAGGGAAAACGAGGAAACTCGCTGCGAATAACTTTCCACGCTATCGCCATCTTGCTTCATTGCACCGTCAAGAACCATTAGATGAAGTGTGTACAGAGCAAGCGCCTTGTAATAAGAGTCACCAAAACGAGAAGGGCTTACGAATTCTGATGCCAGGTCAATCCACGCAGCGAGAACTTCAACTTCAACGGATTTCATTGGCGGCGCTAAACGCTGGATCTCAAGCAGGACGTAATCAATATCTTTTAGCATTTTTAATCTCCTGATATGAAAAAGGACGCCGAAGCGCCCTTTGTTGGTTTTTGTTATTCCGCGCTCTTAGGCTGCACGATCTCTTTCGCCGTTTCCTTCACTGCTGCGATGTATTCGCGCGTGCGTTTCGGATTGTCGTAGAACTCGACACGGCCTTTGAAAATTTCGTGGCGGAAGCGGTCGATTTCGTTTTCCGGCACTTCAAAAACCTGTTCATAGACGTAATTTTTGCCTTTATAGCGAATTGCACATGCACCAACGTTTTGCAGTTGAACAACCTGCGACGCCTGTTCGGCACTGGTGGTTTCTACGGTTTCGACGGTTTCTACGGTTTCTTTTTTACTGGCCATTGTTAATGCTCCATTGGTTTACTTTAGGTTTCAAATTAAAGCACATTGTAGAATGCAATGCAATAAAAAAGCGCCCGAAGGCGCTTTTTTGATTAAATCCCGGTGAGAATCGCAATAGTCAGCGGGCGGTACACGATGAGACCAGTGCATTTGGAGGTGCAAGGAACTTTGAAATGCAGGTCTTTCGGCTGCATCGGCAGCATGTTGAACCGCTCAGGGATCTCGATGCTCATGTTCATTGGGTCTTTTTCGTATGCCAGCACGCCTTTGGTGCCTGCTCCGTCGATATCTTCCAGTTCCGCCATCGCCGTAATGGTGATGTTCGGGTGGTTCTTGGTGAACCAGGTAAGATAAGAGTCGCCGCTAGTGTCCGGCATCTTTTTCGTCAGAAGACGACGCTTAGACGGAGGAATCACGATGTTGGTCGCGTGATGGCGGCCCAGCGTAGTTTCTTCGATCATGTTTAGCAGGTCTTCCAGATCTTCGAATGCCTTTTCAGCCGCTGCTGCGTCATCACCCCAAGTCTCGCTGGCGGTCATGCGGTTAATGTTCGGATGGTCGAAAACGCTTACGATGCCGTGAGGGGCGGAGCCTTTGAACACCAGATCATTAACGAGCGTCTCATGACCTTCGCGGGCCAGAGTTGCCTTGCGATCGCTCAGGCTGGAACCCAGCGCCGCGCCAGTTTTAATTTCGTCGATGGAAATAAACCACGCGTTACCAAGGCGGAAAACTTTCCCCGACTTCTCTTTCGCCATCGCTTCAACGGTCGGCAGATCGTCGGTGTAGTCGGCGATGATTTTCGCAGAAGTTACGCCATCGAATTCGAGCCACTCAAAGCGGCGGGCGGTCGGCGAGATCTCGGTAGTTACCGGAAAAAGCTCAAGTGCGCTGGTCTGCGGGTATGCCTGCTCATACTGGCGATTCAGTAATTGAGTCATCTGCTTAACAGTCCAGATACCGTAAGCATCCAGTTTTGCGGCGTCGACGCCCATGCCCTGCATTGCGACCTTAATTGCACTCTGTTCGAATGCATCTAATTTCATAGTCATCTGAAAAACTCCTGTTTGTGTATTTGGCTTAACGAGATGAAGAATATCACGAATCGTTAAGCCGTCAAAGGTTTTTTTCTGGTGCAAAAATGGGGCCGAAGCCCCTTATTTATTAACCAGCAGCCGCCGGAGCTACTGCGCCCTGAAGTACCTGAATTTTCACCAGGACGGTGCCATCTGCGTTCTTGGTGTATTCGCCAGTGTGTTTGTAGCCAGTTTTGATAACCCCGGCGCTACCCTTTGCCACTGCACCATTTGCGGTAAAGGTGGCGAAAGAATCAAACACGCAATCTGCTTCAGTAACAGTTGCATCCGCGATCGCCCAAATGCGGCCATGAGTCATAACGTTAACCGCACTCTCATCGTCATACTTGCCTTCAGGCGAGTAGGCTTGCGAGAACTGCGCGATGCCTACAATTACGTCGCTCGCTGCTTTCGCAGGCTTAACGACCTTGTGGCCATTGGAAACTACGCCAGTGGAAGCCACCAGTACGCCAGCTTTGATATCGCCTTCAGCAACACAAGTGCCGTCGATATTGTAAAGTGACGTATCAGCGATCTGCCCCGCTACGGCAATATCACGCTTGCGGGAATAAGAAGCTGGAATCTGTGCCATTTTTAATCTCCTGTTTATTTGGTCTGGTAGCGGCCCGAAGGCCGCAAATTATTAGCGGCGGAATTTTGCCTGCGGATCGATGATTTCGGTGCCGTCAAGTTTCGGTAAGCCGCCTTTGTCTTTTTGCTCGCCATCTTCTTTTTTGCCGAAGACTTTGGAGCGATTGCCAGCCATCTTATCAGAGTTGGCGATAAAGTCAAAAGAAGCGTCGATGTACGAATCTTCTTTGTCAGACAGATCACGACCGTCTACCTCTTTGATGTAAGCAACCTTCATCGCCTTAACATCCAGGCCGTCGCACTTGACGCCAGCGGCAGAAACCACCGCGATAACTTTCTGTTTTGCGTCTTCGTCGGCTTTGATTTTAGCAACGCGTGCGGCAACTTCATCTTCAATGCCATCAACTTTGGCCTGAAGCGCGTCACGCTCTGCGGTGATGCTAGTTACCTGACTGGTTGCCGATGCAACTTGCGCGTCTAGTTTGGCAATGTAAGCGCCTACGTTATCGGCCACTTCAACATCTACGCCGTCAATTTTAATGATCATTGTTTTAGCTCCTTTGTGGTTTGAGTCGTCATCATAGGGGAATTCTTGTTCGCTATCAAGATTTAATTTCGCAATCCCGGCACGACCACGGAAAACAAGCGCGACGTGATTCACGCGAATCTTCGTTTGCACCGCATCAAAGCGAACCCAATCAGAGACGGAATCATTTTTCATCTCTTCGAAGTTTTCCGGCAGGTCTTCATCGAAATAATATTCGCCAGTTGCGTTATTGCCCCAACCTTTGCGATCGATATCGACCGAAGTGTAGCCCACGGATAACTCAGCCGCTACGCGCTTTTTGGCTTGCTCGATTGACTCTCCGTCGTAAATCATCACCGGAACAAGAACGCCGATCCCCTCTTCTTTGCCAGCGCCGGAACACGAGCCAACTACCAGGCCTTTTGCGTTCTGCGCGTTCACCATCTTATGACCCAAAGTGATCGGCTTACCCTGGTATGAAGCCAGTGATTCAGCATCAAACACCTCAGAACGCGGGCGGAACTCGACGCGCGGCCCGGTTGGCGTCTGGTACGTCTGCGCACCGATACGCGCCACGATCGGAGTATCAACCAGAAAGCCGTTCTCATCGAATCGGGCCTTCATCTTTACCGTGTCGAACCTTTGAACTCTTTTCATCATGATACCTCTATATTGTTAAAATCTGGAACCGCCCAGCAACGGCAACCGTACTCTTCACCGGGGAAAATGCCGTCACCATTAACGGGGCGTCGCTTACCTTCTAGCTTGATATGGCTCTCGCGCTCGCGGTCGTCCATCATCCCGAACCAAAAGTAATGCGATACTTTAGCATCTTTTAGGCGCTGCATCATCAACATACTGTTAAAAGTTCCGATGATTCCGCTTGCCCGGTTGCGCGACCAGCTACCATATATAGCGTATCGACCTTCGATGATTTCATCGATCTGCTTGCGAGACTTGCCGATGTTGTTGGCGGTTCTAACTTTCGTCGTCCAGTCAGCAACGATATCGCTTGCTAACTTCCTGATTGACGCTTCTGCGGAATCCTGCCACTTATTTAGCGATTCCTGATACCAGTCTTCATACCCACCAGCGCCGAATTCTTTAAGGCGCATAACTGATTCGTTGTTCCGCCCGCCAGCCGCGATCGCAATTGCAAGCCACTGTTTCGAATTGAATCTATAGATGGTCAACCCAATGGAGGCAAGAGCCGCAATTACTACCGAAAAGAACGTAATGGCTGATTCGCTGATATCGTCTTCCGCCTGGCTGATTTCCTCCGCCGTGGCATCGAACTTCAGGCGATCTAAGCGATCGCGCATTTCTACCACGAGTTCTGTCACCGCGTCCTGCATGGAGCGGGATAAATCCCGCTCGCTTGCTTCAGGATAACGCCAGTTTGGGATTCTGCCGTTAACTTTCATCATCCGCCTCCGTGTTGTTTAAGATCTCTGCGCTTTGCGTGCTGCCTGAACCAGCGGCGCGATCCGGAAGTTTTTTCTGTTTCGGCGCGTTGCCTTTTAGCTTCAGTTCTGGAATTAATGCCGACAGAGTATCACGCGCTTCGTTGGCGTCGATAACCTGGTCGGTAACGAGGCCGCGAGCCGCGTTGGCGTTCTTCTGGAAGATATCCGCTTTCTCCGCATCGGTAGGCAGCGACAACGGTTCGAACTCGACGCTGAATTCCTCCTCCGTTACGATGAACTGTAACAGGAATTCTAACAGTGGCTTGTAATCGTCATTGCGCTTGCGGTCGACCAGTTTGTAGAACGTCTGTAGCGCCGTGTTCTGGCTTGCGCTTACGCCACCAGTGTTTTTGTTTTTTAGCACGATCTCGTGAATGCCTGACAGGGCGACAATCCGATCCATCTTCGCAGAAAGGAATTCAGGGATGCCAGTAATATCAGAGTTGATAACGGTGTACTCTTCATCGGTGGCATCAATGCCGATCGTGTTTCCGACGCCGGAATTAGCGTCAACCTGCGCCATGCGCAACCGGGCGGCGTACTCGCCTTCTTTGTCGTCGCAGATTAGCGCCAGGCCTTTCGCCTTCCAAACGCCCTGCTGCTTGCGCTTCAGTAGCTGCGTTGCCAGATATTCCGAATAATCGTAGTCAAGAATCGCTTCAATGATCGACTGGTTCAGCACCGAACCACCAGCGCCCTTGTTTAGCTGGCGCACCTTATTGGTTACTCGCTCGCCGTCGATGTAGTGCATACGGGTATAATGCACCTTGAACGGTTGCCCGCCGTTTAGCGGCTTCACCTCGTACATTTTAGGCTTTCCGAATCGTGGGCTTCGTGGGCTGGTTTCCTCCTCTGCGACGGAAACGGAATCATGGTCGTAAACAACTATCGATTCGAGCGGCTTACCACGCTTCGCTGCCGAAGTCAACGCGCGACCATCGTTAACCATCGCCAGGACGTAGGAGCCACCATACAGCCGCGCCCAGCAAAGAGCATCTGTGATTTGCGGCTCCAGATTTAACCCGTCCCATTCTGATTGAAACTTGGTGTTATCTGAAATGCCGTTTAGCTGGAAGCCAGGAGCAACCATCTCTTCCGGGATCACGTCAACGATTTTCTTCGCCATGCCGTTTTCATGATAGAACTCTTCAACCTGCGACATTGTTCCAAATCTCGACGCGATAGACGCGAGGGTTGACGCATAACCAGCGCCACCATTAAAGATTTGATTATAGTCGTCCATCTTAATGTTATTCATATTTCAACCTTGTTAAAGTGTGGGCCGTCAGGCCCACATTATGTATTAGCGACCCAGCTTTTTCAATCCCGCAAGGCGTTTCATTCGCTCTACCGGATCGTCGCTCAGGTTCATTTCCAGGTTTGCGGCGTCAAACACGTTGTCGCAAATATCATCGTGTGGATGAGAATCGTCATATGTAAACGCGCTCATCTCCGCCTCAAGCTCTGCAACGAATGGGTGATTGTCCGGCAGCACGACACGCCCACCCTTGATGATTGGTTGCGCATCCATAGCGCGAGTGACCTTATCTTTATCGCGCTGCACAGGGACGATCTCGCCCATGCCGTTTACAGCCTTCGTTAAATCCTGGATTAGACCCGTACCGCTCGCCTTGTCTTCGATGTAGATCCGGCGAAGGTTTCCGCACTCCTTGTTTCGACGCCAGCACTGCTTGATGAATGCTTCGGCCTGGACGCGGAGATCTGGCGCTTCCCATTTTCCGCGAATACCGTCAATGAAGTAGACGCGATCCCGGTACTTGCCCCAATAGCACATTACGGAGTAGTCGTTTAGCTCCTTGACCTTCTGCGCGGTGTCCGCCGTGATGAACGTATATTCGAACTTGTCCGGGCGCGGCTCGTGCGCCTTGTCGGAATCGCCGTAATAGCGCCACCACTCCGACTTGAACACGTTACCACCAAGGGCGATCGGCTCCTGCTGATACTGCGAAAGGAACGTATAAAGATCGGCTTCGCGTAGCGCAACCAGGTTCTCGATCGATTCGTTCTCCTCCCAAAATGACCAGTATTCCACGCCGTCAATGACCACCGAAGGGCCGGAAAGCACGTCGCGCTCGAACTCAGGTCGCAACCAGTCAGGGAGTGATTCGCCATATTCCCGCGTTACCATAGCCGGAATAACAATGCGATCGAAGTCGATAGCCATCCCTCCGCTCATCATGAACCAAGTAGCATCCTGCGCGTGCAATCGCTGCTGCACGGAAAGGATTGGCGTTTCGTCGCCCTTCTTCTTCTTCGCTCGGCGGGATCGAATGGTGTTTTTCAGTAGTACGTGGTTTTTCTCACGCTTCACCTTCGAGAACATGTCATCGGGTTTGTCGATATCATCCAGCGCGATAAGGCCGCTAAACCCTGGCGTCATGTACCCGCCACGCTTACCGACGATTTGGCCGCCGGACGAACGGGAGACCATTTCCAGCCTTACGCGGTCGTTGTCGTCCATGACCTGAAATTCATCGATCTGCTTGCGCCCGAACTTTGATGGCCATAGCTCCTGCCACTCGCTCGATGAGAAGATCTTAATCACGCGATCAGAGTTGCCTTTTGACAGGGCGTCACCCTGCGAGATCTGAAGGTTTCTAACCTTCCGGCATTTAAGATACGCATACGGCGCGAGGTGGATTGAAAACACCTCCGTCTTCGTGGAGCCTGGCGCAACGTTAACGATCGTGCTCTTGCGCTTCCCGGCGATAATTTCATCAACCGTGTGGCAAAAGTAGGAGTGATGCCAGTTCCACATTAGCTTTTCGCCCTGGATGATCTGGAACCAAATCTTCAGGAATAGCGAAAAGTTGCGCGTACTCAGCGCCTTAATTGCCAGCTTATCGGCTGGCGACAGGTCTTCCCAAATGATCATCTCGTTCATATCTGACCCTTACAGCTTATCAAGAATATTGGTCACTGCCTTCTCTAACTTCTCTTCGGTGATCTCGTTCTTATCCCCGGCGATAGCGTCGATGTTCAGCACTGGCGGCTTATCGATCCCCATCTCTTTACCGACGAACGAAGCGTTAATCATGCCGACGGCAGCAAGCTGAAATTTCTGCTCATAAATCACGGAGTCGATGAACTCCATAACGGGAGCGTAGTTCGGATCGTGGCGATAGCGCCCAAGCGTTGACTGGTTCACGCCGCAAAACAGGCTTAACCCTGTGATCGTAAAAATGCGAGGCTTGTTCACTCCCCACTCGTTAACGTCGCCCTGAAACGTTGCCGTTTCCGCAGCCTTGATTGCGTTCTCTTCGGCCCACTGGAAGTAACGCTTTGCGATATCAAAAAATTGTTCCGGCGTCATCTCTGCTGTGCGCCCTAGTACCACGCCGAACTCCTTTTCATATAGCGCTTTGAAGTTCCCCTCAAAGTGCGATTTCGTTACGCGTTTTCTACGTTCTTCAGACATTTTGTACCCTCCTTCTATGTTGATTTGCGAGTATATCAGATTGCGGGCATAAAAAAACCCGCCGAAGCGGGTTCTTGTGTTATATCAGTTTGTTTCGCCGATTCAGCGTCTTCTGGAGTTTCACAAATAGCTCACAGTCAACATACGGAAGCGGCGAAAAAGCAATTCGTTTTGCGATACCATCCGGATCGCCAATTTTTTCCCAACGTGCCGTTTTATTATTGTACATCATGGCAGCAAAAGTGCCTTCATGTACCCGCTTTGAAAGGCGCTCGACAAGATGAGCCGCGCCAACGTGATAGCCTATGAACAGCATTAACAGTGCAATAATCAGAGTTAACATTGATTGACTTCCCTTATGTAGTTGATGTTGATTTTATGCGTATCCAGATTAACGCCGGATTGCTTTTTTGCTTTCTCCACCGCGTCGGCGGTGTCGTTCGCCTCAATCGTCATGCTGAACTCTTGAATGCAGGACTTGCAAAAGCCGCCCATTTTTCTTGCCGTGAGTATGATTTTATACTGCATCATAACCCCTTTGTAAATGCCCCTAAGCGGGGCCAGACTTGCGGATGTTTACCGCCTCTTGCGTCTACGTGGTTCAAGTTACCCGGTCAGCGCGATTGCGTCAATAGGTCGCTGAATCGTTTGGCTGTTTTTTACTCATACTCGCCATCCCTGCGACCGAATCGGCCTTCCAGGTAGCCAGCTATCCAGATGAACTGGCCGCGAGTAACCAGCGTGTTGATTTGCGCCCAATGTTTATCGATCATCTTCGCGGCGACCTGATCGTAGGTCTTCTTGTCCTTCTTGATGGCGTCTTTTGTTTCTGCGGCCATCTGCTTTGCCACCCGCTTCACGGCGTTATACTGCGCTTCATTCAGTCCGAACATTTGGCCTTCTCCCATTCCACCAAGGTTCCGCGAGCAATGAACACTTCAACACGCAGCGGACTATTGAAATTTTTGTAGATGAAGATGAACCCTTTTCTGCTATCGGTCTCCACCTGCGTAACCGGGAACGCCAGCGGAGTAATCGTATCGACCGACTCACCCATCTGGATACCCGTTACCGTTGCGCCAATCGGCATATCTTCGACTTTTGAGAACTCAGACATAGAATCACCTTAATGAAATTTGCGCCCGCCAGAATCGCTTACAGGCGCTTTAAATGGTATACGAATTCGTTAATTTTTCAAGTGGTGGCACGGCTCGCCATCTTTAACGGCTCCCCACTGGCGGCGTTTGTTCCGCTCCAGCTTTTCTGCCACCGCCATTGCCAACTGCTCATCGGTGATTCCGGCGCGTCGGGTTGCGTCCCACACCAGCATGATGATATCGGCGAACTCGCTAATGTCATCCGGCGCTTCGGCGGCTTCGTTGGCCTCTTTAGCCAGGTGTTTCAACGGGCCGACCGGGCCAACGTTGCCGAACTGGCGATCCGACCATTCCGCGTGCTGCGCTCGAATATTGGTGAACGGGTCGACCTTCGCTTCCGGCTCCGCCCGCAGGCATTGAAAATCGCTCCATGTCTTCGGGTTGTGCTGCATTTCACGCAGGCTCGCTAACGCGCCGTTGATATCCATGCCTTCCGGCCAGTTCACCTTGAACGCTTCAGGCTTGCGGAGATACTCGACAAGATCACCACCAAGCACTGCTTGCTGCACAATCGCCTGCTCTTTGGTGTCGCAGATGAGGCGGCGCGACTTGCGCCCCTCGTTGGTTCCAATGGTGTAGGTCAGTACCCAAATCTTGTTGCTCATTCTTCTACAACCTCGCATTCGTCTTTGCTTACGCTGATATAGTCGCCAGCGTCGATAGATTCACTATTGCGCGGAGCTCGTACGCAGTAATCGCCGTCATTGAAACGTCCCTTAACCTCAAGCACATCGCCGATTTTCAGGCCGCATTCCTCAAGGGTGATTGAGTCATCGCCATTGAGAGTGTCGATTTTGGTGATTTTGATTTTCATTGCTGTAACTCCGTTTCGTTTCGATGGGGTAACTATACCAGCTTACCCATTATCGGTTTTAGCAATTCGTGCTATTTGGCAGGCCATCCATGACTTTCAGTTTAACCCACTCGACGCGCCCCTGCGCCTCGGCAATGCCTAACTCATAACTCGCGCCTTTCTGGTGCGGGCGAATCCGCCAGCGCTTGCCGCCCTCATCGCACCAGTAATAGAACTTCCCGCGAAAGCGCACGTTGTAGGTAAAGCCGTTGAACCACATTTTGATATTCATGTATCGCCTCACCACTTAAAATTGCGGGAAATAATCACGCTGCCAACGGCGGAAAGTGTAATCCAGGGCCAGCACAACACAGGATAAAGATCGTCTTTGTCATTGGAATCAGCAGATTTCAGGAAGGCTCGCATGAGGAAACAGCCACACGCATACAGGGCCAGAACAAGAACCGCCAGGGCAATAATTGCGTAAATCATGATGTTTTTCCTTGTCTTTGGTGGGGTAGCCATGCAGCAACCCCGGTTAGTGTTTGTGGTTCGTGCTATTGCTGGAGCTTTGCGAAAGCGTCGGCCATCATGCGCAAAACTCGCGCGTGATCTTCAACGTCATAGTCAGGTTCGGTGCGCATGATTTCCCGAACATTCTCGATCGTGGCGATAGCCCCCTGAAGTTCACCAGTCAGGAACGCAACCTGCTTTTCAAGCTCCGAGATTCGTGAGAATGGTTCACGCATGAATGATTCGCACGAGGCATCACTCAGCGCCCAATCGATCCCGGCGCGAATAACGGCGGCTAACAGCGGGTCGTCGTCTTTGGTGAAGTTGTCGGACGGGATCAGGTGTATAATTTGTGTGGTGTTCATGGTTAGACTCCATCTCTTGTTAGTGTGGGGATAGTATGCACCATCCCCGGACGTTCGTTTTAGCAATTCGTGCTATCAAAGGGCGTCTAATTCCGCCTCAATGAATTCGTACCACTCGTGGCCGTTAACTGGATCGTGTTCGGTTCCATGCAGCCAGTCCGTATGCACGGAACAGAATTCGCCGGATTTATCGAAGTAGAAGTCGGCCCATGACCGCGCCCAATCGCCTACGCCAGCGAACGTGCCGAACTTGCGGATGTATGCGTCGGTGTAACCGCGCTGCTTCGCTATGCGCTTCAGTGCGCGAACAAGCAGTTTGCGCTGCGACGCCTTCGATACTTTCCGCAGGTGGAAAAGCGCGTTTTCCGGCTCGCCACCAACACGGATGGTCAAGTCTTCGTCAGTGTCCAGCGGATTGACGATAAATTCGTTAAGGTATCCGCCTTGTATTACGTGAGCCGTGCCGAGTGGTTCGCGCACCTCTACAGCATCGAATACGCATCCGATAAGGTGGCGCTCACGCTCGCGGGCCGCGTTGACAACCATGAGTTTTACGGTTTTCATTAGCGGATCTCCTTCACCTGGTGGGCTTCGAGAAGATTGCTAACTTCACGGATGCCGCAGTCTTCGAATTCCTCTTCGGCCCCGGTCGCCACCCTTAACCTGGCGAACCCGGCGTCATCGTCAACCGTGACTTCAATTACGTGCTCGCTTGAAAGCTCGATGTATGCGCAGCCGTAGGCATACAGTTATTCCAGCAGTGCGATTAAATTGTCGTTCATTGCGTTACTCCTGATTGGATTGTTCACTTCAGTAACGCCACTTTATCAAATGACGTTACGGCAGTTTTAACAAAAAGTGCTATTCTTTTTCGCCGCTGAACGCTGCCCGATACCCACGGCGGAACCCATTAATCTCAGACAGGCGGCATACCCCAATGATGATGCAAATCATGCCGATCGCCTGCCAGCCTACGTGGTCATGCAGTACCAGGCCACCCAGGAAGAATGCCCAATACAGCGCGAGTTTCTTTTTGCTTACTTTCATACTTTCACCTCAAATAGAACGTTGTTTTCATATGGTCTGTTAAGAAACATCGCTATCTTTTCGTCCGGCATACGGCACGCTAACCAGTTTTCTCCCAACTCCGTTGTTTTCTTGTCGTCCTGCAAAATCCAGACTTCATCCAGGCCGGGGCCGAACCTGGCTTGATACTCCTTACCCACCGTGAACAGCGGAATAAGTGGCCCGTAACCCGCATGGGTGCAAATCACTGTTACTGTTTCCATTAGTAGATCCCGTTAGTCCAAACGTAGCCGTGTTCGATTATCTCGCGCCGCCTAACCCTTTTCGGCGATGTGTTAACCCCGTCGCCACCAGTGTAGAACCCTGTTCCATACGCAAAATGAACCTGCTTTGCGAATAGTCCGCCGCGCGCCTGGATGTAAAGGCGGTTGCGCATAGCCAGGCCTCTAAGCGTGTTGACCTGCTCGATGGGGTCGCCCTTAACCTTCGAGATCTTGCACAACACTGGCTTTTCGCCGAATTGCCCGGTTAAGCAGTGGCGATCGAAGTCTGATAAACGTATCATCCAACTACCTCCATGCAGGCATCATACCCGAAGAGGTCTGTTACCATCTCCCAGGCGTCGTCGTCGCTCAGTGATTTGGCGTCGAAGTTCTCGACGTGCTTAACGTGCGTCCAGTGGTAAGTTCCATCCGCCCAATGGGAATGGGTTTGTGAGTTGCCATTAAAGCGCCCGAATCTTTCAATACTCAGGCCAACCCCGCTTGAGTGGCGCTTAAACCACAAAATAGCCACGTTGCCAACTTCGTTGACGTGAATCAGTCTCACCGCGCGAACCCCAATCGTGGCGTAAAGGTTATTGGGTAGCGGCCTGGTAGTGCGAATCATGGTGAATCTCCGTTGTTTGGTGTATGGCTATTATGCCCGATCTCGTGACCGGGCGTTTAGCAAAAAGTGCTATTCAGAAACCGAGCGCCTCACGCTCCAGGCTTTCCAGGGACGGGAAGCTGAATTTTGTAACGTGGTACTAGCCGCCCACATAGCCGGAAATGCTGATATTGTTTAACTCAACCTCAACACTGATAATCTTCATGTTCTTGCTGAAGGCGTACATTGCAAGCGCACGGTGCGCCCGCGCCAGGAATTCGAATTGGTTCATTTAAAGATCGCCCCTTTGATTTTGTTCCAAAAACCGAACGGATCGCGCTTCTTCTCCAATTTAACGATATCGTGATCGAAGAATCCGCGATGTTTGCCGCAAAGTAGTGGCTGCACGCCATCCGTCATAAGATCGCCAATGAAGAACCACTTGCCGCCATCCATGAAGTAAAGGCCGTGGCATACTCCGGGCGCGGCATGAGTTGCGGTATCCGGCAGGCTGTAGACCCTGCCGCGAGATTTGAATTGCTGCATTATCCTGTCTCCTTGCATAATTTGGTCGTTAATCGACTTCGTGATAATTATGCCCGACCCTCTGATCGGGCGTTTAGCAAAACGTGCTATTTCAGGCCGCGAAGGTCAATCTTCGATTTTGCCCAATCAGGGAAGCGAGCCATTTCGCCAACCTGAACCATTTTGTTTCCGCCTGGCCCCTTATCCACCCATGAATCAGGCGAGTAGCTCAGTAGGCGAACATTTTCAACGGTCGACTCATATGCCCAAATTGAGCCGTCGGCATCAATGGCAACCGTGTTGGCCCAAAATGGAACGTCAAGCGACTGCATATATAACGGTCCAGGGATGTTAAGCTGGAATGCTACAACGTGGCGCTGCGTGATGGTCGCCACTACTTTCTTGCCAGACTTGATTTCGTGAATCATCGTTACGCTCCAATAACGTCGATAGCAATGACAGCAATCACACTAACCAGCAAGGCAAGAGAGATAACCAGCCCAGCAAGATTGAAAATTACCACCTTGTTCAGTTTGCGCTTTGGCCCGTCACCGATGTAGACAGATTCAGAGAGGTTGGCTCCAGCAGGCCCGCTAGGCAGGTCGCCAAGCAATGAAACCTGCGTGCTGCCAACGTCGGTAAAATACCAGTTTTTGCCTGCTCGGTAGTAGATGCCACATACCCATCCTGGTGCTGCGATAGTGGCGTCTGCGGCAACCTTGTAATTCCGGTCTTTGATGGTGATGGTTTTCATTTTCATTTTAGCGTCCTAATTTGTTGGTTTGAGGTAACCATAACAGCTTACCACGATCGAGTTTTAGCAAAAAGTGCTATTCGTGCTTTTTGAACTCGTGAACCTGGTTCCCGCCGGAATGGTCGGCAATATCCACGTGGTCGCAGGTCACGTAAAAGCCGTGAATGGCGGTAAAGCGCCACTTGCCCTGCCAGTGGAAGTACACGCCGAATTTACGGCCTGACACTGCCTTCGTCGACTCCTTCGGGATCTGATATCCGGCGAAGGTGCGAAGTTGAAGCGTTCTGTTAAAGTGTGGCATGGTTGATGCTCCTCTCGTTGGCGATGTGGTGATAATACCCGATCGCTCTGACCGGGTTTTACCAAAAAGTGCTATTTCATCGACATTGCAATGATGGATGCTGCGGAGAGCAATCCAACCACAATCCCGATAATCACGTAGATGATAATCGTAATCATGATGGATAATCCAGGCTAACGATATTGTCTGCGCTGTCAAGCATCATCTGAAGCACGTTAGGCGCTCCGACGAACTCCGGTCGCGTCACTGCCTGGCCCGTTTCGGTGATGTGCTGGATGTATGACTCAGAATCTGGAAGAAATGCCATCAAAAGCAAGTCACCTGTAACGCATTCTAAGGCGCTCTGATTTTCTGCCTGTGATGCATTGATTACTGCGTCGATAACGTCCTGCTCGCTTACTGGCTCGCTTCCAAGGCGCATTGGTGCCGCCGGGTCGCTCTGGTCTTGATAGAGTTTCATACCTTTTCCCCTTTGATTCTGGCTTTCAGTGCCATCGTGTACCCATTGTAAAGCAAGCCCTTTGGCATCACTTCGTCAACGATCGATAAAACCCTTTCCCGTTCAGAGTGAACGCCCTGCTTCCTGTAAGCATCGGCCTCCAGGTCACGTCCCGCGCTATCATCGAACTCAGTGGACACGATGATTAACCCGGCCCCCAGGCTCACGCGCAAGACCTCTCCAGGCTCAAGTAGTTTTAGCAGTGGTCGGCGGAAGTGGTTATCGACTGGATGCACGCCGAATTTTTCCGTGAACTGATCTGCTGTCATCTGGATACGTCGCCCGCCGTCCAGGAACATGCGCCGGATCTCCTTCGAGCGGTTGCCTGTGAACGTGCCTTCAATGGCCCGGCCAGCCTGGTGATTACTTTCCGGCTCCCCGAACGTGATCGATTGCAGCCATTCATGGTAAGCGGCCTGCTTTTCTGCGTCGTACTGCATCCACTCTGACACATCTACTTCTTCGAACTCATAGCCTTTGTATTGCATGTTTCTCCCCCACATTTGCGGCGTTTGTTGGTGTTTCGTAAGGCGAGATTACCCCACGCAAGCCTTGCTGTCAAAGGGTTTGAGCGTGTTGGGTAAGATTAGTAAGCCACCCCCATATATACCTATACCACCAGGCGGCGGCGGAACATCTAAAATTTATGGCTCTCGCAAGATGATTACGGTAGCCATGCCTGGAGAAATCTTACCAAACATATATATATAGAGAGAGTAATAATAATAATATTGTTATTTATCATATACTTATATATCTATTATAGGCTTATATTGGTCACTTTTTGTGCAATTTTCAGGTAAGATTTTTCCTCCCCCACATTCCCACACGCCGCAAATGTTGGTGAAACACAAGGCACGTTTTGGCAGGATTCGAACGGCAAATTATGTGCATAGTGCATGCATCTATGCAATTCGTTGCACATCATGAAACACTCCATCATCACATTGCACAGAATGAAACAATCACAATCAATCATGAATCGTCAAAAGTAATCACCATGTAATCAGATGCAATCACAACCTATTCCACTATTCCGAATAGGTGGAATAATCGACAATCGGAGGAATGGCACAAATAATCAAAACCCTGCTGGAGGGATAGGGTATAGTCATCACATCAACCAGTCAGGAGCGAACACGATGCAAACTTGCAAATACATCACCAAAGCATTCGCCTACAAATCAACCAGGATCGCAGTGCTGCACGTGTACACCAAAAAGGATGGCGACCAGTACAAAATCATGAAGCACGTCATCAACTATGTTCGCGGGCAGAATGTCGAATCATGGCGTGTCATGGGGAGCGCCAGCACGTTCACTGATTTGCGCGAGTGCATCGGCAAGTTCGAAACGCTGGTCAACTCCCATCGCAAGGCGACCGGGAAAGAACCGATTAAATTCACCGTTGAGGAATAATCATGAACAAGCAAGAGCTATTCGATCGCGTTGATGCCTTCATTTCGACGCATGGCTACGTCCCTGTGAATGTGCGCGTTCACTTCGATAAGAACTACGGTCTGGACAGGCAGACGGTCAGTCTTTGGCTTGTGGGGAAATACAGCGCCGACGAAACGCTTTGCATGGGGATTGATACCCTGTTTCTGAAACGATATCACAGCGCTGAACGGGCAGAAAAAGATGCTTCGCGGTTCCGCGCCCAAATCAAAAAGGAGTACCAGCAATGAGAATCTTTACCCGTAGTAAGTGGGCCGTGGTTGAGGCTGCGGCGGAGCACAAAGAGCGCAATCGTGTGGAGCGCGTTACCGATCGTGCTACTCAGCGTTGGCATGACTACCAGGCCGTCAAAGCGATGGTCGGCCAGTGCCTGGAGTTCGGGGAGTCTGGCGAGTTCACTATGAACATTTGGCACGAAAGCGCGGCGCATTATCCCCAGCGCGGGATATGGCGATACGGCCACACGGAGTACGAAACCACTCGCGCAACCATCACATTTGGCGATCACATCCAGGTCGTGATTTACGGTGGTGAAGTTCGGTTCTGCCTGGTGTAAATAGCACTTTTTGTTAAAAGCCCCGCTTGGGCTTTTGCTATTATCTCTTCATCGAAACGAAGAAGACAAAAGAGGCAAACATCATGAAACTGAAGCGCGAATCAATCAAACTTGGCAACGAATATAACGGCAAATGGAATTTCGTAATCATGGATACCGATGCTGAAAAAATCGAAGCCGTTGAAGAAGCGCTCTGCGAAATGAAAACTGGCTTCTCTGTCGGCGGCGAAGAGAAAACCTGGGGCGACTACTGCGACCAATGCCCCTGCTATGACGATGGCTATGGCTCCGGCTTCTGGATTGAGATCGAAGATGTTCCGGCGTTCAAAGAATCATACAAGGCCGCGAAAAAATCCATCAAATAAGCACAAATTGCTAAACGCCGGGCCGCGAGGCCTGGTATCATTACCACATCGAAACCAATCAGGAGAGCAACCATGAAAGCATTTGGCGACGTCGTAATCGGGGATAAAATTCAATATGGCGCAAGCGATCTGTTCCGTACCGTAACCGATATCGAGAAGGGTCGCGGCGTCAATGGGTTTACTGTCTTCGTGGTGCTCGACGGCGTTGCACGCTTTGCGGTTGACGCTCGTGATTGGGTTTTCTGCATCGAGAAGGGCCAGGCATGAGGAAACGGCGGGCCGGTGAGGTGGTTTGCACCTGCGATGCTTACCCCTTCCCGCACAGAATGTTCGGCGGTTCATGCAACGGGATCGCCATTGTCATTGCCAGCGTTGGCGGCGCGGAGTGCCAGCATTGCCAGTTACTGAATAACGGGTCGTGCGAAGTGCTGGCGGGTATCGAAAATCCGATCGAATGCCATTACGTCGCCGACTTCATCCACCAAAACGAGGTTAAAATATAATGCGAACAGTTACCATTTCGAACAGCTTTTCCTACATCATCGGATCGCCTGAAGAGCGTATCAAGGCTATGCGCGACAAGGCGACAAATGACGTTACCGATGCCTTCAGCGCTGCGGCTAAAGCTGCGATCACGCATTACTACGGTCGTGGCCCGGAAGAGTTCAGCGCAGACAACGCGCCCTTCCTGGTGGTCAAAAAGGAAGGTGGTAATGTATGGCAAATCAACGACAAGCAGACTGGCGAGTTTATTTTCGGATCGGTTCCGTGCCGGGTAGGAAGCAACGATGTTACCATCCAGGAACTCGGCGAGCATGAACCTCGCGTTCAGCGCACGATCTACATCAGCCAGGATTACGCGACCTGCGTTCCGGCATAGCACGAATTGCTAAAACAACATTGCGGGATAGTGGCATACTGTCCCCATACCAACAAACTAAGGAGTTACACAATGAACAAACCAAAAACAAACCTTATTCTTGCTGCACTAAAGAAGAATGGCTCTGTAGTTATGCGCATGAATCGGGGGTGCGGTTATTCGCAGATCACGATCACGAAGGCTGTCAATGGCGGTTATGTTGTTGGTACTGTTCCGGGCGGCGTGTTAAAACGCGCTCAGATTGATAGCGTAACTGCAACAATCAACCTTTACTGCATGTTTATTGAAAAATGGTGGACGGCATGAAAGAAGGCGATCGCGCTTACCTGGAAGTCAACGGCGAAATGCATCACTGCACCGTGCTACTGAAAAGCAAAGGCGTCTACATGTTCGTCAATGAGTTTGGCGAAGAGGTGGCGAAGGTGCAATTGTTCTGGTCGACGAAGAATCCAGGCGATAGCTCGCTGACTGTTAGGCCTGGACACATCACAGCTAAAGAAAGAATGAAGTGCTGCGAGGCTCCAGGCTGCGGCGTCATGTACAAAGTCAAGGCGGCAGACCTCAAGCGCGGGTGGGGCAAAACCTGCTCCAAGTCGTGCGCCGCCAAATTACGGGAACTGAACAGGAGTAAAATCAATGACCAATAACTGCGACGATGCATACTGGAGTCGTTTTCTTGCGGCTCAGGATGCTGGCCTTAATCGTGAAGCCTGCATCATGGTTGCCAATCAGGAAATGACGCTCGCGGATGCGCTTGGTGATATGGATATGAACGCCGAAAGTCTGCCTATGTGCGACGATCTGGAGGATGAAGAAGAAAATACGTGCGGATGCTCCGGCTTTGTAGGTTGCAGTGAATGCGTCCCTTTTCTGTGAGGTAATGATGAAAGACAAGGTTATTTACTGTATGTTCGATGGCTCCGGCATCATGGGCCTGCCGTGGGCGATTAAGGGATGCAAGGTGTATTGCTTCAATGCAGACTCCGGCGACCACGGAGAATATAGCATTCGAATGGTTCACCCCAATATCCAGTATGTTAACATTTGGATCGACAAGGATTTTGACGTGAAGCGATCGATTCTCGGCATTCCCGATCCTGACTTCATTTTCGCGTTCCCGTCATGCACGCTGTTAGCGCATAGCGGAATCAAGCACGTAAGGGAAGATAATGACGTTCTATCAGCCGCAGATGATGCGAAGATGGTCGAGCAATTAGGCAATAAGTATGTTTGCCCCTGGATGGTTGAAAACCCGGTAGGAAAATTGTCGTCACTATGGCGCAAGCCTGACTTCTATTTTCACCCGCGCGACTTCGGCGGCTATGTTTCTCCGGATGAGCCTGTTTGGCATCCCAAGATGCCCCATTGCGACAATTACACGAAGAAAACGTGCATATGGCACGGAAACGGTTTTGTCGAACCGAAACGGCTCCCGCCGCCGGATGGAGTAGAAGGCGTGAATTTCTTTTGGGCCTGGAAGTTTTTGGGCGGAAGGTCAGAAAGGACTAAAATGCTGCGCTCCATTACTCCGCGAGGTTTTGCCCGCGCCGTGTTCCAGGCGAATTATCGAGAATAGCACGAATTGCTAAAACTACCCGGCGAAAGTCGGGTAGCATTACCACATCGAAACGCAACGGAGTAAACGGAAATGAAATTTATTATCTTGATGATGTTAACTATTTTGTGTATGTCCGGGCCTGGTGGTTTTATCTTTGCCGTCATGCTGTTAGTTGTTGCCGGGATTATTGATATCCGCCATCACCATGTAATGACTGATTTAAGGCTCAATCGGCTGATTAATGATATCAAGGACGCTTGCGATGGCGTGGAAATAAAGGTGGTGAATAAATGATATCTCAAAAACTCGCCGAAGTATGCCGCGAAGTTCTCAGGATGAATAATGGCGGCGCAACCCTTGCTGCGATGCAAAATAAAATTGAGTCGCACGTTGGCTTTAAATTGAGTTGCAGAAATAAAGCCGACTTTCTGGATCTGGTTAACCTGTATATCGAGATGGGAGAAAGAAAATAAATGGCGAAGTCAATAAAGATTAAATGCACGTCAAGCCGTGCCGTTAACATCCATGAAAACAACCTTTATTCCGCCCGCGTCGACAATGAAGGCAACGTGTCAATGATGGTATATGACAGCGTCGAACTGAAGAAGAAGCGCGTTATTTTGTCGGTAGGCGTTAGCGGCGAGTTGTTTATTGCTGGCGACGGCGGAGCGGCGGTTGCGACGTTCATCGAACTCAAAACCAAAACGCTAAAATGCGTCGGCCTTGACCATAGCAACCCGATGAAAAAATCCTTCAGCGTCGGCAAGCGCTACCAGGTCGAAAGCGGTCGTGCGCTCGGTGCGGTTGCTGGATACATCTTCGACCGCGACGGATGCCGCTGGACGCTGTACCGCGAGGAAGTTGGCTTCAGTGTATCGGACGGAACGACTTTCGAAGCTAAATACCTGTGACTGGTTCGGGGCTGTGCGCCCCGATAATCCAAGCGCGTTTTTCAAGCGTGTTTAGATTATCACTGGATCTCGGATTTAATACGGCATATGATTAGCCGAACGATTAACCAATCAGGAGCAAGGGCATGTTTTTAAATGACCGCGTATCACCGCAAGATATTATCGCCATCGCAGAAAGGGAGGGGATCAGTCCACTGCGCGTTGCGATTCGTGCGAACGGGTATCGTGACTCCGTTTCATTCTGGCCAAAGCCCAAAGATATCGACGTAAACGCGGATAAGTACCCCACGATCTCGATCGCAAATGATTATGATGTTGTCGGCAAGCTGGCGCTCAATGCTGCTCGCTCTATCCAGTTCCCGGAATCTTCGGTTTACATGCATTTCATCGGAGCAGTATCCGCAGCGATGATGGGTCGATTTTGGGTCGAGTACCACGGCAGCGAGCAACCGACAACACTTTACGTCATCACGTCGCAGCCACCTTCCGCTGGTAAGTCTGCCATTAACTCGCTGGCCATCGATCCGATCGTCGCCGAAGTCGAGCGCATTAACGAGTCGCGCAAGAAAGAGCGTAAGAAAATCATGGCGAAGTTGTCCGCCAACAAGCAGGCGCTTAAAGGTGAGTTGTCGCAATCTGATATGGTGAAACTTTTCGAAGATCGTGACGAACTGGAAGAGAAACTTGAAAAATTATGTGATCTAACTTTCCCGGTATCCGATACCACCCCGGAAGGTCTGGCGAAGATTAACAACCGCCAGGGAAACTTTGCCGTTATTTCCGATGAGGCGACGGCGGTTAACAGCCTTTTGGGGATCACGTATGGCAACGATGGCGGCAAGAAGACGAACAGCGAACTGGTGCTCAAAGCATGGGATAAAGGCCACGTATCGATCGCTCGTGCCGACGTTAGCAACAATATGTCATTCGAGGCTTTGGGCTGCATTTGCGTAATTGCACAGGATGAAACCATCGACGCCATTATGCAGGCTGGTTCTCGCGGGATCGGTGTCTCGGAGCGTTTCCTTTTGGTTCGTGAGCAAACCCGTTTGGGTGAGCGCGTGTTCATCGACGAAAACGGTAATTCGACCTATGAGCCGATCGACAAGTCACTGAAGGCGGATTACTTCCGGCTGATTCATGACATTATGAGCGAGTCGAACATTAAGTTGCAGGTTACTGACGCGGCAATGCGTAGGCTGAACAAGGCCCGCCAGGAATTAGAACCGGAGTTAGGCGACGGCGGTAAGTATTCGCATACAATGCTTCGCGGCGCGATGGGTAAGTTTGATAAGCAGGTTATGCGTCTGGCGTCCGTGATTCACACGATCCGGAACTGGCAACCCGGCGGGAAGCGCTCGAAGAAGATCGACACGGCGACCATTGACGAAGCGATCATCATGTTCCATGAATTGAGTAAAACTTACTTGTCATCGGCTGACTCTTCCGGCTTTGCTGGTGAGGGAGCGGAAATTAAAGCGCTGTATGACGTTATCGCCAGTCGCTGCAAACAGGCAAAAGGTGTTATGACCGTACAGGGCATTTATAACGCCTGCCGCAACCTGAAGATCTTCAAAGGCCAGGCCGGGGTGAGCAAAAAGATTAAGGAACGATTATTGCCGAAGATGGAGGAATTAGGCTTTATCTGCGTGATGGATTCCGAAGTCTTTATCAACCCATCGTTCATGAGGTAATTGATGTTCATTCTTGACATTTACAAGTTCTGCGAATCTCGCCGGGAATTCACCCGGCAGGATTTTGCGAAGTTCGTCTATACGCACCGCGAAGCGCCTCGCCTGGCAAAAGCCGCCAACGTGTCGCAACGTATGTTCGCCTCAATTGTCTCTAAGGAGTTTTTAGCGCGAAGCTATACGAATGGATACCTTGACGGAAAAAACGGCGCTGTGTGGTGTACGGGGCCGGATAACAGGGAAATAGGCTTTGATTTCCGGTCGTTCGATGGGATGGATAACCGATATATGTGGGAGATGATGCACCTTGACCAACTCAGTGATGAACAGCTTTTCGGGAAAGCAGGTGGAAGATCTGATAACGGAGGTTCACAGGCTTGTTTGTGTGAAACAGATCACACCAGAAAATTACTTGCGTGCCGCGCTCATCTTGCTCTATCAAGGAATGGCCGCAACCAACACGGTTGAACATGGTCTTAACGATGAAGATGGAGTGGCGCTATTGCACGTCAAGCGGTACATATAGAAAAAGGGGCATTACGCCCCTTTGTTTTTTCGTTCCCGCCAAAGACCGAACACCCCGATCGCCAGCATTACAACACCAACACCACCAATCAGCCACGGAATCAGGCTTCCGCTTTCATCATTCCGGATCTCGATCTTGTCCGCCGTGATCTGGTTGGCGTGAATGCTTGAGGTCGTTACAGATTTCTTGTTCGACGTGTCAACCTTACCTACCGCCGACTCTTTGAACGTGGTCTCCTGCTTGCTCGACGTGTCCGTTTTGTTCGTCACGCCAACCGCCTGTTTCACGTTCTCCGCGCCGACTTGCGCCGTCATATCCGGCTTGCTACCAACCAGATCGGAAAGGATTGGGACGCTTGACGCGCAACCGGAAACTACGGCAGCCGCCCACACGATAAAGCCGATGGCCAGCGCTCGTTGAAAGTTTAATGTGCTCATTTCAGATCCTTAATGCATAGTTGATATTCCTGAACCCGGCGATTATACAAGCCTTTCGACTTCTCCATCTTTCCCGTTTTAGGGTTGCGGTAGTACGTCCAGCGATATAGCTGCTCGCACGCCTCGCGCAATCGGCCCTGGTTCGTTAATTTCAGCATGGTGCTGCCAGAATATGCGCCGCCGCCAGCGTTGAACGTAAAGCTGTACATCGACGCCCTGAAGGTGTCCGGAACATCGACTTTGATTTTGCTGTCAACGGTTCGCTTCGCCACCTGGATATGCTTGGTTAAAAGCGCGTCGCACTCTGACCGGGTATAGGTTTTCCCCTTGATAACGTCCGGGCCTGTGATGCCTTCGCATACTGTCGGGACGCCAGCGATATCCATATAAACATTGTATTTCGTGTCCTCCACTTCGGGGAGGAACGCGACCGCGATCGCCACCGCCGCCGCGAATGTAACCCGCGTTTTAATCCCCATGTTATTTACTCCTGATCTTCACCGCCGTTTTGATATCCCCGGCTTCCAGCGCTTCACGAAGCGCCTTTGAATCTCGCCAGCGCAACCACGCGCCGAAGGAGCCGAATAGAACCATGAAAAATAAACCAATGGCAGCAATGATTAATTGCCCGGTTGCAGATCCCGCGAGGGCAACGCCACCGCTGCTATTGGTTGCCGCGTTGATGAATTCTCGCATGATATGCAACCTCTGTTAGTTAAATGGTAAGGTGATGATATATGCATTAGGCCAAATTAAGAACAAAAAAAAGGGAACCCATCAAGGTTCCCAATAGTTAAGGTGATGATAATAAAGGCATTAACTTTATAATTTTAATGCAACATCTGACACCATATCAAGGATTTTTTGCGCGTCGTCTTCCGGCTCGCCAGTGGTCATATCAAAATCGAGTTCATGGTAAGTGTCGCAAATAAGATCCGGACGTCGAATATGCTTGCGGCTATCACCCTCAAAGGTCATGCTGTCACGATGAAGGCGGACGACAAACACGTTAAGCGCCTCATGCGCTGCGACGTGCTCCACCTCCTCATCGAAGCCGCCGTCGCTGACGATGCAGTTAAACGGCGAAGTTAGCGCTGAATCGCAAAGCAACTTGCCGAACTGATTTTTGCCCAGGGTCGGCTTGACGAAATTTTCGCTAATGTGAATCATGAATTCACGCGGAGAACGGTCGCCCAAAAAATCGCATTTCACTTCTTTGTGCTTGCGGTCGTGGTATCTGGCGGTAAAGCGTGCAAAATCAGCCGATCCCAGCACAGCACGAGCAATGGCAAACATCGGCTGTTTGAAGCTAAGGTTTTTGTATTGCCACTTCCGCGAGATGATTTCCGCGATAGTGTCCTTTCCGATGCCCGGCGCTCCGTTGAGGATAATTACATTTTTCATTTGTCTACTCCGTGTGATTTTAAATGATCGTGAAGATTGTCGCCGTAGTCGCAGACCTGGTAAGTCGTGATCCCCAGGCCGCGCAAGTGCGCAATAACATTGGGGGAATCATCCCACGCTGCAACAATGCGATCAAGTCCGATTTTGCGTAACTCCTCCTCCTTGATTACCGTGTCTTTACGGTTATCGCTGGCGCGGCGCATGATTAGGC
>ENA-OWNQ01000160-OWNQ01000160.1-gut-metagenome-genome-assembly--contig:-NODE-160-length-51720-cov-36.091861_pt1 | contig 51720 bp, 51 predicted proteins | sample MGYA00248252_ERZ651782 | MGnify/ENA primary metagenome ERZ651782 (study PRJEB26908, sample SAMEA4031705) | gut metagenome | biome: gut; feature: normal infant; material: stool | place: China | collected... | reverse complement strand
AACATCGGCACTACCGTTTTGAACGGCGGCATCTCGATGGTCATTTTCTTCTTTGTGAATAAAATCATCTTCCCCGAAAGCGGAAAGTAACAGGATATCATCCGCAAAAACGGCGGGTTATTTCAGCCTTTGTGCTGGAGTAACCCGCCGTTTTTTTGCCGTGCCGCTACGCAGCGATGGAAACAGGCGAAGAATAAAATTAGATAAATAAATTTACCTAACAATATTGACATGCGAGATAAACGTGCTATAATGTCCTCATTGACAAATATGTCAATTTATTTAGTTAAATTATGTGAGGTACGCATTATGAGCTTTGAAGAACTGAAAGAAGTATTTGTTGACACCCTGAACTGCGATGCTGACAAGGTCACGATGGCCGCCAGCCTGACCGAGGACTTGCAGGCGGACAGTCTGGATGCCGTAGAGTTGAACATGGCGTTTGAGGAAAAGTTTGGGGTTACGATTGCTGATGAGGATCTGGGGACGCTTAAAACCGTGGGCGACATCTTCAACTATCTGGCCGCACGGGCAGCCTAAAGGGTATTGCAGAATGAGTGCCATTGAAAAGCTGTTTCCGGCCAGCCCGCAGGAGCGCAGCTTTCAGCTGAAAGCCCGCCGCGATGCCGGTACGGCCGCGCCAAACTGGGTGCCGCCGCAATTTGTTGCCTGCAAAAAGTGCGGTCGCCGCGCCACCCGCCAGGTCTGGACCAAAAGCCTGTATGTGTGCCCCAACTGTGGGGTGCATCTGCCTATCGGGGCTTATTACCGGCTTAGTACGGTTTTGGACCACGGGACCTTTAAAGAGCTGAACCCGGACATTGCCCCCAATGATGTGCTGCATTTCCCCGATTATCAGGAAAAACTGGCCGCTGCTTCGGTCAAGACTGGTCTGAAAGAAGCCGCCGTTACCGCAACCGGCATGATCGGCGGCGTGCAGGCGGTGGTCGCTGTGCTGGACAGCCGCTTTTTTATGGGCAGCATGAGTACCGCTGTTGGTGAAAAAATCACCCGCGCGATCGAGTATGCTGCCGATAAGCGTCTGCCGCTCATCATTTTTTCTGCCAGCGGCGGTGCGCGGATGCAGGAGGGCATTTTCAGCCTGATGCAGATGGCCAAAACCAGCGCCGCACTGGAACGTTTTAACCGCAGCGGCGGGCTGTACGTCAGCGTACTGACCCACCCCACTACCGGCGGAGTCACGGCCAGCTTTGCCAGCCTGGGCGACATTACACTGGCCGAACCGGGTGCGCTCATCGGCTTTGCCGGGCCACGTGTCATTGAACAGACCATCGGGGAAAAACTACCTGATGGGTTTCAGCGCAGTGAGTTCCAACTGGAACACGGCTTTGTGGACCAGGTCGTACCGCGCACCGAGTTAAAAGAGGTCTTAACGCGGATCTTGCAGCTCCACACGCGGGGGAGGAAACGCAGATGATCAAGGAAGTTTTGCAGCAATTGGAACCGCTGGACGCGCAGATCGACGCGCTGTGCAGCAGCGCCGACGATGCCGAGATGACGGACACGACCACACATGCGGCTGAGCTGGCCGAGCTTTCCGCACAGGAAAACATGCTTTTGCAGCGCTGCACCTCGCTGACGCCGGAGGACCGAGTCTTTCTGGCCCGCCGCCCCGACCGCCCGCACATTACCGAAATAATCGACAACCTGTTTACCGATTTTTTTGAGCAGTGCGGTGATCGGCAATGCAAAGAGGATGCGGCTATTTTATGCGGGATCGCACGGTTCCACGGGATGCCCGTTACCGTTTTGGGGCACCGCAAAGGGACCACGCTGGAAGAAAACCTGCACTGCAACTTTGGCATGCCGGGACCCGAGGGCTACCGCAAGGCCCTGCGCGTGATGAAGCAGGCAGAGAAATTTCATCGTCCCATCATCACTTTCGTTGACACCCCTGGCGCTTACCCCGGCAAAGATGCCGAGGAGCGCGGCCAGGGTGAAGCCATTGCCCGCAACCTGATGGAGATGAGTGGCCTGACTGTCCCGGTGCTGGCCATTGTCACCGGCGAGGGGTCCAGCGGCGGCGCGCTGGGCCTGGGCGTTGCCAACCACATTCTGATGCTGGAAAACGCCGTGTATTCGGTGCTCAGCCCCGAGGGGTTTGCCAGCATTTTGTGGAAAGATGCTTCCCGCAGCGGCGAGGCCTGCACCATGATGAAGCTGACGGCACAGGACCTGTACGCAGACGGCATTGTGGAAGAGGTCATCCCCGAACCGCTGGGCGGCGCACAGCGCGGGCGGCAGCTGCTTTTCAGCCGGTTGGACACCGCCATTGCGGTGCACCTTACTGCCTTATGCAAGATGAGCGGCAAAGCTCTGGCAGACCAGCGATACAAAAAATACCGTCGCATCGGAGAAATGAGGGGCGCATGAAAGGTTTACGGCTGCTGGCCACTGGCGGGGCATTGCCCGGCTGCGTGGTGACGAACGAGGACTTGCGCCGACAAGTGGACACAAGTGACGAATGGATCACGACCCGCACCGGCATCCGCCAGCGCTATTACTGCACCGAAAACGAAGATGCCGCCACGCTGGCCATCACCGCCGCCCGTCAGGCCATGGCCCGCAGCGGCCTGACGGCAAACGACATTGCCTGCTGCATTGTGGCAACACTCTCGGCTCCAACGGCTACCCCCAGCATCGCATGCCGCGTGCAGGCGGCGCTGGACTTGCCGGAGGACCGACCCGCTTTTGATGTAAATGCGGCCTGTTCCGGTTTTATTTATGCTGCCGCTACGGCCCACGGGCTGCTGACCACCCTGGGCGGGCAATATGCGCTGGTCATTGGCTGCGAGGCACTCTCCCGCATGATGGACCCGACCGACCGCACGACCTGTGTATTGTTTGGCGATGGAGCAGGCGCGGCTGTTTTTGAGCTGGCCGAAAATGTACCGTTCGCCATCACTTTGGGCGCACGGGGCAGTGAAGCCATCCGCGCGGGCGGCCCTGCGGCCTGCGACACCGCGCCTATCACGATGGACGGTAAGGCAGTTTTCCGCTTTGCGGTGGAAACTATGCCGCGCTGCCTGCAAACCGTGCTGGACCGCAGCCAAAAGACATTGTCTGACCTGGATTGGGTGGTCTGCCACCAGGCCAACAGCCGTATTATTGACCATTGTGTCAAACATTTACACGCAGAACCGTCGAAATTTTATAAAAATATGGACCGTCACGGCAACACCAGTGCCGCCAGCATCCCGATTGCCCTGCATGAAATGGAAGAAAGCGGCCTGCTGCGCCCCGGCCAGACACTGGCCTGCATCGGCTTTGGCGGCGGGCTGACCTGGGGCGGGATGCTGCTGACGTATGAGGGTAGAAAATGAAGCTGCTCAACGAAATTTTAGGTACAAAATATCCCATTATCCAGGGCGGTATGGCTAATATCGCTACAGGCGAGTTTGCTGCTGCCTGTTCCAACGCCGGGGCGCTGGGGCTGATCGGCTCCGGCGGCATGGATGCCGCCGCCCTGTGGGAAAACATCCGCCGCTGCCGCGCGCTGACCGACAAGCCCTTTGGCGTGAACATCATGCTGATGCACCCGCAGGCGGATGAATTTGCCAAAATCGTGGTGGAAGAGGGCGTAAAGATCGTCACCACAGGGGCGGGAAATCCGGGAAAGTACATGGCCGCGTGGAAAGCAGCTGGCATCACGGTCATCCCCGTGGTGGCAGCGGCAATTTTAGCCAAACATCTGGAACCGCTTGGCATTGACGCCGTTATTGCCGAGGGCACCGAGAGCGGCGGCCACGTGGGCGAGATGACCACGATGGCCCTGGTTCCGCAGGTCGTGGATGCTGTTCACGTGCCGGTGATCGCAGCAGGCGGCATTGCGGATGGGCGCGGGCTGGCTGCAGCACTGGCGCTGGGGGCCTGCGGTGTGCAGGTCGGCACCTGTCTGTTGGCGAGCATCGAGTGCCCGATCCATGAAAACTACAAAGAAGCCCTGCTGAAAGCCCGTGACAGTGATACCATCGTGACCGGCCGTATCAGCGGCACCCCCGTGCGCGTGCTGAAAAACCGCATGAGCCGTGAGTATGTCCGCCAGGAAAAGGCCGGAACTGACAAAATGGAGCTGGAGCGCTTTACTTTAGGCAGTCTGCGCAAGGCTGTATTTGATGGCGATACTGAGAATGGCAGCCTGATGGCAGGGCAGGCAGCAGGGCTGCTGCACGAAGTCCGCCCGGTGGAAGAAATTTTTGCCGCCATGGTAAGCAATGCCAAAAACTGCATCGACGGGCTGCACAAGGAGATCACCTTATGAAACTAGCATTTTTATACGCCGGGCAGGGCAGCCAGCACGCCGGTATGGGCCAGGACCTTTACGAGGCTTTCCCGGCGTTCCGCGCCGCTTTTGACGAAGCTGCGGCGGCAGTGGATTTTGATTTGAAAGAAGTCTGCTTTACGGACACAACAGGCGTACTGAACGAGACCCAATACACCCAGCCCTGCATGACGGCGTTTGCCGCTGGCCTTACTGCCGTACTGCGGGAGGCAGGTGTTACACCGAATTATGTGGCGGGGCTGTCTTTGGGAGAGTATTCTGCCCTGGCCTGTGCGGGGGTGTTTGATGTGCGGACGGCGGTTGCCTTAACGGCTTTTCGCGGTAAGGCGATGGCCGCGGCTGCGTCCGGGCACACTTGCGGAATGACAGCCGTTTTGGGGCTGGACGAAGCTCCCTTGCAGGCATGCTGCGATACAGCTGCCGACGAGGGCATTGTGCAGATCTGCAACTACAACTGCCCAGGCCAGCTGGTCATTGGCGGTGACAAAGCCGCGGTGGACAAAGCTGCCGCGCTGGCGCTTGCTGCCGGGGCACGGCGCTGCCTGCCGCTGAACGTCAGTGGCCCGTTCCATACCTCGTTGATGCACCCGGCCGGGGACGCGCTGCGGGAGAAATTTAGCGCCACCCGCTTTGCGTCGATGCAGCTCCCTGTGCTGTTCAACTGCCTGGGACACGAGATGGCGGAAACCGACACCATTGCCGCGCTGCTGGAAAAACAGGTGCAGTCCGGCGTGCGTTGGGAAGCGACCATCCGCCGCTTGGCAGAATTGGGCGTGGACACCGCCATTGAGATCGGCCCTGGCAGGGTGCTGACCGGTTTTGTTAAAAAGACCGTAGGAAGTGCCATCTCGTGCTACCCGGTGGAAACTGCCACGCAGCTGCAACAGTTGCTGCGCACCATGAAAGGAGCCTGACCATGCCGCAAACCGAAACCCTGCGCCGTGCCGCCCTGGTTACAGGCGGGGCCAAAGGCATCGGCCGGGCCATCTGCCTGGCGCTGGCCGAAAACGGCGTAAACATCGCCGTCAACTACGCCGGCAGTGCCACCGCTGCCGAGGAAACTGCCGCAAACTGCCGCGCCCTTGGTGTGAAGGCCATCACGCTGCAGGCGGATGTACGCACCCCCGAAGCCTGCCAGAAACTGGTGGAAGATACCGTTGCCGCTTTTGGACGGATCGACATGCTTGTCAACAACGCGGGCATTACCGCCGACAAATTGCTGCTGCGCATGACCGAAGCTGATTTTGACAACGTGCTTGCCGCCAACCTGAAAGGGGCATTTTTCTGCACTAAGGCGGCCACCCGCTTTATGATGCACCAGCGGTATGGGCGCATTGTAAGCGTCAGCAGTGTGGTCGGGCTGCACGGCAACGCGGGCCAGGCTAACTACGCGGCCAGCAAGGCGGGGCTGATTGGCCTGACGAAAAGTGTTGCCAAAGAGTATGCCGCCCGCAATATCACCGCCAATGCGGTAGCACCCGGCTTTATAGCAACGGATATGACCGCCGCCATGCCGGAAGCTGCCCGCGCGGCTGCCACGGCAGCCATCCCGGCAGGTAAAATCGGCCATGCCGAGGATGTTGCGGCAGCGGTGGCTTTCCTGGCGGGGGAGCAAGCCGGTTACATTACCGGCCAGGTTCTCTGCGTTGACGGTGGAATGGGAATGTGAGGTGTGCTATGAAAACAGAAAAGAAACGCCGGGTCGTTATCACCGGCCTTGGCACAGTAAACCCTACCGGCAATACGGTGGCAGAAAGCTGGGCCGCTATTAAGGATGGCCGCTGTGCCGTTGAGCCAATTACCGCTTTTGACACGGCCGATTTTAAAGTGAAACTGGCCGCAGAAGTCAAGAACTTTGACCCTGCCGAACGCATTGACAAGCGCGAAGCCCGCAAAATGGCGCGCTTTACCCAGTTCGCCGTAGCCGCCGCCGAGGAAGCGATTGGCGACAGCGGCCTTGCGCTGGAAGAAATTGACCGCACACGATTCGGGGTTATTCTTTCCAGCGGCATCGGCGGCCTGCCCACGATCGAGGAAGAACATACCCGCGGCCAGCAGCGTGGTTTTGAAAAAGTCAGCCCCTATTTTGTCCCCATGTCCATCGGCAATATGGCGGCGGGACAGATTGCCATCCGTTTTGGCTTGCAGGGCATGTGCAGCTGCCCCACCACCGCCTGCGCAGGCGGCACGAATGCAATCGGCGATGCGTTCCATCGTATCCGCGATGGATACGAGGACCGCATGCTCTGCGGCGGCAGCGAAAGCTGCATCAGTCTGCTGGGTGTGGGCGGCTTTGCCAGCATGAAAGCCCTTTGCACGGCGGATGACCCGGCCCGGGCCTCGATTCCTTTTGATGCCCGCCGCAGCGGTTTTGTGATGGGCGAGGGCAGCGGTGTACTGCTGCTGGAAGAGTTGGAAGCTGCCCGGGCACGCGGTGCTAAAATTTATGCCGAGGTCGTTGGCTATGGCGCCAACTGTGATGCCTATCACTTTACCGCCCCGGCACCAGGCGGCACAGGTGGTGCGGCCTGCATGCGGCTGGCGCTGGCCGATGGCGGGGTGGCGCCTGAACAGATCGGCTACATCAACGCCCACGGAACATCCACCCACCTGAACGACAGCTGCGAGACGGCCGCCATCAAAACGGTGTTCGGCGGCCACGCGTACAAACTGGCCGTGTCTTCTACCAAGTCGATGACCGGCCATCTGCTGGGCGGCGCCGGCGGAGTAGAGGGCGTATTTACCGCGCTGGCCCTGCACGACGCCTTTTTGCCCGCTACCATCAATTTACAAGAGCCTGACCCCGAGCTGGATCTTGATTATATCCCCAACCAGGGCCGCGCAGCGCAGGTGGAGTACGCTATGAGCGACAGCCTGGGCTTTGGCGGTCACAACGCCTGCGTGGTGTTCAAACGCTGGGAGGGATGAGGATGAACTATACACCCAATGAACCGCCCCGGACCCTGACGGCGGCTGAGATCGAAAAAATTCTGCCGCACCGTTACCCGTTTGCTTTGGTGGATAAGATCTTGGACTACACCCCCGGCCAATGGGCGCGGGGCGTCAAATGCGTGACCCGCACAGAACCGTTTTTTCAGGGGCATTTTCCCGGCCACCCGGTCATGCCTGGCGTGCTGATTCTAGAGGCGCTTGCCCAAACCGGCGCGGTGGCCGCATTAAGCCTGTCGGAAAACCGTGGAAAGCTCGCCTTGTTCGGCGGTGTGAAAAACGCCCGCTTTCGCCGTCAGGTCGTGCCCGGCGATGTCCTGACTTTGGAATGTGAACTGGTAGAACAGCATGGTCCGGTAGGCATCGGTAAGGCTACCGCCTGGGTGGACGGCGTGCGCGCGGCCAACGCCGAACTAACGTTTGTTCTCGCGGATGCCTGAGGGCTGGTTTTGCATGGCGGATTGTGCTATAATAAAGCCATTAACCTACAGGGGGATTCTCGCCATGTTGGACCAGACATTCGGACAGGTATATACCAAATTCAAGCTGCATTTCTATAAGCAGATCTTCAGCCGATTCGAGGACCGCGAAGCTACGCTGACGACTGTAGAATCTTTCTGCATGGAAGTTATCATGGCATTGGGCGAACCTACGATCGCGCAGTTCAGCCACATGATGAACCTTTCCACCCCCAACGCTGCCTATAAGATCAACTCGCTGGTTAAAAAAGGCTATGTCGAGCGCATCCGGTCTACTACCGACAAACGCGAATACCGTCTGCGCCCAACCCAAAAGTACATTGATTACTACAACATCAGCTATTCCTACCTGCACCTGGTCATGGAGCGCGCTAAACAGCGCTTCAGCCCCGATGATCTGGCTAAACTGGAAGAAATGCTGCAAGTCGTCTCCGACGAGCTGATGCCGGAGATCCAGCTGCCCAAATAAAACTTTGAACCGCACGATCTCTCTACGATCCAACAATAACATAAACCCGCCCCGTTTGGCTTTGGTAGGCCAGGACAGGGGCGGGTTTATATTATTTATGTATGCTATTACTTTTTCTGCTCAATCGTATCGTCAGTCTCCGATGGCGCAGGGGCATCACCAAACACAACCCTCATATCCGGCGGTGGCGGTACCTGGTCGGCCATGACCTGCAATACTTTCGAGGACGATTTGTGCATCTCGTCCAGAAAGTGGTTCAGCTGCTCCGGGTCGCCGTTGCGGTTTTCCTGGATGAGCTGGGCCAGCGAATACATGCAGGCGGCCGGATTGCGCAGGTCGTGGACCATGTCGTGCCACAGTGCCTCCTGCTTGCGAACCTCATGCTCCACATTTTGGCGGAGTGCGTCCATCTTTTGCTGCAAGGTGCGCAGGCGCATGGTCTGCAGCACGGCGGCAGCGAGAGACGCGACACAGAGAACAACCAACACAACAATTAACATAGATACTCCTCCAAACAATAAAATTTTTATACTATCCCAATGAAGGGGGGAAGCAACAAATTGTAAGATGTCGGAAAATCTGTGAAAAAGGCTCTTACAGCAAACAGGGTTACACAGCAAAATAAAATGTGTGCAAGAAACACTGTTATTTGAAATTTAATATACAATATGCGCCGCAAAAGGGCAAGCGCTTTTTGTCGAGTTTTAAAAATTCATAAGCTACTTGATAGAAATATCGCTGTTTTGCTACAAGAGTGATACAAAAAAGAGCCGCAGCTCCATTAAAAATCAACAAAACAGAACTGTTGCCCTGCTTTTACACAGCATGCAGCCGTGCTATAATAGAAAATACACTTTAAAAAGGCAAAGCGTTCTGTGATTCGGCGCGCTTTGCGCAAAAAGATGCTGATGCGGCAAAAGCTGAATGTGTGGCGTAGAAAAGTCATTTTACTAGAGGATGGGGAAAATCCTTGGCTTTTTCTGTTTCGTGGGCGCTTTCTATCAAAGGTAACTTACGGTCTCAGTGAGCGCTTTGCGGGAACTGTGGTTCGGCAGGGGCTTGCCATCCTCAGCGGCATGACCCAAGTCCAGCAGCATCAGTACTTCCTCATTCTCCGGCAGGCCCAGCGCTTTGGCGGCAGCTTCGGGGTCGAAGAAGTTGATCCAGCAGCTATCTACCGCGGCATTGGTGGCGGCCAGCATCAGGTGGGTAGCCACGATGGCGGCATCCTCAGCGCCGGAACTGTGCTTGCCGCCGGGGTAGGTGAACACGCTGTCCTTGTTAAAGGCCACTACCAGCACTGTGGGCGCGCCATAGCGGCAGGGAGTGAGCTTGTCAATTTTGGCCAGCCCCTCGGCGGACTGGACAACATAAATATGCTGCTCTTGCAGGTTCTTGGAGGTGGGGGCCAGGCGGCCGGCCTCCAGAATGCTGCTCAGCTGCTCTGCTGTGACAGGCTTGCCATCGTACTTCTTGCAGGAATAGCGGTCTTTGATCACCTGTGCAAAATCCATGGTAGAATTCCTCCTTACATTTTTGCGGACATTCCATACCGTAAGTATATACTTCTTGCCGCAAAATTTCCAGTCCTCTATGGGCTATGGCTGCTGTGTATGCAGAAACCTGTTCTCCGCTCTGGTTTTATAAAAGGTCAAACAGCGAAAGCTGATTCTCCATCCAGCTTTTCTGCTGGGCCTGGTGGATGACATCGCCCGGCAGACTGTGCCCTATTAAAAAAGGGGACTGTGGGTCATGCTGCCGCATATTCTGCGTCACCAGCTCCTTGCTGTAGTTGGCGTAGCAGTAGCGGCACAGGTGGCCACAGGTGTTGTATGCGCCGATGTCGGCGGTCATAAAGCAGGCGCACTCTTTGCGGGAGTTTTTACCCGGCGGCAGGTGCAGGCGACGATGCAGCGCGGTTTCAAAAATCTGCTGGGTCATGCAGCCGCTGCAATCCGCGCCAAAAGGGGCCAGTTCGTCTCCCTCGGCACAGGGACGTATCGTAAGGCCGTACTGCCGCCCAATCTCCACAAAAGCCTTGCCCAGCGTGAGCCGGTCGGTACGGGAGACACCCTGCACCTGCGGAAAATTGCGCCGCACTTTCTCGTACAGATCAATAAAGCTGATAACGCAGGTGTGGGTGTGTCCGGCCAGCACTGCTGCCATGCGGGTGAACTCCTGAATGTGGCGTTCAACCGTATAGGTGTCGGAAAGAAAAATCGGGTCATACCGCCAGCCGATGCTGTCCGGGCCGACAATCTCGGATAAGGCAACAAAATCACACAGTACGGTCTCTTTCGGCGGCACATGCGGCTCAATCTCAGGCCCATAGGGTGTGATGGTGACGAACCAGTACTGCCCATAGGAACGCAGCAGATCCATCTTCTGCAGCATCGGCGCGGGATTTTTGGTGCAGAAGCCGATCAAATCCACCATGTCCGGGTTCAGCTCGTACCGCGTCACAGCCTGGGGGTTGTAGGGGTTGCGTACCAGCACATACCCGGCCCGCAGCCGGTTGGCAAACCACTCACTGTAAAATGCCGGGATATCCGTGCGAAACCCTGTCTGCAAAATCATCCCAACACCCCCCTGTGGTTCTCCGAACCCCAGTAAAAATCAAAACCGCAGCCGCATCTGATACCAGACCACATTTCCGTGGGTAGAACCGGAAACGCCCTCGCTCACAAAACCAAACTTGGCGTAATAGTGTACCAGTTTGTCTTTGCAGGTGAGCACAAGGCCCTTTCTCCCTTGCGCTTTCGCTTCGCAGATGACATGGTTCAGCAAGGCAGCTGCACAGCCGCGGCAGCGATATTCCGGGATGGTATCTACACCAAAAATCATCTGCCACGCACCGTTTTCGTTGTGTAGAGAAGCATCCTCATACATCTCATCCCGGAGGTCAGGTTCATCTGTGACCATGCCGTTGACAAAGCCGATTATCCGGTCGCCATCCAGCTGCACCCAGAAGTGATTGGGATAAAACGCCAATCTGCCGGATAGACTGGCTTCGGTGGCGGCTTCCGCAGCAGGGAAGCATTCTGCCTCAATATTTACGATTCCCTGCAAGTCTGCGGGAACAGCAGTCCGAATCTGCATCCTGTTCAAACTCCTTTCTCAATCCACAAGAGTGGTCTCACCCTGAAATACCTCAACTGCCGGGCCGGTCATGAAGGTGTGTCCTGTGGTGTCGTCGATCTCAATACGCAGGGCACCGCCGTCCATCTGCACTTCCACAGAAGCGTCTGTCAGGCCCAGCGCATGGCTGGCAACAACGCTTGCCACGGCTCCGGTCCCACAGGCCAGAGTGATTCCGCTGCCGCGCTCCCAGACACGCATCCGCAGATGAGTACGGTCAAGGATCTGCACAAATTCGCTGTTGACGCGATTCGGAAAGCGGGCGGCATGCTCGAACAGGACGCCAATCTTCTCCAGCGGCACCTCCTCACAGTTAGGCACCAGATACACGGCGTGGGGGCTGCCGACATCCACGGCGGAAAATTCCCACTCGCTCCCGGCTACTGTGATTTTTTCCGGCTGCGGGGATTCCAGCACCGGCACGCCCATGTCCACCCGGATTTTGGCGGCCTTGTCGTTTTCAGGGGTGATTTGCAGCGTCTTGATACCGTCCAGCGTCTCCACCGTGATTTCCGCCTTGACGACCCGCCCGTGGTCATACATATATTTGCCGACGCAGCGGATACCGTTGCCGCACATCCGCCCCTCGGTGCCGTCGGCGTTGAACATCCGCATACGGCAGTCAGCTTTTGCCGACGGCTCGATTAAAATTAGGCCATCTGCCCCTACGCCGAAATGCGCCGGGCTCAACAGCTGCGCGGTGCGGCTGGGGTCTGTGACCGTCTCCGCAAAGCAGTCCACGAAGATATAGTCATTGCCCAGACCATGCATTTTGGTAAATTTCATAATGACACCTCACGGCTTCTGCATCATGATCTTGACGATCTCCTTATCGGTTTCCCGCATGCCGTCGTGGCCCAGCATACCGATGTTGCGGATGGTGTTCTCCACGCCCTTGCTGACGATGCCGTCGCCGCCGCGGAACTGCTGGCCGTTCTGGTACATGTGGTAGCCCAGAATCCCAGCCTCGACGCTGGAGGCAATCTTGGCCGCGCAGCTGGGCTTGGCGCCGTCGCAGATGATACCGGACACGATGGCCAGCGCGTTGACGAGAGTGTGGGAGACAGCTTTCAGATCCGCCCCCTGTAAGTAAGCAATGGCACACCCGGCGGCACACCCGGCGCTGACCGCACCGCAGTAGGCGGACAGACGTCCGATACCCGTCTTTTCATGGATGGCGATCAGGTTCGAGAGCACCAGCGCGCGGTACAGCCTCTCCTTGGGGCAGGCCAGCGCCTTGGCGTACTCAATGACCGGGACCGACACCGTAATGCCCTGGTTGCCGCTGCCGGAGTTGATGACGACGGGCAGCTCACAGCCGCTCATGCGCGCGTCGGAACCCGCCGCAGCCTTGGCAATAGCGCGGTTGCGCACATCGTTGCCGTAAAATTTCAGGTAGGTGGAGCCGACATTCGCGCCGTAGTCCCCCAGCAGCCCTTCCTCGGAAATCTGGGTGTTGTACAAAATCTGGGTGTCCAGCAGCGGGCGCACATCGTCCAGGTCGCAGGTCTCGGCAAAGTCGTAGATATTGGCAATCGTCAGCAGGCTGCGGTCCGTCAGGCCGCTTTCCGCCTCCGTATTGCAGGCGGCCGAGGTCTGCCTAGCCGTGTTGTCCAGCAGAACCTCATCATTTTTCTTGATGTAGACAATGTTGGTGTGGTACTGGCTGATGCGGACGACAGCAGAATCCGTGCCGCAGTACAGGGCGATGATAATATCAAAGATAATGCCGTTGTCTATGGCCTCCACCGAGATGGGAACATTGGACAGGAAACGCCGCATGACAGCTTTCTGGTTTGCTGTGACCTCCGAGATGACTTCCAGCTCTTTGGCAGCATTTCCGCCGAGGATGCCTGCCACGGCGGCAGCCTCGATGCCTTTCATTCCGTCCGTATTGGGCACGACAACGCTCTTGACGTTTTTGATGATGTTGTTGCTGACGCCGATTTTCACGAGGTCCGGCTCACAGCCCAGCACCTCGCGGGCCTTGGCCGCAGCGTAGGCGATGGCAATGGGCTCGGTGCAGCCCATTGCAGGGATAAGTTCTTCTTTCAGGGTCTGAACATAAGTCTTATAAATCTTTCCGCTCTTATCCATAGGGCTTTTTCTCCTTACTCCATCTTTTTGTCTCTGAGAATGTCCACAATGGTCTTTTCGGTGCTACCATACCGGGGGAGGCGATGCGGCCCATGTTGCGCATAGTTTCCTCCGGCGTCGCGCCGTTGATCCTATGTACATTATATATGAAAACGTCCTGTATTGCCATACCTACAGCCTGCCAAGCTGCATCCACGGCCACAACACCCTTCATCGTGCAGCCCTGTTTGCCGCCGTTGCAGATCATGCCGGTGATGCTCATAGCGGGGTCCGGCAGGCTGATCACGCGAGCCTCGATGGCGGCATTGCAGATCAAAAAAAACGTCTTTTGCTCGTCGTCCGAGATGATTTTTGCCGCCGTTTTTCGCCATCAGATAGCGGGCGTAGGTGGTCTTGGAACTTTCCAGTCCTGCCTTGCAAAGGGTGTAGTTCAGCTTGAACGCCTCGCGGCATAGCCAGTGCCCAGATGCCCAAAGCTGCTGCTGCCGGTGACTGGCAGACTTGCGAAAATCAAGTGCGAAAAATCGTGGAACAGGTGCAAAGTGTAAAACCATCGCTAGTGTAAAACCATCGCTATAAGGGAAAAGCGACAGGAAACTGCCGCTTTGCTTCAAACAATTCTTAGGCAACACCGCACAATTCCCTCCTGACGGCTTAAGCACCGCTCCGGCGGCTGCGGCATGGCATCTGCGTTGCCAAAATGCTCGATAATGTCGGGTTGCGGTACCCGCATCGTACTTCGGGGACAAAAGCCCCTCGCACTCTGCGACCGCTGCCCCTGCTTCGGTTCGCTGTATCCGCCACTGGCGGCGCTCACCTTTGCAGCACAAAGTATTATCTGCGCTTTTGGCTTAGCAGCTGCCGCACCTCGCTCGCCGTATCGGCACTTAGAATTATGCGGTATTGCCCTTAAAATAATGAACTGCTATCGTGCGGTCACATTGCAACAGCCCTTTTTATGTATACGATACAGATTTGAAGTAAAGTCAAAATAAATCCAACATACTGTCAAGATAGATTTCTTCCCGCACACGCAGCTGGTATTCGGGTTTGGTGAGGTAGTAGAGCAAAAATTCCAGCACGATGGCGCTGCCCAGGCCGCGGCCTTCGATTTTGAAATTGGTGAAGCCCTGGGGAAGATAGCGCGTCAGGATGTCCTCGGTACTGATAAAACTGGGGCTTTCCATAGCGCGGGAAAAGCGGTAGCCCTGCGCAGCATCAGGGGCGGTGCAGCGGTGTTCAGGGGTGTCCAAGCCTAAGTTGCGGCGGCTGACGGCTTCGTAGCAGACTTTGCGGTCGCGGCAGCCGACCCAGCAACACTCGTTGCAGAGAAATTCCAGCTTGTCCCGCTGGTCTTGGGGCAGGGTGGCGAGCCGGTCAAAGGCTTTATTCAGGCGGAAATCCGGCACCACATAGCGGAAATCCTCCCGCGCGGTTTCCTGTGCCAACTGCGAAAACTCCGTAAGCACCTTGGTGGTCGACGACACAAAATAGAAACTGGGGTACGTTCGTTTTAAATAGTCCAGCAGCAGTTCTGAGTGGACAATGACGCCGCTTTGTGGTGTGTCGCATGCGGCAAATAACCGGCAAAGTTTATTGCAGGTTGGGTCGGACAGATGTTCCAGCTGCAGTAGAGAGTTGCTGAACGTCAACCTGGCCGAGATGCCGTATTCCTGTGCCAGTGCCAGCGCATCCCGCGGGCGGACATCCCCGCCGCCGACACGTCCGCCGCCCCACATGCAATCGGCCGGCGCACCGTAAAGCGAGGCAATATCGCACCAGGGGTAAAACCAATCGCGATGTGTACAGTACAGTGGTAGAAACACGCGGTACAACTCGTAAAATTCAAACAACCCAGGCAGATGATACTGCGCGATACGATCCATGGCTCAGCCTCCTCTCTTTTTGAAATATTATAACAGGAGACGGAATACTTTGCAATTCTGGGGCAAATGCCGGTCCCTTGCTTTATAACTGTGAAGAATGTACGATCAGAACACGCATCGTCAGCACCTCACTTTATGCCGCTATTGTACCGCACGAAGCTGAAAATTTGGTGTGAAAAGTGTGGAAATGGCAGGAAACAAGAGATCCGACGCTTCACACAGGCGGGTACGTCTGCCCAGTTAAGAATCGGCTGTCCTTTCTATAAAAATCATTGTATTTGTAAGTGAAACACCTGCGCAAACCAAACTTTCGTAAGAATTGCCCAAAAAGCCTTGCACTTTTTGCATAGTCTGCTATAATGGCACTATCATCACAGAACACGAACGGGACAAAGGGGTCGCGTACTTGCAAAAGTACAGCGGCCCCTTTCCGTTACGCACAAAGGCGTGCAGCACTTTACATCGGTGCCGCGCGCCTTTTGTTTTGGATGGTGGGAGAGTTCCCTGTAGAACAGGAAAAGAACAGAAAGAGAGGGGCACACAATGAAAAAGCGTAATCGAGTTCTTGCACTTACTATGGCAGCTGCCATGTCGGCCAGCCTGTTAGCAGGCTGCGGTTCCAGCACCCAGCAGGGTGGGGCGGCTGCTTCCAGTGAGGCTTTGGCCAGCACCACCGCCGCAGCGGATGGCGAGGAAGATAACATCATTCGTGTGGGCGTTGTCTGCTCCATGACCGGCGGCTCCGCCATCTACGGTGAGGGCGCACAGAACGCCATTGATATGGCCGTTGAGGAGATCAACGGCGGGGACTCCGGCTATAAGATCGAAATCGTCAACGGCGGTAAGGTCGCTGACGATGCCAAGGACGCCAAGCAGGCGATGAATGCCTACAACAAGGTCATGGCGGATTCGCCCGAGGCCATCGTCGGCAGCTTCTTCTCCTCGGTCACGCTGCCCATGGCAGAGCAGGCCTCCAAGGACGGTATGCTGCTTCTGGCGACCGGCGCAACCAACGCCGATGTCACCTTAAAAGGCGACACCATCTTCCGCAACTGCTTCATCGACCCGTATCAGGGCAAGATGGCGGCACTGTTTGCCAAGGATAAGGGCTTTACCAAGGTGGCCGTCATCTACGCCAAGGACGATGACTACTCCAACGGCCTGAAGGATGCATTTATTGAAAACTGCGAGGCCAACGGCATTGAGGTTGCCTACACCGGTGAGTGCATGACCACCGACACCGATTATTCTTCGCAGGCGGCACAGGCCGTGGCCAGCGATGCAGAGCTTTTGTATTATCCCTGCTTCCTCGACACCGTTCCGCTGCTGGTTGGTGCAGCCCGCAATGCAGGCTTCACCGGTGCCATCATGGGCGGTGACGGCTGGGATGGTTCCGACACGACCGGTCTTGCCGCACAGTTTGAGGATTGCTACTTTACGAACCACTACTCCAGCGAGGATACAGCCCCGGCTGTCCAGAACTTCGTGCAGAAGTACACGGAAAAGTACGGCACCGAAAGCCTGAACGCCTGTGCAGCGCTGTATTATGACGCTATGTACATGCTGGTGCAGGCCGCCGAGAATGCAGGAGGCACCGACACGGCCAGCCTTGTCAAGGGTATGACCAGCATGAGCTTTACCGGTGTCGGCGGCGACATCACGCTGGACGAGAACGGCGACGCTATCAAGAGCATTGCCGTCAACACCTTCGTGGACGGCGCGGTCAAGTGGACCGAAACGCTTGGCTCGGACGGCGCGGTCGTTTCCAAGGCAGACTAAAAGAGAATATATCGCACCTCGGCGGGGGAAAACCACCCCCGCCCCTGCGTGTTTAGAAAAGGGGAATGGACCACAATGACTTTCTCACTGTTTTTTCAAAGTTTGATAAACGGTCTGAACCAGGGCGCGATCTACGCACTGATTGCCCTGGGCTACACAATGGTTTACGGCATCATCCGCATGATCAACTTCGCCCATGGTGATTTTATCATGATCGGTGCCTACACACTGTTTTATACCATCCCGCTTATGGTCAACGCGGGTATGCCCGCCTGGCTGGCGGTCATCATCGCCATTGCGGTCTGTGCCGTGGTCGGCGTGCTGGTCGAGATTTTGGCTTACCGCCCGGTGCGCAAGGCCGGCCCTATGTCCGCCCTGATTACGGCCCTGGCCATGAGCATCTTTTTGGAAAACCTGGCCATGGTGCTGTTCGGCGCCAAGCCCCATAACGTGCAGGCCATCTTCAGCCTGCCCACCATCACGGTCGGCACTGTGGCGCTGCCGTTGAACGTGCTGCTCACCATCGCCATCGGCCTGGGCATCATGATCGCCTTGCAGCTTTTTGTTAAGAAAACCAAGCTCGGCAAAGCGATGCGCGCCGTGCCGCAGGATAAGGACGCGTCCACTCTCGTGGGCATCAACGTCAACAAGATCATCACCACAACGTTTGCCATCGGTTCCGGTATGGCAGCGGTGGCGGCGCTTATGTACTGCGCCACCTATCCCCGCGTTACCAACGATATGGGTTCGATGATGGGCATGAAAGCCTTCATTGCAGCCGTCCTCGGCGGCATCGGCATCATCCCCGGTGCGATGCTGGGCGGTATCCTGATTGGTCTGATTGAGATTTTTGTCAAGCTGTTTGCCCCCGGTTGGTACGAGGCTGTGACCTACGGGACCCTGATCGTCATCCTGCTGGTCAAACCTTCCGGCATCCTGGGCAAGAACGTCGGCGAGAAAGTGTAAGGGAGCGTGAACAAAATGACGAAACGACGGCTGGCCTCCTATGGCCTGAACTTGGTTGGCGTCGCGCTGCTGTATGCGCTGATCACGCTGGCATTTACCTTTAACGCTTTTGGCAAAAGCACTACCTACATCCAGGGCATCTGCACCACCGCCTGCTATACCATTATCATGGTCACGTCGTTGAACCTGGTGGTTGGCTTTATGGGCGAATTCTCGATGGGCCACGCGGGCTTTGTCTCGGTGGGGGCCTATGTTTCCGCTATCGTTTCCGGTGCGTTGGCCGGGCATGGCCTGTCGGACTTGGCGTTGCTGCTGGTCGCTATTTTGGCGGGCGGCCTGGCCGCCGGCATCATGGGCGTGGCCGTCGGCATCCCGGCGCTGCGCCTGCGGGGCGACTACCTCGCCATCGTCACAATGGCTTTTGCCGAGATCATCCGCGTCTGCTTCTGCAACTTTTCCATCACCGGCGGCGGCAAAACGATGAGCGGCATCCTCAAGCTTTCTACCTTTGACCGTGCGTTCTGGATCATGGTCGTCTGCGTGACCGTCATGTTCCTGTTTGTACGCAGCCGCTTCGGCCGCACCGTGCAGGCCATCCGCGAGGATTATATCGCGGCCTCGGCCTCCGGTATCAACGTCACCTATTATAAGGTTCTTACCTTCGCCATTTCGGCCTTCTTCGCAGGCATTGGCGGCGGCGTTTACGCCCATTACATGACCGCCATGATCCCCACCAACTTCAACTTTAACTATTCGGCAGAGCTGCTCTCCGAGGTCATCATCGGCGGCACCGGCTCGCTGACTGGCTCCATCATCGGCGCGGCGTTCCTGTCCAGTCTGCCGGAGCTGATGCGTGATTTCTCCACCTACCGCATGCTGGCCTACTCGATCGTGCTGGTGCTGGTCATGCTCTTCCGTCCCGGCGGTATCTTCGGCCGGTGGGAGTTCAGCCTGAACCGCCTGCTGGACGGTATCCGTCACCCCAAAGAAAAAGCTGCGAAAGGAGCGTGACCCTCTATGGCAACACCCGTATTGAAAGCGCAACACCTGGGCATCCAGTTCGGCGGCCTAAAAGCCGTGGATGATTTTAATATGGAAATCGGAGAGTCCGAGCTGGTCGGGCTTATCGGCCCCAACGGCGCCGGCAAGACTACCGTGTTCAACCTTATCACCGGCGTCTATAAGCCCACCGAGGGCTCGTTCTACCTTTGCGGCGAGCGGATGGACGGCAAAAAGACCTACCAGATCGTCCACGCAGGCATTGCCCGCACCTTCCAGAACATTCGCCTGTTCAAAAAAATGACGGTCATCGAGAATGTCAAGACCGCCATGCAGGCCCACACCACTTACAGCCTGACCGATGCCATCTTCCGCACCAAAAAGTACTGGCAGCAGGAGGCCGAGATCACCGAGCGGGCCAAAGAACTGCTCAAAGTCGTCCACCTTTCCGGCAAGGAAGACCTGGAGGCCGACAACCTGCCCTATGGTGAGCAGCGCCGCCTGGAGATCGCCCGTGCGCTGGCCACCGATATGAAGCTGCTGCTCCTCGATGAACCGGCGGCGGGCATGAACCCCACCGAGACCGAGGAACTGCTGGAGATCATCAACTACATCCGCAATGAATTTAAAGTGTCCGTCCTGCTGATCGAGCATGATATGAGCCTGGTCATGAAGATCTGTGAGCGCATCCAAGTGCTGGATTTCGGCACCACCATCGCCTCCGGCACACCGGAGCAGATCGCCAACGACCCCCATGTCATCGAGGCTTATCTGGGCAAGGACGAGCCGGAGGAGGCCGCCAATGCTTGAGATCAAAGACCTGCATGTCAACTACGGTGCCGTCCACGCACTGAACGGCGTATCCATGACGGTAAACGACGGCGAGATCGTCTCCCTCATCGGTGCCAACGGCGCGGGCAAAACCACCACGCTGCGCACCATCACCGGGCTGGAAAAAGCCGCCAGCGGGTCCATCACCTTTGATGGCCACGACCTGCGCAAGACCGAACCCAGCAAGATCATTACGCTAAAGCTGGCGCATGTGCCGGAAGGACGGCACATCTTTCCCCAGATGACGGTGGAAGAGAACCTGGAGATGGGAGCTTTCACGGATCCTGCCGATATGGTCAAAACGATGGCCGATGTCTACGAGCGGTTCCCCCGCTTGAAAGAGCGCAAACGCCAGCTGGCAGGCACCCTTTCCGGCGGTGAGCAGCAGATGCTGGCCGTGGGCCGCGCCCTGATGGGAAAGCCCAAGATGATTCTGATGGATGAGCCGTCTATGGGCCTGTCCCCGCTGCTGGTCAAGGAAATTTTCGAGATCATCAAGGAAGTCAACAAACAGGGCATCACGATCCTGTTGGTGGAGCAGAACGCTAAAATGGCGCTGGCCATCTCGGACCGCGCCTACGTGTTGGAGACCGGCACCATCACCATCGAAGGCGACGCCCAGCAACTGCTGAATGATCCCCGTGTGAAAAAGGCCTACCTGGGCCAGTAAAGGAGGGCACGCCATGTATCCGAATTATCCCTACTTCGCCGTGGCCATCACCCGCACCTGCGGGTCGGGCGGCGGCAGTTACATCGGCAAAAGGCTGGCGAAGGATTTTGACATTGATCTCTACGACCGCAAGCTGCTGCGCCTGGCAGCCGAGGACAGCGGCATCAACGAAAAGATCTTTGCCGCCGCCGATGAAAACACCAGGAAAACGCTACTCTACCGTGTATCCCAGCATGTCTACGACGGCAGCTTTATCCCACCGGAGAGCGGCAACTTCATCAGCGACCAAAACCTGTTCAACTACCAGGCCAAGGTCCTGCGGGAACTGCTGAACGAGGAAAGCTATATCTGTGTAGGCCGCGCGGCAGACTTTGTACTGAAGGATAAGCCCAATGTCCTCACCGTCTACATCGATGCCCCTTACGAGGACCGCATCGACCGGGAGATGAAGCGCCAGGGCATCGGCCGCAGCCAGGCCATCCGCTACATCGACAAGCTGGACCACTACCGGGAGAGCTACTACAAATATCACACCGGCCGCCAGTGGAAGCGGGTAGAAAACTACGACCTCTGCCTGGACAGCGCCGCCATTGGGCTGGACAACTGCGTAGAGGTCATCAAAAAAGTCATCGAGCTGAAATTTGGGGTGAAATGCCCGCAGTAAAACTTGGGAAAACGCCCGCTATCATAAAACAGGGGAGGAAAGAACTATGGAAGCACTTGCATATTACGATGGAAAGATCGGCACGCCGGAAGAATTGATGGTTCCGTTCAACGACCGCGTACATTTCTTTGGCGATGGCGTCTATGATGCCACCGTCGGTGCCAATGGCAAGGTGTACCTGATGCAGGACCACCTCGACCGCTTCTACACCAGTGCCAAGGCGCTGGATATTCACATCCCGATGCCGAAAGAGGAACTGGGCAAGCTGCTGACCGACCTGCTGGCCAAGGTGGATGGCACCACCCACTTCGTCTACTGGCAGGTCACCCGCGGCGTTGAGACCCGCAACCACGTCTACGCCGAGGATCTGCCCGGCAAGCTGTGGGTGTCCATCCGACCCAACCACCTGAACGATCCCGATGTGCCCATCAAGCTGGACACCGCCGAAGACACCCGTTTTTATCACTGCAACATCAAAACGCTGAACCTGCTGCCCAGCGTAGTTGCCGCCCAGCACGCCAAGCGCATCGGCGTACAGGAGACCGTGTTCCATCGTGGCGACATCGTGACCGAGTGCGCTCACTCCAATGTGTCTATCCTGAAAGATGGTGTCTTCTACTCCCACCCCAACGATGAGTTCATCCTGCGGGGCATCGCCAAGACCCACATGATCCAGGCCTGCTACCGGCTGGGCATCACGGTCATGGAAAAGTGCTTTACGTTGGACGATTTGAAAAACGCCGATGAAATTATCGTGACCTCCTCCTCCAACTTCTGTCTGCATGCCTGCGAGGTGGATGGTCAGCCTGCAGGTGGCAAGGATTCCGCCATGCTCAAGGCCATCCAGGACGAGGTGCTGCGCGAGTACTTTACCTACACCGGAAAAACCACCGTGGTAGATTGAACAGGGGGTGGACCGTATGACCCGCGATGAACTGGAAAAACGCAATGTAGGCGAAAACCTCGATGCGCTGATGAACCTCGACCCCCGCGGCTACGGTGTCTGCCGCATTTTGTATGCAGGCAGCCGCGCCTTTACTGGCGAGCCGCTGACGATGCACGCCGCCCAGGTGTTGTACGACAGCGTAAAAGAAAACGACCTGGTGTACATTTTGGTTGGATTTGTTCTGCTGCCACATCGTGTGCCGGAGATGGACGGCACGGTCAGCGCCATGCTGCTGGCCCGCGCACTGGTCATGGCATTCAACGCCAAGCCGGTCATCGTCTGCCCCAGCGACAGTGTGCAGGCCATTGAAAAGTGCGCCGCCGTGGTAGGCCTGCATATTTACGAAGACCTGGACACCGTGCAGGAATTGCCACTGAGCATGGGCGTGGTGGCCTTTACTAAGGATAAGGCCGCCGCCTCCGCCCAGGCCGCCGAGCTGGCCGCCCGTAAACCTGCGGCGGTCGTCTCGGTGGAAGCCAGCGGTGCCAACACTTTGGGCGTTTACCACAATGCCGTGGGCAAGGATGTGACCGAGATGCAGGCCAAGAGTGAAGCCCTCTGGGATCTGCTGCGTACCCAGGGCGTGCCCAACATTGCCATTGGCGATCTGGGCAACGAGATCGGCATGGGCACCATTGCTGACCACATCAAAAAGTACGTGCCCTTTACCGACAAAGGCGAGTGCCAGTGCGGCTGCGGCGGGGGCATTTTAAGCGCCACCAAAGCCGATAACATCATCACGGCCACCTGTTCTGACTGGGGATGCTACGGGTTGATGGCGGCGCTGGCGTACCTTAAAAAAGATATGGAGATTCTGCACCACGAGGAGATGGAATCCGAAGTGATGCGGGTGGCTGCGCGCAATGGTTTTATCGATATGACCGGCTCGCTGCTGCCGGGCATCGACGGTTTCAGCACCCGGATGAACGTGGGCATCGTCAGTTTGATGCGCCAGTGCACGGCCTACGCGGTGCGGTTCTCCCACAACTCGGATCACTGGTTCGGCCCGGTGCTGGCAAAGCATTTCTTTGATTGATTTCGCGGAAAGGGGGCGGCGGCCATGCTGCCGTTTACGGTACACCCGGTGGGGGACAGCGCCCTGCTGGCAGTTTTTACGCAGCGCATTGCGCCGGAGATCGGCGCGGCCGTGGCGGCGCTGAACACCCGCGTTCTGTCCGCCAACATCTCCGGCGTGGACGAGACCGTGCCCGCCTTTGCCTCGCTGATGGTCACCTACGACCCATTGGTGACCGACTATGATGCCGTGGCCGCCGCCATGCAAAAGCTGGCCGATGTCCCTGATGCGGACAGCACCGCCGAGAACGGCAAGCTTGTCACGATCCCTGTCTGCTATGGCGGCGAGTTTGGCCCCGACCTGCCCTTTGTGGCCCGGCACGCGGGTCTGACCGAGCAGGAGGTCATCGCCCTGCACACCGGGCGGGATTACCGCATTTATATGCTGGGCTTTCTGCCCGGCTTCCCGTATCTGGGCGGGCTGGATGAACGGCTGTTTACCCCGCGGTTGGGTACGCCGCGCACAGCAATCCCTGCTGGATCAGTGGGAATCGGCGGCGAACAGACCGGCATCTATCCCATTGCCAGCCCGGGCGGCTGGCAGCTCATCGGCCGCACGCCGCTCAAACTGTTTGACCCGGCTGCGGGCACGCTGCCCTATGCGGCGGGCGACCGCATCCGGTTTACGCCCATCACAAAAGCAGAATTTAATGCCCTGGCGCAAAAGGAGGGGACGGTATGAGCCTGAAAGTGCTGGACCCCGGCCCGCTGACTACCGTGCAGGACGCAGGCCGCACCGGCTATGCCGCCAAAGGCTATCGCGTCTGCGGCGCGGCGGACAGCTACGCCTACCGTTTGGGTAACATGCTGATCGGCAACGCGCCGGGCGCGGCGGTGCTGGAATGTACCCTGCGGGGCGCAGCCCTGCAATTTGAAACCGACACCGTTTTTGCCTTAACCGGGGCCGTAAGCCCTGCCGCGTTGGACGGTGTACCCGTGCCGTACTACGCACCGCTGTTTGCCAAAGCGGGCAGTACGCTGCAAATGGGCATGGCATCCACCGGCCTGCGCAGTTATCTTGCCGTGGGCGGCGGCATAGCCACCCTGCCGGTGCTGGGCAGCCGCGCCACCGATTTGAAATGCTGCATCGGCGGGTTGGATGGCCGCAAGCTGGCCAAAGGAGATACCCTGCCTACCGGGCTGTGTGATACGACGGCCTTATGGCAAAAAATCATCACCTGCCATCTGGACCGCCCCTTGCAAGATACGTGTATCACCACCGCCCTGCATCCCGTGCGCACACTTGGTACGCAGACTTTTCCGTTGCTGCGCACCGTGCCCGGCCCGCAGGATGCCGCTTTTACCTCCGCTGGCCTGCACATCTTTACCCATGGTGTGTACCAGCTGACTCCTAACTGTGACCGCATGGCCTGCAAGCTGGCCGGGCCTGCCATCGAGATGAAACACGGCGCGGACATCCTGTCCGACGGCATCGCGGCAGGCTCGGTACAAATTTCTGCCGACAGCCAACCCATTGTGATGCTGACCGACCACCAGACCACCGGCGGTTACGCCAAGATTGCCACCGTCATCTCGGCCGATCTGCCCGTACTGGCCCAGCTGCGCCCGGGACAGGCGGTGGCCTTTACTTTTGTCTCCCCCGCCCAGGCTGTCCGGGCCGCCCGCCGGCAGGCAGCAATTTTACAGCAAATTGCCGCGCGCCTACTATAAATAAAGAGGTGAATCCCCATGACCTATTCCGCCGCCACCCCCGCCGAGGTCCGCGCCCTGATTCGCACGGGCCAGCTCACGGCCCCCACCACCGGCTACTGCGATGGCTACGCTCAGGGCAATCTGGTGGTGCTGCCTAAAGCGCTGGCGTGGGACTTCCTGCTGTTTTGCCAGCGCAACCCCAAGGCCTGCCCGCTGCTGGAAGTGACCGATGCTGGGCAGCGTAGCTTTTCCCAGTTTGCGCCGGACAGCGATATTGCCCGCGACATCCCGCGCTACCGCATTTACCGAAACGGCGAGCTGGCCGAGGAAACCACCGATGTGACGCACTATTTTGAAGAACGGAACGATTTGGTCAGTTTCCTCATCGGGTGCAGCTTCTCTTTTGAGTCGGCGCTTCTCGAAGCTGACATCCCCGTGCGCCAGATCGAAGAGGGCGTCAACGTACCTATGTACAATACAAACATTCCCTGCACACCGGCGGGGGTGTTCAGCGGCAATATGGTGGTCAGCATGCGGCCTATCCCATATGCCCAGGTGCCCGCAGCGGTGGCCATCACGGCGGGCATGCCCCGCGTCCACGGCGCGCCAGTTCAAATTGGTACGCCCGAAGCCATCGGCATCACCGACCTGGCTCACCCGGACTATGGTGACGCCGTCACCATCCGCCCCGGAGAGACGCCGGTGTTCTGGCCCTGCGGAGTCACGCCCCAGGCAGTGGTCATGCACTCCAAACCGGCGTTTTGCATCACCCATGCGCCGGGACATATGTTTATCACCGATGTCAAAAATACCGCGCTGAAATTTTAAAGGGGGCTTTGCAATGCCGTCCATTGATTTGAACTGTGATTTGGGCGAAAGCTTTGGCGCCTACACCATCGGCATGGATGCCGAGATTCTGCCCTACATTACCTCGGCCAACATTGCCTGCGGTTTTCACGCAGGCGATCCGTCCGTCATGCAAAAAAGCGTGCTGCTGTGCAAAAAGTATGGTGTGCAGGTGGGTGCCCATCCCGGCCTGCCGGATCTGCAGGGCTTCGGCCGCCGCAAAATGGCGATTTCGTCCGCCGAGGCGGAAGCGGGCGTGATGTACCAAATCGGCGCACTAAAGGCCTTCTGCGAAGCAGCCGGTGTGCCGCTGCACCACGTCAAACCCCATGGTGCGCTGTACAATATGGCCGCCAAGGACCCTGCGCTGGCCGCGGCCATCTGCCGTGCGGTGCAGGCCGCGGCCCCCGGTGCGGTGCTGCTGGCGCTCTCCGGCAGTGAGATGGTCAAGGCCGCCCACGCCATCGGTTTGCCCGTGGCCAGCGAGGTGTTCGCTGACCGCGGCTATAAGCCGGACGGCACCCTCGTGCCCCGCGGAACCCCCGGTGCGATGATTACGGACGAGGACACCGCCATTGCGCGGGTGCTGCAAATGGCCAAACAGGGTACCGTCCAGGCAGACGATGGCAGCACGGTGGCGCTGCAGGCCGATTCAGTCTGTGTCCATGGCGATGGCCCCAAGGCGCTGGCCTTTGTGCAAAAGATCTCCGCCGCCCTGCCCGCCGCTGGGGTAGAGATTAAAGCGTTTTAATATATTCTAACACTTTGCGCCGGTCTGCACAGGCCGACGCTTTTCTTTTTATCCGTTATGCCCTTGCACTTCCCCGCGCATTGTGTTATACTTGCTACCGTAAAATTGAATACGACAGCAGGTGCCTTTTGATGCCGCATTTTGCGCATAGAAAAGGGTAAAAGGGAAGCAGGTGCAAATCCCGCACGATCTCGTCACTGTGATAAGGGAGCCTGCCGCCAGGGTGCTTTTGCATCGGTCACTGGGTGTTTACCCGGGAAGGCGGCGGTGGGCGTTGATCTTTCAGCCAGGAAACCTGCCTGCTGCCGGGTACGGGGGCAAACGCCCCAGATCACGAGGAATTGGTTGTACCGTAAAGAACCTGTTAAAAGCACGGGGCCTTTTGTGTTGCCATTCTGCATGCAAAAGGCCTCGTTTTTTAGTGGGCCTACTCTGGTGTACGCCTTTTTGTGTCTGCGGTCGTCCTGCCCTGTACCGCCCATCGGTTATATGAGAAAGGAAGCAGAACACATGAGAAGAATCAACTGGAAAAAGCCCGCCGCTGTGGCAGCCGCCCTGGCCCTGTCCACCGCACTGCTGGCTGGCTGTGGCAGCACCGCCGCTTCTTCTGACAGCATGGCCGAAAGCACCACCGTCAGCGAGAGCGAGAGCACCGCAGAGGAAGCCGAAGAAGGAGATGCTGACGAGGTGGCCGCAAAGAACTGCGCAGACCTGATCGACGCCATCTACGTGCAGGAGCGCACCGATGACACCGACGCCCAGTGCGAAGCCGCCAAGGCTGCCTGGGATGCCCTGACCGACACCCAGAAGGAAATGGTCGAGGGTGAGAACGCTGACCCCGAGTACTTCGGCCGCGACACCGGCGACGCCAGCAAGGACGACCCCCGCAACGAAGATGAAATCGGCGAGAACGAGCTGCTGGTCGTCAGCTTTGGCACCTCTTTCAACGGCAGCCGCGCGGCCGACATCAAGGGCATCGAGGATGCTCTGCAGGCCGCTAACCCGGATTGGTCCGTCCGTCGCGCCTTCACCGCCCAGATCATCATCAACCATGTCCAGGCCCGTGACGGCGAGAAGATCGACAACATGGAGCAGGCCCTCGACCGCGCTGTTGCCAACGGTGTCAAGAACCTGGTCGTCCAGCCCACCCATTTGATGCACGGCGCCGAGTACGACGAGATGTGCGAAGCCATCGACGAATACAAGGATAAGTTCGAGAGCGTTTCCATCGCCGAGCCCCTGCTGGGCGAGGTTGGCGCTGATGCCACCGTCATCAACGAGGATAAGGAAGCCGTAGCCACCGCCATCACCACCGAGGCCGTCAAGACCGCCGGTTATGAGGATGCCGCGGCTGCTGCCGCCGATGGCACCGCTTTCGTGTTCATGGGCCATGGCACTTCCCACACCGCCAAGGTCAGCTACAGCCAGATGCAGACCACCATGGAGACCCTGGGCTATGACAACGTCTTCATCGGCACCGTTGAGGGCGAGCCGGAGGATACCGCCTGTGAGGCTGTCATCGAGAAAGTCAAGGAAGCTGGTTATACCAAGGTCGTCCTGCGCCCGCTGATGGTCGTTGCCGGTGACCACGCCAACAATGATATGGCCGGTGCGGACGAGGATTCTTGGCTGAGCCAGTTCAACGCCGCTGGCTGCTTTGACAGCGTCGACACCCAGATCGCCGGTCTGGGCGAGATTGCTGACATCCAGCAGATCTACGTTAATCACACCAAGGCCGCCATGGATGCCCTGAACGGCTGATTTTTTACGGCAACACCGCACAATTCCCGCCCTTCGGGCTTAAGCATCGCTCCGGCAGCTGCAAAGCACAATCTGCGTTGCAAAAATGCTCGAGAATACACAAAGTATTCTCTGCGCTTTTTGCTTAGCAGCTTGTACTTTTCGCTTGCCGTATCGGCACTTAGAATTATGCGGTCTTGCCTTACATTCTGCCCGAAGGGGAAAGCCTTCGGGCAGTTTTTGGTTTTGCTTACCCTTAATGCACGCATTTATAGGGGCCGATGCTCGTATCGGCCCGGTGCCGATGCTCGTATCGGCCCGGTGCCGATGCTCGTATCGGCCCGGTGCCGATGCTCGTATCGGCCCGGTGCCGATATTGCCCTTGCGGTATACGTTGTAAACTTAATAAAATTAATGAAATAAGGTAGGAAAGTACACATGAAAAAGTTCCAGATCGTATCCCTGACCCTGGCCGCTGCCCTGCTGCTGGCAGGCTGCGGCGCATCCGAATCCGCCGCTGCCAGCGGGAGCACCAGCGAGGCGGTCTCCACCGTTGAGACCGCCCCTGCTGAAAGTGAGAGCGAGAGCGAAGCCCCCGCCGCCGAGGCTGCCCTGCCGGACGACATCTACACCGCAGACTTTAACACCGACAGCAGCATGTTCCACGTCAACGAAGCCTGCAATGGCAAGGGCACCCTGACCGTGGAAAACGGCGAAATGACGATGCACGTCAGCCTGCAGTCCCAGAAGATCGTCAACCTGTATCTGGGTATGGCTGCTGACGCCCCTGACCATGAGGACGAATGGCTGCAGCCCACCATCGATACTGTGACCTACTCCGACGGCACCAGCGACGAAGTTTACGGCTTTGACATCCCTGTCGCGGCTGTGGACACCGACTTCCAGCTGGCTATCCTGGGCACCAAGGGTACCTGGTACGACCATGTTGTCAGCGTGTCCAACGCTGTGCCCGCTGTCGATGGCGGCGATGCCGCTGCGGCGGAAGTCCCTGCCGACGGCACCTACACCTGCGCTGTCACGCTGGAGGGTGGCAGCGGCCGCGCTGCTGTGGACAGCCCCGCTGCCCTGACCGTAGTCGACGGTGCCATGACCGCCACCATCGTGTGGAGCAGCCCCAACTACGACTACATGCTCATCGACGGCGAAAAGTATCTGCCCACCAACACTGAGGGCAACTCCACCTTTGAGATCCCCGTGGCCGCGCTGGACACTGCCCTGGCTGTCACCGCCGACACCGTTGCAATGAGCACCCCCCATGAGATCGATTACACCTTGACCTTTGACAGCACCACGCTGGCCGCTGCCGAATGAAGCGGCTTATAATGCTGGCCGCCCTGCCCGCGCTGCTGCTGGCAGGGTGCGCGGCCCAGCCAGCGGCCTCCGGCACGGCGACGCTGACCGTCACCGGCAGCTACCCCTTGCAGTACGCCCAGCAATTCACCATTGACGAGTGCGAGGGCGGCTATTACCTCATTACCATCGATGGTACGCGCTATCTGGTCGTGCCCGAGGGTGAGAATGCGCCAGCCGAGCTGGACGCGGACATTACCGTTTTACAGCAGCCTATCGAGAATATTTACCTCGTGTCCTCCTCCGCCATGGACCCCATCATCAGTATCGATGGGCTGGATACGGTGGCGCTTTCCGGCACGCAAGCCGATAACTGGTATCTGGATGCAGCCAAAACCGCCATGGAAAACGGCCAGATCGCCTACGCGGGCAAGTACAGTGCGCCCGATTATGAGACGATTCTTGCCGCCAACTGCGGCCTGGCCATCGAAAACACGATGATCTACCACACGCCCGAAGTGAAGGAACAGCTGGAAAAATTCGGGGTGCCGGTGCTGGTGGAGCGCTCCAGCTACGAGAGCGGCCCCCTGGCCCGGATGGAGTGGGTCAAGCTGTACGGCGTGCTGCTGGGCAAGACTGACGAGGCCGAGCAGGTCTTTGACGACGCCGTGCAGCGCATTGCACCGCTGGAAAATGAATCCGCCACCGGCAAAACCGTGGCGTTCTTCTCCATCACCTCCAATAATCTGGCCACTGTGCGCAAGGGCGGCGATTATGTCGCCAAAATGATCGAGATGGCGGGCGGCGACTATGTCTTCTCCGACCTGACGGACAGCGGCAACAACCTGGCCACCGTCAACATCTCGCTGGAGGATTTCTACGCCGGGGCCAAGGACGCCGATGTGCTGATCTACAACAGCACCATCGAGGGCGAGATTCGCACGATGGACGAGTTGATCGCCAAATGCCCGCTGCTGGCACAGTTCAAGGCCGTGCAGCAGGGCAACGTCTGGTGCACCGCGCAAAGCCTTTTCCAGCAAAGCATGGAGATGCCCGACCTGATCCTGGACATGAATAAAGTCTTTGCCGAGGGCACACCCGACGACAGTGAATTGAAATTTTTGACGAAAATCATCTGATAACTACCTCAAATCCCCTTGCCCAACACTGTAGGGGCCGATGTCTGCATCGGCCCGCAGGGGGGCAATGCCCGCCTTTACAAGCAAAATGCAAAGGATAACACCATGCACACCCGAAAGCGCCTGACAATTGCATACCTCGCTATGGCGGCGGCGCTGTTGGTGCTGTTTGCCCTCAACCTGTTTTGGGGCAGCGTGGCACTTTCGCCCGCCGATGTGGTCAGTGCCCTGCTGGGCCGTGGGCAGGATGTACTGACCAGCAACATTTTGCTGCAGCTGCGCCTGCCCCGCGCCGTCATGGTCGTTCTGCTGGGGGCAGCGTTATCGGTGGCCGGGTATCTGCTGCAAACTTTTTTTGCCAACCCCATTGCGGGGCCTTTCGTCATGGGCATTTCCAGCGGGGCCAAGCTGGCCGTGGCGCTGACCATGGTCGTGTTTTTAAACCGCGGCCTATTAACGAACTCCCTCACCTTGATTTTGGCTGCTTTCGCCGGGGCTATGGCTGCCATGCTGTTTGTGCTGGCTGTGGCACGCCGCGTGCAGCGCATGAGCATTTTGGTCATCTGCGGCGTCATGATCGGTTACATCTGCTCCGCCATCACCGATATTGTGGTGGCCTTTGCCCAGGATTCCAACATCGTCAACCTGCACAACTGGTCTATGGGCAGCTTCTCCGGCATGACCTGGGGCAATGTGGGCACGGCGGCCACCATTACGCTGCCCTGCCTGGCGGCGGCGTTTTTACTGTCCAAGCCCATGGCCGCCTACCAGATGGGTGAATCCTACGCCGCCAGCGTGGGCGTTTCGGTGCGCAGCTTTTCGGTGTTGCTAGTGCTGCTGTCCAGCCTGCTGGCGGCCTGTGTCACAGCATTTGCCGGGCCAATCTCTTTCGTCGGCATTGCGGTGCCGCACCTGGTCAAGCAGGCGTTAGGCAGCGCCAAGCCGCTGCATGTGCTGCCGGGCTGCGCCTTGGGCGGGGCATCGTTCTGCCTGCTGTGTGACCTGATCGCCCGCAGCCTGTTTGCGCCGACGGAGCTGTCCATCAGTTCGGTCACGGCGGTATTTGGTGCGCCGGTGGTCATCTGGCTGCTGGTGCGCCGCCACAGCGGGGAGGGGACAACATGAGCTACTGCGAGACCCAAAGCCTTGCCATCGGCTACGGTGCCCCGCTGCTACGGGACATCTCTCTGCAGGCCGAGCGCGGCAGGATTCTGGCCTTCATCGGCCCCAACGGTGCGGGCAAATCTACCTTATTAAAAACGCTGGCCGGGCAGCTGGCGGCCCAGAACGGCGCGGTATTGCTGGACGGCAAAACGCTGACCACCTACACCCCCAACGCACGCGCCCGCAAGCTGGCACTGATGCTGCCCCACATGGCACGCACCGAGCTGACCACCTGCTTTGACGTGGCCGCCGCCGGCCGCTACCCCTACACCGGGCGTCTGGGCATCCTCTCGGATGAGGATAAGCAGCAGGTGCGTGACGCCCTGCATCTGGTACAGGCAGACGAACTGGCCGCGCGGGATTTCACAAAAATCAGCGACGGTCAGCGCCAGCGCGTATTGCTGGCCCGGGCGGTCTGCCAGCAGCCGGAGATCTTGCTGCTGGACGAGCCTACGTCTTTTTTGGATGTAAAAGGCAAGGCTGAGCTGATGGCTGTTTTGCAAAAGCTGGCCCACGAGAAGAATGTGGCCATCATCGTGACCCTGCATGAGCTGGAACTGGCCCAAAAGCTGGCCGACGCGGTCGTCTGCGTTTCGCCACAGGGCGTTTCCGGTGTGCTTACGCCCAAAGAGGCGTTTGCAAGGGAAAATATCTGCCACCTGTTCGACCTTTCGGACGAGCAGTACACTGCCCTGTTTAGCGAAAAGCCCAAACCAAAATTTGAGCATTACATCCGCAGCGGGCAAAAACTGCTGCGCTGCGGCTACACCACCGGCACCTGCGCAGCGCTGGGGGCGGCGGGGGCGGCCCGTCTGCTGCTGACCGGCCACACGCCAGAAAGCGTCGGCCTGCGTACCCCCAAGGGCATCGTAGTCGAGGTGGCACCTCAATTCTGCCGCCGCACGGCAACCGGTGCGGAATGCGCCATTGTAAAGGATGGCGGAGATGACATCGATGCCACCACCGGCCTGCCGGTCGTTGCCGAAGTTACGCTTCTGCCTGATGCCCCGCATACCGTCACCATCGACGGCGGCGCAGGCGTGGGCCGTGTGACCAAACCCGGCCTGGACCAGCCTGTGGGCGCAGCGGCCATCAACCACGTGCCGCGCCAGATGATTACCGAAGCATTATTGAAAGAAGCCGAGACCGCCGGTTACAGCGGCGGTTTCTCGGTGATCATCCGCATCGAGGGCGGCGAACAGGCCGCTAAGCGCACTTTTAACCCACACCTGGGGGTCGAAGGCGGCCTGTCGGTGCTGGGCACCAGCGGCATTGTGGAGCCGATGAGCCAGCAGGCGCTGCTGGATTCGTTGCAGCTGGAAATCCACCAGGCCGCCCTGCACAGCCGCCGCCTGATTCTGGCCCCCGGCAACTATGGGCTGGATTACCTGGCCCAAAACTACCCGGAACTGCATGAGATCCCTATTGTAAAAGTTTCCAATTTCATTGGGGAAGCGTTGGATATGGCCGCAGCAGAACATTTTGCGGAAGTCCTCCTTGTCGGCCATGTGGGCAAGCTGGTCAAGCTGGCGGGCGGAATCATGAACACCCACTCCAAGCAGGCCGATTGCCGCACCGAGCTGTTCTGTACCCATGCGGCACTCTGTGGGGCGGATACGGCAACCTGCCGCGCCCTGATGGATGCCGCTACCACCGACGCATGCCTGGATATTTTAACCGCTGCCAACCTGAAAAAAACCGTAATGGCAAGCCTGCTGCAGGCCATCCAACTGCATCTGGACCGCCGCGCGGCGGAAGCCTTCACGGTAGGGGCGGTACTTTTCTCCAACCAAAGCGGCCCGCTGGGCCAGACCCAACAGGCCGAAAAACTGCTGCAAAGCTGGAAAGGAAACTGACATGGTACATTTTGTGGGGGCGGGCCCCGGCGCACCAGATCTTATCACTCAGCGCGGCGCGGCTCTGCTGCAGACGGCGGATTGCATCATCTACGCGGGCAGCCTGGTCAACCCGGCCTTGCTGGGGCTGGCCAAGGCGGATTGCACCATCTACAACAGCGCCGAAATGACGCTGGAGCAGGTGCTGGCTGTGATGCGCAAAAACGAAACAGCGCACAAAACCACGGTGCGCCTGCACACGGGCGACCCTTGCCTGTATGGTGCCATCCGAGAGCAGATGGACGCCCTGGACGCCGACGGCATCCCCTACGATGACACCCCCGGCGTGTCCAGTTTTTGCGGGGCAGCCGCGGCCCTGAACGCCGAATATACCTTGCCCGGCGTGAGCCAGACGGTCATCATCACCCGCATGGAGGGCCGTACCCCGGTGCCCGAGGGCGAGCGCCTGGCCAGCCTGGCCGTGCATGGGGCCACTATGGTCATTTTCCTGTCCATTGGTCTGGTGGACAAAGTGCAGGCCGCGCTTTTGCAAGGGGCTTACACCGAGGCGACCCCCGCCGCCGTGGTTTACAAAGCTACTTGGCCGGAGCAAAAGACCGTGCACTGCACCGTGGGCACCTTGGCCGCCAGCACCCGCGCGGCAGGCATTACCAAAATCGCGCTGATCGTGGTGGGGGACTTCCTGGCCGCGCAGTACGACCGCAGCAAGCTTTATGACCCCACTTTTACCACCGAATACCGCAAAGGAGCGCCGCAATGACCTGCGCGTATCTTGCCTTTACCAGCAAGGGACTGGCGCTGGCCCGGAAGCTTGCGGCGGCCCAGCCTGGTGCTGTGGCCCGCTGCGGCGAAAACGGCGTGACCCTTGCCAATTGGACTGCTGCGCAGTTTGCACAAAGTGACGCGCTTGTTTTTGTGGGGGCTGTCGGCATTGCCGTGCGAGCCATCGCGCCTCACTGCCGCAGCAAGGCCACTGACCCCGCCGTTGTAGTGCTGGATGAGTGCGGCCGCTTTGCGATCCCGCTGCTCTCCGGCCATCTGGGCGGTGCCAACGATCTGGCCCGTCGGCTGGCGAAAGCATGCGGCGCGGTGCCGGTCATCACCACCGCCACCGACGCCAACGGTGTGTTTGCCGTGGATGAGTGGGCCAAGCACCAGCACTGCCTTGTGGCCGAGCCGGCGCGCATCAAAAAGGTAAGCAGCGCCCTGCTGGCGGGCCGTACCGTGCGCTTTGCCAGTGATTGGCCGATACAGGGCACACCGCCTGCCGGTGTGGAACCGGCTGGTGATGCCGCACAGGCAAGTTTTGCCCTGACGATAACCCCGACGATGACGTCCAACGCCCTGCACATTATCCCGCGTATTGCTGTATTGGGCATCGGCTGCAAGCGGGGTACACCTGCCGACAAGCTGGCGGACGCATTTGCTGCCTTTTGCGCCGAAACGAAACTGGCCCCGCAAAGCATTGCCGCCGCGGCCAGCATTGACTTAAAAAAGGATGAACTTGGCCTGGCGGAATTCGGCCAAAAGCAGGGCTGGCCCGTTACTTTTTATACCGCCGACGAACTGCGCGCCGCGCCGGGGCAGTTTGCCCATTCAGACTTTGTGCAAAGCATCACCGGCGTGGATAACGTCTGCGAGCGCGCCGCTGTGCTGGCCGCAGGCGGCCCCGTGTGGGCGCACAAATGGGCGCGGGACGGTGTAACTTTTGCCGTGGCACTACGCCCCTTTACCCCGGATTGGAGATGGAACGATGGCTGACGCAATGTTGTACGTGGTGGGCCTTGGCCCCGGCGACGCCCGCTACCTGACTGCCCAGGCGCAAACCGCCTTACAGGCCGCCGACGTGCTGTGCGGCTACACGGTCTATATCGACCTGGTGCGCCCCCTGTACCCGGACAAAGAAGTGTATACCACCGGCATGACGAAGGAAATCGACCGCTGCCGCTGGGCGCTGGAGACTGCGCAAAGCGGCAAGACGGTAGCGTTGGTCTGCTCCGGCGATGCGGGCGTGTACGGCATGGCCAGCCCGCTGCTGGAACTGGCACAGGGCTACCCAAGCGTGACGGTGGAGATCGTGCCCGGCCTGACGGCGGCCTTAAGCGGCGGCGCGGTGCTGGGCGCTCCATTGGCGCACGATTTCTGTGTGATCTCCCTTTCGGATCGGCTCACGCCCTGGACCGTCATCGAAAAGCGGCTGGCCTGCGCGGCGATGGGGGACTTCTGCGCGGCACTGTACAACCCGTCCTCCAAGGGCCGGGCAGATTACCTGCAAAAGGCCGTGCGGATCTTACTGCAAAACGGCAAGGCACCGCAGACAATCTGCGGCATCGTGCGCAACATTGGCCGCGAGGGGCAGGCTGCTAGCCTGCTGACGCTGGCCGAGCTGGAAAACACGGCGGTGGACATGTTCACCACCGTGTACATCGGCAACGCGGCCACCCGGGCGCTGGGCGGCAAAATGGTCACACCCAGGGGGTATCGCGGCGTATGAAGGTAGTCATTTTCAGCGGCACGACCGAGGGACGGGAGCTTTCCCACGCCGTGGCCGCCCTTGGGATAGAAGCTACGGTCTGTGTGGCAACAGAGTTAGGGGCTGAAGAGCAGGGGCGTACCCCCGGCATCACAGTGTGCACTGGCCGCCTGGATGCCGATGCCATGGCGGCACTTTTGCAGGGCGCGGCCCTCTGCGTGGATGCCACCCACCCCTATGCCACCGAGGCTACCCGCAACATCTGCGCGGCGGCTGCGGCAGTGGGTGTGGAATATCACCGCCTGCTGCGCCCCGCCAGTGACCTGCCTGCAGGCAGTGTGGTGCTGCAAACCGCCGCCCAGGCCGCGGCGTACCTGGCGGGCAAACCGGGCAATATCCTGCTGGCCACCGGCGCCAAGGAACTGCCCGCCTTTGCACCTCTGGCCCCCGCACGGCTTTACCCCCGCGTGTTGCCTACGCTGGCGGGTATTACCGCCTGTGAGACAGCGGGCATCCCACACCGCAACATTATTGCTATGCAGGGACCGTTTACCCGTGAATTGAATGTGGCGGTCATGCACCAATTCCATATTGCCTATATGGTCACCAAGGATGGCGGCGCGGCGGGCGGCTTTGCAGAGAAGGCGCAGGCCGCCGCCCAGTGCGGTGTACAGCTGATCGTGCTGCGCCGCCCCGAGGAACAGGGCGAGACCGCCGAAACGATTTTGCAACGATGCAGGGAGCTTTTATGAAAATTACATTGGTCGGCATGGGCAGCGGCACCCCCGGCAGCCTGACGATGCAGGGGCTAAACGCCCTGCGGGAAGCGGAGCTTATTATCGGTGCCCGCCGCCTATTGGAAAGCCTGCCCGATGGCTGCACCGGGAACCGTGCGCCGCTTTATAAGATCGAGGAGATCTGCGCACTGCTGCGAACGACCGAAGCCGCCCACGTGGCCGTGGCCTATAGCGGCGACACCGGCTTTTACTCCGGCGCATCGGCCTTGTGCCGTGCGCTTGAGGCGGCGGGCCTGCCCTACATGGTCTGCCCGGGACTTTCCAGCGTGCAGCTGCTGGCCGCCGCGCTGGGCCGCCTCTGGCAGGATTGGAAGCTGGTCAGCGCCCACGGCTGTGCCTGCACCCCGGCCCTGGTGTGCAGTGCCGATACACCGACCTTTTTCCTGACCGGCGGCAGCGAGACACCCGCCACCCTTTGCGAAAAACTAACGCAAAGCAGCTGCGGGAACGTGCAGGCAACGGTGGGGGAAAACCTGGGCACCGCTGCCCAGCGCCTTGTGCACGGCACGGCGCAGGAACTTGCCCGGCAGGAGTTTGCGGCTTTAAGTGTGCTGTTGGTGGAGCCTTGCCCTGCCTTGCAGCGCCGCGTACCCGGCCTGCCGGACGAAGCCTTCATCCGCGGCAAAACGCCGATGACCAAGCAGGAGGTCCGCGCCGCCGTACTGGCCAAACTGGCCGTGCGTCCCGGCGACATCTTGTGGGACGTGGGCGCGGGCACCGGCAGCGTCAGCGTGGAGATGGCGCTGGCCACCCCTGCGGGCCAGGTCTACGCCGCTGAGTGTGATGCCGATGCCTGCGAGCTGATCCGCCAGAACCGCGCTAAATTCCATGCCGAAAACCTGCACCTGACCGCAGGCAAGGCCCCCGAAGTGCTGGCAAATTGGCCCGCCCCGGATGCTGTTTTCATCGGCGGCAGCAAGGGCAATCTGGCGGCCATTATGGATGCAGCGCTGGCCGCCAACCCGGCTGTACGGCTTTGCATCAGCGCCATTGCACTGGAAACTTTGCAGCAGGCCATCGCCGCACTGGCGGCCCACGGTTTGTCTGCCCAGGTCACGCAGATCGCCGTCAGCCGCAGCAAAGCGGCGGGCAGCCTGCACCTGCTGATGGCCAACAACCCGGTTTTTTTAATTGTGAGGGAGTAACATGCTGCAGCTGGTTTTGGCGGCGCCGCGCTCCGGCAGCGGTAAAACGACCGCCGCCTGCGCCCTGTTGGCGGCGCTGCAGGCGCGGGGGGAGTATCCCTGTGCCTTTAAATCGGGACCGGATTATATTGACCCGATGTTCCACCGCGCAGTGCTGGGCGTGGAAAGCCATAACCTTGACCTGTTTTTTTCCACCCCGGCTACGGTGCGCCGCCTGTACGCCCAAAACGCGGCAGGCCATGGCGCGGCGGTGGTGGAAGGTGCTATGGGCTATTACGACGGCCTGGGCGGTACCAGTGCCACCGCCAGTGCTTGGCATCTGGCGGACACGCTGGGTCTGCCGGTGCTGCTGGTGGTGCGGCCCAAGGGTACCAGCCTGACCCTGGCGGCCGAGCTGCGGGGGCTCATGGCGTTCCGTACACCGCATCATCTGGCGGGCATACTGCTCAATGATTGCAGCGAAACTTTGTACAAATTGCTGGCCCCGATGTTAGAAAAGGAGACCAGCTTGCCGGTGGTAGGTTACCTGCCGCCGCTGCCGGAGACTGCCATCGAGAGCCGCCACCTGGGGTTGAAAACCGCAGGGGAGATTGCAGACCTGCAGAATAAAATAAAAATTTTGTCGGATGCTGCACAGAAAACCATCGATTGGCCGCACTTTGCCGCCTTGTTTGATTGCCCCGCGCCTGCCGCGGCCCCGCGCAACGTGCCCCCGGCTAACGTGCGTATTGCTGTGGCGCGGGATGCCGCGTTCTGCTTTACTTACGCCGAAACACTGGAAGCTTTGCAGGAAAAAGGCGCGGAGCTGTGCTTTTTCAGCCCCCTGGAGGATACGGCACTGCCCCCCAATATCGGCGGCCTGTACCTGCCGGGCGGCTACCCGGAACTGTACGCCGCCCAGCTGGCAACCAACACCGCCATGCGCAGCGCCGTAAAAACGGCTGTGGAAAGCGGCCTGCCTACGGTGGCCGAGTGCGGCGGGTTCCTCTACCTGGGCCAAACGCTGGAGGATGCGGACGGCAAAACCTACCCCATGGCGGGTGTTTTGCCCGGGCAAGGCGTAAAAATTGGCCGCCTGGTGCGGTTCGGCTATGCCGCACTGACCTCCAACGCCGACAGCATGTTGTTTGCGGCAGGGGAGACCCTGCCGATCCACGAGTTCCACCACTGGGATTCGACCGCCAACGGCACTGACTTCACCGCTGTCAAAACCAACGGTCGCAGCTGGGCCTGCGGCTTCGCCAACGCACATTTGTATGCGGGATTTCCGCACCTGTACTGGGCGGGCACACCCTTGCCGCAACGCTTTGTGACCGCGGCCTGCCGCTATATAAAGGAAGAACCATGACCGAAAACGAACTGAAAACCTTATTAAAAACGGTGACGCCGCCTAATAAAGCCGTCCGTGCCGCCGCGCACGCCCACTGGGCCGCACTTGCCAAACCCCTGGGCGGTCTGGGCCGGCTGGAAACGATGGTGGAGGATGCCGCCGCCCTGATGGGGACGGAGACGCCGGATCTTGCCAACCGTGCCGTGCTGGTGCTGTGCGCCGATAACGGCGTGGTGGCCCAGGGTGTCAGCCAGACAGACGCCAGCGTGACCCGCGCGGTGCTGGAAAACCTTGCCGCCCGCCGTACCAGCGTTTGCCGCATGGCAGCGGCCGCCCACTGCGCCGTTGTGCCTGTGGATATGGGCATTGCCGGAACACCGGTGGCCGGGGTCATCAACTGCCGCGTCGCCCTCGGCACGGCGGACTTCACCCAAGGCCCGGCCATGTCCCGCGCTCAGGCTGTGCAGGCCATCGCCTGCGGTATCGAGCTGGTACGGGCGCAAAAACGCCAGGGCGTACAGATATTGGCCACCGGTGAGATGGGCATTGGCAACACCACCACCTCCAGCGCCGTGGCCAGCGTACTGTTGGGCCGCCCCGTGCAGGAGATGACCGGCCGTGGTGCGGGACTTTCCGACGAAGGCCTGCGCCGCAAGATCGATGCTATCCGGCGCGGCATTGTCGTTAACCGCCCCGATGCGGCCGACCCACTGGGCGTGTTGGCGGCCTTGGGCGGCTTTGACATCGCCGGATTGTGCGGTGTATTTTTAGGCGGTGCACTGGAAAATGTACCTATCCTTATGGATGGCTTCATCAGCGGCGTGGCGGCGCTGTGCGCTGTGCGGCTGTGCCCGGCTGCGGCCAAGGCTGTGTTTGCCAGCCATGTTTCCAGCGAGCCGGCCGCCCGCCTGGTACTGGAAGAACTCGATAAAAAACCGCTTATCACCGCCAATCTGCACCTGGGCGAAGGCACAGGCGCAGTGGCCAGCCTGCCGCTGTGGGATATGGCCCTTGCGGTCTACAACGGCTGCTATTCGTTTGCCGAGGGCGGCATCACGCCGTACACCCCGCAATGCTGACGCTGGTCATCGGCGGCTCGGCCAGCGGGAAAAGCGCCTTTGCAGAGTCGCTCTGCCTGCAAAGCCCCCTGCCGCGCACCTACCTGGCTACCATGCAGGTGTGGGACGCTGAGTGTGCTGCCCGTGTGGCCCGGCACCGCGCCATGCGGGCGCAAAAACAGTTTGACACGGTGGAGTGCCCACTGCATCTTGATCGGCTGATTTTGCCTCGGCGCGGTACAGTGCTGCTGGAGGACCTGGGCAATTTAACGGCCAACGAACTCTACGCCCCCGACGGCGCAGGGGAGAAAACGGCTGATGCCGTTGTAAACGGCCTTGCAAAACTGGCCGCGCAGTGCGATAATTTGATTGTTGTATCCAACGAGGTCTTTCGCGGCGGGGCCGACTATGCCGGCGATACCGACCGCTACCTGCTGACGCTGGCGCAGATCAACAACGCAACCGCTACCCGTGCCGACGCCGTGGTGCGGGTTGTATGCGGCATCCCACGTTATTATAAAGGGGGCTAAACCCATGACAGCTTTGCAGACGATCGCGGTGGCGTTCGCCATGTTTTCGGCGCTGCCGATGCCGCAGTTTGCCTGGAACGAGAAAAACATGCGGTACGCTCTCTGCGCATTTCCGCTCATCGGCGTGGTGATCGGCGCGCTGTGGTGCCTGTGCGGTGCCCTGCCTTTGCCGGATTTTGCCCGCGCGGCAGGGTTCTGCCTGATGCCGGTGTGGGTCACGGGCGGCATCCATCTGGACGGCTACGCCGATACCTGCGATGCCCTTTCCAGCTACGGAGACACCGCCAAAAAGCTGGAAATTTTAAAGGACCCCCACTGCGGTGCGTTCGCTGTTATCCGGCTGTGCAGTTACTTTATAGCCTACTTGGCTCTGTGTGTCTGTGTGCAGTTCACCCCGCGCGTGGGTGTGTTGTGGACATTAGCACTGGTGGGGGAGCGGGCGCTCTCCGGGCTGGCGGTGGCAGCGTTCCCCATGGCAAAAAACACCGGCCTGGCCCATACTTTTGCCACGGCGGCGGATAAAACCAACGTGCGCCGCGTGTTGACGGTGCTCTGTGTGCTGCTGGGCGCGGCCCTCGTCGCTTTGGGCGGCTGGGCACTGGTGCTGGCGGCCTGTGCCGTGTTTGTACGGTACTACCACGCAGCCAAAAACCAGTTCGGCGGCACTACGGGTGACCTGGCCGGGTGGTTTTTGCAAAAATGTGAGATTTGGATGCTGGCGGCGCTGGCCGCCTGCCAATGGTTGGGGGTGCTGTAAATGCTTTTCGTTACCGGACCCCTTTACAGCGGTAAACGCACGTTTTCCCAAAAGTTCGGCGGACGGCAGATTTGTGATGTGCAAAATCTGGCCGCCAACGCCACGGATCTAGAAAAACTGGCCGACGAACTGGCCGCCTATGATGTGGTCATCGCCACCGAAATTGGCGGCGGCATCGTGCCCATCGACCCGGCCGAGCGCGCCGCGCGGGAAGCCGCCGGCCGTCTGGCCTGCCTGCTGGCCGCGCGGGCAAGCTGCGTGGTGGAAATGTTCTGCGGCCTGCCCACGGTATTGAAAGGAGAACAGCCGGAATGTTGATTTATTTACTGCGCCACGGCCTGACCGAGTACAACGCCCAAAAGCGCTACCAGGGCCAGCGGGACATCCCGCTTTCGCCCGAGGGCCTGGCCCAGCTGCGCCGCGCCGATATTGACCCGAAGGTCGTCTATATTTCCACGCTGCAGCGCACAGCCCAGACGGCAAAGGTACTGTTCCCCAAGGCAAAGCTTGTGCCGGTGGACGGGCTGAAAGAAATGTGCTTCGGCAGTTTTGAGGGGCGCAATTACGTGGAGATGGAGCACGATCCTGACTATCAGGCCTGGGTCGCCGCCAACTGCGAAAGCTCCTGCCCGGACGGTGAGCGCAAGGATGAATTCTCGGACCGTATCTGCAAGACTTTTGCGGCGCTGGTGGACAAGGCGCTGGCGGACGGTGAGGACATGCTGGTGATTTTGGCCCATGGCGGTACCCAGATGGCCGCGCTGGAGCGTTACGCCCTGCCCCAACGAGGCTACTACAAGTGGTGCGGCCCCAACGCGGGCGGTTATGTGCTGGATGCACGCGATTGGGCCGCGCAGCACGTACTGCACCTGGTCAAGACCGTGCAGTACACCAAGGAGAGTATATGCTGATATTTTGGGCGGTGCTGGGCGGTTTTGTGCTGGATGCCATTTTTGCGGACCCGGCTTGGCTGCCTCACCCGGTGGTGCTGATGGGCCGGTGCATCTCGGCACTGGAAAAACGCCTGCGCGCCGCCCTGCCCACAACACCGCAGGGTGAGCTGCTGGGCGGGTGTATCGTGGCTGCTGTGCTGCCGCTGGGCACTCTGCTGGTCACCGGCGCGGCCTGCTGGCTGGCGGCTAAACTGCACCCGGCGCTGGGGCTGGCCCTGCAAATGTTCTGGTGCGGGCAGGCCCTTGCGGCCAAAGGCCTTAAGCAGGAAAGCATGAACGTGTATAAGGAACTGCAAAAAGGCGACCTGCCTGCTGCCCGCAAGGCGGTGGCCCGCATCGTGGGACGCGATACCCAAAGCCTGACTGCCGAAGGCGTGACCAAAGCGGCGGTGGAGACTGTGGCCGAGAACGCCAGCGACGGCGTCATTGCTCCGCTGTTCTACATGCTGATCGGCGGTGCACCGCTGGCGCTGACCTACAAAGCCATCAATACGATGGACAGCATGCTGGGCTATAAAAACGAGAAGTATCTCTATTTTGGACGCTGTGCCGCTAAACTGGACGACGTGGCCAACTGGCAGCCCAGCCGCCTGGCCGGGTTGTTGTGGGTGGCCGCTGCGGCCCTGACCGGGGGCAGCGCCGCCGGTGCGTGGAAAATTTGGCGCCGGGACCGACGCAACCACGCCAGCCCCAACAGCGCCCAGACTGAGAGCGCCTGCGCCGGGGCGCTGGGTGTGCAGCTGGCAGGCCCGGCCTACTATTTTGGCGAATATTACAATAAGCCGACGATCGGCGACCCGCTGCGGCCCATTGAGCCGCAGGACATCGTGCGGGCCAACCGCATGATGTACGCCGAAAGCCTGCTGGCCCTGGCACTGGGGCTGGCGGTGCGGCTGCTTTTTGTTTTGTGAGGGAATGCAGATGAAACTGGTACATGGCGGCGATTGGGCCGGCTACCGGACTGAGTTTGGCCGGGACGCGCTGGATTTTTCGGCCAACGTCAGCCCGCTGGGGCTGCCTGCGGGGGTGGCGGCGGCCATCGCGGCGGCACTGCCCACGGCAGACCGCTACCCAGACCCCCTTTGCCGGGAACTGCGGGCCAAGCTGGCCGTGGCCGAGGATGTGCCCGCCGATTGGCTGTTGTGCGGCAACGGCGCGGCGGATTTGATCTTCCGCCTTGCTTTGGCTGTCCGCCCGCGCCGCGCCCTGCTGCCTGCGCCCACCTTTGCCGAGTACGCGGCGGCGCTGGATACGGTCGGCTGTGAAGTTACGCGGTTTACGCTGGATGCCGCCAACGATTTCGCAGTGACGGATGCCTTTATCAACGCTGTAACGCCGGAAACAGACATGGTGTTTCTCTGCCAGCCTAACAACCCCACGGGGCAGGTAACGCCGCCCGCACTGGTAGAAAAGCTGCTGCACCGCTGTGCCGCCTGCGGGGCCGCTCTGGTAGTGGATGAATGCTTTTTGGACTTTTTGTCCGACCGGGACACTTTGACTGCAAAAACATTTTTACACGAGGCAACGAATCTTATCATCTTAAAAGCTTTTACCAAACTCTACGCCATGGCGGGCGTCCGTTTGGGCTATGCACTGTGCAGCAACGCCGATCTGTTAGCCAAAATGCAGGCGGCGGGTCAGCCTTGGGCTGTGTCCAGCCTGGCCCAGGCCGCGGGCATTGCAGCGTTGCAGGAGACCGCTTACGCCGATGCCGTCCGTGCCCTGATTGCTGACCAACGCCCCAAAATGGCGGCAGGCCTGCGGGCGCTGGGGCTGTATGTCATCGATGGGCAGGCCAACTATCTGCTGTTTAAGGCACCGGCTGATTTTGGCGAAGCTCTGCGCCAGCACGGCGCAGTAGTGCGCAGCTGCGCTAATTATCCGGGGCTGGACGCTGCCTGGTACCGCACCGCTGTGCGCACGGCAGCTGAGAATGACCAACTGCTGCAAATCATGGGGGAGGTGCTGGCATGAGCAGCGCAAAATGCATCATGGTGCAGGGCACGATGAGCGGTGCGGGCAAGAGCCTGTTGTGCGCGGCGCTCTGCCGTATTTTTGCCCAGGACGGCTACAAAACTGCCCCCTTCAAAAGCCAGAACATGGCGCTGAACAGCTTTGTCACCCGGGATGGCCTGGAAATGGGCCGTGCCCAGGTGGTGCAGGCCCAGGCCGCGGGCGTGGAGCCGGACGTGCGGATGAACCCCATCCTGCTCAAGCCCAGCAGCGACATCGGCAGCCAGGTCATCGTTAATGGCGAGGTGCGGGGCAACATGCCCGCCAAGGAGTATTTCCGCCACAAGCGTGCCCTGATCCCCGACATTTTGCAGGCCTACAACAGCCTGGCCGAGGAGTTTGACATCATTGTTATCGAGGGCGCAGGCAGCCCGGCTGAGATCAACCTGAAAGCTGATGACATCGTCAATATGGGCCTGGCCAAGCTGGTGGACGCGCCGGTGCTGTTGGCCGGCGACATCGACCGCGGCGGCGTGTTTGCCCAGCTGTACGGCACGGTGGAACTGCTGGAGCCGGAGGAGCGGGCACGCATACAAGGGCTTGTCATCAACAAATTCCGTGGGGACGTGGAAATTTTGCGCCCAGGCTTGTCGATGCTGGAAGAAAAGACACACCTGCCCGTGGTGGGCGTGGTGCCCTATTTAAAGGTGGATATTGAGGACGAGGACTCCCTCTCTGACCGCCTACAGCAGAAAAACGCCGTCAAGCCGCTGGATGTGGCGATTTTACGCCTGCCCCATATCTCCAACTTTACCGATTTTATGCCGCTGGAACAGCACCCCCTGCTGGGCGTGCGCTACGTGCAGACCACGCGGGAGCTGGGCGCGCCGGACCTGGTGATTCTGCCCGGCACCAAAAACACTATGGACGACCTGCTCTGGCTGCGGCAATCCGGGCTGGAAGCCGCTGTGCAAAAGCTGGCGGCGGGTGGCACGCCGGTGCTGGGCGTCTGCGGCGGCTACCAGATGTTGGGGAAAACGCTGGATGATTCCACTGGCACCGAGAGCGGCCATCCCCAGACTCTGCGCGGCCTGGGCCTGCTGCCGACCCGGACGGTTTTCACCAACGAAAAACGCCGCACTCAATCCACAGCCACAACCGCCGCCCCCTTTGCAGGGGCGGAACTCGCCGGCTACGAGATCCATACCGGCCGTACATCTATACAGGAGCAGGGCGCACCCTTTTGCACCCTGGCGGACGGCACGCCCGAGGGCTGCGTGCAGGGCAATGTGTTCGGCACCTACCTGCACGGCCTGTTTGACAGCGGCGAGCTGACCGAGCGGCTGGCCGAACTGCTTTGCCGCCGCAAGGGCATTGCCATGGAAAGCGCTGCGCCCATCACGATGCAGGCCTACCGCGAACAGCAGTTTGACCTGCTGGCCGATGGCGTGCGCCATGCCCTGGACATGCCCGCCGTCTACGCCGCCATGGGGCTGACCGGCCCAAAGGAGGAACGCACATGACCCCGCAGCATCACCTGCCCGCCGATATTGAGCGCACCAGCATGAGCATCATCACCGAGGAACTGGCCCAGCGTAGGCTGGAGGTCCCGCCGGAGAATGCGGCGGTCGTCAAGCGGGTCATCCATACTACGGCCGATTTCGACTACGCGCAAAACTTGCACTTTACCCCCGCTGCGGTGGCAGCAGGCATTGCCGCCATGCACGAGGGCGTGACCATCATCACCGATACCAACATGGCGCTGGCGGGCATCACCAAGCCGGGCCTTGCCAAGCTGGGCGGGCAGGCCGTGTGCTTTATGGCCGACCCCGCCGTGGCGGCTGCCGCCAAAGAAGCTGGCACCACCCGCGCCGTAGCTGCCATGCACAAGGCCGCGCAGGAATACCCCCGCGCGGTGCTGGCCGTGGGCAACGCCCCCACGGCCCTGCTGGCCATTACCGAGGAAATCGAAAACGGTCTGCGTCCCGCGCTGGTCATTGGTGTGCCCGTTGGCTTTGTCAATGTAGTGGAAAGCAAGGAACGGCTGTTTGCCACATGCGGGCAGTACGGTGTCCCGGCCATTGTGGCTATGGGACGCAAGGGCGGCAGCAACGTGGCGGCGGCCATCTGCAATGCGCTGCTCTATCAGGCTGCCGAAATGTTGGACCCCAAGGCCCGCGGCTGGCAGTAAGAAACAACAGGGGAGGGGACACCGTCATGTATGTGGATTGGGACTACTACAAAATCTTTTACTACGTGGCCAAGTACCAAAACTTTACCAAGGCTGCCCGCGTGCTGGGCAGCAACCAGCCCAACATCACCCATACGATGAACAAGTTGGAAGACCAGCTGCATTGCGTGCTGTTCATCCGCTCCAATCGGGGCGTCACGCTGACGCCGGAGGGCGAGAACCTTTACGCCCGCATCTCCTCCGCCGCTGTGCAGATCCAGGATGCCGAGGAGGAGTTGAGCGCCAGCGCCAGCCTTTCCCACGGCGCGATCAGCATCAGCGCTACCGAGACCGCGTTGAACATCTATCTGTCGGAGCAGCTGCGGGGCTTTCACGCCCGGTACCCCGGCATCCGGCTGCGCATCACGAACCACTCCACCCTGCAGGCCGTGCAGGCGGTAAAAAACGGCGAGGTAGACTTTGCCGTCGTTACCACCCCTGCCGAGACCAGCAGTGACTTGAAACGGGTCGCGCTGATGCCCTTCAACGAGATTTTGGTCGGCGGCCCCAGCTTTGCCGAGTTGGCCGGGCGCACCCTCGCCCTGCAGGAGTTGACCGCCTACCCGCTCATCATGCTGGAAAACGGAAGTATGAGCCGCATCTTCTATCGCCAGTTTTTCTTAGAGCATAACGCCGAGCTGAAACCCGACATCGAAGCCGGCACCACCGACCAAATGCTGACGCTGGTGCGCAGTGACCTGGGCCTGGCCTTTGTGCCGGAGCCGATGGCCCGCGGCAACCTGCATCGCAAGCGCATTTTGCAGATGAATTTGCAGGAGGCTATCCCGTCCCGCTCGGTTTGCCTGGTCTACGACCCCCGCCGCCCGCTAAATACCGCCGCGCGGGAGTTCCGCCACCAGCTGTTGGAATCAGCGAAAAACAAACAAAAGTAAACAAAAAGCCAGCCGCGCCTGCATCGCTGTGCACACGATACAGGCGCGGTTGGCTTTCCTTGCTTTTTGGGGGTAACAGGGTTAGGAACGCAACACGCTCTGCAGGCTTTCCAGGGCTGCAAGGCGTGCGCTGATGGCAAATACACTGGCGGCGTGGGTCAACTCTTCTGACCGCGCGTCCGCAGGAATGATACGCGCCAATACGGTGCTGTGGTCGATGGCATCGAACCGGACACCCGCCTGACGGCAAAGCTCTACAGTACGGGAGGCGCAGCCCGGCATGGTAGCCAGGGCGGCAACCGCATCCTCTACCGGGGCGGGCTGTGCAGCGCCGGTATCGCTGAGCTCTTTGCCCAGCACCGTGCCGAAATGCCGTGCCGCGCGGCGGCTTTCGCTTTTGCCAAAGGTATACTCGGCGGTCATATCCAGCTCCAGCGGCTCCCGCACAAAATCGGTATAGCGCCGGGTCAGCTTGGTGTATTCCCGCTGCAATTCTTTCTTCGTTAACTCCGTATAACGCATTTTTCCCACTCCTCTACCTTTTCAGGTCCAAGGACCATTATAGCGGGGACCGGCACCTGTGTAAAATGTATTATGCGTATAACTGACATACAAAATTTGCATAACTGCACACCCAGGTAAAAGTGTGCTATACTAAAAACCAAATCATGCATTTATCATAATAAGGAGAGTGTGACCATGACCTTACAGCAGCTGCGGTACGTGACCGCCATTGCAGAGGCCGGCACTTTAAGCGAAGCCGCCCGCCGCTTTTATATTGCCCAGCCCAGTCTGACGGCCTCGCTGCGTGAACTGGAGGAGGAGCTGAGCCTGACGATCTTCCGCCGCACCAACCGCGGCGCGGTGCTGACGCCGGAAGGTGAGGAATTCCTCGGCTATGCACGGCAGGTGCTGGCCCAGATGGACTTAATGGAAGAAAAGTACCTGGGAGCGGCACCGGTCAAGCATCAATTCTGCGTGTCCACCCAGCACTACTCCTTTGCAGTGGAAGCCTTTGTGGAGCTGCTGCGGGAGTACGGCGGCCCGGAGTACGACTTCCGCATCCGCGAGACCCAGACCTACGAGCTGATCGAGGATGTGGCCCTATTGCGCAGCGAGGTCGGCGTGCTTTACTTAAATAAGGATAACGAGACCGTCCTGCGCAAGGTCATCCGGGAGCATGACCTGCAGTTTACGCCGCTGTTTACGGCCAAGCCGCATGTATTTGTCAGCGCGTCCAGCCCGCTGGCGGCCAAGCCCGCCGTCACGCTGGACGACCTGGCCCCATACCCGCGCCTTTCCTACGAGCAGGGCGAGCACAACGCCTTTTATTTTTCCGAAGAAATTTTAAGCACCCGGGACAGCAAAAAAGACATCCTCGTCAGCGACCGCGCCACGCTGTTCAACCTGCTCATCGGCCTGAACGGCTATACCATCTGCAGCGGCGTCATCAGCGAGTCATTGAATGGTCCCAATATCGTGGCCGTGCCCCTGCTGGTGGACGATGCCATGCAGATCGGCTACCTGACCCACAAGCAGGTCCAGCCGGGGCTGTTTGGCAAACGGTATATTGAGATTTTGCAAAAGCACACAGCGCAATAAACCGTGGTATAGTTTTAACCTATATCAAACCCACAAAAGCCGATATTTTACAACAAGCGCATCGTGCTGTATACTGTACCTATCGACGAATACAATAAAATTTCACATAGAGAGGTACATAACTATGGCTACACTGCGCTCCCCGTTCCGTTACGATTTTGTGGGCAGCTTCCTTCGTCCGCAGGCTATCAAGACCGCCCGCGCCGAGTTCAAGGCCGGCAAGATCACCCGCGAGCAGCTGACCGCTGTGGAAAATGAACAAATCACCCTGCTCATCGAAAAGCAAAAGCGCGCCGGCTACCACGCCATCACCGATGGCGAATTCCGCCGCAGCTATTGGCACCTGGACTTTATGTGGGGCTTTGCCGGTATCGACGAGATCGAGCTGGACCACGGCTACTACTTCCAGGGAGAGGAAACCACCCATGGTTCCATCCGCGTCAGCGGCAAAATCAGCGGCGAAAATCATCCTTTTGTCGAGCATTACAAGTTCGTTAAACAGTTCGAGGACGAGAACTACATCGCCCGACAGACGATGCCTGCTCCCGCCCAGCTGCTGGCCGAGCTTTACCGCGAGGATAACGGCAAAAACACCGACGCTGTTTACCCCGACCATGAGCAGCTGCTGCAGGACATTGCCGCCGCCTACCGCACAGTCATCCGTGACCTGTACAATGCAGGCTGCCGCAGCATCCAGTTCGACGACTGCACTTGGGGCATGTTCTGCGACCCCAACTATCAGGCCTTTATCGCCCAGGCAGGCGTCAAGCTGGAAGACCAGGCCAACGAGTACCTGCGCCTGAACAATCTGGCTTTGGAGGGCCGCCCTGCTGACTTGGCTCTGACCACCCACGTCTGCCGCGGCAACTATCACTCCACCTGGGCCAGCCGTGGCGGCTACGCTCCCATTGCACCCATCCTGTTTGCCCACGAGAACGTGGACGCCTTCTACCTGGAGTTCGACGACGAGCGCTCCGGCAACTTTGAGCCGCTGCAGTACGTGGCCGAGGGCAAAAAAGTCGTGCTAGGGCTTATCACCACCAAGTCCCCGCGGCTGGAGGATAAGGCTGCCGTCATCGCCCGCATCCACGAAGCCGAAAAGTACATCCCGCTGGATCGCCTCTGCCTCAGCCCGCAGTGCGGCTTTGCCTCCTGCGAGATCGGCAACAAGCTGACCGACCTCGAGCAGTGGAACAAACTCAAACTGGTGAAAGAGATTGCTGAGGAAGTCTGGGGTAAGTAACAGACATCCCCGAAACTAAATACAAAGACGCACCCTGTTGTCCGGTGAAACTACCCGACAGCAGGGCGCACTTTGTTATACAGATATTTTATGGATGGCGAAAGTGCAGCGCGTTTTACAGATCACTGCTTTTTAGTTTATCGATCAGCTTTGCATAAACGTGGGTGACAAACCATGGCTCGGTGGACTTTGCCAACGCTTCTTCAGGCGTGAACCAGGCCACGCCGCTGTTTTCGTCTTCCTTTATAGATACGGCCTCATCGGAGTCGGCCTCCAATAGGTAAGTGACGTTTAAATGCAGGTGGCTGGATACATACTGCCCCTTTTTGACATGCCCGTCCACAGTGAGGGATTCCAGCGAATAGATGTCCGGTGATACAGGACGCACATTGGCAATACCAGCTTCCTCTTTGACTTCCCGCAAGGCTACCGCCAGCAGGTCTGTCTCGCCGTCCGCGTGCCCGCCCAGCCAGGACCAGGAATTGTATATGTTGTGGTACACCAACAGCACCTTGCGGCGGTCCCGGTTCACCACCCAGGCCGAGGCAGTTATGTGTGCCACCTTATTCTGCCGCGTAAAGGCGTCATCATGGTCCTGTATCCAATGCAGGATCAGTTCCCTGTCGGCGGCCTCCTGCTCATTATAAGGTATATAGGCGGCAATTTGGTTCAGCAGTTTCTCACGTGTCATCTTGGCGGCACTCCTTTATAATAGGTATATCCCCATTATAAAGCAGAAATCCGCCGTGTAAACCAGATCATTTGCGGGAACAACAGGAAAAATATGTACTAATGTTGTGAATATATGATGAGCATCAAAATAAAACCACCGCAAATAGTATATTCTCATGAGAATATCCACCACATATAAGTTTAGAATTCAATTTTGTTGAAATTTGGAAAAATGTGTTGACAAACGCTTGCGGCGGTGGTATTATATACAAGCTGTCCGGCGGGACACCCCGTAAGGACAGCACAGCAGGACCTTGAAAATTGAACAAAACTGAAACTTGTGGAACCTTGAACGTGGGTTTGGAAACCCACGA
>ENA-OWNQ01000152-OWNQ01000152.1-gut-metagenome-genome-assembly--contig:-NODE-152-length-53992-cov-26.438969_pt1 | contig 53992 bp, 42 predicted proteins | sample MGYA00248252_ERZ651782 | MGnify/ENA primary metagenome ERZ651782 (study PRJEB26908, sample SAMEA4031705) | gut metagenome | biome: gut; feature: normal infant; material: stool | place: China | collected... | reverse complement strand
AAGATGTAGAAAGGAATAGACACTCGTTTCCACTCACAAAGATAGTCGCGGTCTTGCTTTTCATAGAGGAAATATACACTAATTTCCTATAAACGATGTCTTATTGGCTTCTTATAGAATTAAAAAAGGTTAAGTATTGCCTTTTGGCGTGAAAGAAGCTATCTGTAATGTACTTGAAATAAGGTGTTGTTGTCATTTAAACTTCGAGTTTACACTAGTCTTATAGCGGTAGAATATAGTTTTATATCTTTAATAACAATGAATAGAAATGAATTTAATGAATGAGTTTTGAGATAATAAATACTGTGCTGACTAATTTGTTGGGTCAGTTGTGTTAAGACGACCAAACTGAGTTGGAAAGTCTTTGGAAATGCTTGTGCAAATAATTTTTTCAGTAAAATGTACCAAAATAGTTCCTCATTTGGATTATTTGGGTCGGTCTATTCTCTTTAAATGCACTACTTTTGCCATCAGGAAAATTAATCACTTAATAAACAATCCATGTATTATGAAAACAATTCTTAGCGCATTAGGACTTTCCCTTTTGATCTTAACGAGTTGCGGTGGACAAAAAAAGGTTGAAGTAGACTTTATTCAGGACAACATCGACAACGCAGTTGCACAAAACACGATTCAAACGGATATTATTGAAAAATCTGGTAAGATCCTGAATCCAAGAACTATCAACAAAGACGGTAGCATTTCTTACATACCTATTGATGACTGGTGCTCCGGTTTCTTTCCCGGTAGTATATGGTTGACTTATAATCTGACGGGTGATAAGAAATGGTTGCCGCTGGCTGAGAAATATACAGAAGCTCTTGATTCTGTGAAATATCTGAAATGGCATCATGATGTAGGTTTTATGATCGGTTGCAGTTATTTGAACGGCTATCGCATGGCAGATAAGAAAGAGTACAAAGACGTTATTATAGAAGCTGCCAAATCATTGTCCACTCGTTTTCGTCCGAATGCAGGCGTTATCCAGTCATGGGATGCCGATAAAGGTTGGCAGGGAACACGGGGATGGAAATGTCCGGTGATTATTGATAATATGATGAATCTCGAACTCTTATTTGAAGCAACAGCTCTTTCCGGAGATTCTACTTTCTACAATATTGCAGTGAAACATGCTGATACAACAATGGCTCACCACTTCCGTCCGGACAACAGCTGCTACCATGTGGTAGATTACGATCCGGAGACAGGAGAAGTGCGTAAGAGACAAACTGCACAGGGATATGCCGACGAATCGGCTTGGGCTCGCGGACAAGCATGGGCTCTGTATGGATATATTACCTGCTATCGCTATACCAAAGACAAGAAATATCTCGACCAGGCACAAAAGGTCTATAACTTCATCTTTAATAATAAGAACCTGCCGGAAGACCTCGTACCATACTGGGATTATGATGCTCCGAATATTCAGAACGAACCGCGCGATGCTTCTGCAGCAGCTTGTACAGCCTCTGCCCTTTATGAACTGGATGGCTATCTGCCGGGCAACCACTACAAGGAAACGGCTGATAAGATAATGGAAAGTTTGGGCTCACCTGCTTATCGCGCAGAAGTTGGAACAAATGGAAACTTTATTCTGATGCATTCGGTTGGCAGTATTCCTCACGGTCAGGAAATTGACGTTCCTCTGAACTATGCTGACTATTACTTCCTGGAAGGACTGATGCGTAAAAGAGATTTGGAAAAGAAATAAGAAATAGATAATGAACGGTAAACAGTGAACGGTGAATGCTTAGCGGATTCTGACGGAACATGTTTACCGTTTATCATTCGCTACTTGCTGTCTATAACTTTCTATTGACCGTTTGTCATTTACCTGTTTTTAATCATTTATCATAAATCATCATGAATAAACCTATAAACCTTCTTGTAGGAGGCTTGACGCTGTTTGCCGCACAAGGTTGCAAGGCTCCGAAGCAAGCGTCCCAACAAGCGGAGCATCCTAATATAATCTATGTATTTCCCGATCAATACCGTAACCAGGCGATGGGCTTCTGGAGGCAGGACGGATTCCGGGATAAAGTAAACTTTGAAGGAGACCCCGTGCATACTCCTAATCTGGATGCCTTTGCACGTGAATCTATGGTCTTGTCGTCTGCACAGAGTAACTGTCCGTTGAGCAGCCCTCATCGTGGAATGTTACTGACCGGTATGTATCCGAACAAAAGCGGTGTACCATTGAATTGCAATTCTACACGTCCGATCAGTTCCTTACGCGAGGATGCGGAATGTATCGGCGATGTGTTCAGCAAAGCAGGTTATGACTGTGCTTATTTTGGTAAACTTCACGCTGACTTCCCGACTCCGAACGATCCCGAACATCCGGGACAGTATGTGGAAGAAAAACGTCCGGCATGGGATGCCTATACACCGAAAGAACGCCGGCACGGCTTTAACTACTGGTATTCTTACGGAACATTTGACGAACACAAGAACCCGCATTATTGGGATACGGATGGTAAGAGACACGATCCGAAGGAATGGTCACCTTTGCACGAATCAGGCAAAGTCATTTCTTATCTGAAAAATGACGGTAACGTACGTGATACCAAGAAACCTTTCTTCATAATGGTGGGCATGAATCCTCCTCACAGCCCGTATCGCTCCTTGAATGACTGTGAAGAGCAGGATTTTAATCTTTATAAAGATCAGCCTCTGGATAGTCTGTTGATTCGTCCGAATGTCGATTTGAAGATGAAGAAAGCGGAGTCTGCACGTTATTATTTCGCTTCCGTTACCGGAGTAGACCGTGCTTTCGGACAGATTTTGACGACATTGAAAGAATTGGGATTGGATAAGAATACAGTCGTAATCTTTGCTTCCGATCATGGTGAGACGATGTGTAGCCAGCGCACTGATGATCCGAAGAATTCCCCTTATTCCGAATCTATGAATATTCCGTTCCTGGTTCGTTTCCCCGGTAAGATTCAGCCGAGGGTGGATGATTTATTGCTTTCCGCTCCTGATATTATGCCTACGGTGCTTGGCCTGTGCGGGTTGGGTGATTCTATTCCGGCAGAAGTGCAGGGACGTAATTTTGCTCCTCTTTTCTTCGATGAAAAGGCGGAAATTGTTCGTCCTACCGGTGCGCTGTATATACAGAATGTTGATGGTGATAAAGATGATAATGGATTGGTGCAGACTTACTTCCCTTCTTCAAGAGGTATCAAGACGGCTCAATATACATTGGCGTTATATATCGACCGTGATACGAAGCAATTGAAGAAAAGTCTCTTATTCGATGATGTAAAAGATCCATATCAACTGCATAACCTGCCTTTGGAAGAAAATAAGGAGATTGTGGCACAACTTTGCGGTGAAATGGGAGCTATGTTGAAGGAAATTAATGATCCTTGGTATACGGAAAAGATTCTGTCGGATCGGATTCCTTATTAGCGATTAGTAATTTATAAAACGCTGATTAACTCAAATAAGTGTCAATTTTAGGAGTAAATCTCTGCGACAATAATAGGTGTTAATCCGCATCCGCGTTTAAATTGAAAATAGTAATGAAAAACAGTTGTTTTATAGTATTATTCCTTTTGGGAATCATTCCTTCAGCTTTCGCTCAACTCATCGGATTTGAAGAAGAAGTGCCCGAAGCATTTAAAGTTTCCGGAAAGGGAGAAGTGAAAATCTCTTCTCTTTTTTACAAGGAGGGTGAAAGTAGTCTGGAATGGGACTTTCAGCCTGGTTCTACGCTGGACATTCAAATTGCTCCTTTATCGTTGAATGCGAGAAATGAGAAGCAATTCGGCATTACCTTGTGGATTTATAATGAGAAACCGCAGCAGGATTCTATTCGTTTTGAGTTTCTGAATAAGGCAGGAGAAGTCTCTTATTGGTTCTCTTATCGTTTACAGGCAGCAGGTTGGCGGGCTTGTTGGATCTCTTTTGAGTATATGCAAGGAGATAAGAAAGATAAGAAAATCGTAGCCTATCGACTGGTTGCCCCGCAACGGAAAGGACGTATCTTTCTTGATCGTTTGACTTTCCCCGAAAAGAAAATGAATCTTCGTACTACTCCCGACCAGCAGTTGCCTGCCAATAATGGATTGTCTAATCGTGACCTATGGCATTGGTGTCTCGTGTGGAAATGGGAACAACAGTCGTATGATATCCCTCTGCCTTCTAAATTGTCAAGCGAACAAAAGAAAGAATTGAAGACTATCGAACAACGTTTGACTGACTTTCTGGAAGTGAAAAAGGCTCCGCAAGGACTGATTAATGCTGCCTATAAAACATTTGAGAAAGCGGCTATCAGTCCATCCATCGCCGGAACGGGATTTATAGGAACTCCTATTGTTGCTCCTGATGAACAGGACAAGAAGAAAGGAGAAATGTCATGGAACGATATTGAAACGATGCTTTCCGGTTTTGCCTATGATGCTTATTATAACCAGAACGAAACATCAAAGAAAAACTACTTTACCGTATTCGACTATGCTATCGATCAGGGATTTGCCTATGGTAGCGGTATGGGCACCAATCATCATTATGGTTATCAGGTACGTAAGATATATACAACTGCCTGGCTGATGCGTGATGCAATCTATAAACATCCTCATCGGGATGCTTATCTCTCCACATTGCGTTTCTGGGCGGCTCTGCAAGAAACTCGTCAGCCATGCTCTCCAACACGTGACGAATTGTTGGATTCCTGGCATACGTTATTGATGGCGAAATTTATTTCCGCTATGATGTTTCCCGATGCAAGAGAACAGGCGCAAGCGTTGAGTGGTTTGTCACGTTGGCTATCTTCTTCTTTGCGTTATACTCCGGGAACGATCGGTGGTATAAAGGTAGACGGTACGACTTTCCATCATGGCGGTTTCTATCCGGGATATACCACTGGAGTACTTGCGACTGTAGGAGAATATATTGCATTTACCAATGGTACAAGCTTTGAACTGACAGAAGATGCGCGCAAACACATGAAATCAGCCTTTATTGCTATGCGCAATTATTGCAATTTCTATGAATGGGGCATCGGAATCAGTGGCCGTCATCCTTTTGGAGGGAAGATGGGAAGCGATGATATCGAAGCATTTGCCAATATCGCTTTATCCGGCGATTTGTCCGGTCAGGGAAATACGTTTGATCGTGGTCTGGCTGCCGACTATTTACGTCTGATACGCAATAGTGATACTCCGAATGCGCGTTTCTTCAAGAAGGAAGGTATTCAACCGGCACAGGCTCCACAGGGATTCTTCGTTTACAACTATGGTTCGGCAGGCATTTTCCGTCGTGCGGACTGGATGGTGACATTGAAAGGGTATACCACTGACGTATGGGGCTCTGAAATTTATACGAAAGATAACCGTTACGGACGTTATCAGAGTTATGGCTCCGTGCAGATTATGGGGAAAGGGAATCCCGTGTCACGTGCCGGAAGCGGTTTTGTGCAGGAGGGATGGGACTGGAACCGTTTGCCGGGTACAACTACCATTCATTTGCCTTTCGACTTGCTTGATAGTCCATTGAAAGGAACGACTATGGCACGTTCCAAAGAGAATTTCTCCGGAAGCAGTTCTTTAGATGGTAAAAATGGAATGTTCGCTATGAAATTAACAGAACGGGATTATGAGAACTTCACACCGGACTTTGTAGCCCGTAAATCCGTATTCTGTTTTGATAACCGGATGGTTTGCCTGGGAACAGGTATTTCGAACTCCAATGCGGATTATCCTACGGAAACGACTCTTTTCCAGACAAAATATAATGGTAAGGAGCCCAAAGTAGGAGAGGATAGCTATTGGCTTCATGATGGCTATGACAATTATTATCATGTAGTGGACGGAACCATTCGCTCACAGGTGGCAGAACAGGAATCACGGCACGAAAAGACACGTGAAGTAACTAAGGGAAAATTCTCTTCTGCCTGGATAGAACATGGCAAGGCGCCGAAAGAGGGGACTTATGAATATATGGTTTTGATACAACCTTCTGTTTCTGATCTTGACGAACTGCGTAAAACTTCTCCATACGAGGTGTTGCAACGCGATCAGACTGCTCACGTTATTTATGATAAAAAGACAGGTATCACGGCGTATGCTGCTTTTGAAACTTATCAGCCTGCTGGTGATAAAGTGTTCGCCACTATTCCTGCGGAAACAATGGTGATGTATGTAAAGGAACCTAATAAAGGTATCCGCTTAAGTGTCTGTGATCCGAATCTGAATATAGAAGAGAAGACGTATACAACGAAAGAGCCCAGTCGTCCTATTACTAAGGAGATACGGCTTAAAGGGCATTGGACATTGACAAGTCCGATGGAAAATGTCCGGTTGGAACAGCAGGGAGACCAGACCGTACTGACGGTAACCTGTCAGCATGGACAGCCGGTTGAAATGCTCATGGAAAATAAATAATTAGTGAATAAGATAAGAGGAAACAAGAATTTAAAGAGAGGGTATTAGTTATCATGTTTCTATGAAAAAAGAGAAGACCGGTTCGTAGTGAGCCGGTCTTCTTTGTATTTACACGGTGCGTTGAGCACTTTCTTTTCTTGTTACTTATTCAGTCTCCATTCGAAACCGTCTTTAGTATCTTTGATTTCAAATCCGAGTGCTGTCAGGGTGTTGCGGATTTCGTCGGAAGTAGCCCAGTCTTTGTTGGCTTTCGCTTTCATACGTTGTTCCAGTAGCATATCTACTACCTTGCCGTAGGCTGCTTCACGACCATCAGAAGAGCCTTTTTCTTCTTTCAATCCCATGATGTCGAAACTGAATAGATGGAATGTTTCTTTCAACTCTTTCAGGTCTTCGGCGGATATGGTAGCATTGCCGGCAATGATATTGTTAATAATGCGGGCACCTTCGAAAAGCTGTGCGATGACAATCGGTGTATTCAAGTCGTCATTCATTGCTTCATAGCATTTAGCGCGCAGTTCTTTCACGTTGATTCCCTCTGAAGTTGCCGGTGCGGGAGTAATCTTATCCAATGCGTCAATGGCTTCCATCAGACGTTGCAGCCCTTTTTCGGATGCTTGCAGTGCTTCATTGCTAAAGTCTACCGTGCTGCGGTAATGAGCTTGCAGGATGAAGAAACGGATTGTCATTGGTGTGTAGGCTTGTGCTAGCAGCTTATGAGTACCGTTGAAGAATTCGTCCAAAGTGATGAAGTTGCCGAGTGATTTACCCATCTTGGTTCCGTTGATGGTAATCATGTTGTTGTGCATCCAGTAGTGAACCATGTCATCACCTTGTGAGGCTACCGATTGTGCGATTTCACATTCGTGGTGAGGGAAAATCAAGTCCATTCCTCCTCCGTGAATATCGAAGTGTTCGCCTAGGTATTTGCGTCCCATAGCGGTACATTCGGCGTGCCATCCGGGGAAACCGTCGCTCCATGGAGACGGCCAGCGCATGATATGTTCAGGTTGTGCCTTTTTCCAAAGGGCGAAATCGGCGGGATTGCGTTTTTCGCTTTGTCCGTCGAGGTCACGGGTGGTATTCAATACGTCGTCCAGATTACGTCCGGAAAGTTTTCCGTAATGGTGATCTTTGTTGTATTTGGCTACATCGAAATAAACGGAGCCTTCGCTTTCATAGGCGTATCCGGCATCCAAAATCTTCTGTACCAGTTGGATTTGTTCAATGATATGTCCTGAAGCATGTGGTTCGATGCTCGGAGAAAGTACATTCAGTGCTTCCATTGCTTTATGATAGCGGTTCAGGAAATATTGAACAACCTCCATTGGTTCCAACTCTTCCAGACGTGCTTTCTTGGCAATCTTGTCTTCTCCGTCATCGGCATCATGTTCCAGATGACCTACATCGGTAATATTTCGTACGTAGCGTACTTTATATCCTAGGTGGGTGAGATAGCGGAATAACACATCGAAGGTTATAGACGGGCGGGCGTGTCCTAAATGTGCATCTCCGTAAACAGTCGGTCCGCACACATACATGCCTACATGAGGTGCATGAAGCGGTACGAACAACTCTTTCTTTCTATCTAAGGTGTTGTAAATGGTAAGTTGATGTTCCATAACATTTTATATTTGTTTTATTGGAACTGCAAAGTTAGTATAAAATCTGAATATGCGCTCTATCTTTGATGAGTTGATTTTAGCTCTTGAGTTGTTTTACTGATAATATTATTAGTTTCCCGGTATAAAACTAAAAGTTTCACACCGAGGAACCAATGGTTTCATTACGGGAAACCAAAGGTTTCTCACCGAGAAACTAAAATTTTGTCGGCATGAAAATAAATGTTTGGTTATTGTTGACTGCAAAACTTATCAATAGCTTCTGCTACACCGTCTTCTTCGTTGTTTAGAGTGATGTAATTTGCTGCTTTTTTTACAGGTTCTTGTGCATTTCCCATAGCAATTCCCAGTCCTGCAAACTTAATCATGGATAAGTCATTATAGCCATCTCCCATTGCTATGACTTCTTCTCGTGCTACTCCTATTTCTTTCAATAAGACAGCAAGAGAAAGAGCTTTGTCAATTCCTTGCGGAACTAATTCGAGGAAATAGGGTTCTGAACGGAAAACGTTAATATGTCCTTGTAGCCGGAGACTAAGTTCTGCTTCAAGCGGAATGAGTTTATCTGCGTCTCCCACGATGAGGCATTTGGCTACAGGAAGCGTGATCTCTGTGAGGAAGTCGTTTGTTTCCCGTACTGCCATTTTATTGAGAAAGGCCTCTTTCTGTACGTATGGGTCTTGAGAGTTTTCTGTTATTATATCTGCTCCGTCATAGGTTAATATACTTAGTTGGTGGGTACGGGCACATTCATAGAGCATCGGAACAACTTCATTAGGTAACACATTTTCATATACCATCTCTTTTGTTTCCCAATTGATAATTTCACCTCCGTTATAGGAGAGGATGAAACCTCCGAATTCATTCATCCGTAATTCGTTGGCTAATGGTACAATACCATAAGTAGGTCGTCCGGAAGCTAATACGAGTCGTATTCCTTGCTCTTGTATACGTATTAGAGTTTCCCTGTTGCGGGGAGTGATTTCTTTTTTAGAATTGGTGAGTGTGCCGTCAAGGTCGAGCACGATAAGTTTGTATTTCATGTAGCGTTGTTTTGGGTGCAAAGATAGATTAAAAAAGTTTTTCCGCAAGGTGGTGGGGGAAAGATGTGGCTTTAGCTAAGCCAGCCATCGTTTGTTCAACTTGGCAGATGTTTTTGTAAAGTATTGAATATTAATAAAGGAGCTTCAGATCTGAGTCGTCGTGCTGTCATGCATCAGATGCAGGGACTTTCTTTTTGAACCAGACTCGTATTTTTCGGATGTAGTAGCTTCTCCTGTTTCTGATTTCTTGATTGATGATATGACATTTAGATAAATAAAAGCCGCATAACGAAAGTTATGCGGCTTTTATTATTAAACTGGTAAAAGAGTTTTATTCAATTGTTGCTCCATAACCAGCTACATCGCTAGCTAATGTAAATATACCATTTACATAATCATATTGAGTAATAGGAGCTGTTGCGTGCTTGGTTATGTTATTACCGCTTGTTGGTTCTTTAACTAAAGAACTTGTATGATAATAATTCCAATTTTTGGTTAAGCCATATACGATATTGTCGGTTACATCTATTTGAGGTGTGCAACTTTCTAAGAAAGAATAATAGTAGGAACCGAATTCTGCTTCCGGACTTACGTCAAAGATATTCTTGCTTATAGTCAATGATGTTCCTTTTTGATATCTGAAGAATATATTGCTACCTATCATGTTGACAAAAGTATTATTTATAATTTCGGCAGAAAGTACACCATCTGATAAAGGTATATTACCAGTAGCCCAGTTTAATATTTGCACGCCTTCTTGAGGTGTCTGGCTATACACTATATTGTTCTTGAAGTTGAAAGTTTTATAATCTCCTAAATTGAAGCCTTTATATATATTTATCAAGGCAATTTTGATAGCATTAACTTCAATACGAGTGTCTTGAACAGAGATGTTGTCTATACCAAAGTAAGTCTTTTGTGCTGCATCGTAATAAATTGGTTTCAAGACATTCGCAATCAGACAGTTGTCAATGCAGATGTCAGTAAAGTCTCCCTTGCTGATAACGCCTGCATTATTTATAAAATAACCAGCATTGCTACCTCCATTGAGATCACTTAAATCTATTTTTATATTCTTAAAAAGTAGCTTTCCTTTGCATGATTTCCAGCAATTAATAGGACGAAGTGTTACTTGCTCGTCATCATATCGACCGATGATAATAACATCATTGCTGATTGATTTTACTCCGGTTGTGGTAAAATTGTGTGCTGTACCTGTGAGGAACAGTATAACAGGTTTACTCATTGTAGCACTAAAGTAAGTGTCAAGTGCCACATCGGCATCTGTTGCATCCAATATTTGTATGTCAGCATCTGAATAAATTTGGTTGTTGATGGTGATGCCGCCGATAGTAATGTCTTTACCATGATCAAAATCGGCTTTATAATCCGTACGATTCTTAATACTAACCTGAATCTTTGCAATCATAGCATACTTTCCACTTGTTGCCAATATCGCAATATCAGTACTGTTATCAGCTGTTGCACGAGTCATCATCTTTGCGCTTGATGCAGGGGCAGTAACAATCAATACATTTTCTTTTCCAGCTTCCTTAGAGAATTTAGCACTCCATCCTTCTGGAGCAGTAATCATTGTATTTTTTACTCCTCTCATGGTCATGGTAAATTCTTTCGTTTCACCTGCAGAAAACTCTTGTATTTGTTCTAAATCTTCAGCCGCAAAACTACATTCAAAGTCGCTGATGATAGGGATACGTATGGTTGGAGCATCCTCACCCGCAAGTACTAAGACCAGTTCGTTGTTTTCTACTGTTACACTCTTGAAGTTTTTGTCTTCTGCCGGAGCGGAACCGTCACCAGTTGCGCTGACTTTGTCAGTAGTTCCTTCTTTGTATATATATTCATAGTTTTTTCCTTCATCATAGCTAACCTGCCAGTAGCCTTCACTATCTACATTAAATGTAGGAGTCTTGCCACTCTCTCCATTAGCTTTCACAGGTTGTCCGTTTACAGTCAGACGCTCCGGAGTTTCATTTTTGTTGTAAAGAACAGTCCAGTAGCCTTCTGAATCGATACCGATAATAGGGCATAACAGGTTATTATCGTTTTTCATATATAGATTTACTGTTTTTCCATTGCTCAAAGTGAGTGTGTAGGAATCAGACTTTTCCTCTATATTAGTAATAAATGTTCCTTCATTATAAAGTTCGCGAAGAGCTTCTGTGTTACTATTTATATCACGTACTTGTGTCTCGAGTGCGGTAACGCGCTTTTTCAGTGCGTCTACATCATCTTCCAAATCGTCAATGTTGGTACATGCTACCAGGCATACAGCCAATAACATGAACATACTCCATACTTTTTTCATGATTATATTGTTTTAAAGTTATTATTTTAAAGAGGATAGCCAGGAAGGAACATATCCCAAACGTTTACGTAATTGAGCCTCATAGAGTGAATATGGTTCCACAGCAGTTCCGTTACTTTCGAGTCGCTTCATTTGAGTAGCATCAAAATCTAAAGGACTTCCGTGGAAACCGACAATGATAGGAGGCATAAATTTCCACCAAAAGCCGTTACTATCCCACCAGGTAAATTTACCTTCTGTATCGATGTCCTGATCTGTTTGTACATTTGTTGCATAGAAATTCCATATTGTCAGATTCTCCATGTGATTTGGCATTTGAGCAGAGTCTCCTCCTTGTCTCCAATGCATGAAACCGCCAGTACAGCAGTCAATTAATGTTGCACGTGGCTGTGTGGCATGTGATTCAAAGCAAGAATCATCTCCCCATTTCACATTCCATATTACAGCACCCATGCTTTGCTTTGAAACACCGCAAGCGTGATATTGACCAACGTTTGTTTTATATTCCATCAATGTGCTTTCACCTTCTCCTTTTCTAAGTGTGTAGCCATTGCTGCTTTCAGTTACTTTTCCAATAAAGATACGGGAAGAAGCTTGCGAGCGGATAGAAGCATGTCCACGATTACCACCAATAGTGATGTCATAAGCAGAACAATTGGCAGAACTTGTGATTGACATGGCTTCACTAACACTTTCAAAATTAACCCGGCGCATCCATGAATTGGTCAGACGTACAAAATCGATAAGCTTAAAACCACCGTCATCTATGTCAGAGCCGTGATGAATAAACTTCTCTTTGGCATGTCCTTTAAATGTAAGGTCTTCTACGCCAACATTGGCATAATTGGCGAATTTATGTACATTCCATCCCCAATCTTTATTAATAGCATGCATGATGGGTTCTTTAAAGGTAATACTGTTACCACTAATCTTTTCAATCTGATGGTATTCGAATATTTGAATACCATTTGTTTTGATATTGGGAGTAATGCCTTGTTGTACCTTAATATCTTGCCATTGATAAGGCGATAGTTCGGAATTAATAACATCATTATCCGTGTTTCCCAACTTGGGGGTTCCCAGTACGAGACATACCCAACTGCCCGCACTTACTCCTGTTAAACTGGCCGTTATGGTTTTGCTGCCTATGGGAGCGTCTTCAGTGATAGCACCAATTGATTCTCCTAATCCTGTATTATGTTTGAACTCCATCATAACAGGAGCATTCCACATTTCCTCAGTAGGTTTGGGAGAATTATTTGCAGCAGTCATTTCGAGTGTTGTTTTGTTTCTTCCGGCTCCTTTTAAAACAATATCACTCATCGATATACGAATCCTGCGATCCTTAGAATCCTCATCTTGTAGAATATAATTCCCTTCTGGGAAGTAGATAATAGCTTTAGCGTTTTCCTTAATATATCGATCTGTCATATTATTGAGATCTTCTTGCTTTGTTTCTCTTGCTATTTCTTCCAGTACCTTCATGAAAGCTGCTCTGTCAGATTTGCCGTCGTTGGGGATAGCCCCATATTGGGGATCTGTAACATCGTATACTTTATATCCTTGTGCTATTAATGTTTCTATTTCAGGAGGAGCTATTTCACCATGTTTATATCCGGCGTATGAAAAGTCCAATAATACATTTTGTTGATCTGCGTTTACAAATTGTTGCCAGGCTTTTGCTCCGGTTTCATTGGAAAGTTGTTTCACTTCAATAGAAACAATACGGATATAATTCTTTGATGAAGTAAGTACAATCTTAATTGTTTCTTCTACGTCTTTTACAACAGTTGCTTGTGGTGTGATAGTTAATAAGTTCTCGGATAAAAGAACATCCCATCCTTTAGGAGCTTGTATTGCAGCTTGTTGCACGTCATTCTGTTCTACTTTATACTCTTTATGGCTTTCATTGGGGGCAAAAACTTGCACAGCTTGTTCACTTTCAGCGTCATTGAGACCATAAATGATCAGTCCGAAGCTGTCGTCTACTGGGAAAGTATATGTTTTTTCACCATCAGCCAGGGTGAATGAGAAAGTATGGTTTGCTTCATTATATTCTACCTTGCTGAATATGCTGGTTCCTCCCTGACTTCCACCTTCGGCCTTAGTTCCTAAGCTTGTATATGTTTGTCCATTATCGTAGCTCACTTGCCAATATCCACTGGAAGATACGCTGATTAATGGAGTTGCCACCACATTGCCTTCTCCATCACGGGGCCAGGCTGATATTTTCTCTCCATCGGCTCCTGGCAGATATTTGAAATCTGTATCATTACTTGTTTTATATATCCAGTAGCCTTCTTCGTCTACGGAAAATTCAGGGACAGACGCTTGTACTGCTTCACTCTCCATGACTTTAATGCTTGTTCCGTCACTAAGTTCCAGCAAATATCCTAAGCCATCTTTAGTCGGAGTAATTCCGATAATGATTTTGTTTTTTTGCATAAGGGCTTGCAGACTGGCAAATGAAGTATTCAGTCCTTCCGTTGCTTTTTCCAAAGCAGCGACACGGTCTTTCAGAGAATTGATGTCTGCTTCCAGGTCGTCTGTTTTTTGGCATGATTGCATGATTGCCAACATGCTGCAAATACCAAATAGTAATAGGTAGGTAATGCTCCTGTTTTTCATACATTTATTATTTCGGGTTATTTATAATTTTCACAGTGGCAAAGATAACCGGATAAAATAAGAGTATATGGATAAAAAAATTCAGGAATACGATGAAATAATACATTTTACACACCTCTGTGATAGATTGAGGCTTTATGTATTATTAGAGCAGGTCTACCCATTGCTCATTGCTTAATATAGGCAATGACTCACTGTCGGCAACAAATGTTTCCGCCAGTTTTCGTTTCTCATCTTGCAGATGCAGAATCTTTTCCTCAATGCTGTTTTGTGTAATGAAGCGATAGGCAATCACCTGCTTATCCTGACCGATACGATGGGCACGGGCGATGGCTTGCGATTCGGCGGCAGGATTCCACCAGGGATCTATGATAAATACATAGTCGGCTTGTGTAAGATTGAGTCCCACACCCCCTGCTTTTAGTGAAATAAGGAATGCCTGAACATCTTTTTGCTCGGTGAAATGGGCGATTTCGGAAGGCCGGTTGTTGGTTGCTCCTGTTAATAGGGCATATTTCCAGCCTCGTTCTCGGAAAGCTTCAGCCAAGACCTCCAGATGTTTGACGAATGAAGAGAAAATTAGGACTTTGTGTCCTTCGCTTTGTAATGTATCGAATGTTTCGATTATCTGTGCGGTTTTTCCGGATGTTCCGGTATAATCAGGAAGAATGAGTTGCGGATGACAAGAGAGTTGTCGTAAACGCAAAATGCCATTTAGTACACTAAATGAATGGAGCCTGTTCGTACTTTGAGGGTGCTGGAGAAGTATGTTTCGCAGGCTGTTTTTCTCCTGTTCGTAACACGTGTTCTGCTCTTCAGTCATGTCGCAGTAGATTGTTTCTTCCGTAAGTTCAGGAAGTTCCGGAGCTACCTCTTTCTTGCTTCTGCGGAGGATGAATGGGGCAGTCAGTTGTTGCAACTGCACTCGTACGCGTTCGTTTCCCTGGCGAATCGGCATTATGAACTGCTTTTGGAAAGCACTTTCCGTGCCCAGTAAGTCCGGTTGTATAAAATGAAATTGAGCCCACAGGTCCTTTAATGAGTTTTCGATAGGAGTACCTGTTAGTGCGAGTCGGTGTTTGCTTTGCAGTTGAATTGCCGACCGGAAGGTGAGCGATTCGCTATTCTTGATATTCTGGCTTTCATCGAGCACGACATATTCGAAACGGTAGGAAGAGAGTATATCAATGTTATTTCTCATCATGCCATACGTAGTAAAGATCAAGTGAAAATGACCGAAGAATTTTTCCGGACGTTTCTTGTCTATAGCCACGGTGTTGTTGTATTCCATCATTGAGAGCCCTGTAAAGCGCTTGGCTTCCCGTCGCCAGTTGTGAAGTAGCGATGTGGGGACTACAATTAGGGTAGCGGGTTGTTTGGGAGCGGATGGCTTATATATGTACTGTAGCAGGGTAAGAGTCTGAAGAGTCTTCCCGAGTCCCATGTCATCTGCCAGGCATCCGCCAAATCCTTGTTTATGGAGGTGTACCATCCACGAGAATCCTTTCTGCTGATAGGGGCGTAACGTTGCTTTAAGCGTTCTTGGTACGGCAACGTTATGTATTTGCTGCTTCGCGGGGAATTTTTTCACTCCATCCTCACCCAAAGCTGTCTGTACGGCACCTATAAATGCATGTTTCAACCGAATTCCTTTTTCTGTTTGTACTCCCATCTCCAGTAAGTTCGCATATTTGCTGAACCACTCTTCAGGCAGGAGAATCATACGCCCGTCAGGTAGCAGATATTCCCGCTTTTCTTCGAGGATATGTTTGCGGAAACGTGAAAAAGGAATGCGCAGATTACCGATAACAACAGTGATGTGCAGTTCGAACCAGTCAACCTCATCGTCGCAGCTTTGCTCGATGCGTATCTCATCCAGACAATATAATGCATTCCCTACATTACTGGTAAGGTGAAAGGATTGCTGCAACATCTCCCGATGATTGTTGATCCATTCGACAATTGTCTTTTCCGGAGCTTTGGCGGATAGTTGGAAGTGTGTGGCATTGAGTTGTTGCAGACCGGCATTCGTTAAGAGTTGGACTGCTTGTTCTTCCACTGTAATATTACGCGGGAAAAAGCCGATTTCACCGGATGTTTTCCGATAAATGATTTTCTTCATTTCATTAGCACTATCTGGTGCAAATGTCTGGTCTCCATAGCGGAAGACAAGTTGCAATGCTTGTCCGTTGTATGTGGCATCTTCGAATGAGAGAACAGCTTCACAGGCACATTCTTCTTCAGTAATATTCAAACCGTGAGTCTCGATATCGTGATAACGTGCAATTGGAATAACGATGTTGTCTATGTATTTCTCAATCTGCAAAGCGTCTACGCTAATCGATCTTTTCTTTGTGAAAGGTAAGATACGTGCGCTTTCAATGTGCGGAAAGAAATATAACTCCATTCCCAATAATAGAGTGGCCGGCGAGGAGGTCAGTACAACTACCGGTTTTAACTCACTCAAAGAGAACGGTTGCCCTTCATAATAACACTGCAACTGATAACGGAACGTTTTACTGTCAACATGAAACGTTACGCGAATTTCTACGTCGTGAGGGTTGATATGATAAATATGATGGGCGTATAAGATTTTGCTACCGGCTTGTTTCTGATAAAAAGGCAGTCCATTTTCCCGTATCAACGCCAGCATCTCCAACAGCTTCTTTTCGATGAACGGGCGAATATTATTTTTAATTCGTTCCGGATCTTCGGATAGCTTATGTAGAAAGCGTGATACTGTTTTTTCACGGGAGTAGAGGCCCATCAGATACTTTTCTGTATAGTATGAAGCGATATCGATAGCTTGTCTTTCCGCTTCGCTCATTATGCTCATAGCTTCCGGAGAGGCGTGAAACGCTTGCTCCACTAATTGCAAGGTGCCATCGTTCAGCCTTTCCGCAATATACGGAATCAGCAATATGCCGAGTATCGGATGCTCTGTGAAAACGATTATAACTTGTCCGTTAGTTGGTCTCTCTTTCATTCTCTTTTAGGCTTTAACTGACAAAGATACGGGAAAATACTTAATTTTGCAGCATGATAGAGGAAAACAAACGCGTATTGCTTGGAATGAGTGGCGGTACAGATAGCTCTGTTGCTGCTATGCGATTGCTGGAAGCCGGTTATGAAGTAATCGGGGTAACCTTCCGTTTTTATGAATTGAATGGTTCGACAGAATACTTGGAAGATGCCCGTAATTTGGCAGAACGTTTAGGAATACGGCATATAACATACGATGCCCGTGAAATATTTGCCCGGCAGATTATTGAATATTTTGTGCAGGAATACCTGGCAGGACGTACTCCGGTCCCCTGTACCTTGTGCAATAATTATCTGAAATGGCCTTTGCTTGCTAAGATTGCCGATGAAATGGGAATTTTTTATATTGCTACCGGACACTATGCGCAGAATATACAACTAAATGAAACCTTTTATATAACGTACGCCGCCGATTCGGATAAGGATCAAACCTTCTTCTTATGGGGATTGAAACAGGATATTCTTAATAGGATGCTGTTGCCGATGGGCGATATTACGAAAGCTGAAGCCCGTGCCTGGGCTGCTGAACATGGTTTTCGAAAGGTGGCAACCAAAAAGGATAGTATTGGTGTCTGTTTTTGCCCGATGGACTATCGGACCTTTTTAAAAGACTGGTTGGTCAGAAATGGTCAGATGTCGGTCAGTAATAGTGAGGAATCAATCAACAATAGTCAGACATCGGGCAGCGATAAACAGACCTGGTCTGACAGGATCAGAAGAGGAAGATTTATCGATGAAAAGGGGATTTTTATTGCTTGGCATGAAGGCTATCCCTTTTATACTATTGGGCAGAGACGCGGTTTGGGCATTCATCTGAATCGTCCTGTGTTTGTGAAAGAGATTGATCCTGAAAAGAATGAAGTGGTATTGGCTTCTCTTTCATCGTTGGAAAAAACAGAAATGTGGTTGAAAGATTGGAATCTTGTAAATCAGGAGCGTACTTTAGGACGCTCTGACATAACTGTGAAGATACGCTATCGCAAGCAGGAAAACCATGGCACGATTACCGTCACATCGGATCATTTACTGCACGTGCAGCTTCATGAACCATTAACAGCCATTGCTCCCGGACAGGCTGCTGCACTCTATGGAGACGGATTACTACTAGGAGGAGGAATCATAGTTAACGCCCGGTAATCTTATATATTGAGAAGATGAACGCTCTGACGCAAGTTTTTTAAAACAAAACTTAGCTTGCTAATCGACATAACTAAGGCACGGATTACACGAATAAACAAGGAAAGAGAATAAACTTATCCATGTAATTCGTGTAATCCGTGCCTGGAAGAAATCGGAGAGTTGTTTTGACGCTCTCTCCTTATACAAGTAATCTCTGCAATAGAGAAAACTTGTGGCAGTTATGTTTTGGGTTTTGGTTATTCTTCCGGATGAGCGCTATTATTCAGTACCAGCATTGCTTCTATATATTCGCGTGTATTGCTTAATCTGGGTACTTTGTGTTGTCCTCCCAGTTTTCCTTTCTGTGCCAGCCAGTCATGGAACAATCCCTGACGGGCTACGATCACTTCCAATGGTTGCAAAGCGATATCTTTCCATCGTTTGGCTTCATAGTCAGAGTTAACCTCTTTCAGCGTAGCGTCAAGTATCGAAGCGAACTTTTCTACGGAATCCGGCATTTTGGCAAATTCTATTAGCCACTGGTGCCTGCATTTTGCGTTCTCATCCATAAACACCGGTGCTGCAGAATATTCGCAAATTTGTGCTCCGGTCTCGGCGCAAGCCTTTGCCAATCCTTTTTCAGCATTATCGACAATCAGCTCTTCACCAAATGCGTTGATGAAATGCTTCGTTCTTCCCGTGATGACAAACTTATAGGGATTCTTGCTGGTAAACTTCACAGTATCACCAATCATGTATCTCCACAGACCACAGGAAGTAGAAATAACCATTGCATAGTTCTTGTTAAGCTCGACTTCTTCAAGACAATAAGCCCGTGGATTTTCTTTTCCAACTTCCTCCAATGGAACAAATTCGTAGAAAATTCCATAGTCGATCATTAATAACATGGCAGGATCGGAAAGGTCGTTCTGGGTTCCGAAATATCCTTCCGAAGCATTGTAGGTCTCTACATAATGCATTTTAGGTGTTGTAATCACCTGTTTATATTGCTCACGATACGGTGTGAAAGCCACTCCACCATGGAAGAAAACTTCCAGATTGGGCCATACTTCTTCCAGTGCCTGCTTTCCTGTCTTTTCAAGGATACGTTTGATAAGTACCAGCATCCACGACGGCACACCGGATAGGCTTGTCACATTTACCGGAATAGTGCTGTTGGCGATTGCTTCTATCTTGGTTTCCCATTCGCTCATCAATGCAATTTTCTTGCTTGGTACGCGAATGAAATTGATAAGCGGATTTACGTTTTGAATCAGAATAGCGGATAAATCTCCTACTAAACTATGATTGGAATTGAGGTTCGGGCTATGGCTCCCTCCTAGAATCAGTCCCTTGCCGGAGAAAAAATGGCTATCCGGATTGATGCGGAAATAAAGAGCTGCTGCGTCTTTTCCTCCTCTGTAATGAATATCTTCCAGCGCTTCCTTGCTGACAGGAAGGAATTTACTTTTATCATTAGTCGTTCCGGAGGATTTTGCAAACCAGCGTATCTCCGATGGCCAAAGCAGATTCTGTTCCCCAGCTCGCAAACGTTCTACATAAGGCTTAATTTCTTCGTATGTCTGGATAGGAACACGTTTACGGAAATCTTCATAGTTACGGATAGAGGAATAATCGTACTTTCTTCCCCATTCTGTTTGAGCGGCCTGGCGTGTTAAGCGGCTTAACACACGATGCTGTATCTCACTAGCCTGACTAGCATATAGGTCTATCTGTTTTAAACGGGAATCGAAAGTCTTACTAATAATTTTTGTAATATTCATTTCTGCTTTAACATAATAATGTTTAGTCGTGCAAAAGTAACTTATTTATCTTTTTTTTCTATCTTTACGACGGAAATAATCGTTAAAAATAGACGACTTTCATATAAATCCCGAGTTTTAGACTAAAAAATGCGACAATGAGAATTGGAATCTTAACATCCGGCGGGGACTGTCCCGGTATTAATGCCACGATTCGTGGCGTGTGCAAAACTGCCATCAATTATTACGGGATGGAAGTAGTAGGTATTCACAGCGGTTTTCAGGGCTTGCTGACTAAAGATGTCGAATCTATTACAGACAAGTCGCTCTCCGGTTTGCTCAATCTGGGTGGAACGATGTTAGGAACCTCTCGTGAGAAGCCTTTCAAAAAAGGAGGCGTTGTCTCTGATGTTGACAAACCGTCTTTAATCCTTCAGAATATCCGGGAAATGGAACTCGACTGTGTCGTTTGTATCGGCGGAAATGGAACACAGAAGACAGCGGCGAAGTTTGCTGCGATGGGAGTGAATATCGTATCTGTACCTAAAACCATTGATAATGATATTTGGGGCACAGATATTTCTTTCGGTTTCGACTCGGCAGTAAGTATTGCTACCGATGCCATCGACCGTTTACATTCTACCGCAAGTTCTCACAAAAGGGTGATGGTGATTGAAGTGATGGGGCACAAGGCGGGTTGGATTGCCTTGTATTCCGGTATGGCAGGAGGAGGGGATGTGATTCTTGTCCCCGAAATTGCTTATGACATTAAAAATATTGGTAATACGATTCTGGAAAGACTGAAAAAGGGCAAGCCTTATTCTATTGTAGTGGTAGCAGAAGGTATTAGGACAGACGGGCGCAAACGGGCTGCTGAATATATTGCGCAGGAGATTGAATATGAAACTGGTATAGAAACTCGCGAAACAGTTCTGGGGTATATTCAGCGTGGTGGTTCGCCTACTCCTTTCGACCGCAATCTTTCTACCCGTATGGGCGGCCACGCGACAGAATTGATCGCCAAGGGTGAATTCGGGCGTATGGTAGCTTTAAAAGGAGACGATATTGCATCTATCCCTCTTGAAGAAGTTGCAGGAAAACTGAAATTAGTTACTGAAGATCACGATTTGGTGATTCAGGGGCGTCGCATGGGGATTTGCTTTGGCTAGTCTCCTCGGCTTCCATAGTAGGTTGTACCGTAGAAATTTCATTATCGGAGGTGTTTTCTTCTAAAACATTCTCCGGTTTTGTCTCGGGAATTACATTCAGTTCGGCTTCAAGTTCATTCTCAAGTTCAGTTGCCAATTCAGTTTCAGAGTTAGTTGCAAGTTCAACCTCCGGTTCTGTTGTAGTTGCTGAATGTTGTGCTTTGATCTCTTCGACAGTTGACATAAATACGGGTTCCTTTACTTTCTTTATAGCCATTTGGGCAGCATTCTGTTGAGACTCTTTTTTGGAATATCCCGTACCTGTTCCTGCCGGAAGTCCTTCAATGCGTACTTCAGTTTGGAAAACAGGGTTGCTGTCGTGATCGAGAAATTGCTCGATTAACTCAAAGGAAACCTCCATCTTATTTTTTTGGCTCCACTCAATAAGTTTGGATTTGAAGTTAACCTCTTTTCGGGATATTTTATCTAGGTCGATATAACGGTTGATGATCCGTTGCTCCATAAACTGTTTGCAGCGTTCATACCCCTGATCCAGATAAATAGCTCCGATAAATGCCTCAAAAGCATTTCCGTACATATAACTGTTGTGAGAAGAAGAGCGGGTGGAATACTTTATGAGTTTATCCAAGCCGATTTCAACGGCCAACTTATTCAAAGTCTCCCGTTGTACGATCTTAGAACGTGTGTTGGTCAGGAAACCTTCCCGTTTCCCTTCAAAACGTTTATAGACAATATCTCCTACGATGGCGTCGAGGATGGCGTCACCTAAAAACTCCAGCCGTTCATTGTTGAGGGGACGTCCCTTGTCGGAGCGGACAGAAGTTGATTTGTGCAGGAGAGCCTGCTCATAAAGTTGGATATTGCGCGGGTAGAACCCGAGTATCCGGTAAAAACAAAGATAAGACTCTCTATCCTTGCGGAACAAGAGCCTTATCTTATCTATTTCGTTACGTAACACGATATTACTCTGCGTATTTCTTGAAGATAACGCACGCATTGTGACCACCAAATCCAAATGTATTGGACAAGGCAACATTAACTTCGCGTTTCTGTGCTTTATTGAACGTGAAATTAAGGTTATAGTCGATGTTCTCGTCGTTGTCACCTTCTTCGTGGTTGATAGTCGGAGGAACAATGCCGTTCTTGATAGCAAGGATACTTGCAATAGATTCTACCGCACCGGCAGCTCCCAGCAAGTGACCTGTCATAGATTTTGTTGAACTGATGTTCAACTCGAACGCATGATCACCGAATACTTCCTTGATTGCTTTTGCTTCTGAAATGTCACCAACCGGAGTAGATGTACCGTGTACATTGATATAATCTACTTCTTTCGGATCCATTTCCGCATCTTCCAGTGCATTTTTCATCACCAATTTCGCTCCCAGACCTTCTGGATGAGAAGCTGTCAGGTGATGTGCATCTGCAGACATACCTACACCGGCAACTTCTGCATAGATTTTTGCACCGCGAGCTTTAGCGTGTTCCAGTTCTTCCAGGATCAGGCAACCGCCACCTTCGCCCATAACGAAACCATCACGGCTTGCGCTAAACGGACGTGAAGCTTTAGAAGCTTCGTCGTTGCGTGTTGACAGTGCGTGCATAGCGTTGAAACCGCCCACACCTGCCGGGAAGATAGCTGCTTCCGAACCACCGGATACAATTACGTTTGCTTTACCCAGACGAATCAGGTTGAAGGCATCTGCAATAGCGTTGGTTGAAGTAGCACATGCTGAACAAGTCGCGTAGTTAGGACCATGGAAACCATACATGATAGAAATCTGTCCGGCTGCAATATCCGAAATCATCTTTGGAATGAAGAACGGATTAAACTTCGGACCCATTTCCTGACGAGTGTAGTAGTTGCCTACCTCTTCTTCAAATGTATGTATACCACCAATACCGGCGCCGAAAATAACACCGATTTTGTTCAAGTCTTCTTTCTCGACATCAAGACCGGAATCACTCACCGCTTCTTTGGCAACAGCGATGGCATATTGAGTATACAGGTCCATCTTTCTTGCTTCTTTGCGGTCTATGTATTTCGTTGCATCGAAGTCTTTCACTTCGCATGCGAATTGTGTCTTGAATAACGACGCATCAAAATGAGTAATAGGCCCTGCTCCACTAACCCCGTTCACAAGGTTTTCCCAAAATTCGGGAACGCTGTTGCCAACGGGAGTAATGGCGCCAAGGCCTGTTACTACCACTCTTTTTAATTCCATATTGATGAAATCGAATTACTTAGCGTGTTCTTCGATATAAGATACAGCATCACCTACAGTACCAATCTTTTCTGCTTGGTCATCAGGAATAGAGATACCGAATTCTTTTTCGAATTCCATGATAAGTTCTACAGTGTCAAGAGAATCTGCTCCCAGGTCGTTAGTGAAGCTTGCTTCGGTTGTAACTTCTGATTCTTCTACGCCTAATTTATCAACGATAATCGCTTTTACTCTTGATGCAATTTCAGACATAACTTTAAGTTTTTAATTAATAATTAGTTTTATTTCTTTAAATTTGCGGTGCAAAGGAATGAATATTTATCGTTTTGCGCAAATATTTGACTAAATAAATGCAAAGTTTTGCACATTTTTCACTGTTTTGTGCATCGAAATTGAGAGTTATGAAGAAAAACATCGCAATTTTTGCTTCCGGTTCCGGTTCAAATGCCGAGAATATTATCCGGTATTTCCAAAAAAACGATTCCGTTCAGGTTTCGTTGGTACTTTCTAATAAAAGTGATGCATACGTTTTGGAACGTGCGCATCGTTTGGGAGTGCCTTGTAACGTGTTTCCAAAGGAGGATTGGATAGCCGGAGATGAAATTTTGGCTATTTTGCAGGAGTACCGCATCGACTTTGTCGTACTGGCTGGCTTTCTGGTTCGTGTGCCTGACTTGCTTTTGCATGCTTATCCCGATAAAATTATAAATATACATCCTGCCCTTCTGCCGAAGTTCGGAGGCAAAGGAATGTATGGTGACCGGGTTCATGAAGCGGTAGTGGCTGCCGGTGAAAAGGAAAGCGGTATCACTATACATTATATAAATGAGCATTATGACGAAGGAAATGCAATCTTCCAGGCTACCTGTCCTGTTCTTCCGACAGATTCTCCGGATGATGTAGCCAAGAAAGTGCATGCCTTGGAATATGAATACTTCCCGCAAGTCATAGAACAAGTATTAAGAAATAAGTATTAATTAAGTATTACTCCATGCAGATAATCGTTTGACGGAATTTCATGAAGTTCTCGGTCGCTACGGTTAATACTTAATACCTAATACTTGATTAAATAAGCTGTTTCTTCTCGCCGCAAAGGATAATCCCCGCGTAAGGTTTCGAATTGTTCCGGTTGATTTTTCAATCGGGTGCTATCTTCGACTGGATTATATATTTGGAGGATTGCTTCTTCATGGTTTTTGACATGTATAATAGGAGAGGCGGGTGCCGGTGCGTTTATTTTATAATCAGCTTCTATTTGGAAGAATTTGCAAATGGCATCCAGTGACATGCGTGTGGCGTTTGCTTTTCCATCGGCAGAGTAACCCGCAATGTGGGGGGTACCGATGAATGCTTTTTCCAGTAGTTCACGGTTAATTTCCGGCTCATGCTCCCACACATCAATGATAGCATCCGAAATGATCCGGCTGTCCAAGGCTTTTAAAAGAGCATCAGTGTCAATAACCTCTCCTCGGGAGGTATTAATGATAACCGGTTTTCGTTTGAGTGACTGGAAGAAGTTCTCATCTGCCAGGTGGAAGGTTTTATATTTCCCTTCCTTATATAAAGGTACGTGAAAGGTTATGATATCACATTCTTCTGCAATTTTATTTAGTGAGGCAAATAGCTCTGTTCCTTCTTTTTCCTCCCGTGGCAAATCATTCAGTAAAACGCGCATGCCAAAATCCCGGGCAACTTTAGCTACTTTACTCCCTACGTTTCCCACTCCTATGATTCCAATCGTCAGTTCGTTTAACTTTTTGTTTCTGCAAGATTTCCACACCAGAAGCGATGACTGTATATATTGGGCGACAGAAGCAGAATTGCATCCCGGAGCATTTGTCCATTCTATGCCTGCCTGTTTGCAATACTCTGTATCAATGTGATCGAAACCTATGGTTGCCGTTGCTATGAATTTCACTCGACTACCTTCCAATAAATTCCGGTTGCAGTGTGTGCGGGTACGGACGATAAGTGCGTCTGCATCCCGTACGAGCTCCGGAGTAAAATCTTTCCCCGGTACATAAACCACCTCATCGGCTATTCTCTGAATCGCCTCTTTTATAAATGGTATTTTATTGTCGATAATAATTTTCATATACAATTCATCTTTAATACCCACAAAGGTAACAAATAAAAAAGTAAGAAACGGTTGCTTGTCTGAAAAATATTACATAGATTTGCCCTATTATATATCTATAGCTAGTTAAGATTATGACATTTAGTAACCTTTGCAACGAGATTTTTTGGAAATCGACAACAGATTACCATGTAACGGATAGTGTGGATGCTCCGATGAACAATCCTTACGAGTTGAAAACTATTGAGTATTATTTATATCTAAAGAACTGGATTGATGCTGTGCAATGGCATTTTGAGGATATTATCCGTGACCCGCAGATTGATCCGGTAGAAGCATTGGCTTTGAAAAGAAGAATTGATAAATCAAATCAGGATCGTACAGACTTGGTGGAACTAATTGATAGCTACTTCTTAGACAAATACAAAGAAGTAAAACCTCTTTCTGACGCAACGATCAATACAGAAAGTCCTGCATGGGCTATTGACCGCTTGTCAATTCTTGCATTGAAAATTTACCACATGCAGCAGGAAGTGGAACGTACGGATACTACAGAGGAACACCGTCTTCAATGTCAGACTAAGCTGAATATCCTGCTGGAACAACGTAAAGACCTCTCTACGGCTATTGAGCAGTTATTGGTTGATATCGAAGCCGGGAGAAAATATATGAAAGTATATAAACAGATGAAAATGTATAATGACCCGGCATTGAATCCGGTGCTTTATGCTAAAAAATAACGAATGGCGCGTATTCTCATTATTCGTTTTTCAGCTCTTGGCGATGTAGCCATGACAATACCGGTAATACATTCGCTGGCTGTGCAATACCCGCAGCACGAAATAACAGTGTTAAGTCGTGCTGTATGGCAGCCGCTCTTTCAGGGGCTGCCTACGAATGTAGGTTTTGTCGGAGCTGACTTAACAGGCAAACACAAGGGGCTTTGGGGCTTGAATAGCCTCTATTCGGAGTTGAAAGCGATGCATTTTGATTACATTGCTGATTTTCATCATGTGCTTCGTTCCAAATATTTATGTCTGCGATTCCGTCTTGCCAATAAACCGGTAGCTTCCATATGTAAGGGAAGGGCCGGTAAAAAGAAACTGGTTCGTCGTCACGATAAGGTGATGGAGAATCAGAAGAGTTCTTTTCGCCGTTATGCCGATGTGCTTGAGAAGCTCGGTTTGCCGGTTTTATTAAATTTCTCTTCTATTTATGGCGAAGGAAAAGGCAACTTTGCAGAGATAGAGCCAGTCACAGGACCTAAGGAAGATCAAAAATGGATTGGTATAGCCCCTTTTGCCAAACACAGAGGTAAGATTTATCCGTTAGAGTTGCAAGAGCAGGTTATAGCGCATTTTGCGGCTAGCCCACAAGTGAAAGTGTTTCTTTTTGGAGGTGGTAAAAGCGAGCAGGAAGTGTTTGACGCATGGATTGCTAAATATCCTTCTGTTGTTTCAATGATCGGTAAACTGAATATGCGTACCGAGCTGAATCTGATGAGCCATTTAGATGTGATGCTTTCAATGGATTCTGCCAATATGCATTTGGCGTCCTTGGTCAATATTCCGGTTGTTTCTATTTGGGGGGCCACTCATCCTTATGCCGGTTTTATGGGCTGGAAGCAATTGCCGGTTAATACCGTGCAACTTGATTTGTCATGCCGTCCCTGCTCTGTATATGGACAAAAGCCTTGCTGGCGTGGTGATTATGCCTGTTTAAGAGATATAAAGCCGGAACAGGTTATTGCAAAAATAGAAGGGATTGTAGGTTGATATTTGCAGGAATTCAATTTAGTCGTTTTTGAGCCGAAAGAGTGTAGAATCAAATAATGATGGAAAAAGAGATACAACGAAAGAAAAAGGTACTGATAGATCTTACGAATTATGGTAGTCTAACAGCTGGTTTCGGACAGATTGCGGCCAACTATGCGGCCGCTTTTTCGTCTATGCCGATAGAGGATCTTCATTTTGTATATTTGTTGAGACAGAAATATATGCAGGAATTTGGCCCGAATGTGACCTCTGTTCCGGTACGTCGTATCAATAAATTTTTCCCTTTTACCCTTCCTAAAGTAGATGTATGGCATGCGGTGAATCAGCAGCGGAAGTTGTTGCGTATTGCCGGTGGTACAAAATTTATCTTTACTATACATGACTTTAATTTCTTAACGGAGAAAAAGCCTTGGAAGGCTAAAATGTATCTTCGTCGGATGCAGAATAAGGTCAATAAGGCAGCAGTAGTCACAACGATTTCTCATTATGTAGCAGATGTCATTCGCCAACATATAGATTTGAAGGGGAAAGAGATCCGGGTCATCTATAATGGGGTGGAGAGGATCGATATGTTGGAAGGAACCCAGCCGTCTTTTGCGACGGGACGTCCTTTCTTTTTTACGATTGGACAGATCCGTAGGAAAAAGAATTTCCATCTCCTGGTTGACGTAATGCGCCATTTCCCGGAATATGATTTGTATATTTGTGGAGATGCCCATTTCGCTTATGCTGAAGAAGTGCGTAATCTGATTCGTGAGAAGCAAGTCACTAATGTGTTTTTGACAGATGTAATCACTCAAAGTGAAAAGATATGGTTGTATCGGAGCTGTGAGGCGTTCCTGTTTCCTAGTGAAGGAGAGGGTTTTGGACTCCCTGTGGTGGAAGCTATGCAGTTTGGAAAGGCTGTATTTGCAGCTAATCGCACTAGTTTACCGGAAGTTTGTAATGGACACGCCATCATGTGGGAGCATTTGGATACAGAATCTATGGTGCAAAGTATCCGGGAGCATTTGCCTGATTTCTATAAAGATGAGGAACGCTTGGCCAGAATGAAAGAACATGCAGCTTCATTCAGTTATGAGAAGCATATACAAGCTTATCTTGATTTATATCACGAGTTAGCCCAATTGTCTTAATGTCGAAGTTAATTGATCGTATACCTTTTCCGGGGTAATTAATGCAAAACGTTCTTCATAAGTTAATGTTGCTTGTTGTTCCGGCGGAAGAATATCGTCGGGACTAATACCTCGGGCAAGTACGGAATTTGCAGGTAGCCACATTGATTTAGAAGCGCTTGGCGAATAAATAGCGAATGAAGGGATTTCGAGGGCTTGCGTAATGTGTCGGGCTCCTCCTTCGTTTCCGAAATAAAACGAGCAGTTGGCGCAAAGTGCTGCCAGTTGTCGTAATGAAGAGGCTTGTATATCAATCTTGATGCGTTCCGGACATCCCAATTCCTTATAGATATTTCTTGCATCTTCTTCTTCATACCCCGGTGCATAGTTGAAGATCATTTGTATGTCCTTGTATTCTTCCAATATTCTTTTAAGTGTGGTTATCATAAACTCTGTATTCCATTTTTTATGGAGGAGCTTGGTGGTGACTCCTATTAGGAATACAGGGCGCGCAAAATCTATTCCCTCCTTTTCCATATAATATCGAAAGTCTTTTTTCTCCTGGTCAGTGAGGTATAACCTGAATTCTTTTGTATATTGAATAGGCTTGATTTTCTCTAATGGCGCTGCAAGCAATAGGTTGCGTTCTACCATATCACTTGTTAGACTGTTGCTGTAAGTGTCTGTCCGATAATTTAATAGGAAACGCGTGTATCCCTTGATACGCCCTATCCGGAAAGGAGCTTTTAATGAAAAAAGAGAGAAAAAAAGAGTCCGGATCGTAGAACGCATATCGATGATGACATCGTATTTGTTTTGATGCGTCACTTGCCATACTTTTTTTATATAAGCAGTGAATGGCTTATTCTCATTCTTGTCAAATGTAATAACTTTATCTATGTCCGGGTGACCCTCATAGAGCGATGCTATATTTTTATTCAGCACAAAGTGTATTTCTGCATCGGGAAAACTTTTTTTCAGCGTACTGCACAATGCAACAGCTAGAATAGAGTCCCCTATTTGTCTAAATCGAATAATCAGAATTTTTTTGATTGGTTTCATGCTTTACTTCTTTATGCTTTTTATCGTGCAAACATAGCTAAAAAAAAGCATTTATGTCTAAATATAAATGAAAAGAAAAAAGAAAAAACGACTAAAGTTGTTCGCAACAGTACTTATATGTATAGAGAGTTAGCCAATCTTTGTGAGAAAAGAAAAAAATATAGTCGGAATGTGCCTTAATTTCTTTATCTTTGCTCCATCTTTGTAATTAGTATTATATAGGAGAGTGTAATGAGAGTGATTGTAAATCCCAAGTACGCGCATCTGCAGAAGGAGATAGAAGAAATTCCAAGGTCCTTCCAGGAAAAAGGAGATGTGGTGTACGATGGGCGTAATGTTTTAAAACGAATTGGCTTAGGCAGCATTGATGTTGTGGTGAAGAGCTTTAAGAAGCCTCACATCATCAATCGTGTTGTATATTCGTTTTTCCGGCAATCAAAAGCAGAGCGTTCCTATATTTACTCTATGGAAATTCAACAACATGGCTTTGACACTCCGGAGCCAGTTGCTATGATCGAACAATTCCAGAGTGGCCTTCTTTCACATAGCTATTACATTTGTTGTTATGATGGTGGCGAAACAGTCCGTTCCCTGATGGATGGGAAAGTGGAAGGAAATGAAGATAAACTTTCTGCTTTTGCGCGCTACACAGCTGCTTTGCATCAGGCAGGTATCCTGCATTTGGACTATTCTCCCGGCAATATATTGATCCATCAGAATGATGCGAATGAATATAGTTTTTCCCTGGTCGACGTGAATCGCATGCAGTTGCTATCGGATATTGATTGTGATACTGTGTGCCGTAATATGTGTCGTTTATGCATCTCTCGTGAAGTGCTGACTTATATAATGACAGAATATGCTTCTTTGAGGGGATGGGATATCAAATCTACTGTTAGTCTGGCTCTTCGTTATAGCGATCAGTTCTTTACTCATTATATTTATCGTCGTGCGGCACGAAAAGAAAAAGAAAGGCATATTGTATCCCTGATTCTATTCTTCCGTTTATACCGTTCCGTACGTAAGTTCTTTTCCTGGGAACCGCATATCTCACGTTTCTTATTGAAAAAAGAAAAGCGCATTTATGATACATACTTGTGTAAGTATGACTATTGCGAATTGCTTTCTGCTGATTATCAATGATTAACTCTTACTTCCGCGCATGACTACACTGCGGATTTTATGCCTGAAAAAACCTTTCTGATTGGTATATGTGCAGTTATGCTTATCCAAAAATGCAGAAATGACTGCTTCGTCATCATGTAGATGGTATGTGCAAATTGCAAAATCCAACTTCTGGCAATTCTGAAATAAGTTCTTGCATCCGGCCAATGCATGCCGTTCAGCTCCTTCGATATCCATTTTTAGAAATAGATGCTCATCCGTTTGATTGTTGAAGAAGTCATCCAGGGTTTGTTCTCTCGAAGAATTATGGTCGCTTACATACTTTTGGACAATCGTAACTTTATCTTGCCATGGCTCAAAGGTTGCTCTGATGGCCTCCAACCATTGTTCGTCCTGCTCAAACAGGTAAACATGTTTAGCTTCTTCGATGATTTCCAATGAAGAATATCCTTCAGCGCAACCGACATCTACAAATACCTTTCCTGTCACTTCTTTAACGCTGTTGAAGTAATGGTGCGGTGAACGCCTGTCTTGTTCCATGCTCAAAGCCCTGTAATATTTTTGAATTTTCCTAGCCGGAGTGCTCTTTCTGAAATAGAGCCGTTTCTCTTCTTTTTGAACATAGTATAAACCTTTCTCCTCGTCTTTCTGTATGTCAACGGGCATATTTGCATATTCATCTTTGAATTCATACAGGTGTCTTGAATATCCATGTTCTTTAATATATTCATAGTATTTCAGATAAGGAGAGCCGGGCTTATATCCTTTCATGAAATAATATGGGAGAGTGCCATATATAAATTTCTTTATTGTGTGTTTAAGTATGTTCATCTCATTAATTTCTTGTAGATGTTTAAGATCTCTTCCGCTTGCTTTTCTTCAGAGAATCTTTTGGCAAATATTTGCCCTTTTTCAATCATTACTTTCTTTCTTTCAGGGTCAGAGTATATCTGTTTGAAAGCATTGGCCATTCCTTTGATATCATCGGGATGTATATAGATCGAGTCGGGACCTCCGGCTTCTTCCAGGCAAGAACCTGTTGCGGCTATTACCGGAATTCCGGAGTATAAAGCTTCTATGATGGGGATGCCAAAGCCTTCAAAGCGTGAAGGATATACAAAAATTTCAGCTAGCTGATAAAAAGCCGGCAGATCATCAAAAGGAACATTGCTGATGATGTGCACTCTTTCTTCCAGCTTATTCTCCTTAATAAAACGTTCAATCTTATCACTGTATTCTGTATGGCGTCCTACAATGACAAGATGAATTTGTTCGGGAAGCATCGTCAGTGCTTGTACCGCCGAAAGGGCATTCTTTCGTTCTTCAATACTTCCTACGTTGAGGATATAGTGCTCCGGTAGCTGATATTTAGCTCGAACTTCTCTTTTTTTCTCTTCTGTTACAGGGTGCGTGAATGAAGTATCACATCCCTGATAAACAACCTCTATCTTATCGGCAGGAATCCCGAAATACTCAATAATATCACGTTTGGTACATTCGCTGATAGCAATGATTCTATCCGCATTTTCGCAGGCTTTGCGGAATTTGTATGTATATATATTCCTGTCGATCGAATGATAGTATTGTGGGTATCGCAGAAATATCAAATCGTGGATTGTTACGATACTTTTTACCTTACTTTTATGGATATTCAGGGGCAATTCATTGCTAAGTCCGTGAAAAATATCAATTCTTTCTTTTTCCAATTGGCGGGTGATTCCCAACACTCGCCATAACGAACTTAACTTTTTCCAGAAAGAAGTAGTGGGATAAGAAAGCTGTAGTTGCCGATATTGCTTCGTTAATTTGTTCAGCCTTTTATTTTCCCGTTTCTTGGGGGCATACAATACATATTCATTCTCCGGATAGAATTGGCATAGAATATCCACTATATAGCGGCTATAATTACCCAAACCGGTGAAATTCTGTACTGCACGTTTTCCGTCAAAACCTATTCTCATTTCTACTTCTTACCTTTATGTGATTATAGTTAGACTTCAAACTCCCGATAAGGTTTATTCAGGTCTAAATAATGGAAATTGTGTTGTCTTTGCCCACTTTGTTTAGGTATGGTCATGTAATCTCCGTATTTCTGTGACAGATAGACATCGTATTTCTGTACTCCCCACACTTCTTCATTTTCAAATAAGATTGGAGTAGGGGTACCCAGAATATCTTTAGACATGATTCCTTTCATTCCGTCATCATAATCACAGACCAATGCGGATTGGTCGAAATCATACTTTTTCATTACTTTCCTGATACTTTCCTGTGCTCCGGCAAGGGTGAAAAGCTTTCTGCATAATAGCGGTATCCATGAGCTGGGGCCTTTTCCATGCTTGTATGGATCGCGATGAATCAGATAAAGTACACGTTTGTAGAATTCGTACTTTGCAAAATGCATTCTTTGCGCCATGCGGCTCTCCGGAACTCCGTCCAGTGGGAATATATCAATATATACGCCTCCCAAATATTTGAGATGCATACGTTCAATTAGAGTGGTGTCGGCATCCTGTACTTTTGCAAATGGAAGAGGATATTCCTTGTCGTTTTCAGCACATACAGCTTCGTATGGTTTCGGTAACCATTCTTTGGCATTAGCCATTAATAAATCATAATCGGCTCTTGGCATGCCGATATCCAGATCATCATCCCAAGGGATAAATCCTTTGTGGCGGACGGCTCCCAGCATGGTGCCTGCCATGATGTAATATCGCAGATTATGTTCTTTGCAAACTTTGTCAACAGCTAATAAATTCTTTAATATGCGAAGCTGTAGAGGGCGGATATCGTAATTTGCCATTTCTATCTGAATTTGATTAATAAAGACTGGCTGGAATCAGCTTTTGTGCCTGTTGAAAGTCCTCTACGGTGTCCAGTTCGGCCGAGAAGAACTCGGTGGTATCCATGACGTAAAAGCTATATCCTTGCGGAATCAGTCGTTCAAAAGCCCGTTCGTAGAATATATTGTCCAGTCCTTCAGTGGTAATCATAATGTCCAGTTCTCGGAATAGAGCTTTGGTGTATTCAGCTGACATCTTTTCGATACCGATAGACTCTCCGATAGCATCGGATATAGAACAGACTTTGCTGATTTCAACAACCTTTTGTGCATCGTCTACGATAACTTTTATTTCTTCCGCTCCAAGCTCATGGCGATTCAGTGCCAATATGTCGTCCTTATCCGAGTGAAGCAGTTTTTCTACAATTTGAGGATCAAAAACAATATCACTGTCTAATAACAATATTTCTTCCCCGTCTGTATATGGTCGGGTAAGCCATAATGAATAGATATTGTTGGTTGATTCATATCTGTCATTATAGATGAAAGTAATATTTTGGACTGGATAACGTGCCTGCAGAAAATCAACGATTTGTTGCTGGCGATACCCCGTGACGATAATGAATTCGTCGAATCCGTTTTGTATCAGAGCATCAAAAGCCCTTTCCAGTAGGCATCGTTCTCCTATCTTAAGGAGGCATTTGGGCGTTGTATCGGTCAGCGGGCGTAAGCGTGACGCTATTCCTGCGGCTAATATTACTGCTTTCATTTGGAGGCGATTTCTTTAATTGTATCTATAACGATCCGGTTTTGCTCTGGGCGTCCCAATGTGATACGCAAATGAGTGTTGATATCCGGCTCATTCATAAACTTCACTTTATAACTCTGTTCGGCAAAAGCCTTTTGTAAAGCTTCTTTTAGCTCTATCGGGTATTTGATTAAAATGAAATTGGCAACCGATTCATATACTTTGAATCCGGGTAACGCGCCGATTTCCTTTTCGTAACGCTCACGGTCTTCGTTCATCAGTTTGGCGATGTTGCGGTAGTGTGCGTCCGATTTAAGAGCTGCAATGGCGATATCTTCGGATATTCGGTTGTATCCCAGATATTTATTGCTGTATCTGCTGAATTTTTCCAGTTCCTTACTCATAAATCCGAACCCCATACGTAAACCGGGCAATCCATAAAACTTGGATAAAGTACGGGAAATAATCAAATTCGGATATTTATTAACCAGCTTTTTGATATAACTGGTATCAGTTGAAACAAAAGAAGCGTATGCCTCGTCTATCAGTACCACTGTTTGGCTGGGTACTTCTGCAAGCAGTTCATCCAGTTCTTTCGGAGTTAAACCGTTGCCGGTAGGGTTATTGGGAGAAGCCAGTAAAAGAATCTTCGGATTCTCTTTCTGAATCATATCTTTCAGCGTCTCAAAGTCATATTTAAAGGTGTTTCCGTCTTCGTAAAGAGGATATTGCAAAGTATGACCATTCACCTCATCTGCAATTGACTTATAATACCACCATGAGAACTTGGGAATCAACATCGTTTTGTTTCCATCTTCTTGAGTCAAGAAGTAATGAACGGCTTGCTTCAGGATATCTTCTCCGCCGTATCCCAATAAAACTTGAGTTTCATCTATATCGTATAGTTCGGACAAGAAAACGGATAATATACTTTTCTTTCCTTCGTCGTAAATGCGGGTATAAAAACAAAGTTTATTTATATCGAAGTTTTTTAAAGCTTCTACTACTTCTTTTGATGGACTGTAGTTAAATTCGTTTCGATCTAAAAAGTTCAAATTCTTTTCCATATTAGTTTTGTATGATTCCTTTATCGCACCAGGTTAGTTTCCTGACTTTCGTTTCGTTCAAAATACTGCGGTTGTTGCTCAAATTATCCGTTCCATGTAGTTCGTGATGGAGGTGGAACACAATTCCCGCAAATTTGATGGTACGCTTGCGTACACCGTTATTGATGAGGCGGCATACTAATTCATGATCTTCGCTTCCCCATCCGGTAATAGCTTCATTATATCCATTAACTTTTAATAAGTCCTCTTTCCAGAAAGCCATATTACATCCTCTGGAATATGAAATATCCCATTGTCGATAATGTTGAAGTAGCGGACTCAACCAAGGTAAATGCACTCCGTTGATTGTGTTTTTAGTACCTTTGTCGTGAATGGAAATTATGCAGTTTTTTTCCGCTAACATTTTTTTTGTTAAACCTTCCCGGATTAATACACGGCTACCGGTTACGAAACTACCTTTTTGGGCAAAACGTGCATGATCTTTGACGAAATCTTTGTGTAAGACGATATCTCCGTCGATTTGTATAATATATTCTTTAGATGCTTTCGCAATAGCTTTGTTGCGGATGGAGGCTAGTCTGAAGCCTAGATCCTCATGCCAGACATGAATAATGGGAACTTCGGAGGAAGCAGCCAATTGATGAATTAGCTCTCTTGTGTCTTCTTTAGAACCATCATCAGCAATGATAATTTCATCAGGAAGGAGAGATTGACGTAGCACGCTTTTAACGCATAATTCTAACGCGTCGCTTCTATTATAGGTGGATATAATCAGCGATGTACTTATGTTGCTCGCCATTGGTTTATTCATATAATTATTACTAAGTTAGTTAAATAGTTAAGGGGGCTTGCACTAAAATTCTACAAATGTATACATTTTATTTGGTTGTGACAAGCATTGAGAGCTTTTTCAAGGTAGCTGCATCAGATTTTATGATTCTTTTTTTCTGTTCTGGAATTAATAAGTATACATACAAGTTCGTTATCTTTGTATCCCAGGCGAGTCACCTTTTCATTATAACCATTGGATTTGTATAAATCTTCTTTCCAAAAGGCCGTATTACATTCTATTATATGTAAAATATCATTGGCAATACTTCTCTTGTAAATGACTAAGAATAAAGGGGGGCTTCTCTCGTGTTTTTAGGAAGTATTGAACTGGAAATTTTGTAAATGGAAATGATATTTTCTAAGAAACTTATAGTGTACTATTTGTTAATAGTTTTTTCCGCTTAAGCTCTGCTCTTTTTGTATTTATGACTTTTAATTAGATATTGAATGTTAAAGGGCAGTTTTAGGAATAAAAAACGTTTTATAGATTTGAATGTTAGTCGAGTTTCTAAAATAGGAGGGAGACAGTTTTGAGAGAGTCTTGCTAATCCTTTTATTAAGTCAACCCTTTTAATGTTCGAGTACATCGCTGGTAGGTATCGATGATAAATTTCAAATAAATAATATAAGTTTATTTCTTTTTGAAGATGTTTGCTAAGGTTGTTGTCTGCTTGTATCAATCTCCTGATTTCACTAAAAACTATGGTAAGATCATTTAGATGCTTCAAGGTGTAGCCTTGTTCCATATTTGTAATAGAATCTTCTCTCTTGCAATTATAAAGATATGTTGTTTGGCTGGTTAAGGTAAATGATCTGGTATTTAAAGCGAGCATGGCATGCATTACTATGTCTTCGTGGTACACATGTTCCAAAAAATGAATATGAAATTCTCTTAAAAAAGAAAGATTATATAATTTATTCCATGTAGTTACCCATATATCATTTTTTTCTTCATAAAAGTATTGAGCCATACATAATTTACCTTTTCGTGTTATATTAGGGTAATTAGTAATTTTGAGTGAATTTTCATTCTCATCAATTTGATTGATTCCAGCTGCAACAAAGTCTACTTTTTCTTGTGAAATAATATTATATAAAGTCTCAATGCAATCAGGAACAATGGCGTCGTCGCTATCCATAAAGTATAGATATTTCCCTTGAGCAGATTCAATTGCTGTGTTTCTCGTTCCTCCCAAACCGAGATTTTTTTTATGTGTAATTATACGGATACAGTTACCTCTAGGATGTGTGTGTTTAAGTTGGTAGACTATATTCATGCTGTTATCATGCCCTAAATCGTCTACTATCAAAATCTCTAAGTTTTGATAGGTTTGGTTTAATGCGGATAATAAGGCGCGTTCAATGTATTGTTCTACATTATAAATAGGCATTGAGAGAGTTATTAGGCACATACTTTTCTTTAATCATTATAACAAAATAATATTAGGTGATTACAAAGTTACTTTAATATTTGTAATGATGAAAGTTATTTCGTTTTTTATTGATTTCTTATCTCGAGCTTGCCTTGTATAGAAAAGAATAATTTCATTAGAATAAAACTTTGGATTATTTTCATTACCTTTGTTCAGAATATTATGTTTGTCTAAATAATGGGACTGATGTAAATTCTGCAATTCCTCTATTGTTTAAGACTATTGTTCTTTAATTTAAATTTTAATAATATGGTATATATTATTTGTTATGATTGGCCTTCAACATCTGGAAATCATACAGGAATGAGGTATCTTTATGAATATATTCAAAAAAGAAATCCTGAATTATATAAAATGTATACTTTTAATATGGGTAGGTGTTTTTTGGATAAGGGAAAAAGGGGGAAGAAAATCTCTGTGTTTTTTACGGCACTTAAATTAGCAATGACATATAAATCAGGAGATAAATTTATTCTTACTGAATATTTACATAGAGATTCGTATCAAATATTGTTTGCAAAAATAATACGCTTTATACGTCCTAAAGCACCTGTATATGCTATGGTGCATCTTGTTCCTGAAAAATTGGAAAGGCGATATTCAAAAGCACAAATAAAGAAGAGTTCACGATTTGTTACAGAAATTGTAACATTGGGAAGTAGTTTGACATGCTATCTTAATAATTTAGGAATAGAGAATGTTTATACTTCATTTCATTATGTCGATAATAATTATTATACTCCTTCTGCAAACCTTTATAACAGAAGTGATGATGTCAAAGTGATAGTAATGGGTGCCTTGGCGCGTGACTTTGAACAGATCGCTTATATTGTTTCAAGACTTCCGCAAATTCATTTTTATATATGCAAAGGGCGAGAAAATATTGATTATTTGTTTTCAGGTTTAAAGAATGTAACATTGGTGGGGTATGTTCCGGAGGCGGAACTAAAGCATTATATGAATGATTCTGATATTTCATTAAATGTGATGAAGGATACTATTGGAAGTAATGTAATTTGTACTTCAATGGCAACAGGATTGGCGATGGTGGTTAGTGATGTTGGGTCTATACGGGACTATTGCGATGAGACCAATGCATGTTTTTGTTCTTCTCCCGATGATTTTATAGAGAAAATTATGATCTTAGCAAATGATCGAGAGTTGCTCAATTCGTTAAAAAAAATGTCTTTGAAAAAAGCACAGCAGTTTTCTATTGATAATTATTGTGCTAGCTTGTCATCTTTATTGAAATAATTGGAGAGTATAGTCGTTTACAGTTTCTTCCAAACATGATGAACTAAAACTTGCAAAGACACATTTAGTGTGAGTTTTCTTAGAGCATTGCATAAACGTAAAAGGTCGTGTAAGCTAAAGTCGTTTTTTAACGAATGCTGTAAGAATTTATATATATAACGTTTGATCGCTTTTTTGAATTTTCTTTCGTTAAGGTGGGAATGGTAGTTTATACCAATCCATTCTATGAAAAGTATTGTTGCTCTAATCTTTTCTTTATTGAAATGAGTGGAGTTTGATATATTCTCTCCTTCGGCATTTCTCCAACTGACGGGATTGCCTGGTAAAGATATGATCCCTCCTGTAAATTCTGCAAATTTAGCCCATGTCGCATCATCGGTGCACCAGGCCAAAGGGAACTTAATAAATCCTCCCGTTTGTTCCCATACTGTTCGGCTAAATACATACTCACAGGCGGCAGAACTAATTTTTCCAGATAATTTATCTAATAGGAATTCATAACCAGAAGTTAAATCGGTTTTAAAAGGAGGGTTTTTATACTTTAGTTTGCCATACTCGTCAACTACTTCTAAAGGGAAACGGAATATACGTTTTTCATCAGAATATTTTTGTGAGGCTTGAATTACACGTGCTACTCCGTCAAAGGGCATTAGGTCGTCATCTGAAAAAAGCCATATAAGTTCTTCTTCTGACAATAATATACATCGTTCCCAATGGCCCGGTAGGTCTTTTTTACCCATGTTTTGCTCAAAACGATGATATATAATGTCAAACTTGTTTTTGTAATGATCTACTATGGTCTTTAATGGGTAGGGACTTGCGTCATCACCAATGTATACGGTAAACTCGTGGCTGTTTTGTTTAGCGATAGAATCAAGTGTTTCTTGTAAAAAGCGTGGTTTATAAGCTGGTATGATAATTGCTAATTTTTTCATTTTTATTGCTATCAATTAGGTTTTGCAAATATACACATTCGGTTTGTTTAAATATTGTATTTGCAAACTTTTGTGATGGAAAACTATACTAGCAAGTTGCTGATAGCAAAATAATCCATTGAATTTTCTCTTTTGTTTTTCAGATTATATGTATGTATTATTAATAATAGTTAATTGCATGTGTGAAATTCTGCTCTATTTGTAAACAATCTCTTTTTAGATACTTCCTATGGATATTATTCCTTACTTTTGCAAGTAGAAAATGAATATTCAAATATGGAATCTCAATACTCGGTAAGCGTTATCATCCCTGTTCATAATACAGCTCCGTATTTACGACGTTGTATAGAGTCTGTACGTAATCAGACGTTGAAAGATATAGAAATCATATTAGTAGATAATTTGTCGACCGATGATTCTCCTTCTATTTGTGATGAATATGCTAATATTGATTCTAGAGTAAGAGTGTTGCATCTTGATGAGGCAGGTTTGTCTATAGCTCGTAATGCAGGAATTGAAATAGCGACTGCTCCATATATTGGGTTTATAGATAGCGATGATTATATTGAACCGACAATGTATGAAAACATGTTGTCAGCCATGGTGCAGAATAAGGTTTATATGGTATATTGCAATTTTTGCTTTGAATATGAAGATGGCTGTATAGAACAAAAGTATCCTGATACAGGTAATGTGTATGTACGTACTAGTCAAGATGTTCAGCGGGATATTATTTTTGAGAGAGTAAGTAGTTCTGCTTGTACCAAACTTTTTGATAAGATTTTTTTTGATTCTTATCGCTTTCCTATAGGTATGTTTTTTGAGGATCATGCGACTATTTATCGCTGGATAAGTATTTGCGATAAAATAGTTTGGATTGATGCTGCTTATTATCATTATATACAGAGAGGTGATAGTATTTGCCATACAATCAATTCTATAAAACGTTATCATTATTTCTTGGCTGAATATTCAAGATTGGAGTTTGCAAAGGAGCGGCGGTTGTTTGAAGGTAGAGATTGGTTTGATGCCGTCAATGTGATTGTGGAAAATTGCTTTAATCATTTTCAAGAGTTTATGACGGATCCTAATCATCAATTGTATCCTGTTGAAATTAAAGATATGAGGAATAAGTTGAGTAGATGGCGTTTTTTATCAAGAAAAGAATTGTCTTCTAAATATTATAAACGATTACGTAAGATAACTTATTTTTGGTCGATTTATTATTGGACTCACTTTGCCAAGAAAAAGAATTAAAAAATGACATGATGGAAAAAGAATACCCTTTAGTTTCGGTTATTATTCCTGTTTATAATGCGCACAATTCGATAGCTAAAACGTTGCAGAGTGTTATTAATCAAACGTATACTAATCTTGAAATTGTTGTAGTGAATGATGGAAGTACAGATGAAAGTTTAGATATAATAAAGACGTATGCGGTTGAAGATCCCCGGATTGTTGTATTTGATAAACAAAACGAGGGATTAGTGCAGGCGCGTAAATCGGGTATAGATATTGCTACTGGCAAATATATCCAATATTTAGATAGTGATGATATTATGCATGAGGATGCAATAACTAGACTGGTTAATAAAGCAGAGGAAACGCAAGCGGATATGGTAGTGGCCCCTTTTATGTTTTGCTATGATGGAGAGTCTCATAAATCAACTTTCTTTAATTTTGTAGAGTTGTCAGGCGTGGAGTTTTTGAAAAATATTCTTTTAAAAAAGGCTTATTGGTGTGTATGGTCAAAATTTCATCTTCGATCATTATATCAGAATGAGATAGAAAGACCGGATATATCATTTGGTGAAGATGTCGTTCTTTCCACACAATTATTGTTATACTTACAAAAAGTCGTTTCAGTTGATTATATAATCATTGACTATAATTTTACCAATACGTCAATGTCACATCCTGCGAATTTTGATGATAAAAAGTATGGAGACTTTGTGAATTATACAATATGGATTGAAAATTATATTGATAAAAAAGGGTTGGGGGAAGAGATGAAGGAAGCACTTGCTCATTTCCATCTTGAAAATGCTTTTAGAAGAATTTATTGGAAACGTTTTGCTGGTATTAGGAAGGAAATGAAACGGCTTGTTAATGAAATGGAATCCTATCCTTGTTTAATAAATAACTTGTCAAAAAGAGAACGTAAGATTGTGAATGCTTATAGAGTATCAGGTTTCTGGGGAGATTTGAAACTTAGATATTATAAAATGCGTCATAAACTATAATGTTTCAAATAAATTAAGACGTTGAGAAATGAAGCATATATTGTTTATCGCTTATAATTTAGTAGGAGGGGGTGCAGAAAAAGCTCTTGTGGAATTATTGCGACATTTCGATTATTCCCGGTATGAAGTGACATTATGTTTGTTATATAATGAAGGGGTTTATATTGATGAAATCTCGGCTAAAGTAAAAGTTATTGTTTTATATGATAGACATGATAAGTTTCATCAGAAATCTTTTAGGAAATATGAGAAGCATAATAATTCTTTTTGGCTTGCAATGCAGATTTGGAAAAAAACTCCACGTTGGCGTTATGATGCCATTATCTCGTTTTTGGAAGGTTACCCATTGCTATTTCACTCTTTTATAACATTGAAAGGAAAGAAAAATATAACTTGGGTTCATTGTGACTTATATTCTTTCCATTGGACTGCCTCTTATTTTAATACTAAAGTAAAAGCCGAAATTGATTGTTATAGAAAGATGGATAAGATCGTTTTTGTATCTCGTCTTGCATTAGTCAACTTTGATCGATTGTATAAAATAGATGTGACTAAATCGTGTATTTATAATGTTGTCGATTCGGCTCATATAAGGTCTTTGAGTGTGTCAGAAGAAGCCCGGCATTTTCCAAAGAAAAGCTTGGTTATAACTGCAATTGGTAGCCTGAAAGAGGTTAAGGGATTTGATAAATTAATTAGAGTGGGAAAACTTCTAAAAGATGATGGTTATTCGTTTTTGATTCAAATAATAGGTACTGGTGACGACTTAGATGATTTGATAACTCTGAGAGATGATTTGGGCTTAAAGGAAAACATTCAGTTTCTTGGGTTCATGAAGAATCCTTTCGGGTATTTGAAGCATTCTGATATCTTCATTAGTACTTCTTTGTCTGAGGGATTGTCATTGGTGATTTGCGAAGCATTAATCTTGGGAGTTCCTGTAGTTGCTACAAAGACAGCTGGCGCTATGGATCTACTGGATAATAGTAAATATGGCATATTGGTGGAGCATGATATCCCCTCTATTTATCAGGGAGTAAAAATGCTTCTTGATGATTCTGAACTTCGCAGACAATATGTAGAAAGGGCACAAGAAAGGGCCAAAATGTTTGATGTCCAGAAAGTGCTGGATCAGGTGTATGATTTATTAGAATGAATGAGTTTGGAATACGCTTATATGCTAAACATGCGCTACTTTTTATTTTGCTTTGCTTTTTGAAAATATATTATTTATTTTATATAACAATATTATTAGTTTTTTCATTCTTTTGGAGAACTTACGTGTGTGGCTAATCAAAGGTATTATATCTCTAAGTTCTGAGTTCTGATAAATGGATAAACAGTTACGTGTTTGTTCTAGATCGGTTAGAATCTTATTTGTGTCCATAAGTGTTCTGTAGTGTATTTCCAAAAGGTTTTCTCTGAGCCATTTATCTCGTTCTTTGGGACCCACAGATGGATTTGTGGCACTGAATCCTCCTCCGTCATAATCGGCAATATCTATTGGAATATGCTTATAGCTACAGTTTTTAATGACAATGCTGTGAATAATATGTATCCAGTCGGATACGATAGTATAGTTTGTATTGTATCTGTAGCCATTGAATAAAGAGTGATGTATAAAACACGCTTGATGGCAGAAGGTGTCTCTGATCAAAAGAAGTGCTGTATTTATGTGGTCGGGGTATTGAATATGTAATTTATAGTTGTCAGGCAAAATGACAGTAATGTCGCAATAAATATATTGAGTGCCGTCAAACTGTATTTGAGAGAGAACGTCTTCCTTTAAACAATCGCCTGAATTTAGAAAGTATAAATATTCACCATGGGCTTGTTCGATACCTTTATTCATACCATAGTAAATACCATTGTCTGGTTCTGATATCCAATATGTAAGATGCGTTGTCTCCTTTGCGTATTGAATGATTGTTTCTTTACTTCCGTCAGATGAGTTTGCATCTATTATTATATGCTCGTATGAGGTGAATGATTGTTGCTTAACACTTTCTAAAGTATTGATAAGGCCTCTGTTGTTATTGAAGTTTACGGTAATGATGCTTAATATTGTTTCTTTCATTGTTTTATTATTAATGAATTAATTGCTAAGTAAGCAATTATTGTTATACTATCAAAATGAATTGAAAATAAAAAGATGCTAAATATAAAAGGAGTGTTCTTTAGTTATCTGTTGTTTGGCTAAGCATGGTGTCTATTATATATTTAGCAAATGCATTTGGTGCCCATTTGCTATTATATGCATTGAGTACTTCTTGGTCATTGACAGGGGGAAGATTGTCGATATCTTGTTTAGCCTTGTTCCAATTGACTTCTGAAATGGGTAGATATCCCATCTCTGATAATTCTATAACCTCTTTTCCAAAAGGGAGATACCATTTAACGTGCAGTTTGTCGGTTAAAATGGCAGTTCCCACAGCAAAACTTTCGATAAAGCGGTTAGGAATACTGTTTCTATAGCCAGATACATTTAAGTTGTATTGGAAACGTGAAATATGTTTGCAAAATTGATTTAATGGAATGATCAAGTCTGTTCTTTCCAAACTGTTATCTAGTGTATCTGAATTGCCTGGATTGATAATACGAGCGTCATAATCTTTCCCTTTTTCAGATATGATATGAGCTAATATGGCTCTTTTTTCGTTGGGATGACTGATCTTTTCTTTGAAATATCCCATGATTTCACTTTCCGAGTTGTAATCCGGTGCATTGTGAGGGGTAATTGGCATTGGGCCACAGGCATTTCCGAAATAGCACATCAGAATTCCGTCTTTTATTGGCGTTTTATCATTAATCATCGTTTTGTATGCGGCTTTCATTCGGTCGTAATCAAAAATAGAACAATAACACAAACATCGTGGCCCAATCATAGACGCATGTATTTTTGATTTATAAGTCAACACATCCGGATGGTAAGGAATGTGGATGCTGCTGGTGAGAGGAAAACCGTCAGAGGATATTTCTTTAGGACATTGAGCCTTAAAATAATAGTCAACAGAATGTAATAATTTAATATCGAACAAAAAGGGAGAATCTGCTATGTCATAGCAGAATTTTATTTTCTTGTCGTTGTAGATAATGAATCCTTGTAGATTGTACGAAGTATAAGAATATATAGGTTCTTCTTGTAAGTTGAAGAATTGGCGGATTCTTTGGCTTTTCTCTCTAAAACGTTGGGACTTGTGAATAAGTCTGTCTTCCAATTTCATCTTTTGGAAACTTAATATAATTTTCCCCTGTTCGTTCAATTCATAAAGGCCATATAGTAACCATAAATAATAACTACGGAAGTTGTAAGGAACAGTGGTGATGTATACTTTAGGTATATTGATTTTATGGTGTTTCATATATAATTAGTTGTTAGATTTGTATTCTTTCCATTCTTCTTCAGTTCCCCAGTCAATATATTCTGAGACTATTAGAGGGCGGAATGACTCTCCTTCCATTAACATACTGAAAATGATATGTGATAGATAGAATGCCTCTTTGTTGCTTTTAAGAGAATTCAATTTTTCGTAATGAACTAAGAATGTTTCTGCAGATCTGAAACAATATCCACCTACACAAAAATAACGTCCTATGATTCGTTTCTCAATGATATTAGTAACATACATGCTGTAATCTAATTCAATATAGCTTTTGTTTGACGGATTGACTCTTTTTAAAGAGTCGAGCGGGTATGAACATATATAATTTCCTGCTATCGGTTTAATTTGAAAATAGTTATCTGTGTCTTTTACCATAAATTCTCCTTTTAAGTTATTCTGTTTTATGGTTTCAGCTATAGTATATGGTTCACTAGATGAATTATCAAGCAGGGTGATTGTGACACGTTCCCATAAGTTTTCTTTTTGAAATGCTTGCTCAATTTCATTCAGGAGGTGATATTTTTGAACATGCTTTTTTAGTAGGGTGATGTAGATATGGCTGAATGATGATAATGAGATGCCTTGAACACTCTTGTAAAGAAGTAATTTTCCTGACGGATCAGAATCGAAGATATAAGGCTTCTGTAGTTGATCGGCAGCTGCGGGTATAATTAGAATCATAGTTTATTAGGAATATTAGTTAAACTGAAAATGATTGATTTTAAATATTCTACAATTTCAGGTTTGGTGGCATATTGCATAATTCTCCAGAAATTCATTAGTTGGAATGTTTGATAGTATTGATCATACCACGCGAATTGCGATGCCATTTTACAAATTCGTTCATCCAATATTTTCAGAATTAGATGCAATCTTAGACTGTCATATTTATTTGTATACATTTTTTCTGACCAGTAGAAGGCTGTATCTTGTCTTAACTTAACTATATCTATCAAAGGGCTTTCAATGAATGAATCCAAAAAATCTATTAGGTAGTTTTCTCCTCCATCAAACAGAATATTGGATAGAGTGAGATCTCCATGACATTTTCCAATAGGAATGTATATCATGCCAGGACGTTCAAAAAAAGAAGCAGACTTTTTTAATAAGAGGGCTATGTCTTGGTCGTTTTGTAATAGCTGATTTTGGGCTATCGTTTCCTTGATGTTTTCAAACTTGTGTTGGATAATTGTGTAAGGAATCTCTGTTAGACTGGAGTGGCTTATTTCCCATTCAATAAATTCTTTTAGGGTACAATAGAATTTGTTGATTGCTTTTTGCCCAGAGCGCTCAAAAAAATCTATGAAATTTAATGCATAGACGTATTCCATCTTAATAATACAGTTTGATGCCTCATTTACAATAGAGAATATTTTGGGTATCTGGATTTTGAAACCTTCTTCTTGTGAGTAATTTTTTTGTTTCTCTGCTTGCTTTATTAAACGCGGTATATAGCTAATGTTATTTGTCCCTTTTAATACAAATAAGGTGTTATTTTCTTGGCTTATACTTATTTGGCAACCTGAATGTCCTTGTACTTCAATTTCCATACTTAATTAGAATTTACAGATTTGGATATACTGGGCCTGACTCTGAATTGCAGCCTCTATTCCAACAGGAGAATCTTCAAAAATTAATGTTGCTTCGGCCTTGCAGTTGAAATGTGACATGATTGATAAGAAACATTCTGGGTTTGGTTTACTCTCCATAACGTCAGAGCCTGTGATAATCAAGTCGAATAAACTGGACTGCTTTATGTAATCGAGCAAATTGTATATATTTTGTTTTTGGGCGGTGGAGGCTAGTGCGGTTTTTACTCCATTACGTTTCATTAATGCAATGAATTCTAACAATTGATTGTTGGTACGGATCAAATTGAAGTAGTTGGGGTATATTCGGGCTTTCATTTCTTTTATTTGTTCAATCATATTGGCATCATTGATACCTATATATTGCATGAACTCTTTTAGTCTCATTCCAAATAGACGATGATACATATCTTCTGTGAGAAAAATGTTGAAATGTGATAGCACCTTTTTGTATGCTTGAAAGTTAGCTTCTTGGGTGTCTACAAGAGTTCCGTCAAAGTCAGATATAATTAATTCCGTTTTCATTTTGTTTGATTTAACATCTTGTTAAGTTCTTCTGGTGTTCCATAGGATGAGTACTGCTCACATACGGATAGGCGGATTTTTTTATTTTGTTGAATTAGATAATTATAAAGCAAGGAAACGTAAAATTCGGGTTTATTATGGTTGGTGTCATCTAATAAACTGTGAGCGGCTTGGAGAAAGCTACTAGACTTTGAAAAGAAATACGAACCAATCAGAGCATGATTGGATATAACTTCTTTTTCTGCTGTCCGAATGACGAAATCGCCTGATGTTAAAGCATAGCTATAGCGTGGGTCATCAGATGTAAAAGATAATAGAACACCTTCAATTGAGTTTGCAGGATCGTTTATTATATTTCTGATAATTATATTGTAATTCGAGCTGTGGAATTCCAGATCGCAATCCATAACTAAAATGGCATCGTCTTTAGCAATACCAGCTTCAGCAATCAGGCAAGTTTCTACTGCTCCTCTTGTGGTTTTATCTACAGTATAAATTTGAGCTTCTGGAATCTTTTCTTTGATAATCTGATCTATGTGATGAGTGATAATATGTTCTTTCCGCACAATAAACGAGTATTTACGGGGAACATGAATGTCATTAAGGCTGTTGACCGCTCTCATAAACAATGGAATTCCTTGATATTCGATCAGGGGTTTAGGTTGGATATACCCTTCTTTTACAAAACGGCTTCCTTCACCTGCCATTGGCATAATTAGATGTAATGTGCGCATAATATTAATAAATTAGATGGTCCGAGAAGAACTTGTGACAACAATTTATAGCCTTTGAAATTATGTGCAAAAATACATGAAAATTTTGTATTTTCATATGTATATTGTGAATTATATATGTGTTTAAGATAAAAGAGATGTATAAAAATGGATATACTGGGTATGGAGAGTCGGTAAAGATTAATAAATCTTTTCTTTAAGGGTATTCAGTGTTTTTTGTTTAACTATGGGGGAACGGTTCATTAGATGTTATAATTCGGTTTATTATGAAAAAATGATATTCTTTTTTTTATATAAAAGTTATTGTAAATATGACCTGATTTGATTGCCGAATGAAACCTGCAGTTTTTATAAAAAGTGCTAGTTTTATTCGGCAATTTACCCAGTATTTGTTTGTATAACCTTAAAACAAGAAATGATGGATACGCTTTATAGGTCATATCGAATGTTGCTTAGCAACATATCCACTAATTTTATTCGTTGTCTCCATGATGAGATAAAATGGGATAATAAACTTATCGCGATTTTAGGTCCACGTGGTGTTGACAAAACAACCATGCTCTTGCAACATATCAAGTTGTATGATAATATTAACGAGACCTTGTTTGTGACAGCTGATGATTTGTATTTTGCGGAACATAAAGTGTTTGATCTGGCAATGGACTTCTATCAGCATGGTGGAAAGAAGCTCTATATTGATGAAATACATAAATATGGTGGTTGGGCTCGGGAGATAAAGAATATATACGATTTGATTCCCAAGCTACAAGTCGTGTATGCTGGTTCCTCCATATTGGATTTGGAAGTCGGAAAGGTTGATTTGAGTCGTAGAAAATTGGAATATCGTATGATGGGGTTGTCTTTCCGCGAATACCTCGCAATTTCGTATGGTTATTATCCTTTCTTTCAGGAAAAAGGATATTTGCTTCGTTTACAAAGTATCATTAAGCAGACTTTGGAAAATGATATACCGACTTTTGCGAATATGAATATAGCAGCAGCGTTGAAATTGAAAAGGCTGTTGTATATCATAGTGAAAAGTGTTCCGTTTAAACCTAATTTTACCAAGTTGGCGACCTTGCTTGATATGAATAGAAATACAGTTTCCGATTTGATGTGTTATCTGGAAAAGGCTGGAATAATTAATCAGCTTCGGGCGGAGACAGAAGGCATTAGACTTTTAGGCAAAGTGGACAAGGTGTATCTGAATAATACGAATTTGGTTTATGTACTTTCTGGCAATATCCCGGATATAGGCAATGTGCGGCGAAATGTGATTCCTCTTTGGGTATTTGTTTCTTTATATTGAGATAATATGTATATTTGTACGATGTGAACTTAAACAGATTGAAATATGAGTGGCAAGATTTACCCTATCGGTATACAGAATTTTGAAAAAATTCGTAAAGGTGGCTATTTTTATATTGATAAAACAGCATTGGTTTATCAACTGGTGAAAACCGGAAGCTACTATTTTTTGAGTCGTCCGCGCCGTTTTGGCAAAAGTCTGCTTATTTCTACGCTTGAAGCCTACTTTCAAGGAAAGCGGGAACTCTTTGAAGGACTGGCTATGGAGAAGCTGGAAAAAGATTGGGTAAAATATCCTGTATTACATCTTGATCTTAATACGGAAAAATACGATACTCCGGAAAGTTTGGAGAATAAACTGAATGGGGCGTTGGTGGAATGGGAGAAGATATATGGCGAAGAGCCCTCGGAGAAATCTTTAGCGATGCGTTTTGAGGGGATTATTAAGCGTGCCTGTCAGCAAGAGGGGCAAAGTGTGGTGATCCTGGTGGATGAGTATGATAAGCCAATGCTGCAGGCTATTGGTGATGATGTTTTGCAAAAGAGTTTCCGCAATACATTGAAAGCCTTCTACGGCGCATTGAAAAGTCAGGACGGCTGTATCAAATTTGCTTTGTTGACGGGAGTTACCAAGTTCGGTAAAGTCAGTGTATTCAGTGACCTGAATAACCTGAATGACATTTCAATGTGGAATAAGTATATAGACATTTGTGGTGTGAGTGAACAGGAACTATACGATAATCTGGATGCTGAACTTCATGAATTTGCCAATGTGCAGGGAGTGACGTATGAAGAGATATGTGCCCGGTTGAAAGAAATGTATGATGGTTATCATTTCACGCACAATTCCAAAGGAATGTACAATCCCTTCAGTCTGCTTTTGGCTTTTGATAGGAATGAGTTTAAAAGCTACTGGTTTGAAACAGGTACTCCCACTTATTTGGTGGAATTGCTGAAGAAACACCATTACGACCTTCATCGGATGGCTCATGAAGAAACCGATGAACAGGTACTGAACAGTATAGATTCTGAATCTACCAATCCTATTCCGGTAATCTATCAGAGCGGGTACCTTACCATTAAAGGGTATGATGAGCGTTTTGGAATATATCGTTTAGGTTTTCCTAATCGTGAAGTGGAAGAAGGGTTTGTCCGTTTTCTGCTTCCTTATTATGCGAACGTAGATAAAGTGGAATCTCCCTTTGAAATTCAGAAATTTGTTCGTGAAGTGGAGGCTGGTGATTACGAATCTTTTTTCCGTCGTCTGCAAAGTTTCTTTTCTGATATTCCATACGAGCTTGCCCGCGAACTGGAGTTACATTATCAGAATGTACTTTATATTGTATGTAAACTGGTCGGTTTTTATGTAAAAGCGGAATACCATACGAGTGAGGGGCGTGTGGATATGGTATTGCAAACCGACAAATTCATCTACATTATGGAATTTAAACTGAATGGAACGGCGGAAGAAGCTTTACAGCAGATCAATGACAAGCACTATGCCCGACCATTTGAAATGGATTCACGAAAACTTTTTAAGATTGGTGTGAATTTCAGTGCTGAAACGAGAAATATAGAGAAGTGGTTGGTCGAAAATTGATAACCTTTGAAGTCGGTGGAAAGAATAAATCGCAGAAGCAGGTGCATGATGTGGAGAATGTGTATGTTGTGAAAGATGATATTGAGTATGGAATACGAAATGTGATTCCTCTTTGGGTATTTGTTTCTTTATATTGAGATAATATGTATATTTGTACGATGTGAACTTAAACAGATTGAAATATGAGTGGCAAGATTTACCCTATCGGTGTGCAGAACTTTGAAAGTCTTCGTAATGATGGCTATTTTTATATTGATAAAACGGCAATGATTTATCAGTTAGTAAAAACTGGGCGCTATTATTTTTTGAGTCGTCCGCGCCGTTTTGGCAAAAGTCTGCTCATTTCTACGCTTGAAGCCTACTTTCAAGGAAAGCGGGAGCTCTTTGAAGGGTTGGCTATGGAGAAGCTGGAAAAAGATTGGATAACGTATCCTGTCTTACATCTTGATCTTAATACGGAAAAATATGATACTCCGGAAAGTTTGGAGAACAAACTGAATGGGGCATTGGTGGAATGGGAGAAGATGTATGGTGCGGAGCCCTCGGAGAAATCCTTGGCGATGCGTTTTGAGGGGATTATTAAGCGTGCCTGTCGACAGGAAGGACAGCGTGTGGCTATTCTTGTAGATGAGTATGATAAACCGATGTTGCAGGCCATTGGTAATGATGCCTTGCAAAAGAGCTTTCGTAGTACATTGAAAGCTTTCTATGGCGCATTGAAAAGTCAGGATGGCTGTATTAAGTTTGCTATGTTGACGGGAGTTACCAAGTTCGGTAAAGTGAGTGTGTTCAGTGATTTGAATAACCTGAATGACATTTCAATGTGGAATAAGTATATAGATATTTGTGGTGTGAGCGAACAGGAACTATACGATAATCTGGATGCCGAGCTTCATGAGTTTGCCAATGTGCAGGGAGTGACGTATGAAGAGATATGTGTCCGGTTGAAAGAAATGTATGATGGTTATCATTTCACGCACAATTCCAAAGGAATGTACAATCCCTTCAGTCTGCTTTTGGCTTTTGATAGGAATGAGTTTAAAAGCTACTGGTTTGAAACAGGTACTCCCACTTATTTGGTGGAATTGCTGAAGAAACACCATTACGACCTTCATCGGATGGCTCATGAAGAAACTGATGAACAGGTACTGAACAGTATAGACTCTGAATCTACCAATCCTATTCCGGTAATCTATCAGAGCGGGTACCTTACCATTAAAGGATATGATGAAGAATTTGGAATTTACCGTTTAGGTTTTCCTAATCGCGAAGTGGAGGAAGGATTTATCCGTTTTCTGCTTCCTTATTATGCGAACGTGGATAAAGTGGAATCTCCCTTTGAAATTCAGAAATTCGTTCGTGAGGTACGTGCTGGTGATTACGAATCTTTTTTCCGTCGTCTGCAAAGTTTCTTTTCTGATATTCCATACGAGCTTGCCCGCGAATTGGAGTTACATTATCAGAATGTACTTTATATTGTATGTAAACTGGTTGGTTTTTATGTAAAAGCGGAATATCATACGAGTGAAGGCCGTGTGGATATGGTATTGCAGACTGACAAGTTCATTTACATTATGGAATTTAAACTGAATGGTACAGCGGAAGAAGCTCTGCAACAGATAAATGACAAGCACTATTCCCGACCATTTGAAACGGATTCACGAAAACTTTTTAAGATTGGTGTGAATTTCAGTGCTGAAACGAGAAATATAGAGAAGTGGTTGGTCGAAAATTGAATTGCCTGCGCCGGAAATAAGATATTCATTTCTCATATTCTCATAGATTTGATTTAAATAGCAGATAATTAATAAAGTAAGCTATGAGAAATACTTTTAAAATTGGTATTTCTCATAGTTTTATTCGCAAATAGACCTTGATTTGGCTTATTTCTCATACCTGTTGAACTCATTTCTCATAATGGCCCGGTGTTGGTATATAAATAGGCTGTGTGGGCTTACCTATATTCTGTAAGTTGCCTTGTGCTTTTAGGCGACGGATTTGTCTACTGGCCATACTTTGAGTGAAACTGCAGAGCGACTGCATATTACTACGGGTTAATACAGGATGAGTTGCAAAATAGGCAGTAAGTTTCTTGTCGATCTCTTCTTCTGAAAGAGAAGCCGAATGTGGCTTGTATTTCGAACGTCGTAAGTGACTAGTCATGCACAAACTCTTTAAATCTCTGTCAGCCTGGAAATTAATGGACTTAAGTTTCACTTTGTCAGCACGAGTGGTAAGCGAGTGCACGGGTTCGGTAGCTTGCAATGTAATCTGGAAATAGCCGATTCCATCCAGATGTACTCGTTCTCCCTCGCACAGATGGTTGCCCATGCATCTACTCAATTCCATTAACATGGCTTCTACTTCTGCTTTCCCGAAAGTAGTTGCCATGTGGATTTCTCTTGCCAGCTTTTGAGTGGTCACATGTTGAAAATTAACCACCCGTGGGTGATAACTAGGTTCTTCCCCTTCTTTTTCCGGTTGGGGATTCTTATAAAACTCGAATTGTATTGCCATCTTTGTTTTAATTTAATGGTTATTTATATGTTATGTACTGATGCTCTTAGTGTATCTTGCTTTTATTCTTTTATTATTCAACCGCCATCCTGATTGTTCCACTACAGTGAACGGTTCTTTTCACTCTAGTAGACAGAACTTTTTACTGTAGTGAACAGGTCTGTGCACTCCAGTGGAACGATTGGGATGCTCTTTCAAAGATACGACATTATTAGGTGAAAAACAAGTAATTAACTAGTTGTTTGCATGAAAGAAATAGCTAGCTGTTTTCTAAGATAAGCTTGGCGGATAAACAGGAGAATAGTTGTGTCTGACTATGAGAAATACCCTGAAAGAGTATGAGAAATAGCGGTTTTTTGAAGAAAATCGATGAGGATAGTATGAGAAACACCTGTTTTAAAAACGTTTCTCATAATGTACTTCTTTGATTATATGTGCTTTATCTGAAATCTATGAGAACATGAGAAATAGAATTGAAAAATCTGGTTCTTCGTCAAATTTGGTGGTACTTCTTCTATTGTGAATAAAGAATCTTGGCTCTCAGTAGTTTGCTTCCTGCC